>ENA-OUPO01000678-OUPO01000678.1-human-gut-metagenome-genome-assembly--contig:-NODE-678-length-12872-cov-43.3051_pt1 | contig 12872 bp, 8 predicted proteins | sample MGYA00237940_ERZ548809 | MGnify/ENA primary metagenome ERZ548809 (study PRJEB26490, sample SAMN05194695) | human gut metagenome | biome: terrestrial biome; feature: human-associated habitat; material...
AGTGCGGGTCACTAAGGTATACATCGAATTGCATGCAAGCATGCATCGATGATACATTATGACCCTTTAATCATATAGATTGTAGTATCAAACATTATTTTTAGCAAGGGTTAAAATGAAAAATATGAATAAATACGAGAATTGCTTATTGTGTCCCAGAAAATGTGGCATAAACAGAAGCACCGGACAAACAGGCGTATGTGGCGTTTCATCTGAAATAAAGGTGGCGCGAGCAGCGCTTCATTACTGGGAGGAGCCGTGCATATCAGGAAAAAGAGGAAGCGGGGCAGTTTTTTTCTCAGGCTGCAGCCTGCACTGCGTGTTCTGCCAGAACAGGGAGATTTCTGACGGAAAAGAGGGAAAGGTAATCAGTAAAGAGCGGCTGAGTGATATCTTCATGGAACTTGCTGACAAAGGCGCAAATAATATCAATCTGGTCACACCGGGGCAGTATATCCCTGATATAGTGTGGGCGGTAAACGATGCAAAAAGCCGCGGCATGAAGCTTCCTATTATATACAATACGAGCGGATATGAAAATGTGACAGAGCTAAAGCTGCTTGAGGGCATAGTGGATGTGTATCTTCCGGATTTTAAATATATGGACAGTACGCTTTCGGCAATGTATTCAAGGGCAAAAGATTATCCGTCTGTCGCAAAGCAGGCGCTTTCAGAGATGGTCAGGCAGCAGCCGGATGTCGTGATTGACGATGCGACAGGACTCATACAAAAGGGAGTTATTGTGCGACAGCTTCTACTGCCGGGACATGTGAATGATGCAAAGAATGTACTTAAGTACCTGTATGATACATATCATGATCACGTATATATAAGCATGATGAGCCAGTTTACGCCGATTGCACTAAAGGATTATCCTGAGATAAACCGCACAGTGACAAGGAGAGAGTATGAAAGGCTTGTTGACTATGCCCTCGAAATAGGAATCACGAATGCATTTATACAGGAGGGGGACGTGGCAAAGGACAGCTTCATTCCGGCATTTGACTGTGAGGGAGTATAATATTTACCGTTTTTCTTAATAAAATAGTAAGAATTGGCAGGCAAAAATGACTGGATTTTGTGACGCCGGTGTAGTACTATGGTTATGTGATATTTTTTAGCTGTGAAGGTACTGAACAGTTACGATATTTTGTTATTACTCACATCCCGGTGTGACAGACGATAATGTTTTTAATCACACAGGATACATCATTCAATAGAGGATACAGTGATGAAAAATATAGAAGAACAGCAGATAATAATTGAATGTCCGAATACTATCTTTCATCTATACATTGACAGTGAGGATGAGCTTTCAAAGGTTAAGGTGTTTATGAACAATATGAAGAATGTTGATTCGATAAGTCTGCATGATATATACAACTGGTGCAACAGACAGCATGTGCAGTACACGACGACATTTAATTATGACAGTAAAATGACCTTGACAGAAATGATAAAATCCTACATATTTTACTTCAGACAGAAGCTTAGATATGTAAATAATAGTGATAGGATGATAGAAACATGAGATACCCTGAATTTCTAAAGGATAGAGGAACAATAGGCTTTGTGGCGCCTTCGATGGGCTGTACAACAGAGCCGTACAGGAGTGCCTTTGACAATGCCATTAAAAGGTTTCACAGCATGGGTTATAAGACGATAGAGGGACCTAACTGCAGGTGCGACAGTGGCATAGGTATCAGCAATACACCTAAGAAGTGCGCAGAAGAGCTGAACGAGAGCTATGCTTCTGCTGACAGTGATGTGCTTATATCCTGTGGTGGTGGCGAGCTGATGTGCGAGGTAGTGCCTTATATTGATTTTGAGCGCGTGAAACAGTCAAAGCCGAAATGGTACATGGGCTATTCCGACAACACAAATTTCACATTTTTGGAGGCTACTATTGCAGATACAGCAGGTATTTACGGGCCGTGTGCGGGCAGCTTTGGCATGGAGGTGTGGCATGAGTCACTTACCGATGCATTTAATCTGCTTTGTGGCAGGAAGCTTTCATTTACCAATTACCCTATGTGGGAGAAGGAATCGATAAAGGATGAGAATGCTCCGTTTGTGGGCTACAACCTGACTGAAAAGTCGTGCATCAGCTCTATTCCTGCGGTGGCAAAGGAAAGCAGGCTTACCATGAGAGGCAGGCTGCTTGGTGGCTGCATGGATTGTCTTATCAATCTGCTTGGCACATCGTTTGACCATGTAAGGGAATTTAATGAGCGCTACAGTGATGATGGTATCATATGGTTCCTTGAGGCCTGTGACCTTAATGTGATGGGCATGAGAAGGGCTATGTGGCAGATGAAAAATGCAGGATGGTTTTCAAATGTAAAGGGCTTTCTTATCGGACGCCCGGCGCACTTCGGAGAGGAAATGTTTGGCATAGACCACAGACAGGCGCTTTCATCACTGCTTAGAGAGTTTAATGTGCCAATCATCATGGATCTGGATATAGGTCATATGTCACCGATGATGCCTGTGGTATGCGGAAGCATGGCAGATGTCAGCTTCGACGGAAGCAACTTTACAATTTCGTATGATATAGAGCAGTAGATTGGAGGAAAAATGATTAGATTAATAAAGAAAAAAGCAAAGAGTATTATATGTAGCGTGCTTGCTGCGGTGACACTGTTTACGATGAATCCGGCAGTATTTGCAACAGAGACAGCTACGCAGACTGATACAGTTTCAAGCGTTGATGTATCAGGCAGTGACAGCAGTGACGCAGCTGATAAGAGTAACACAGACAGTACTGCAGACAGCACAACGACAGCCGGCAGTGAGGCAAACGACAAGGTGACCATCAGCAAAAATGATAAGCCATACTTAAGTCTTGGAGCAGACCTCACACCGGATCAGAGAGCGACAGTGCTTGGATTTATGGGAATCGAGCTCACTGATCTGGACAATTACGATGTGGTCTATGTAAATAATGATGAGGAGCACAAGTACCTCGATTCATACATCAGCAAGAGCGAGATTGGCACAAGGTCACTTTCCTCAGTACTCATTACAGAGGATAAAAAGGGTGCGGGTCTTAGTGTTTCCACACACAATATCAATTACTGTACGGTAGGAATGTACAAGAATGCGCTTGCCACAGCAGGCATAGCTGATGCTAAAATCATAGTCGCAGGACCTTTCCCTATTTCCGGAACGGCAGCACTTGTAGGCACACTAAAGGCATACGAGGAGATGACAGGCAAGAAGCTTGACGACAAGGTAACAGACGCAGCGATGGATGAGCTTGTCACAACAGGAGAGCTCAACAAGAGCATTGACGGCGATTCGCAGGATATCGAGGCAATGATTGCAGACCTAAAGAAGCAGCTTGCCGATGGAAGACTCAAGGATGAGAGCCAGATAAAGGATGCGATAAAGGAGGCTGCAAAGGATTACGACCTGAAGCTTTCTGATGATGATATTGCAAAGCTGACATCGCTTCTTATGAAGCTTAAGGATGCCAATATCGACTGGGATTCAGTCATCAACCAGGCACAGGACTGGGCATCAAAGCTTGGCGATAAGATAAATGACCCGGGCTTCTGGGAAAAGCTTGGTAACTTTTTCATGGATTTGTGGGATAAGATAAAATCCCTGTTCAGCTAGAAAAGCTACAGGCGACAGTAAGAATAAGCAGAATATGGATCAGGCAACTCTCTGAAACGTAAGCATGAGCTGTACGTTGAAGGGAGTTTTTTTATCATTAATAAAAAAATAATAAATTTCTGCCGAATACATTGATACAAAGGTCATATTCTATTATAATTAAATGGATAATGGATTAATGTAAACAATGCACATAAGAAAGATGGGATTTGATGATAAAGATAAATAAATTTCTGGCAGCCTCTGTCGTAACATTGTCATTAGCCGCATGTGACCTGGCACCATACAGCAGCATAGCAGTCTATGCGGATCAGGCGGCTAAGGTTGTGTGTGATGAGAGATACTGGGTAGCGGCGAGAAGCGGACCGGGCACAGAGTATGAGCTGGAGCACAAGCTTTCAAACGGCAAGGATATTACTATTCTTGAGCAGACCACAGGTGCAGACGGCAAGGTGTGGTACAAGGCAAAGTACAATCTGGCAGCAAATAACGAGGAGTGTGTAAGCTATATCAGGTCTGATTTTGTATCAGCAGGTACCGGCACAGCTGCATCAGACAATGCGCAGACAGGGGATGCTTCAGCAGACACCGGCAATGCGGATGCCATACAGCAGAATAATGAGGAACAGCTTGCCCTTGCAACCGCATCGGGAGCATATGCTACAGGTACGATTACAGGTGGCAATGTGTATGTCCGCAATGCAGCAGGCACATCCGGCACTACAAAGGTTGTCTCACTCAACTGGAACCATCAGGTTGACATAATTGGAGAGACCAGGGTAAACGGTGTGGTATGGTATAATGTCAAGGGTACTTTAAACGGCAAGGCATTTACGGGCTGGACTATCAGTACATACATAAAGGTGACATACAATAATAGCGGAGACAATACTGATTTTGTCACGGCTATGAAGAATGCAGGCTTTCCTGACAGCTATATTCCAAACCTTACAGCTCTTCACAATAAGTATCCAAGCTGGACATTTGAGGCTGTAAATACAGGTTTGAATTGGGATACGGTGATTGAAAATGAAAGTGTAAACGGACTTAATCTGGTATCCAAATCAGCAGACAATGCCAAGAAATCTACAGCTGCCGGAGCATATAACTGGTCAACAAATACGTGGGTTGAGTACGAACCGGGATGGGTGTCAGCAAGCAGTGCCTATATTGCTTATCTCATGGATCCAAGGAATTTTCTTGATGAGACCAATATTTTTCAGTTTCAGAGTCTGGCATACAGTCCGAATGAGGCACTTGAAGGTGTCAAGTCCATAGTAAAAGGCACATTTATGGAGGGAACAAAGACCTATTCCAACAATGGCGAGAAAATCAATTATGCAAGCACATTCATGGATGTGGCAAAGAGCAGTGGAGTAAGTGCATACCATATAGCATCGCGTATAAAGCAGGAGCAGGGACAAAAGGGAACGAGCCCTCTTATTTCGGGTACATATTCCGGATACGAAGGATATTATAATTATTTTAATTTTAGTGCAACCGGAAACACGAAGGATAAGATTTATAAAAATGGTCTGTCTTTTGCCAAGAAGCAGGGCTGGAATACAAGAGTAAAGTCCATAAACGGCGGAGCTGTAAAGGTGGGCAGCAATTATATAAATAAGGGTCAAAATACACTGTATTTTGAGAAGTTTAATGTAGTAAATACAAGCTCGCTGTATTTCCATCAGTACATGGGCAATGCCACAGCGGCTCTTACTGAGGGACAGAGTCTGGCTAAAGGATATTCAGACAAGAATCAGGCTTTTGTATTTAAAATACCTGTATACAACAATATGCCATCGTCAGCAGTGGGCTTCGATAAAGCTGGCGATACCAATAACTATCTGCAGTCGCTTGCGATAAGTGGTGTAACACTCACACCGGCCTTCAATGGAGCGACAACAAGCTATTCAGCAGTTGTTTCAAATGCTATAAGCTCAGTGACTGTTTCGGCAGATGCAGTTTCAGGAAACAGTGGTGTTTCAGGCACAGGAAGCTATTCGCTTGCTGTCGGAAATAATACAATTAAGGTAAAATGCAAGTCGCAAAGCGGTGATACAAGAACATACACTATCAATATAAACAGGCAGGCGGCATCTGTAAATAATGCAGGTGGCAATAATAATCAGAACAATAATAACCAAAATAATACAGATGTAAACATAACATCAGGTAAATACAGTATAGGTACTTATATTACAGGCATTGAGCCTGGAACCGGTGCAGCTGATTTTGTGAAGAATATAGCAGTATCAGCATCAGGTACTGTAAAGCTTCTGACAAGCTCAGGCTCAGAAAACAGCGGAAAGATTGCAACAGGCAATAAAGTGGCTGTTTATGATGCTTCAGGTAATCTGAAAAAGACATACGATATTGTTATATATGGAGATATCAATGGTGATGGTGCTGTAAATGCTCTTGATATGATTAAGCTCAACAGACATATTTTAGGAAAGGGAACACTCACAGGTGCTTATCTGGAGGCAGCTGATGCTAACAGAAAGCGTGATGGTGGAAATGCCCTTGATATGATAATCATGAACAGACACATACTGGGCAAATCAAAGATATCGCAGAATTAGAAATGTGAGGAAAGATATGAAGAAATTATTTGGATGTATATTATCACTTGTTGTGGCAGTGATGCTTGTTTTCACACCTGCCGAGCATGTATATGCGCAGGGACTTGGTCTCAGTGTCAGCTCAAGCTCTATAGCTGTTGGAAAAACAGTTAAGGTGACTGTTTCCATGCCGTCCGGATATTTTGGTACTGTAGTTATCTCAAGCTCTGACGAGGGAGTACTGAGTAACGGAGGAGATGGTGTGGCCAATATTGGTGACGCCGCAGGATATCCCACATCGCAGTCATTTTCATTTACGGCGAAGGCTGCAGGAAGCTGCACTATAAAGGCATATTGTACAGTTGTAGGAGATGCAGAGGGTAACGATGCCGGAGGTACAATTACCGGTGCCAGCACGAAGGTGACGGTAAAAAGTGCTTCATCAAACAATGATTCAAACAGCAACAAGGATAACAAGGACAATTCCGGCAGCAATACCGGCAATGACAACAATGCGAATAAAGATAATGAAAACAAAGAGGAAAAGAAATCCTCAAATGCATCTCTTGGTTCGCTTGTTATCTCAGCAGGTACGCTTTCCCCTGAGTTTTCTGCTGCGACAAAGGATTACACAGCTACAGTAGATTACAGCTGTTCAAGCCTTGCGGTTACAGCAAATCCGGCTGATTCCAAGGCGAGTGTGACATCCGTCACAGGAAATGATTCACTTGAGGTTGGAGAGAATACGGTCAGCGTTGTTGTGACAGCAGAGGACGGCAGCACAAGCACATACAATATAGTTGTTACCAGAAGAGCCGAGGATGATCCGGAGAATGCAGATAAGCAGGATAACTGGAAGAAGTTTGATATAAATGGCACAGAGTGGACTATGGTAAATGACATTCCGGAGGATGTTGTTCCTGAAGGCTTTGAGCACTCAAAGACAGTGATTGACGGACTTGAATACAATACCCTTCATGGCACCTTCGGTGATATCACGCTTGTGTATTTACAGTCGGAAAGCGGCAATGGACTTTTTGTATATGATGCAGCACAGAATGCAGCATATGAGTTTGTCCGTATCAATTCAGAGTCGCATTTTATAGTGGTTTTACTGCCTAAGGTGGATGATGTACCTGAGGGATATAATGAGATATCGCTCTCCATAGAGGGCAAGGGTGTGGCAACAGCCTACCAGACCAAAGCCGAAAAAACCGATGATCAGACAAAGGATTTTTACCTCGTATATGCCATGAATGACAATGGTGAGAGTGGCTGGTACACATATGATAGCGTAGATGGCACATATATGAGAACCAAGCTCAGTACACCTACAGTGGCACAGGAGGAAAACGATACAACAAAGAGTGAGCTTGTCCCGGGAATTGCCAATAAATATCTTGTTTTAGCTGCAATACTGGTTCTTATTATCATTATTCTGTTACTGTTGTTTATTGTATCAGCTGTGAAAAACAGAAAATATAAGGCAATGGACTATCATGATGACGATGATGATGTAGATGATGCAGCAGAAGATGTATCAAATGAAGCTTTGGAAGAAACAACTGATGAAACTGCGGACGAGATAGCAGATGAGCTGGAAGAAGAGGTTACAGAAGAGCCGTTAGATGAAGTGGCAGAAGAAGCTGCAGAAGAGTCGGTGGATGAAGTGGCAGGAGAAGCTGCAGAAGAGTCGGCAGGTGAAGCCGCAGAAGAAACAGCGGAAGGTGCTGCAGATGAGCAAAAGATGGCTACGGATGAAAATATATCAAATGCATCCTATGTCGGAAGAACCGTAGAAATTACACCTGATTTTAAGAAAGCTGTTGAGAGTGAAAACTCTGAGTTTGATTTAAAAGACGATTCAAGGCAGGAAAACGTTTCTGACACAGAAAACGATGCTGATGAGGATGCTTTAAAGAATCAGCTTCAAAGGGCACTTGATGGCTTTGTCAATGAGGGAAATAAGCCGTCTGAGACTATAGACAGCAGTGCAAAGGATGACAATGAAGATGACAGCGAGGATGATGATTTGCAGTTCATCGACTTAAATTAGTGAATATGACTGGAGGATATGACTTGAAACCATATACAAGTAAGGCTAAAAAAGCAATAGATTTGGCTACACGTATATCAAAGAAAATGAATTACAGCTATGTTGGAACAGAGCACATACTGGCTGGCCTTATAAAAGAGGGCACCGGTGTGGCAGCTGAGGTTCTAACAGCCTGCAATGTGGAATATGATAAGCTTATTTCGATGATTGAAGACCTGATTTCACCGGGGGATAACATCGAAGTGATGGACAGGGATGGCTATTCACCAAGGACACAGAGAGTATTGGAGCGTGCATCGGAGGAAGCCGATAGATTTGAGTGCAATGAGATAGGTACAGAACACTTGCTGATGGCTATAGTACTGCAGGGAGACTGTGCAGCTGCAAGACTTTTAAACACCATGGGTGTTAACAGTCAGAAGATGTTTATAGATATTCTTGGTGCGATGGGTGAGGATCCGTCTGCATACAGGGATCTGATGAAAAGCTACAGTACATCATACAATTCTGCGACTCCTGTATTAGATCAGTATTCCAGAGATTTGACAGATATGGCAGAGGCAGGGCTTCTTGACCCTGTTATAGGCAGAAAAAAGGAGATGGAGCGCGTTATCCAGATACTTTGCCGCCGTGGCAAAAACAATCCATGTCTGATTGGAGAGCCGGGAGTGGGCAAGACCGCTATAGTAGAAGGACTTGCACAGGATATAGTCAGTGGCAATGTTCCGGATATTCTTTTGGGAAAGAGACTGGTTTCCCTTGATATGTCCGGGCTTGTAGCCAAATCAAAGTATCGTGGTGAGTTTGAGGAGCGTATCAAGAAGGTGATAAGCGAGGTTTCAAATGCCAAAAATGTACTGCTTTTCATTGATGAGCTTCACACTATAATAGGTGCAGGAGGAGCAGAAGGCTCGTTAGATGCATCTAACATATTAAAGCCGGCACTTGCCAGAGGCGAGGTACAGGTAATCGGCGCCACTACCATAGAAGAGTACCGCAAATACGTGGAAAAGGATGCTGCGCTTGAGCGCCGTTTCCAGCCGGTGATGGTTGAAGAGCCTGGTGTGGATGAGACAATAGAGATACTCACAGGATTAAAGGGAATCTATGAAAAGCATCATGGTGTCATCATAACAGATGAGGGTGTGAAAGCAGCAGTAAACCTTTCTGCACGATATATAAATGACAGATTTTTACCTGATAAGGCGATAGACCTGATGGATGAAGCGGCAGCCAGGATAAGGCTTAAGAATCTGACATCATCTGACGAGTTGCTTGCTCTGAAAAAAGAGATAACAGATAAGCAGAACCAGGTGGAAAATGCTTTATCGAATGGAGATCTCGCAGCTGCCGGCGCGCTTATGTCAGAAAAGGAAGTACTTGAAAATAAACAGCAGAAGCTTATGAGAAAGAACTGTCGCACAGGAGCCAAAAATCAGCCTGTAGTCGGCGAAAATGAGATAGCGGATGTAGTATCGGGATGGACCAAAATACCTGTAAATAAGCTTACAGAGTCAGAGGCAGGACGACTTGCAAAGCTTGAACAGATACTTCACAAGCGTGTAATAGGACAGGAGGAGGCTGTTTCTGCTGTCGCAAAGGCAGTCAGACGAGGCCGTGTTGGTTTAAAGGATCCTAAGAAGCCGATTGGCTCATTCCTGTTTTTGGGACCGACAGGAGTAGGTAAGACGGAGGTGTCAAAGGCACTTGCTGAGGCTGTCTTTGGCAAAGAAGATGCCATGATACGTGTTGACATGTCAGAGTACATGGAAAAGCATAGTGTTTCAAAGATGATTGGTTCACCACCGGGATATGTGGGCCATGAGGAGGGCGGACAGCTCTCAGAAAAGGTCAGACGCAATCCTTTTTCTGTTATATTGTTTGATGAGATAGAAAAAGCACATCCTGATGTGTTCAATATACTTTTACAGGTGCTTGATGATGGTAGAATCACTGATTCACAGGGGCGCACGGTTGATTTCAAGAATACAATAATCATCATGACATCAAATGCAGGAGCTTCTTCTATTATAGAACCAAAGCGCCTTGGCTTTGGCGCTGGTGAGGATGAAAAGCAGGATCACGAGCGTATGAAGAACAGTGTCATGGAGGAGGTCCGCCGTATATTTAAACCTGAGTTTTTGAACCGAATCGACGAGACTATTGTATTTAGAGCTCTCAACAAGGATGACATGAAGCATATAGTGACACTTCTTGTAAAGGAGCTTAAGAAACGCTGTAAAGAACAGCTTGATATAGAGCTCACAGTGCGCGACAGTGCAAAATCCTTTATCGTGGACAAAGCCTATGACAGAAAATATGGCGCAAGACCTCTTAAACGAAAACTTCAGGAGGAGATTGAAGACCGTATGTCAGAGGATATTATTACCGGCAAAATTAAGCGCGGCAATAAGGTAATAATTTCTACGAAAAACAAACAAATTTCATTGACTGTTGAGTAGAATTGGATTTATAATTAATATATCAATATAGCTACGGGAGGATAAAAATGGCTGTAATAAGTGAATTAATCCGTACTGAGGAAAACGGAAAGCTCAGCTTCGGAGATTATACATTGGCTGCAAAGGCAAAGCTTGACAATTTTGAGAAGGATGGAGATATCTACAAGGTAAAGACCTTTAAGGAGATTACAAAGCTCGAAAGAAACGGACTCTTTGTATACGAGTCTGTTCCGGGAACAGCGGTTATGGATTTCGAAGAGACTGCTGATACAGTGACATTTACTGTGGAGGGACCTGAGGATGCTCAGATTACTCTTGGCCTTGAAGAGGAGACAGAGTACGAAATTGATATAGCTGGAGCTGTTGCAGGTACTATGAAGACAAATCTCGGCGGCAAGCTCAGCTTAAGCGTAGAGCTTGAGGGTGTTGATTCAGTCGATATCAAAGTATCAAGAAAATAGAGCATATTTTTAGCCCGGTGAAAGCCGGGCTTTTTGTATTTTATAAAGGAGAACAATATGGCAAAAGGAAAGACCTCTGTATTTTTCTGCCAGGAATGTGGTTATGAATCGGCAAAATGGATGGGACAGTGCCCGGCCTGTAAGGAATGGAATACATTTGTAGAGGAAACCGTAGATAAAAAGTCGATAAGCTCGTCGGGAAAAGTAAAAAAAGAATCAAAGGCGGCACAGGTTCTGCCTCTTTCGGCAGTAAAAAGCGAGAAAGAGGAGCGTATAGTGACAGGTATAGCCGAGTTTGACAGAGTGCTTGGTGGAGGAATTGTGAGGGGATCACTTGTGCTTGTGGGAGGAGATCCGGGTATAGGAAAATCCACGCTTCTACTTCAGGTATGCAGGGAACTTTCACAAAAAAAGGTGCCATTACTTTATGTATCAGGTGAGGAATCACTGCATCAGATAAAGATGCGTGCAGACAGACTTGGCGATTTCACGGATTCACTGGAGCTTTTATGTGAGACAAGCCTTGATATAGCAAAGGATGTGATTCAGCGCAAAAAGCCGGAGGTTGTTGTGATAGATTCCATCCAGACTATGTACAATGAGGAGATAGCGTCGGCACCGGGCAGCGTCTCGCAGGTCAGGGAGACAACCGGGGTACTCATGCAGCTTGCAAAGACTCTCGGCATTTCAATTTTTATAGTAGGACATGTGACCAAGGATGGTGCGGTTGCGGGACCAAGGACGTTAGAGCATATGGTCGACACTGTGCTTTATTTTGAAGGTGACAGGTATGAGTCGTACAGGATACTCAGAGGAGTAAAAAACAGATTTGGTTCAACCAATGAGATAGGTGTATTTGAAATGAAGGCGGAGGGATTAGTTGAGGTGGAAAATCCGTCTGAGTATATGCTTAGCGGTAAGCCCGAGGGAGCATCAGGATCAATTGTCACATGTTCCATAGAGGGAAGCCGCCCGATACTTCTCGAGATACAGGCGCTTGTATGTCACAGCTTTTTTAATAATCCAAGGCGTACAGCAAATGGTACAGATTATAATAAAGTAAATCTACTCATGGCGGTCCTTGAAAAAAGAGCCAACCTGTCACTGTCAGATTGTGATGCTTATGTGAATATAGCAGGCGGTATAAGGATGAACGAACCGGCGATAGACCTTGGGATAGTGCTTGCAATCGCATCAAGCAAAAAGGATATTATAGTGCGTGAGGATACCATATGCTTTGGGGAGGTGGGCTTAAGCGGAGAGGTACGCGGAGTAACCATGTCCGAGCAGCGTGTGGCTGAGGCAAAGAAGCTTGGCTTTAAAAAGTGTATTGTTCCCAAAGTGTGTCTTGCAGGAGTGTCGCATATTAGTGGAATTGAGATTGTCGGTGTGGCAAATATCAAGGAAGCGATAGAGGCTGTCAGATAGTAATTGTGAGAATTGCATATAATAAACAGACAATTTAGAAAAATTGCGTTTTTTAAGGCAGTTTTACTACTTTAATTAATTGCAGAAAATCCGTTGACATATGTGTGCCGGGATGATATTATATCAAAGCTGACTCGCGGGACACATTGAGTTGTAGAGCTTGTGAGTTACATTTTACAGACATGACTTTATAGATTTTGCTTTGAAAATAAGTTGAAAAAGTTATGAAAAAAGTTCTTGACAAATGAAAAACATTTTGATAGAATAAACAAGCTGTCGC
>ENA-OUPO01000689-OUPO01000689.1-human-gut-metagenome-genome-assembly--contig:-NODE-689-length-12760-cov-11.8607_pt1 | contig 12760 bp, 9 predicted proteins | sample MGYA00237940_ERZ548809 | MGnify/ENA primary metagenome ERZ548809 (study PRJEB26490, sample SAMN05194695) | human gut metagenome | biome: terrestrial biome; feature: human-associated habitat; material...
CGACGCTGTGGCTGAGTTTGTGGGCAAGAAGGCCGTGTTCTATCAGAACGGCACTTGGGCTTACAATGATGTGAAGGATCTGGGCGACGACAATCTGGGTATGCTGCCCATTTACATCGGCGTGGACGGCGAGGAAAATCAGGGTCTGTGCACCGGTTCCGAGAACTTCTGGTGTGTCAACAACACCTCTTCCGAGGCTGACATTCAGGCTACTCTGGACTTCCTGTACTGGTGTGTCACCTCTGAGGCCGGCACCAGCGCGATGGCTGACAAGATGGGCTTCGTCATCCCCTTCAAGAAGGCTAAGGACTCCACCAACCCCCTGATCGGCATTGCAAACCAGTATGTGGCCGACGGCAAGACCAGTGTTGACTGGTGCTTCTCCACCATGCCTTCCGAGGAGTGGAAGAACGGCGTGGGCAGCGCTCTGACTGCATACGCAGCAGGCACCGGCAAGTGGGACGATGTTGTCACCGCATTTGTGGACGGCTGGGCCAAGGAGTACAAGCTGGCCAACGGCTAAGTCTTTGACCGGAGATCTCCCTAGAAATTAAACGGGAGGCGGGCGAAAAGTTCGCCCGCCTCCTTTCTTTTTTATCAGACAGCTCCCTGAGGAGGTATATCATGCAAAAAGCCATTAGTAAATACTGGCCGATATTTGTGCTTCCTACTCTGGTCGCCTTTATCATCGGCTTCATCTGGCCCTTTATCTGGGGCGTTTACCTGTCCTTCCAGCGGTTCACTACCGTTTCCAAAACCACTTTTGTGGGCATCCAGAACTACCTCTCGGTATTTCAGGATGCCACCTTCCTGCACGCTTTCGGCTTTACGGCGTTGTTTACCGTAGTGAGCACCGTGCTCATCAACGTATTCGCCTTTGCCATTGCGCTGGTGCTGACCCGCGGCATCAAGGGCACCAACATCTTCCGTACCGTGTTCTTTATGCCCAACCTGATCGGCGGCATTCTGCTGGGCTACATCTGGCAGATCCTGCTCAACGGTGTGCTGGCAAACCTGCAGAAGCCCCTGCTGGCTCTGGATGCCAAGGCCGGTTTTGTCGGTCTGGTCATCCTGATGTGCTGGCAGCAGATCGGCTACATGATGATCATCTATGTGGCTGGCCTTCAGAGCGTGCCCGGCGACCTGATCGAGGCCGCTAAGATCGACGGTGCCAACGACCGCGAGATCCTGTTCAAGATCAAGATCCCCATGGTCATGCCCAGCGTGACCATCTGCACCTTCCTGACCCTGACCAACAGCTTCAAGCTGTTCGACCAGAACGTCGCCCTGACCGCAGGCGAACCCGCCAACGCAAGTGAAATGCTGGCGCTGAACATCTACAACACCTTCTACGGCCGCTCCGGTGCGCAGTGGAAGGGCATCGGTCAGGCAAAGGCTGTGGTGTTCTTCCTGATCGTTGTGGTCATCTCGCTGATCCAGCTCCACTTTACCCGCTCTAAGGAGGTGCAGCAGTAATGTCGAAACAGAAAAGAACTTGGGATGTCATCCTTGCTGTTGTAATGGTGCTTCTCTGCCTGCTGTGGATCTACCCCATCGTGCTGATCCTGCTGAACAGCTTGAAAACCGAGGGCAGCTTTACCACCTCTACGGTGTTCCGCCTGCCCACCGCCGAAACCTTTGCCGGACTGCGCAACTACGTTTACGGCGTGACCAAGATGGACTTTCTCTCCAGCATGGGTTACAGCCTTCTGATTACTATCACCAGCGTGGTGCTGATCCTGCTGTGCTGCTCCATGACCGGCTGGTACCTGACCCGCGTGAACAATAAGCTGAGCAAGTTCATGAACCTGCTGATCGTGTTCTCCATGGTCGTGCCCTTCCAGATGGTCATGTTCACCCTGTCCAAGACCGCTGACCAGCTGAAGCTGAACACCCCCTGGAACATCTGCATCATCTACCTGGGCTTTGGTGCCGGTCTGGCCGTGTTCATGTTCACCGGCTTTATGAAGAGCGTTCCCATGGAGATTGAGGAAGCGGCCATGATCGACGGCTGCAACCCCATCCAGATCTTCTTCAAGGTCGTGTTCCCCATCCTGAAGCCTACCATGATCTCCACCGCTATTCTGGAGACCATGTGGGTGTGGAACGACTACCTGCTGCCCACGCTGGTGCTGGACATCAAGAAGTACCGCACCATCCCCATGGCCATCCAGTATTTCCGCGGCGGCTACGGCCGCGTGGAGCTGGCTCCCATGATGGCCTGCATCATCATTGCAATCATCCCCATTATTATCCTCTACATGACCTGCCAGAAGTACATCATCGAGGGTGTCGTGGCCGGTGCTGTAAAGGGCTAAGGAGGTGCACGGTATGCGTGCAAGCGGCATTTTGATGCCGGTGTTCAGCCTGCCGGGGCCTTTTGGCATCGGTACGCTGGGCAGTGAAGCGACCGCATTCGTTGATTTTCTGGCTGAGGCAAAGCAGACCTATTGGCAGATCTTGCCCATCGGCCCTACCGGCTACGGTGACAGCCCCTACCAGAGCTTTTCCGCCTTTGCCGGAAACCCCTACTTTATCGATTTCCGTTTACTGGCGGCAGACGGCTATCTGACTGCCGAAGAGCTCCCCGCCGCGCAGCCGGTGGACACCGTCGACTACGGTGCGCTGTACAACCAGCGCCCGGTGCTGCTGAAAAAGGCTGTTGACCGGCTATTGGCGGCTCCCTCCCCTGCTTACGAAGCCTTCTGCGCAGCGCAGAGCTTCTGGCTGGAGGACTACGCCCTGTTCATGGCGGTAAAGGCCGAACAGGGGCAGGCTGGCCTTGCCGACTGGCCGGACGCCCTGCGCTGCCGGGAGCCGGAAGCCATTGCCGCCGCAAAGGCACGGCTGGCTGACCAGATCAGCTACCACAAGGCAGTACAGTTCTTCTTCTACACCCAGTGGAACGCGCTGAAGTCCTACGCCAACCGCAAGGGTGTCCTGCTGGTGGGCGATATCCCCATCTACGTCAGCCCGGATTCCAGCGACCTGTGGACCCACCCGGAGCTGTTCCAGACTGACGGACAGATGCATCTGACCCATGTAGCCGGCTGTCCGCCGGATGCCTTTGCGGCAGACGGTCAGCTGTGGGGCAACCCGCTGTACGACTGGCCCACCCACAAGGCCTCCGGCTTTGGCTGGTGGAAGCAGCGCATGAAGCACGCCACCTCCATCTACGATGTGGTGCGCATCGACCACTTCCGCGGTTTCGAGAGTTACTACTCTATCCCTGCCGAAAACACAACGGCTGCAGGCGGTCACTGGGAAAAAGGCCCCGACCGGGACTTTATCCACGCCATGCAGCAGGCGCTGGGCGGCGGCAATATCATCGCCGAGGATCTGGGCTACTTGACCCCGGAGGTGAAGGCGATGCTGACCGAAAGCGGTTATCCGGGCATGAAGATCATGCAGTTCGCTTTCGACAGCCGGGAATCGGGCAATTATCTGCCCCACACCTACCCCCGCAACAGTGTGGTGTACACCGGCACCCATGACAACGTGACCACCGAGGGCTGGCGCAGCAACGCCAGTGCCGAGGATGTGGCCTACGCCTGCCGGTATCTGCGCTGCACACCGGAGACCCTGACCGAGGGCATGATCTGCGCCTGCCTTGCCAGCGTTTCGGATACCGCCATCATCCCGCTGGCAGACTGGCTGCATCTGGGCAGCGAGGCCCGCATCAATACCCCCAGCACACAGGGTGCAAACTGGCGCTGGCGGCTGACGCAGCCCCTGCCCGCAGCATTGGCCGGGCACATCGCTGCGTTGACCACGCTGTATGAGCGTGTACCGGAAAAACGTTAAACGTCCACTCCCCTTTTGCTTTCTATCCTGCAAAGCCACAAGGCATCTGCTTTCCCTGCTGTATCCTGCGCAGCGGGCACGGGCAGATGCCTTTGTTGTTTTTTATTTTTACGGTCCTGCTTTCCTCTACAACATTTTTTCACTGTGATAAAAACGGTTGTTTTTTGTATTTATATCGTATCACAGTCTATTTTGTAAATGCTCATCACAATATATTCACAAATGTATCATGATTTTTAAACCCGCGCTCTCTTGTCATTTTTGTGCAGATATGCTACAATTCAGTTACTAGATGAACTGCCCCTTGGGGAGTTCTGTGTGCGAAAGGAGTTTTCCATCATGGATCATACATATCAGCGCCCTCTGCAGCTGCCTGCCGGCTACGCTGTGCTCTCTGCCGAGGAGATGACCTACACCGAGGGCGGTGCTCTTTCCATCAATATCACCCCGCAGCAGGTCATGGCCTTTGGCATGACCGTTACTGTAAATCTGCTGGGCATGATGGGCCGTTATGCATTCCAAGGCGCTGTCTCCGGTATGCAGAATGCCTTGAACGATGGTTTGGACGTTGGTGATGCCGTGGGGCACTACTGGGGTCAGCTGAACACCTGGAGCAAGGTAGCTTCTATCGGTCTGGCCGGTCTGGGCGGCTACTACGCCTATATTCAGGCCCGCAGCATCTATCTCTCCGTCAAGAATCTGGTGACCGCCATCAAGGAGTCCATTGACGAGTATAAGGCCAACAAGAACGCTGCACAGGAGACCGAGCAGCAGAACTGCCTGCCTACGCTGGTAGCCCTGTGCTAAGTTTTTATCGTACCTGAAAGGAGTGTTCCTCTTTATGAAAAAGCTTCAGCTGCCTGCTTCCTATGCAGCGCTTTCTCCAGAAGAGCAGCGCACTGCCTTTGGCGGAAGCGAATTCGGCGATGCTGTCGGCAGCTTTTTTGATAACCTGCACTTCGGTGATTTCTTCTGGGAGGGCGGGCTGCTCTCGTTCTCCTTCACCTTTGTGCCCATGCTGTTTTTCCGCATGATCAAGGTAGGCGTACAGACCGGCATCAAGCTGTACCAGCAGTTCGCCCGTTTGCTTGGTGTGACCAGCGAAGCCGCCACCACTACCGTCCAGTATCTGGACAGTATCCAACAGCAGAGAAAGGATCGTCCCGTTACAAACTCTCTCCCCCAGCCCTTTTCTCTGCAGCAGTAAGCCATAAAAAAGCCGTGCATCCCGGAGCTTTCCGGCCATGCACGGCTTATTTTTATGTTCAGATCACCCGGACTGCACCCTGTTCCCGCAGGCGCAGCACATAGCAGCTGCCTTGCCCGAACACCTGCTCGATGGCTGTATGGTACCGCTTGAGCAGCCGCCCGGGCACATAAGCCTGAATGGTACCTGCAAAGCCGCCGCCCTGCATCCGCCATGCGCCCTCACTGCCCTGCAGGATGCTCTGGCTCAGAGCCAGCGCCACTGACAGCCCCTGATGCCGCACATCCGCTGTGCAGTACACGTTCTGGCACAGCGCAAAGGAAGCCTGTCCGCTCTGTTTGACCAGCTCTGCAAACACCGGGAATCGCCTTGCATAAAGCGCCTCCCGCTGCGCCAGTGTACGGGCGTTCTCTTCAAAATAATGGATCGCCCGCAGCACCGCACGGTCTCCGCAACGGCTGCGCAGGGCAGGCAGTGCCGCCCAGAACGCACTCTCTTCCACCTGACCCAGCAGCGGCTTGCCAAAGCAGGCAGCCACCTGCTCCATCTCCTGCCGGATGGCTGCAAACTCGCCGGTCAGCTCGCTGTGGCTGCCCCGGGTATCGGTGACGCAGAGGAACATCCCCTCCGGCAGCAGACCGTCCGCATGGAGCTTTTCGACCTTTGGGGCACGCGGATCGGCAAAATCTGCAAAAATAATACCGCCCACCGCACTGGTCAGCTGATCCAGCAGTCCGCTGGGCTTGCCGAAATAGGTGTTTTCCGCATACTGGCAGATGCCGGCCAGCTCTGCCGGGGTCAGCCCGGTGCTGTATTCCTCGTTCCAGATGGAGGCCATGCCCATCTCAAATGCCGCCGAGCTGGACAGCCCGGAGCCGCGCAGCACATCGCTGGCGGTATAGGCGTCAAAGCCGCCGATCTGCCTGCCCACCGCGCGGAAGCCCTCGGCAATGCCGCGGATCAGGCTGGCCGAGTGGGTGCTCTCCCCTGCCTGCGGCTCTGCGGTGGCAAGATCAATGACATCCAGCTTGTTGAAGCCCCGGGACTTGACCCGCACATAGCCATCCGTGCTGCGGGCTGCCACCGCCACCAGATCCAGCGTGACCGCAGCCGCAAGACCGCAGCCGCCCTGATGATCCGTGTGGTTGCCGCCCAACTCTGCCCGCCCGGGTGCAGAGTACACCTGCACCTGCCGTCCGGGACCGAAATATAACTCGAACTGCTCCAGCGCTGCCGCATAACGCCCGCGCTGCCGCTGCAGCACCGCCGGGTCTGCCCCGTAAAGTGCAGCAAGTGCGGCGTCCCAGCTGCCCTGCAGGATCTGTTTTCTGAGTTGTGCACTGGTGGCCATGACAGCTCCTCCCCTCAAGAATGAACGATTCTGCTTTTTTGCCTATTGTAATGCATTTCGGGCGATTTTTCAATTTATTTGCCTTAAAAATCCAAATTTCGGCGTCAGGCGCAAAGAATAAGATGTACTTTTGTTGAATTTGCAGGGTGTTCTATGGTATACTGGGTGCAGAATGTGACAGGACGGAGGTAAAGCTGCCATGCCAGACGTTTATAAGCAATCCTTTAAGCAGAATTACACCAACAACATTGAATTGTCCATCTTCAACTGCGGCCTGGAGCGGTGCGCTCCGGGGCAGACATGGGGTCCCGGTATCCGTGACCACTACCTGATCCATCTGGTGGTATCCGGCAAGGGCATCTTTGAGGTGGGCGGCCGCACTTGGGAGGTGAGCGAGGGCGATCTGTTCTTCGCCCGTCCCAGCCAGCTGATCCGCTATACCGCCGATGAGCAGCAGCCGTGGGAGTACAGCTGGGTAGGCTTCAACGGTGCCTGTGCCCACAAGCTTGCCGCGCAGCTGCCCTTTACGGACGATGCCCCTGTGCACCACACCAGCGACCCGGACGGGATGCGGGCAGCCCTGAACAACATCTACTCCTCCCGCGGGCTGCAGCCGCAGGACGAAGCCGCCATGGTGGGGTATCTGTACCTGTTCATCGCCGCTCTGATGCGGGAGACCAGCGCAGGCAAGCCCCACACGGCCTCCTCCTCCAGCCAGTATGTGCTGAACGCCATCAAGTACATCCAGTTCAACTACTCCCACGACATCTCCATTGACGATGTAGCCAAGAGCGTGGGTGTTTCCCGCAGCCACCTGTACCGGGTGTTCATGCTGAATGTGGGCAAAAGCCCCATTGACTACCTGACCGAGTACCGCATCAACGAAGCCTGCAAGCTGCTGCGCGCCGGCAGTCTTTCCATTGCAGAGGTAGCGGTGTCGGTAGGCTTCTTCGACCAGTTCTACTTCTCGCGGGTGTTCAAGCGCGCCAAAGGCGTGCCGCCCAGCAAGTATTTTGCCGCCCAGCAGGATGCCGACCCGGCAGACCCTGCCCAACTGTAACCTGAGCCCATCACACAAGGAGAAACCATGCCTTTACAGAAAAACCAGATCCTGACCCTGCGCATCGAGCGCCTTTCCAGCGACGGCAGCGGCGTTGCCCACAGTGCCGATGGCGAGGCCGTATTCGTGCCCGGCACTGCCCCGGGGGACGAAGCCCGGGTGCGCATCGTGAAGGACTGCGGCCGGTATGCCTTTGGCATTCTGGACGAGCTGCTCACTCCCTCGCCGGATCGTATTCCGGTGGACTGCCCGGTGGCAGGTCCCTGCGGCGGGTGCAGCCTGCGGCATCTGGCCTACACTGCCGAGCTGCGCGCCAAGCAGGAAAGCGTGCTGGACGCCTTCCGCCGCATCGGCGGGCTGGAGGTTCCGGTGCTGGATATCCTGCCCTCCCCGGAGGTGGACCGCTACCGCAACAAGGTGCAGTTCCCTGTGGGCGTGGACAAGAACGGCGTACCCTGCATCGGCTTCTACGCCGGGCGCACCCACCGCATCGTCCCCTGCCCGGACTGCAAGTTGCAGCCCGGCGTGCTGAACGAGATCGGCAATGCGCTGTGCGCCTTTTTTGCACAGCAGGGCATCCGCCCTTACGACGAGCAGAGCGGCAAGGGGCTGGTACGGCACATCTTCCTGCGGCGCGGTGCGCACAGCGGGCAGATCATGGTGTGTCTGGTATGCACCCGGGCAAAGCTGCCACATGCAGAGCAGCTTTGTGCCGCACTACGGGAGCAGTTCCCTGCCATCAGCACCATCCTGCTCAACGTCAACGCCAAAAACACCAACGTCATTCTGGGCAGTGAGAACCATATCCTGTACGGCCCGGGCTACATTGAGGACACTCTTTGCGGCGTACCGGTACGGTTGGGGCCGCTGTCCTTCTATCAAGTCAACACACTGGCTGCCGAGCGGCTGTACGGGGTTGCCGCGCAGTACGCGCAGCTGACCTCGGACGACGCGCTGCTGGATCTCTACTGCGGCATGGGCACCATCGGCCTTTCCATGGCAGATCAATGCCGGGAGCTGATCGGCGTGGAGATCGTGCCGGAGGCTATCGAGAGCGCCAAGGCCAACGCCGCCCGCATGGGCGAGGCCGTAGCTGCCAAGAGCCGCTTTTTCTGCGCCGATGCCGGACAGGCTGCCACCCAGCTGGCCGCCGAGGGCTTGCACCCAGACATCGTGATGCTGGACCCGCCCCGCAAGGGCTGCGACGAAGCCACCCTCTCCGCCGTGGTGCGCATGGCGCCCCGCCGGGTGGTGTATGTCAGCTGCAACCCCGCCACCGCCGCCCGAGACGCCGCATGGCTGGAGCAGAAGGGATACCATGCAGAGAAGGTACAGCCGGTGGATCTGTTCCCGAGGACGAAGCATGTGGAAGCGGTTCTCCTTTTGACCAAACTCAATGTCGAGCGACATATCGAAGTGGACGTCAGCATGGATGAACTGGATGTGACTGCCGCGGAAAGCAAGGCGACTTACAACGAGATTCGGGATTATGTGTGGGAGCATCATCAGCTCAAGGTCTCCAGCCTCTATATCGCACAGGTGAAGCAGAAGTATGGCATCATCGAGCGTGAGAGTTACCATAAAGCGAAAAATGAGAATGCAAAGCAGCCCAAGTGTCCGAAGGAAAAAGAGGATGCGATCGTGGAGGCATTAAAGCATTTTAAGATGATCTAATGAGTAAATCCCCAGTCTAAACCGACTAAAATCGGTACAGACTGGGGATTTTTCAATCATCCGTCGGATTCATGATTGTATTCAGATTTTCTATCACGAATTCCTGTGCATTCTCATCATAAACCACGCATGGATATTCTCCACGTACTCCTGTACGTATTTCAGTAGTGATTCCCATCGCAATACCGCTGGCAGTTGGAACCTTGCGACATTTCCCTGCTGATATTTCTTCCTCCTCCATAAGTCCAACTTTTACTAACCACGCTGTGATTGTTCTATAGGAGACTTTCCGCATTTTCTTTTCGTCCAGAATCTCATTTACTTTATAGCTGATTCCGCTAGCGGGAATCGGCGTTTTGGACGGTATATATTGCAGCTTTTCCTCTTCCGTAATGTAAAACTGTTTCTTATCCTTCCCGGACACCTTTTTAGGTTCATGACCATCAAGCTGTTTTCTCAGGACATCGGATACAAAGAACAGGCATCGAGAAATCTTTACGTTATTCACGATGTCCTGTTCTGGAATCGGCGTTCCGTCCAGTGGATTCACCCCATTGGCAAGGCTGTCAATATAGTGTTTTGCGCGGTGGAGCTTTTCCTGTTCAGTCATCTAGCACACTCTCCTGCACACTTTACATAATATAGGGTTCTATTATCTTATCAGACATTCAAAATCTTCTGAACTGCATACGGCTTTGCATACTTTATGTAAGCGTCACTCACATAAATCGTTCCATCCTCACGTGGTTCCTTCCACATAGCCGGATATACAACAAGTTTTACTTCTCGTCCTCGGTGCTTCGCTACAATTTCATTATTCGTAACAAGGAGCGTGCATCCTGATACTCGCAAAATCGATTCCAGCGGGAGCAGCAGTGCTTTCTGTCCCTCTACTGTTAATGAATCAGCCAGCTCTCCATTTACTCCCCAATCGAGGAGTTCTAATGCAGCAAAACGATCAAGTAGACCATGTACATACTGATTTCGATAATGCTTTAAGCACTTGTGACAAGCGTTACCGCAGTCGCAAGAAGCCAAAAGCTCACGGATTCGATTCAATAACGTTTCAATATTGTCCGCTACGCTGACTGCATATCCTGCACCGCTGGATAAACTGTCGTATAGATAAACATCCACAAACGCCCCGGCATTATTGGTCCGGATTCGGTATCCTGTAACAAGTTCTGTGAACTCAATGTCCAACTCTTTGCTCGCCGCCAAACGAAATGCTTCTGCCAGCGATTGAGCTGCCCTCGTCAGCCAAGGATTATCCGTTCGATGAATATCCATCTTCTGTTCATCCAGCTTGATTTCCAATACCAGCATATCCGTGATGAAATCATATCCAATATTGACATTTCTTGCATTTCTATGGCTACACGGTTTCCGGGCATATTTCGATTTATAGGGTCGTAAAACCCCATCCAATGTCTTTTCATTGTCACCCGGCATTGCTGCACCGCAATCCGGGCATACCATAAATCCCTTGTTTCCAAGTCCCTGATTCACCATAATAATTCGCTGGTTTGTGCGAGAAGCCATCCGGATATTCTTGCAGCCGGAAATCGGTTGAATGTCCTCCGCATCCGGAAGTGTCGAATATAGCGGCGGTTGAACCGATGAATATTCCTCTTCCAGCTGTGCATCCGGTACTGCCTCTGCATTTTTAGGTGCAAACCCCCACGGTCGGAGCATTTGCCTTCCTTCCTCCAATGCACGATTTCCGCAGAACGGACAAGCATCTGGCCGCTCATCTGCAAGACCAAACCATCCGCAATCCGGGCAAGTCAGAATATTCTTCAGATAGTTTGCATCATCCATATAAGCCCTTGCGGGTGTCGTTGCTTGACCGTATACCCGATCACTTCCGGGACTATACAATCCTCCTATCTGATAGGTTTGTTTATCCACGACGATTGAGCGTCCCGGTGCATATTCACTAATGCAACATCCAATCCGCGATCCACTTCATAACGAAGGATTCCATTCATATCGGAAATATATGTACTGACCACATTTTTAGGGAAAGAGTAGGTTGGTATGATTCCTTCTTCATAAAGTGCATCCAGTAATGTTTTCTGTTTGTTCGCCGAAGCGTTCGGTATTGCTTCAAACTGCTCCGGATGCGCGTTTCGCTTTTCTTTCAGGTTCTTTAGGCTTTCAGCAAATTCATTTCTGAAAGCATCCATATCCAGTACAGCGTTTGCTGGCACGAGTGCAGATTTTCGTGGTATCTTAAAGTCCTGTAAAAAATCCATAAACTCATCCAGCACTTCATCCAGAAACAGCACTGCAGGCAGTTCGTCCAAGCTTGAGTGCTTTGAGGCAAGGAACTCCTGTAATGCAATCATATTCAAATGCCGTTGCAATAACTTTTCGCTCCGAATGTCAATCCATGGTCGTCTTGGATCGCCACGAAACATCGGAACCGGATTATTGAAATATAGCGTATCGTGCGGTCCATCTTCACAGAAGGTTACAATAGTAGAAAGGCTTGCGCCTCGCCGACCTGCACGGCCTGCGCGCTGCTGATAATTTTCTCGCATAGGTGGAACATTTCTCAGCCCAACTGCTACCAGAGAGCCGATATCAATACCGACCTCCATCGTGGTTGTACTGCTAAGAATGTCAATCGGCGTCTCCCCTTCCTGAATCAAATCCTGAAATCTCAATTCATAGTGTTCTGTTTGGCTCCACAAATCCATCCTTTGATCCTTATGGGAAAGTTGTGCAGTATGCTCTTCCGTATCGATCACATGGATTTTATTGCCTTTCAACGCATCTACAACAGGTTTTCTCCAAAAATCCAGTGATTGATATTCTTTCTCGTTCAATACATGAGTTCCTGTAAAACCACAACTCGGACACTTTCCTCGCAGGAGATACGGTGTGATTTCAGAGCATTGTTCACACCGATACCATTTATGTTTTGCATCAAATCGGGGCTTCACCCGTTGAAGATCAACATACAGCCTTCCATTATCCGGTTGTGCCGAATCTAGGAAGTTATTCTTCAAAACTCTCCGCAAGACATTCAAGTCATTGGAATCATCCGTCCACCCCATGATTCCATGAACGGTCTTTGTGAAATTCCACTCCTTTGCCAATCCGTAGAAATCATAACTGCGACGTACTTCCAAACGCACCTCATCCGGAATCGTATGTCCCAATGCAGTCGCATCGTCACACACTGAAATCATCCACGCATTAAAGAGTTCAAGAAACTCCTCATCTTCTACGGAGATACCATTTTCTTCAAGTTCATCAATGCTATCAAATAGTGCCTGCTCTGTTGGCTCAATCCAGCTCGTGGCAGAATCGTAAAGCGTATTATAACCGCCAGAAAACAGCCGAAGCAAATCTTTTTGCATCTGTGTCGGCGCATTTGCAATAGAAAACCGAGGTGTATACTCACGATTTCGGCGAGTGCTGCGCTCATAATTGCTCAATGCAATGTTGCAGTCTGCGCCAAATTTTTCACGTTCCGGTTCATGAAAAATCTGTACATGATGCTGTCCTGCTGCAAGGCAAAAATAATCATAAAGATCGTTCATGGAACGCTCTGTTATGGATTGTTCCATATTGTAAATGGCCAATGCAAAAAGCTGTCGTGCCGCCATGATGTCCGAGGAATCCGACATATCACGCGCCAGCTTTGCCGCAC
>ENA-OUPO01000690-OUPO01000690.1-human-gut-metagenome-genome-assembly--contig:-NODE-690-length-12747-cov-63.3204_pt1 | contig 12747 bp, 8 predicted proteins | sample MGYA00237940_ERZ548809 | MGnify/ENA primary metagenome ERZ548809 (study PRJEB26490, sample SAMN05194695) | human gut metagenome | biome: terrestrial biome; feature: human-associated habitat; material...
ATAATCCCCGTTGATCTTCACATAATCATAAGTCAGATCACAGCCCCATGCCTTGGCGCTGGCATCGCCGGTACCCATATCCACCTTGACAAGGATATCATGCTCCGCCAGAACTTTGGCGGCCTCGTCCTCGCTGTAGGGGTGGTAGGCGGCGTTCTCGCAGACATAGACCTCACCGGCGGCACTGCTCAGCCAGACACAGACCTTGTCGATGGAGAAATCGCCGGGGGTGTAGCCGATGGCGCAGAGGATGCGGCCCCAGTTGGCATCGCGGCCAAAGACAGCAGCCTTGAACAGGTTGGAGCAGACCACGCTGCGGCTGACGGCACGGGCCGTTTTCAGGTCCGGGGCATGGGTCACCTCGCAGGTGATGAGGTGGGTGGCACCCTCGCCGTCACCGGCGTGCTCGGCGCACATGTGCTCAGCAATGGCGGTCAGGGCCGCCACAAAGGCATCGTAGTCGGCGTTCTCTTCGCAGATCTCGGGGTTTCCGGCCAGACCGGAAGCCATGATGATCAGGGTATCGTTGGTGGAGGTATCCAGATCCACGCTCATCTGGTTGTAGGTGCCGGGCACCACGGTCTTGAGAGCCTTTTCCAGCAGAGCGGGGGAAACGGCGGCATCGGTGGTGTAGAAGGCCAGCATGGTGGCCATGTTGGGGGCGATCATGCCGCTGCCCTTGCCAATGGCACCCACGGTGCAGGTCTTGCCGCCCAGCTCAAACTGGATGGCGTACTCCTTTTTGTGGGTATCGGTGGTCATAATGGCCGTGGCCGCATCGGTGCTGCCCTGCGCAGTGGCTGTCAGCTTCGCGGCGGCGGCAGGGATTCCCCGGGCAAAGGGGTCAATGACCATGGGCTGGCCGATGACACCAGTGGAGGCGGGCAGCACATCCTCTGCGGGGATGTTCAGCGCCTCGCCCACCAGCCCACAGCACTCCTCGGCCAGAGCCACGCCGTTGGCGGCGCAGGTGTTGGCGTTGCCGCTGTTCACAAGAATGGCCTGTGCATAGCCGTCCTTCAGGTGGGCGCGGTCCACCTTGATGGGTGCGCCGCAGACCTTATTGGTGGTGTAGACACCGGCGGCGGCACAGCGCACCTCCGCCTTGATGAGTGCCAGATCGTATTTTTCATTATGGTTTGCGCGGATGCCGCAGTGCACGCCAGCCGCTGCAAAGCCCTTGGGGGCACAAATGCCGCCCGCAACCTCTTGATACATACTACTTTCTCCCTTCAGCATCCTCACCCTCTCCGTCAGCGCTAACGCGCTGCCACCTCCCCCAAAGTGGGAGGCCTTGGCATTCCCCGCAGAGTTTGCGGTTTTGTCAAAAGCTCTCCCTTCGGGAGAGCTGGACGCGAAGCGGCCTGAGAGGGTGAGCCATTTCATTCCAATCCAGCCGTCTCTTCAAAACCGAGCATCAGATTCATACACTGGACTGCCGCGCCGGACGAGCCCTTACCCAGATTATCAAACAGGGAGACCAGCATCATCTGATCCCCGGCGGCGTTCACGGTCAGGTACAGCTCCATGCGGTCGGTACCGGCCATGGCGTTGGAATACAGGCCATTCTCGGGCAGGGGCTCGTTCAGGGCGTGCACCTTGATGGTGGCGGCATCCCTGTAATACTCCGCCAACCCTGCGGCCACCTTTTCGGCACCGCCCCAGACCGGCTGGAAGGGCACCAGCACCTGCATCCCGCTGTAATAATCGCAGACCACAGGCACAAAGGCGGGCGGGTTTGCCAGCCCACTGATCTTTTGCATCTCGGGCAGATGCTTATGGGCAAGGCTCAGACCGTAGCTCTTGGGTGCATCCAGCTTGCTGTGGGCCGGACGGTCGGGGCTTTCGTAATCGGCGATCATCTTTTTGCCGCCGCCGGAATAGCCGGAAATACCGGTGCAGCTGTAAAAATCACCCGCTCCGGCAAGGCCCAGCTCCACCAGAGGCCGCATGATGCTGATAAACCCGCTGGCATAGCAGCCGGGCACCGCCACGCGGCAGGCGTTTTTGATCTTTTCCTTCTGGCCCCTGAGTTCCGGGAAGCCGTAGACCCAGTTGGGATCCGTGCGGAAAGCCGTGGAAGTATCCAGCACCTTGACATCCGGACGGAGCAGGGGCATGACCTCTTTGGAAGCGGCATCCGGCAGGCAGAGGAAGGCGAGGTCAGCCGAATTGATGACCTTTGCCCGCTCGTTCACGTTCTTGCGGCCCTCCTCGGAGATGGAGAGCAGTTCAATTTCGGGCCGGGCAGCCAGACGGTCGGCAATGCGCAGACCCGTGGTGCCTGCGGAGCCGTCGATAAAGACCTTTACGCTCATGCGTTGTTCGCCTCCCATGCGGCCAGCTGGTCCATGGCCAGCCGGATCTGGTTGTTGACGCTTGCCTCGCTGGGGCCGCCGTAGCTGGTGCGGCCCTCACAGCACTTGATGAGGTCGATGGCATCATAGATATCGTTCTCGAACAGGGCGCTGTAGCCCTTGAACTCGTCAAGAGTCAGTTCCTCCAGGGTCTTATCCTTTGCGATGCAGTCGGAGACCATGCAGCCGGTCAGCTTGTAGGCATCCCGGAAGGGCATCCCCTTCTTGGTCAGGTAGTCGGCGCAGTCGGTGGCGTTGATAAAGCCCTTGGCGGCAGCGCGGCGCATGTTGGCAGGCAGGGTCTTCATGGTGTCCAGCATGGGGGTGACGGTCTTGAGGCACAGCTCCAAGGTGTCCACCGCGTCAAAGATGGCTTCTTTGTCCTCCTGCATATCCTTGTTGTAAGCCAGAGGAATGCCCTTCATCATCACCAGCAGGGTGTTCAGGTCGCCGTAGACGCGGCCGGTCTTGCCGCGGATCAGCTCGGTGACATCGGGGTTCTTCTTCTGGGGCATGATGGAGGAGCCGGTGGTAAAGGCATCGTCCAGCTCGATAAACTTGAACTCCCAGCTGCACCAGAGGATGATCTCCTCGGAAAGGCGGGACAGATGCATCATGCAGATAGAAATGGCGTTGGCCAGCTCAATGCAGAAGTCACGGTCAGAAACGCCGTCCAGGCTGTTGGCACAGGGTACGGCAAAGCCCAGCTTTTCGGCGGTGAACTGACGATCCAGCGGGTAGGTGGTACCGGCCAGAGCGCCGGAGCCCAGCGGGCACTGGGCATCCATGCGGGCAGTGGCATCCTCAAAGCGCTGCAGGTCGCGCAGGAGCATGGAGGCGTAGGCCATCAGCGCATGGCCAAAGGTGATGGGCTGGGCGCGCTGCAGGTGGGTGTAGCCGGGCATGACAGCGGTGGTATTCTCCGCCGCCTTCCTGCAGATGACCTTGATGAGCTCCACGATGTAAGCCTGCAGGGTGTGGCTGTAGTCCCGCAGGGTCAGGCGGATATCCAGCGCCACCTGATCGTTGCGGCTGCGGCCGGTGTGCAGGCGCTTGCCTGCATCGCCAATGCGGGCGGTCAGGGTCTGCTCCACAAAGGTATGTACATCCTCGGCGTTGGGGTCGATCTCCAGCGCACCGCTTGCCAGATCGTCGGCAATGGAGGCCAGCCCGCTGAGGATATCCTCGCAGTCCTTTTCGGAGATGATGCCCTGCTTGGCCAGCATGGCGGCGTGGACCCCGCTGCCGCGCATATCCTGCGCGATCATCCGCTGGTCAAAGCGGATGGAGGAGTTGAAATCATTGACGCGCGAATCGACCGCCTTGGAGAAGCGGCCCTTCCAGAGTTGTTCTGCCATAATATTCTTCCTTTTCTGATAGGCGGCTCGCCCTCTCCGTCATTGCTTGCGCAATGCCACCTCTCCCAAAGGGAGAGGCTCTGGCGTAACCGAGAACTTCACGGCTTGACCGGAAACTTTGCCGCTATGCCAAGGGCTCTCCCTTTGGGAGAGCTGTCACCGTAGGTGACTGAGAGGGCGAGGATGTTTATCTTGTAAATAAAAACAGCTAAAAACGGCAAAGCCGCCGCAGGGGAAAACGCTCCTGCGGCGGTGCCGCCGGCAACTATGCCGGTTTTGGAACTCCGTTGTGAAAGTGTAGAAAACACACCGGAGAGAAAGTTAGCTTTGTGTGATCCCGGTGGATCAGCCGCTTAGTCCTCGATCTTCGGCCAGCTCTTGGACAGCTTTGCGCGCTCCTTGATGGACAGGCCGAACAGGTTGATGAAGCCTGCTGCATCTGCCTGGTTGTAATCCTCGTCCTCACCAAAGGAAGCGGTCTGCTCATCGTACAGGGTGAACGGAGAGGTAACACCGGCGTTGATCATGTTGCCCTTGTACAGCTTCAGCTTCACATCGCCGGTCACGGTCTTTGCCAGGCTGTTGGCAAAAGCATCCAGAGCCTCACGCAGCGGGGTGAACCACTGGCCATTGTAGACGATGTCGGCATACTTCTGAGCCAGCTGCTCCTTGAGATGTGCGCTCTCCTTGTCCAAGGTGATGGTCTCCAGAACATTGATGGCCTTGTACAGGATGGCACCGCCGGGGGTCTCGTACACGCCGCGGCTCTTCATGCCCACCAGACGGTTCTCCACGATATCCAGCAGGCCGATGCCGTTCTCGCCGCCCAGCTTGTTCAGGTACTCCACCAGCTCCACAGCGCCCATCTCCTTGCCGTCAACGGCAGTGGGGATGCCCTTTTCAAAGTGGATGGTCACATAGGTCGGGGTGTCGGGAGCCTGCTCGGGGCTGACACCCAGCTCCAGGAAACCGGGGTGGTTGTACTGGGGCTCGTTGGCGGGGCTCTCCAGATCCAGACCCTCGTGGCTCAGATGCCACAGGTTCTTGTCCTTGGAGTAGTTGGTCTCACGGTTGATCTTCAGGGGGATGTGGTGAGCCTCAGCGTAGTCGATCTCTTCGTCACGGCTCTTGATGTCCCACTCACGCCACGGAGCAATGATGGCCATATCGGGGCACAGGGCCTTGAGGGTCAGCTCAAAACGCACCTGATCGTTGCCCTTGCCGGTGCAGCCGTGGCAGATGGCATCTGCGCCTTCCTTGATGGCGATATCGGCCAGCGCCTTGGCGATGCAGGGGCGTGCAAAGCTGGTGCCCAGCAGGTAGTCCTCGTACTTAGCGCCAAACTTCAGGGTGGGGAAGATGTAGTTCTCCACAAAGTCCTTCTTCAGATCCAGAACGTACAGCTTGGAAGCGCCGGTAGCCTTGGCCTTTTCCTCCAGGCCGTCCAGCTCAGTGCCCTGGCCCACGTCACCGGAAACGGCAACGACTTCGCAGTTGTTGTAGTTTTCCTTCAGCCAGGGAATGATGATGGAGGTATCCAGACCACCGGAGTATGCCAGCACGACTTTTTTAATGTTTTCCTTTTTCATAATAAACGCGCTCCTTTTAATAAAAATACACTTTTGTACCCTGATGCGCACTTTCCCTTCGCATCCTCTGTCTTTGATTCGCGGTTGATGCTTTTATTATACGCAGCGCGGCTTTTCCGTCAATGCTGAAAACTGCCAAACATGCCGCGCATTTGCGGCAGGATTTGTTACACTTTGTATGTTTATGCAGTATTATTTGTTTATATTCAAATTTTATGCAGTTGAAATGTATATATGAAATGCAAAAAAGCGCCCCGAAGGACGCTTTCTTTATGCCTGGTATCTTCCCAGGATCTCCTCCACCTGTTCCTGTGTCAGCGGGTGGGTGGGTTCCGGCTTTTCATTGCCCCTGCGCAGGGGCAGCCACCAGGTGGACAGGCCCAGCCAGCCGAACTTATAGGCGGTGTGGGGCTCACGGCCCACGCAGGTGAAGCCCAGGCGGGCATGGATACGCTCACTGGCGGGGTTGGGGTCTGCCACAAGGGCGTAGACATTCCAGTAACCCATCCCGTCCAGGATATCCAGCAGGGCGCGGTAGAGGGTATCCCCCACACCAAAGCCCCGGGCATCGGGGGCACAGTAGATGGTGCTCTCCACAGCCCAGTCGTAGGCCTCCCGGGGGTGGTAGCGGTGGGCGCAGGCATAGCCCAGCAGCTTACCTTCCCCATCCCGGGCCAGCAGCAGAGGGATCAGCGCACGGGTGCTGTCCACCCAGTCCTCATACTCCGGCAGGGAAGAGGGCGTTACCTGAAAGGTTGCCGTGTGGTGCAGGACATACCAGTTGTAGATGTCCAGGATCTCCGCCGCATCGGCCCGGGTGGCCAGCGAGAGCCGGGGCAGGTTCTTCTCAGCCCATTCGGCGCACATGGTTTCCTTCTGCGCCTTGGTCAGCTTTTTCAGGGCTGCTTCCCGGCGCAGAGCGGCAGATTTGTCTATGCACCGTTCCAGATACGCGAACCGCTGTGCCCCCAGCGCACGGGTGCACTTGGCCCCCTTCCCGCTCTTGTGGGCGTGCAGGCGGCTGGCCGGGTCATTTGTCCAGCCCGTGTAGAGCTGGCCGCCTGCGCAGCGCACCATATAGACATAGGCCCGCTCCGCCTTCTCCGCTTCCCCGCTCATATCACAGTCTCCCGTTATTTTTCAGTACCTGACGGCAGGCAGTCAGCGCCGTTTCCTTGTCCTTTGCGGTGATGAGGAACCGGCTGGCGTGGCAGAAGCTGATGCCCTCGATGCCGCTCTTCTGCTCAATGACCTCCTGCGGCTGGCCCGCCCAGCTCTGGGGGAATGGCAGCTTCGGCTTTTTGGTCTTGTGGTCGGTCACGCACTGGGCGCTCCACCCGCCGCGCTGGCTGGGGTAGATGACGAAGAGGGCATCGGTCTTGTACAGGCCATTCTTCCAGGGCAGGTAGCCGGGCAGGATCACGATGCCGTCCCGGGAGTTCTTATAGGCCTGCTGCACTTTCTCGTCGGCGCGGTTCACGGCGTTCGCGCTCTCGATCTGGTTTTCCAGGATCTGCTTTGCCACAGCCACCGCCTTGAAGAAGCAGGTGTCCTGATCCTCCTTGGAATCCCACACCGGGTTGAAGAAGCCGATGGCATCGCACAGGCTGTTCTGCTCGCCGGTGTTGTCGTTCAGGTCAAGAGGCTGGATAAAGTTTTCATCGATGAGCCGGGCCTGACGCTCCCCCACCAGCCCCGGGCCCAGCACCCGCCACAGCAGGCCGAAGGCCGCATAGGGGATGCCGTTGGCGCGGTACTCGCGGGGCTCCTGATGGTGATCGAACATGCCAAAGCCGATATCATACACGATGCCGTCGAAATCGTCCGGCACCACAAAGCCGCGGGTGATCCTGATGTCCGACCGGATGATCTGCAGCAGCGCCGTTGCAAATACGTCGTCCGCATGGAACTTGCCGGCATGGGTGAAGCCATTTGCAGGAATTTTCATAACAGCAATACCTCGTTCTCTTTCTTTGGGAACAGTATATCACATTCTGAAGCAGGGGACAAATTTTTGTGCACAACAAAGACCCGCCGGGCAGCATACGCCACACAGCGGGTCTGAAAGGAGGAAGTGCCGTTTCAGGGCACCTTATGAGAAGCGTGTGTTACAGGACGATGGGTTTCTCCGGGTCGATCTCCAGGTTTTCGCCGTTGGATTCGATCACGCGGCGGTACCACTCGTAGCTCTTTTTCTTGTAACGTTCCAGCGTACCGGAGCCGTCGCTGTTCAGGTCCACATAGATCATACCGTAGCGCTTTTTGATCTCCGCCGTGGAGCAGGAGATCAGGTCAATGCAGCCCCAGCTGGTATAGCCCATCACGTCCACGCCGTCGTGCAACGCTTCGCTGACCTGCACCAGGTGGTCGTTCATGTAGCGGATGCGGTAATCATCCTCCACCGTAAAGCTACCGTGGCCGTCCGGCACCAGGGTGTCGTTGGCACCCAAGCCGTTTTCGGCAATGAACAGGGGCTTGTGGTAGCGGCTGTACAGCCGGTTCAGGGTGTAGCGCAGGCCCTTGGGGTCGATCTGCCAGCCCCACTCGCTGACCTTGGAATACGGATTGCGCTTGAGGGTGGGGACCATGTTGCTGCCGGTGGGCTCGCCCAGCGAGTGGTCGGCGGCGGCGCAGTTGCTGGAATAGTAGCTGAACGAAACAAAGTCCACAGTGTGGGTCAGGGCTTCGCGGTCCTCATCGCTGATCTCCAGTTGCACGCCCTTTTCCTCAAACACGCGCTTGGCGTAGTAGGGATAGGCACCCAGGGCCTGCACGTCCGAGAACAGGTACACCTCGTTGTCCAGCTCCATCACCTCGATGATGTCATCGGGGTTCGGGGTGAGCGGGTAGATGGTAACGGCCAGGATCATGCTGCCCACCTTGTACTCCGGGTCGATGCTGTGGGCCAGCTGCACAGCCTTGGCGCTGGCCACCAGCTCGTAGTGGATGGCCTGATACAGCTGCTGGTTGCTCAGCTGGGCCTTGGGGGTCAGGATGGCACCGCTGACAAAGGGCTGGTGCAAAATGGAGTTGATCTCGTTGAACGTGATCCAGTACTTCACCTTGCCCTTGTACCGCTCAAACAGGACCTGGCAGTATTTCAGGTACAGGTCGATCATGATGCGGTTGCTCCAGCCGTTGTACTTGCGGGCCAGGGCCAGGGGCGTTTCGTAGTGGGAAATGGTGATGAGCGGCTCGATGCCGTACTTGTGGCACTCGTCAATGACATCATCGTAGAACTTCAGGCCCGCCTCGTTGGGCTGTGCTTCCTCACCGGTGGGGAAAATGCGGCTCCACGCAATGGAAAAGCGGTAGACCTTGAACCCCATGCCCGCAAAGAGCTTGATGTCCTCTTTGTAGCGGTGGTAGTAATCAATGCCTTTCAGCTTGAGGTTGTCGGGGGTCGGCTCCTCGGTGATGACCTTGAAGCCCTTGGGCAGCACATCCTGGATGGACAGGCCCTTGCCATCTTCCAGATAGGCACCCTCGCACTGATTTGCGGCCGTTGCGCCGCCCCAGAGGAAATTTCTCGGGAAATACATACAGGTTCCTCCCTAATGTTGCAGCGTCCGGGGATCAGTTCTTTTTCTCGTCACGGAACAGGACGAACGAGACGATAAAGGCCACCACAAAGGCAATGGCTGCACCGGCGCAGGCATAGTAGAAGTTGGACATGGAGGTATCCAGTCCAATGTAGCTGGGCAGGGTCAGCAGACCGGGAGAGCCGCCGGAGTAGTTCTTGGTGTTCATCAGGCCCATAAAGAAGCCGCCCACGCCGCCGCCAGCCATGGCTGCAATCATGTTGGTGCGGATCTTCATGGTAACGCCGAACAGGACCGGCTCGGTGATGCCGCAGACGGCAGTGATACCGGTGGCGGAGGTCAGCTGCTTGAGTTCGGGGTCCTTGGTCTTGATGGAAACGGCCAGAGCAGCAGCGCCCTGTGCCACGTTGGAGGCCAGCTGGCCCGGATAGATGATGGTATCAAAGCCGATGGTCATACGGTTGTTGATACCAATGGGGGTCAGGGCGTGGTGGGTACCTGTCATGACCAGGAACGGCAGGAACACGCCGACGATGGTGGGCACCAGCCAGGGTGCCAGGGTGCTCAGGCCATTGATCACAGCTGCCAGGGCGTTGGAGACCACATAGCCCACCGGGCCCAGCACACACAGGGTGGCAATGCCGCAGATGAACATGGTCAGCAGCGGAGCGGTAAAGAAGCGGATGGCTTTGGGGGAGATGCGGGTAGCCCATGGCTCCACCTTGGACATCAGCAGCACGCCCAGGATGATGGGGATCACGGACGAAGAATAGGAGGCGTTATAGATGGGCAGCATGAAGATGGTGATGGCTTCGCCGCTTTCCTTGGAGGCGGCCACCAGGTTCACAAAGCTGGGGTGGATCAAGATGCCACCCAGCATCATGGCCAGGTAGGGGTTGCAGCCCAGCTTTTTCGCCGCCGAGTTAGCCAACAGGATGGGCAGGAAATAGAACGTGGCATCGCCCATGAAGTTGATGACCTGGTAGGTGCTGGACGTATTGCTGACCAGCTTGAACGCCACCAGGATGGCCAGCACGGCCTTGATCATGCCTGCTGCGGTCAGCGGGGGCAGGATGGGGGTAAAGATGCCGGTCAGGGTGTCGATGACACGGTCGTACCACTTGCCCTTGGGGGCGGGGGCTGCGGCGGCAGGGGCGGTGCCCAGCATCCCGCTGAGCTTCTCGTACACCTGCGTGACCTCGGCACCAATAATCACCTGATACTGGCCGTTTGCCTGGGCAACGCCCACAACACCGGCCAGGCCCTTGATAGCATCGGTATCGGCTTTTGATTCATCTTTCAGGTTAAAGCGCAGACGGGTGGCACAATGGGTGGCGTTGCTCACATTCTCGGCACCGCCCACCAGGCTGAGGATCTGTTTTGCCAATGCGCCGTAATCTTCTTTTTTTGCCATTTGCAATTCCTCCATGATGGTTTGATCCAGGGTGATCCGGAGCCTGCTGCGCAGAAGCTCTGCGTCAGCCACACCGGGCAGCCCGCGGATTGCGTTGAGGTCGATCACACTGCGGTCCTTTACGGTAACGGACAGACAGCCGCTGCGGAAATCACACAGGCCTATATTTTCTTTTCCGCCGGCCGGAGCAGCCAGCTGCTCCAGGAACTGTTCACGATCCATGGCAGAGGACCTCCCTCTCGGTCAATATCTTCTGAACCGCCCAACGCGCGCCATTGAGCGGATTCATGCAAAAAGGTGGGCAAGGTAGCGGGGCTGGTTCAGGCCTCATGCTTCTCCTGCAAACGGCTGATGTGCAACATAAGGTATACGGTTTCCTCATCGTTGCACTTCCAATTCCAAGTGGTTTGGAAATAGTCCGCGATGGCGCGGGCACACTGATACACCTGCGGGTACTCCCGCCGCATCTGGGCCAGCATCCCGCTGATCCGCTCCTCCACCTGCCTGCCGGAGGCAAGTCGCTGGATGAGGTAGCGCAGATGCATGGAAAACCGGGAATACGAAAAGCTCTCTTTGTTGAGCGTAATATCAAGCTGTTTCTCCACGATGCCGTCCACGTCCGAAAGGGCCTTGAGCGTCATCATCATGGAGTGCATATCGCCCGCTTCCGCCTCGGCGTTGATGAGGTGGAGGGCAATGTTCACCACCTCGCTGTCTGGTAGCTTCAGCCCGGCTTCCCGCGCCAGCAGCTCCCGTGCCTGTTTGGCCAGCTCTGTCTCCTTGGGGTACAGGTGGCGCACATCGTAAGCCAGCGGGGTCGAGATCTCGATGCCCTTGCGCAGCCGCTCCGCCGCAAAGTTCAGGTGGTCGGCCAGGGTAAAGGGCAGGTTTGGGTTCAGCGCACAGTCCAGCTCGATCTCAGCCCGCTCCGTGATCTCGGCGCAGGCCAGCACCAGCGGGCGGGGCAGATCGGCTGCCATGCCAAAATATTTTGGATTCACATCGTAAAATGTCCGCTCGATGCGGGAAAGGTCCGTCAGCTCGTAAGGCATTTTGGGGAACCCGACCCCCCGGCCCAGCACCACCAGCTCCTTGCCGTTTCCGTCCAGTGCCAGGGCGGCATTGTTGTTGATCTGTCGGATGATTTTCATACCGTTCTACTCCCTGCATCGAATTTTCGGACAAAAAGAAAAACCCCGAACGCAGCAACTTACACTACTCCCCTTGTTTTGGAAAGGGAATTCGATGCAAGTAGCGCCTCCGAGGAGTAACGTCTTGTTTTTACGAATTTATAATACCAAAGGTTCTTTGCTGTGTCTATTCGCACGATACCAAAAAAAGCGTATTGTTTTTTGTGCACCGTGAAAAAAGTGCAGCAAAAAGCCGCCGGGCAGAGAAATGTCCGGCAGCCATTGGTTCAATCTAAATTCTATGCACTTACTTTTTCCGGCTGCGTGTCTTAGTCACAGCCGTGGTGGGCTTCACGGCGGGGGAGAAGTTCGGCTTTTCGGTGAGGGCGGTAGTGGTGGGCTCGCCCAGTGCCAGCACCTCGGCCAGCTCCTTCTGCACCTTGGCGTTGATGGGGTCGTTCACAGCCAGCACATCGGAGTAGAACTGCTCCATCTCTTCGCGGGTGGAGAAGGTTGCAACGTACATCTGGTTGCCCATGGCACCGGACAGAGCCTCGGGGATGCGGTCCACCATCCGCATATTCTTCTGGTACTTCTGCATGATCTGCTCATGGCTGTACACAAAGTTCTTGCCATCGCGGCGGCCCGCAAAGGGGCAGTAGTAGTGCTCGCCCACCGGCATATCCGTGCCGCCGAAGGCGATCATATCTGCCCAGATCTTGTACACGTTGGTGGAGCGGGCAAAGTTGATCATATCCGGGGTAAAGCCGCCGCAGGGGCGCATGTTGACTTCCAGTGCCACGATCTGGCCCTTTTTGCCCATGCTGGCCTGATCCTCGGTCATGCGGAAGAACTCAAAGTGGACGAATCGGCTCTTCACGCCAAAGCTCTTGACGGCGGCACGTCCGGCGGCGCGGGTATCCTCGGGCAGGTCCTTGATGATATAGTAGATGGAGTTGTCGTTGTCGTTGACGATGTCCATGATGGACACCGGGCTGACGTTGCCCGCCTCAAAGATGGGGTTTCCGCTGCCGTCGATGATGGCATCATAGCTGTTGACCTCGGCGCGGACGAACTCCTCCATGATATAGGAGAGGTCGGGGTGATAGGTGCTCTTGTAGAGCAGGAAGCGCTTCAGTTCCTCATCGCTGGACAGCTTATGGGTATCGGAGGCACCCACACCGTTGTCCGGCTTGACCACCACCGGATAGCCCACCTCGTTGATGAACTTCCTGCAGCCCTCCAGGTCGTCCACCATGTGGTAACGTGCGGTGGCGATGCCGGCCTTCTGGTAATACTCCTTCATCTTGCTCTTGTACTTGATGCGGGGCATATCCTCGGTCTGGAAGCCGGACTT
>ENA-OUPO01000693-OUPO01000693.1-human-gut-metagenome-genome-assembly--contig:-NODE-693-length-12695-cov-4.63315_pt1 | contig 12695 bp, 12 predicted proteins | sample MGYA00237940_ERZ548809 | MGnify/ENA primary metagenome ERZ548809 (study PRJEB26490, sample SAMN05194695) | human gut metagenome | biome: terrestrial biome; feature: human-associated habitat; material...
AACAAAATCAGATTTCTTTGATTTTTTCCTGCATCGCCTTATCCTTTTCGATAACTGCGTTTTCCATATCCTTGCGCATATCGGCAAGCTTTTTGGCAAGTGCGTCATCGCCCACTGCCAAAATTTCCGCAGCAAGAAGAGCCGCATTTTTAGCCGCATTAACACCGACTGTTGCAACGGGGATTCCGGGCGGCATCATAACGGTTGCAAGCATTGCGTCCATACCGTCCAGCACTTTGGCGGAGCAAGGAATTCCGATAACGGGCAAGGTTGTTGAAGCAGCAAGCACGCCGCCCAAATGCGCCGCCATACCTGCAGCCGCGATAATAACGCCGAAGCCGTTTTTCGCCGCATTTTCGGCAAAATTCTGAGCCTGTTTGGGAGTTCTGTGGGCACTCATAACACGAACCTCTGTTTCAATGCCAAGCTCCTTAAGCTGCTTAACAGCAGGAGTTACGATGGGCAAATCACTGTCCGAGCCCATAATAAGAGCAACTTTTTTCATATGATACACTGCCTTTCCGCCGCCTTCATAAATCTTTTGCACCGCAGGCGGCATAGTCGAATGCAAAATACGCTGATTATGTGCGCAACGCGGCATATGCCGCATTTTTATGAGTAATATTTTACCTTATAGAATATAAATTTTCAATAGAAATTCCAAAATCAATTCATCAATATTAGCGGCGTTTTACACCCTGTTTTTAATCATAATACACAAAAGGGAAAGCACCCGACGGTGCTTTCCCCGATAATGTGTTGTTAAATTGATTTAAGAAGCGAGGGAAGGCGTGTGAGCGCGCCGCCGAGGCGCCAAAAGATTGCATTGAAGCCTACAAAGCTTGATTCATCGTCGTTGAGCATTTTAAGAAGGCCCTCTGCCATTTTCGGTGAGAACACGCCCATGCTCATCTGAACAAAGTTTCTGATCGGGATTTGCGTTGCCATTGCAGCAAGCATTTTACCGTCGCCGTTTTCTGCCGAGCCCATATTGGACATAATCTTTTCGATAAGCCTGCACAGCTTACCGCCCCACTTTGTATGCCTTGCATCATTCAGGCAGCAATAGAGATCGATTTTTGCATTCTTATCTCTTTCGCGTGCGGGAAGCTCACTGCCGTAAACGGCACCCCATTGCTTATCGTCAACATCCTTGATGTCGGCTGTGTAATAGGATGGCGCAATATCCCTGTAATCGGGAACTTCAGCCTCAACCGTGGAGGTAACATTAACGCTTGCTTTAAGCTTTTCATCGCGGCTTGAAGCTGCGGCAATAATTTCAAATTCGCCGCTTTCAACATGCCAATCGCCAAGCTTAACATTATAATAAGCAAACGCGCGCTTACCGAGCTCAAGAGTAACCTCTTTTTCTTCGCCTGCTTTAAGGAATACCTTAGTGAATGCGCGAAGCTCTTTTTTCGGTCTGAAGATGGTGGATTCTTTATCGGCAACATAAATCTGCACGATTTCGGCACCGTCAACATCACCGGTGTTTTTAACTTTAAGCGAAACCTTAAGAGTATCCGTATCCTTAATATCGCTTGCGGAAAGCTTCATATCGCTGTATTCAAATGTTGTGTAGGAAAGACCGTAGCCAAACGGGAAAAGAACCTCCTTTTCGGCTGTGTCATAATATCTGTAGCCGATATAAACGCTTTCTTTATGTTCTGAAATAACAGGGCCGCCGGGATAATTGCCGAAGGTGGGGTTATCTTCATACTTAACAGGATATGTTTCTGCCGTTTTACCGCTGGGGTTAACTGCGCCGGTAAGAATATTTGCAACGGCGCTGCCGCTTGCCTGACCGCCGAGACCGGAGTTAAGGAGACCCTTAACTTCATCAAGCCACGGAATATAAACAACGGAACCGCCTGCAAGCACAACAACGGTGTTTGCATTTGCTTTTGCGATTTCGGAAACAAGCTTATTGTGGTTTTCGGGCATATTTATATTTTCTCTGTCGTAGCCCTCACCCTCAAATTCCTCGGTAAGACCAACGAAAACAACGGCAACATCAGCTGCCTTTGCAGCTGCAACAGCTTCCGAAACAAGCTGAGCATCCGACTTTCTGTCTTTATCCTTTTTGCCGGGAGCGGATTTATAGTAGCCCTGCGCATATGTAACATCTGCGCCGAGCTTAACAAGCTCATCATAAGCGTTATCAAGCTTCGTGGGATTGATAACGGAAGAGCCGGCGCCCTGGAAGCGTGGCGATTTCGCCATTTCGCCGATAACGGCAACCTTTTGTCCTTTTTTAAGAGGCAGAATTTTATCGTCATTTTTAAGGAGCACCATTGAGCCTTCAGCAATCTTGCGGGAAAGAGCATGGTGAGCCTCTACATCGAATTTATAACCGTTGTTTTGCTCAAGAGCGGGCTTGGATTTAAGAATAAGATCAACAACATTGTCAACGCGCTTATCGAGGATTGCCTCATCAAGCTCGCCGCCGTTTACCGCCGCGATAATTCTTTTTGCATTGAGTGTGCCCGAAGAAGGCATTTCAAGATCGGTGCCGTATTTAAGGCCGGGAACTCTGTCTACCGAAGCGCCCCAGTCCGTTACGAGCAGGCCCTTAAAGCCCCATTCGTCTCTGAGCACTTTTTCCTGGAGCCATTCGTTTTGAGAAGCGTAAACGCCGTTAATGCGGTTATAAGAGTTCATAACCGTCCACGGCTGAGATTCCTTAACCGCGATTTCAAATGCGGGGAAATAGATTTCGCGCATTGTGCGTTCATCAATTACTTCGCTGAGCACCATACGGAAAGCCTCCTGCGAGTTGCAGGCAAAGTGCTTAAGTGAGTTGCCGACGCCCTTTGATTGGCAGCCGTTGATAAGGCTTGCACTCATCTTGCCGGCAAGAAGCGGATCCTCGGAAAAATATTCGAAGTTTCTGCCGCAAACCGGAGAACGCTTAATATTTGTGCCGGGTCCGAGAATAACGGAAACCTTTTCCTGCAGGCACTCCTCGGCAAGGGCTTCACCCTCTTCGCGAAGAAGATTTTCGTCCCAAGAGCAGGCGGATGTTGCCGCCGGGGGCATACAGGTGGCGGGAACGGAATTGCCGAGGCCGATTCCGCTTGAAGCCTTTTTATCGGTGTTTTGCTTACGCAGTCCGTGAGGGCCGTCTGTTATCATGATTTTGGGAAGTCCGAGTTCGGGCGCCTCTTCAAGGTGCCAATAATCGAAGCCGGAAACAAATTTAGCCTTTTGCTCAAGGCTCATTTTACTTACAATTTCAGGATGCTTCATTCTTTTTCCTCCGATAAAAAAGGGAATTTGCGCAAGAATGCGCCATTCCCGAGTTTATATTTCGTTTATATTATATATGAAACGGTAAATATATACAAGTACAAAATCAGGCACGCCGGCACAATTGTGCACATTCACAAAAACACATGAGTAATTATTGTAACATATCACAAAAAAAGAGCCGTATCAAAATAATGATACAGCCCGATTTTAAAAATATTTATTTTATGTACTTAATAAGCTCAAGTGCGGCACCCACATCGCCGTCAACCTTAAGCTTACCGGTGGTGAAAGCCACAACGGGATCCAGCTTGCCGTTTATAAGCTTAATAAGATTTGTGCCGGTGGCTGTTATGATTGCATTGCGATCATAATATTCATAAGGCTCAACATTTATTTTGCCGTTTTTAATCTCAACATAAAAGACACCGTGCGCCTTGCCCTCAATATCAAACTGAAAAGCAATCGTGCCGGAAACGGCGCTTGCATCCACGGTGCAAAGCTTATCTTTATAAGCCTGCACAACCGATTCATATGTTAAAGCTGCCATAATTATTCCTCCAATCTTTAATTTAATTTTACCACACAAGAGCAATAATTTCAACAAGTTTATTTCGACTTTTAGCGCCTCATTGCGCCTTTTATTTATCTTTTGAGCGAGTAAAAACGGAAACCAAAAGAGCAGACAGCAAAGCAACTGTTACACCGGCAGAGCAGGCCGACAATCCTCCCGTAATCACACCCAGAAAACCGGATTGGCGGACGGAATCCTTAACTCCGTTTGCAAGCGAATTTCCGAAGCCGGTGAGCGGCACCGTTGCACCCGCGCCCGCAAAATCAACAAGCTTATCATAAACGCCGAACGCGCCGAGCAGCACGCCGAGGCAAACAAAAGAAACGAGAATACGCGCAGGAGTTAATTTTGTTAAATCAATCAAAAGCTGACCCGCAACGCAAATCAACCCGCCGACTATAAAAGCTTTTAAAAACATCATAAAAAATCACCTGCTATATTATTTGCATACGGCAGGTGAAATAAACATTAAATATTAAATTATCAGCCCTGATCAATCGGGTTTTTATTATCATATTTTGCGGCGCGGCCGTATTTTTCTTCAAAGCCGGGGTTAATGTAATCCTCAACCACTTTACCGTCTCTGATTCTGATAACGCGTTCTGCCTGCTCGGCGATTTCATTATCGTGAGTGATGACGATAACCGTTCTTCCCTCATCCTTTAAATTATGCAAAATTTGCATAACATCTTTTGTGGAACGGGTATCAAGGTTACCGGTGGGTTCATCGGCAAGTATAACGGGAGGCGCCGCCGCGATTGCGCGCGCAACAGCCACACGCTGCTGCTGGCCGCCCGAAAGAGCAGCAGGCAAGTGATGCATACGACCGCCGAGGCCGACTTTTTCGAGAGCTGCCTTGGAAAGCTCATCCCTTTCGGCACGCGGAACACCGCGATACACAAGCGGAAGCTCAACATTTTCAAGCGCGTCGAGCGAAGAAATAAGGTTGAAGCCCTGGAAAATAAAGCCTATTTGCTTATTGCGGATATCGCTCATTTGATCATCCGTAAGATCATCAACAAGTTTGCCGTTTATATAATATTCACCTTCCGTGGGAGTATCAAGCAAGCCAAGCATATTCATGAGCGTTGATTTGCCCGAGCCGGATTGACCGATAATCGCCACAAATTCGCCCTCGTCTATTGTGATGGAAACACCGTCAAGCGCATTTACCTGATTTTCGCCGGGATTATAAATTTTATAAACATTGCGCACATCGATAAGATGCATAACAAATACCTCTCATTACAAATTGTATATTATGATATTACAGATAATTATATAATTTGTCAACCCCATTTGAATAATTATTCCGAAATGTTAAACAATAATTAACAGTAAATTTAAAAAGGATGAAGATATATGTCAATAAGCAAAGACGAATACGGCAAAATGGCAGACAAGGCAAGCCCGAATTCGCCCGTGGTGCTCAACTGCGTTAAGGCTTTTCTTTTCGGCGGAGGAATTTGCTGCTTCGGCCAGCTTTTAAATACGCTTTATCAAAACGCAGGCATGAGCGCAGATGAAGTAAAAGCCGCCACTCCCTGCACAATAATTATCATAACCGCAATTTTAACCGGAATCGGTGTTTTTGACAAAATAGCGTGCCATGCCGGAGCAGGAACTGTTGTGCCGATAACGGGATTTGCAAATGCGGTAGTTTCCCCGGCGCTTGAGTTTAAGCATGAGGGCATGGTGCTCGGCACGGCAGCGCAAATGTTTTCGATTGCGGGGCCGGTTATAGTTTACGGAGTGGGAAGCTCATTTATTTACGGGCTGATCATTTATATTTTTAAACTTTATTAAAAACGGTGGAAACACGGGTGAAAAAATGATATAATCAAAGCATCGAAAAACATAAATCGAGCAAGCGGCAATCAAGCTAGTTTGCTTACAAAGGAGTTTTGATTATGCTTAAAGGAATACCCAAAATTATTTCCCCGGAAATTTTAAAAATCCTCTGTGAAATGGGTCACGGAGACGAAATCGTTATATCAGACGCCAACTTCCCCGCCGCATCAATAGCACAAAGGCTTGTGAGGGCAGACGGAATACCGGCCGCGGATATGCTTGAAGCCGTTTTAAAGCTTATTCCGCTCGACCAATATGACCCCGAGCACTTCATTTTGATGCAAAAGGTGCCCGGAGATAATAAGGCCGACATCTCCGCCTGGGATGATTACACAAAAATTCTGAAAAAGGAAAGCCCCGAATCGGAGCCGACCTTCTGCGAAAGATTCGCATATTATGAAAGAGCAAAAAAGGCTTATGCGGTTATCATAACCGGAGAGGAGCGCCAATACGCCAATATCATTTTAAAAAAAGGCTGCGTTTTGCCTGGAATGTAAAAGCAATCAAATATAAGCAAAAGAGGCTTTGGATGTGGTCCAAAACCTCTTTTTATTTAGGCTTATCGTGTTCGATTTATGCCTTCTTAACACACTCTTTATCTTTTTATGAAGATAAAGAGTGTTGCTTTCTCCACGCTTTTGCATCTTTTAAGGCATTTTCGATAAACTGCTTTTTTCCGTTTGTGTAGGCGATTCTGTCGTTCGGATATTCTGCCGCCAGTTGCATTTTGAGGCGAGAATATTCATGGGCCGCGCTTTCGTCCGAATTGAGATAATCGCACAGGTTCACATAATTATTCCAATCTTCGCCGTTATGAATAACAACATGAATATAATGCGTTTGAACATTGTTTTTATCATCCGCGCAAACATATAAATGCTGGCCCGGATGATCCTCGCGGCGATAAGCGATTCCGTGCTTTTGCAATTCATCGTTATGCGCGAAGATATCGTTAAAACTTCTTACGCCGACCGCTATATCAATAATCGGCTTGGCGCAAATGCTTTTAACGGCTGTGCTTCCCACATGGCGAATATCAACGGCATCATTTTTCAATATGCTTTTTAATAATTCAATTGTTTTTTTCGCTGCAGCTTCCCATTCGGCTTTATGAGCCTCAACCGCAACCGCACCCCTTTGCAAACCTATTGACACAGTTATATACCCCAAAAAATCATTTTTCCGCCTTGTAGCCTACAAGGTCTTTAACAACCTCACTGGCTATTATAAGCCCAACCACAGACGGCACAAACGCATTACTGCCGGGGATTGCCCTGCGCGCGGTGCACTTGCGCTTTGTGCCGGGCGGGCAAACACAATGCTCGCGGCAACTGATTGCCATATCGTCTATCGGGGTGATGGGCTTTTCTTTTGAATAAACAACTTTAAGTTTTTTTACGCCGCGCTTTTTAAGCTCATAGCGCATAACCCTTGCAAGCGGGCAAACAGAGGTTTTATAAATATCCGCCACCTCAAAAGCGGTAGGATCCATTTTATTGCCGGCGCCCATTGAGCTGATTATCGGTGTTCCGCTTTCGCGCGCCTGCATAACAAGCGCAATTTTGCCGGTTACGGTATCAATCGCATCAACCACATAATCATATTTTGAAAAATCAAATTTATCCGCGGTTTCCGGTGCGTAAAACATTTGATGCTTATTCACAATGCAATCCGGATTTATTTGCTTAATGCGCTCCTCTGCCACGTCAACCTTATACTGGCCAACCGTTTGGCGTGTGGCTATAATTTGGCGATTTATATTTGTGAGGCAAACTTTATCATCATCCACAATATCAATCGCGCCGACTCCCGATCTTGCAAGCGCTTCAACAGTGTAGCCGCCCACCCCGCCTATGCCGAAAACGGCCACACGCGAGCTTTGAAGCTTTTCCATTGCCTCTTTGCCGATCAAAAGCTCTGTTCTTGAAAATTGATTAAGCATATTCCGCACTCCTTTGCGCACCGAAATTCATGCTTTATATCATACCTTTTTTATAGGAAAAAGTAAAGAGTTAATTGCAGCGGTGTTTAATTTGCGATGCTTTATGCCGGAACGCTGTTTGGACTTTCTTTGGGCGGAAAGCTTCTTTTGTTGCCGAAGCGTTGCTTAGGCTTTCCCGGAGAAGGGCATAGTTTGTTGCAAAATATTATTTAATGAAATATTACTATTATTATACAATTCTTTGCCACGCAATAAAACCTATAATTCGGAATAGATAATATAAATATCGGAAGTCGTCGTAATCTTACATATCAAAAAAAGAAAAGCATCCGAAGATGCTTTTCCCAGCGTGTAGAAAAAGTCAAATTATAAATTTCTACACGCTGGTAGATTTCGAGAAAGTGAGATAAATTTTGTATTTTGCGAGTGGGAGCTGTACGATGGTACTGCCCCCGAGCAAAAGACAAAAAGCGCCAAAAACGGCTTGGACTCGATGTCCAAGCCGTTTTTTCACAATCCCTCCGAGTGCAACAAGTTGCACCCACCTCCCTTTGCAAGGGAGGCAAAAAGGTTAATTTATTTTTATTCGGCGCGCTTTAGCCACTTTATCGACAGTCTAAGAGGATTTGCTTAGCAGGCAAATCCTCTTTTATGTTTGTTTATTACGGTGTGTATTCAAATTCTATATCATAAATTGAAACCGTGTCGCCCTCTTCTATGCCGCGCTCAACAAGCGCATCAAACACTCCGCTTTTTTGAAGCACGCGCTGCATATATTGCAGGCTTTCATAATCCTCAATATCTATGCCGCGCAAAACACGGGGAAACCAAGATGCTTCCACAACGAAATAGCCCTTTTCAGGCTCGGTGATTTTGAAGCCTTCGTCATTTTTCATAAGGCTCTCAAGCGGAATTTCCTCTGTTTCATATTCTTTGATCGGAGGAAGCGTTTGCAGCTTTTGCCAAACGGCGTTCATAAGCTCCTGCGTGCCCTCGGAAATCGGTGCGCAAATTGAATAATAATCGTATCCCTGTGCTTCAATCCAGTTTTTGAAGTCCTCAATCTGCTCTGGGTCAGCCATGTCTATTTTATTGCCTGCCACAATCTGCGGCTGCTCTGCAAGCTCGGGGTTAAACTTAACAAGCTCCTCATTTATGCGCTTGAAATCCTCTTTCGGATCTCTGCCCTCAAAGCCGCTCACATCCACTATGTGAATTAAAAGGCGGCAGCGCTCAACATGCTTTAAAAATTCGTGGCCTAGTCCCACACCGTCGCTTGCGCCCTCAATCAATCCCGGAATATCCGCAATAACGAAGGAATTGCCCTCGCCCATGGAAACAACGCCTAAATTAGGTGAAAGTGTTGTGAAATGATAGTCGCCGATTTTCGGCTTTGCCTGCGACACAACGGAAATAAGGCTCGATTTGCCCACTGAGGGATAGCCCAAAAGCCCCACATCCGCCAAAAGCTTCAGTTCAAGGCTGACTTCCCATTCCTCGCCGGGAACGCCGGGCTTTGAAAAACGGGGCACCTGCCTTGTGGGCGTTGCAAAGTGCCTGTTGCCCCAGCCGCCCTTGCCGCCTTTGGCTGCCACAAAGCGCTCTGTTTTGCTCATATCCGCCATAACAGCGCCGCTGTTTGCTTCTTTGATTATTGTGCCGCGGGGAACTTTGATTTCAAGGTCGGCTCCGTTTTTGCCGTGCTTTTTGTTTCCCTCTCCGGGCAGGCCGTTCTTTGCTGCATATTTTCTTTTGTATCTGAAATCCGCAAGCGTTGCAAGATTGTCGTCAACGACGAAAACAATGTCGCCGCCCTTGCCGCCGTCGCCGCCGTCCGGACCGCCGGAGGCAACATATTTTTCACGGTGAAACGCAACTGCGCCCGCGCCGCCGTCGCCGGCTTTGATCTTAATTTTTGCTATATCTACAAACATCGTTTTAAACCTTTTTTATAAATTTCGGCAAATGCCGTAATTATATTTTATCCAGCGCCTGCTGAATATCCTCAATAATATCGTTTGCATCCTCAATTCCGCAGGAAAAGCGAAGCAAATCGGGAGTAACGCCGCATTCCTCAAGCTCCTTATCCGTAAGCTGGCGGTGAGTGGTTGATGCGGGGTGAAGGCAGCAGGTGCGTGCGTCTGCCACATGGGTAACTATTGCGGCAAGCTTTAAGCTGTCCATAAACACGGTTGCGGCCTCTCTGCCGCCTTTAATGCCGAAGGAAACAACTCCGCAGGTGCCGTTTGGCATATATTTCATTGCGATTTCGTGCTGAGGGTCATCATCCAGCATTGCGCATTTTACCCAAGTGATTTTTTCATTGTTTTTAAGATATTCCGCCACTTTTTTTGCATTTTCGCAGTGGCGCGGCATCCTTAAATGCAGCGTTTCAAGCCCTAAATTAACGAGCCATGCGTTATTTGCCGCGGGAATGGAACCCAAATCCCTCATAAGCTGTGCCGTTGCCTTGGTGATGTATGCCGCCTCGCCGAAATCCTTGGTATAGGTTAAGCCGTGATAGCTTTCGTCGGGAGTTGTTAAGCCGGGGAATTTATCATTTTGCTCCCAATCAAATTTGCCGCTGTCCACTATTGCGCCGCCTATTGTGGAGGCATGGCCTTCCATGTATTTTGTGGTTGAGTGGGTAACTATATCGCATCCGAATTCAAACGGCCTGCAATTTATGGGGGTTGCAAAGGTATTGTCTATAATAAGCGGAATTCCGTTTTTGTGAGCCACCTTGGCAAAGGTTTCAATATCCATAATATCAAGGCTCGGGTTTGAAATTGTTTCGCCGAAAATGCATTTTGTGTTCGGCTGAATTGCTGCCTGAATTTCATCTTCGCTTGCCGTGGGGGGAACAAAGGTGAAATTTATGCCGAGCTTGCGCATTGTAACATTGAAAAGATTAAAAGTGCCGCCGTAAATCGCTGCGCTGGAAACAACATGATCACCCGCGCTTGCAATGTTGAAAACGGCATAAAAATTTGCCGCCTGGCCGCTTGATGTGAGCATACCTGCCACACCGCCCTCAAGCATGGCTATTTTTGCCGCAGCAAGATCGCAGGTGGGGTTTTGCAGGCGTGAATAAAAATAGCCGCTTCTCTTTAAATCAAAAAGATCGCCCATTTCTTTGCTTGAATCGTATTTAAAGGTTGTGCTTTGCACAATCGGCATAACGCGCGGCTCGCCGTTTTTAGGTTTGTACGCGCCCTGAACGCAAATAGTGTCTTTCCTCATAAATTTTCCCTTTCTTTGCTGATTTATTGTTTTGGTGCATTGCGCACTTTCGGCGAATCAATCGCCCATATATCCCGAAAAAAGCAACTTGCCCGTTATTGCGTCTATGCAAAAATAGGCGGTGTCGCAAAGCTCGGGGTCATAATTGTAGCAAACGCAGTAATATGGATTGCCGCTCGTGTTTTCGCTTTCGGAATCGGTGCCGTAGCCCATATTGTAGGCGTAAATGCCCTGCTTTGCGCCCAAAAGCTCAACTCCCGCAAATGTAAAATTATTTATATCGCCGTATTCGCCGGAGGCGCTTTTCTTTTGTAATTCGGCATATGCCGTGCTTTTTGCATCGTCGGACGAAATAACATATGAAACGGTTTCACCGCTTTTGACAACAGTTGTTTGCGTTGCCGCTTCGCTTGATGCTTCGCTGCCTGCGGGGCTTTGAGCCGAGCATCCGGCAAAAAGCATTGCCGCCGCAGCAATAAGCGCCGCGGCCGATATGATTATTTTTCTCATATGCTCAGTCCTTGATGAAATGCGTCATAATGCTTGGTCCGAAATCAATGAAGTTGCCCGTCGCTTTTGCGGTTTCCTCGTTGATTGTGTCAACGCCCTCAACTTCGCCGCTTTTGTGATAGATCAGATAAGGCACGGGGTCTGAAGCGTGAGTGCGGGTAACGATCGGGGTCGGGTGGTCGGGAAGCACCATAATTTTGTAGTCATCATATTTTTTAAGGCCCTCAAACAAAATGGGAAGCACACGGCTGTCTATCATCTCAATTGCCTTAACTTTGTTTTCGGGTTCGTTTCTGTGGCCGCATTCATCCGTTGCTTCAAAATGAATGTAAACGAAATCTCGCCTTGTTAAAATATCAAGCGCGGCGTTTGCTTTGCCCTCAAAGTTTGTATCTATATATCCGGTTGCGCCGGGAACCTCGGCAACCTCCATGCCCGCGCAGCTTGCAATGCCTTTAAGCAAATCAACCGCGGAAACCATGCCGCCCGTTATGCCGTGAATTTGCTCAAATGAGCCCATGGCGGGCCTTGTGCCCTCACCCCAAAGCCAAATGGAATTTGCCGGGCGCTTGCCGCGCGCTTTTCTGGCAAGGTTTATCGGGTGGCTTTTAAGCAACTCATAGGAATCTTTCATCATCTGAATAAGCGGCTTTGCGTTTTCTGAGGTTGAAAGATGCTCCGTTATAACTTTGCCCGTGATATCGTGCGGCGCGGTCATAGTGCCCAAATCGGTTGTGCCGTTTTTCCAAATAAGGCAATGCCTGTAGGAAACGCCGGGGTAAAAATGAAATGTGTCGTTTCCGAATTTTTCCTGCACGGCTTTAATAAGCTCTGCCGCCTCTTCGGTTGAAATATCATCGGCGCAATAATCTTCGATTGTTTTTTCTTCGTAGGGCTTATCGTCCTCCGAAAGGGTAACAAGGTTGCAGCGCAGCGAAACATCGCTCGGTGCCATGTCTATTCCCATTGAAGCTGCCTCAAGCGGGCTTCTGCCGGTGTAATATTTCATCGGGTCAAAGCCCAAAACGCTCATATTTGCCACATCTGAGCCGGGTTTAAGCCCGGGTGCAACGGTGCGCACCAAGCCAACCTCCGCTCTTTGGGCAAGGTAATCAAGATTCGGCTTCTTTGCAACCATCATCGGCGTTTTGCCGCCGAGCGCCGGAACGGGGTAATCCGCCATTCCATCATATAAAACAACAACATATTTCATTAAAAGCAATCCTCTTTCTGTGTGTTTTGTATATAAGTGGGTGATTTTTTTGCATGCTTCGTTAAAAAAAACGGAATATTTCACCCGCAAAAACGCCCCGCGTCCGCGGAAAC
>ENA-OUPO01000697-OUPO01000697.1-human-gut-metagenome-genome-assembly--contig:-NODE-697-length-12590-cov-3.26606_pt1 | contig 12590 bp, 8 predicted proteins | sample MGYA00237940_ERZ548809 | MGnify/ENA primary metagenome ERZ548809 (study PRJEB26490, sample SAMN05194695) | human gut metagenome | biome: terrestrial biome; feature: human-associated habitat; material...
TAACTGTGATGGGCACAAAATCGAATCCGGCCTCGGGAACCAGACGACCCTCGAGCTTGCGCGATTGGCCCACGAACACAACGTGATGACCGCGGTCACGCAGCTCCTCGGCCAAGGCGAGCGCGGGGTTGATATGTCCTGCCGTGCCGCCAGCTGCAATAGCAACGGTCATCTTATCGGTCATGGTAATCCCTTCGTACACGCGGCCCCTGGTCATCGGTGCGCAAACGCGCCGACGGGTCCGAATTCAAATCGATTCGATTATATCCGCCGCCCGCATTGCGAGGAGTGGGGCGCTGCGGACGACCTTGCGGCGCTGTTCGCTGACGCGGACGGGCCGCCGGCTCGGTCGCAGAGCCATCCAGAACGGTAAAGCCGTTACGCGAAGATCGCTCGCCGCGCACATGGGGCACGCCGGCGGTACTCTCATCCATAACGGCAAAGCTCTCGCGGCGACGGTCGTACTCATCGCGACGGGCGCTCTCATACGAAACGCGCAGGATCAGACCGGCAAGCATAAGCGACACAATAATCGACGAGCCGCCGTAGCTAATAAACGGCAGCGGCTTACCCGTCATGGGAAACACATTGAGAATGCCCAGCGCGTTGATCAAAAACTGCACCGCAAGGATGACCGCGGAACCCGATGCCATAAGTGCTCCGCGACGATCGGTCGCCTGCTCAGCAATGCGAAACGCCGAGTAAATCAGCATCGCAAACAGCAAGAAGAACAGCACGGTTCCGATAAAGCCAACTTCCTCGCCGATAATAGCCAAGATGTAGTCGTTGTGCGCCTCGGGCAAATACGAGTACTTCATGGTGGAGTTGCCGATACCACGGCCGAACAGGCCGCCCGAGGCAAACGCCATGATGGCAAGCGTGGCCTGATAGCCGTCACCATATTCGTCTGCCCAAGGATTCCAAGCAACCTGGACACGCGTCATACGATACGGCTCGGCGATAAGGGCAATCGCAATGACGGCGATGCCGGCAACAACCGTCCAAACGATATATTTGGGGTCCAATCCCGCAAACAACGCCATGCATATGAGGGTCAACAAAATGATCAGAACGGTACCGAAATCGGGCTGAACAAAGATCAGGAAGAGCGAAATTCCCAGGTAGCCGCCCATCTTGCGAAGAAACTCGTTGATGTTGCCGCCGGGCGAAAAGATACGGTCGAGCATGATTGCCGAATACGCGATGGCGAACGGCTTTAAAAACTCAGACGGCTGAAACTGAATACCGGCGATGTTGAGCCAACGCGTGGCGCCACGACTGCCGCTACCCATAAAGAACACCAGAACCAGTAGCCCTATCATGCCCATGAGGAAGATCCTGAGCACGTCTTCCCCAAACCAACTGTCCGGTAAGATGCGCACGATGGCAACCATAGCCAGCACGCCAACTCCGGCAAACGCGGCCTGTCGAAATAGGAAAAACGTCGCCGAACCGTTCTCGTGCAGCGCCTCGACCGAAGATGCCGAGTACACCATCAGCAAGCCGAAGCAAACCAAGCTAAACAGGCAGGCCATAAATATCAAACGGGGGCGCATGATGCGGGCGGGGACGCCGGCAATATAGCGCTCACCGAACGTCTGCCCGCCGCATCCGGAACGCGTCGTGCTACGCAGCGAGGAAGCACGGTCCGAGTCGGGCCTCCTCATATCACTTCGGGGGCTCTCCTCTCTCACCGGCAACCCCTATTCCGTTTGCGATTTCGCCGCTGCGGCAAGCTGGGCCACGTAGTCCTTAAACACGCGACCGCGCTCCTCGTAGCCCGAGAACTCGTCGAACGAAGAGCAAGCGGGCGAAAGCAGGATCACGTCGCCGCGGCTCGAGAGCGAGCGGGCAACGTCAACGGCATCGCGCAGATCATCGGCCTGGGCGATATCCACATCACCATCGACATCGGCCTCGTCCATAGCGGCGGTAAAGCGCTCGCGCGCATCGCCAAAGCAAACGACCGAGCGCACGTTGTCCATAACGACGCGGGCAAAGTCCGCAAGCGGCGTACCCTTATCGTGGCCGCCGAGCAGTAAAATCACATCGTCGTCGGGAAACGCCGTCAGGGCCTTTTCGACCGCATCGGTGTTCGTTGCCTTGGAATCGTTGACGTAGCGCACGCCATCGATCTCGCCGCAGGGTTCCACGCGGTGTTCGAGCGGCTGGAACGATGCCAAACCGCGGCAAATGCCCTCGGGATCGGCACCGACGGCCAGAGCAGCCGTGGCGGCACATAGGGCATTGATGACATTGTGATGGCCCGAGATCTTGAGCTCGGATGTGGCGACAAGCTGAGTCTCGACGCCCTTCAGGCGCACGATCATCTTGCCGTCGCGCACGAAGGCGGCGTCTGCACCCTCGGGCTCGTCAAAAGCGACCTTGCAGATGCGGCGGCCCGGTGTGTAGATGTACTCATCGAACTCATGGATGCCGGCATCCTCAACGTCGATAACCACGAGGTCGTCGTCGACCATATTCTCGAACAACTTGATCTTGGCAAGCGCATAGTTCTTGTGGCTCTTGTGCCAGCCCAGGTGATCGGGCGTGATGTTGAGCAGCACCGCCACGCGAGGATGAAGCTCGGCGGTCGTAGCAATCTGATAACTCGACAGCTCGGCCACAAACCACTCATTGTGCGCGCGGCCGTCGATCTCGTTCACCGGCGGCTCACCGATATTGCCGACGGCCACGCTGGCTTCACCGGCGGCCTTGAGCAGATAATCGGTCAGCGACGTGGTAGTTGTCTTGCCGTTGGTGCCCGTGATGGCGATCCAATTTTGGGGAGACAGACGATAGGCAAACTCGGGCTCACCCATAATCTGAGCGGCATGCTCACGCCCAGCCTTAAAGAAGGCCGAGAACTCCGAGATACCCGGGCATGTCACGCACACGTCATAGGCACCCTCGACCTGCTCGGTGCCGTAGACAAACGACGCGCCCTGCGCCTCGAGCGCACGTGTGGCGTCATTGGGCTCGGAGGTACCACCGCCATACACGGTCGTGGCGCTCACGCGCTCGGGGTGAGCCAGCGCCCAACGGGCGACATCGAGACCGGATTTACCCTGCCCCAAAACAAGCAGGCTAAAGACATCAGCAAGAGGCATGAAAGACCACTATCCCAACTGGAAGAACAGGGCGAGGCCAACGGCGCCAAAGGCCGCGGCGATAATCCAAAAACGGATAACGACCTTGGTCTCGGCCCAACCCTTCTTTTCGAAATGATGATGAATGGGCGCCATAAGGAAGACGCGCTTGTGCGTAAAGTGGAAATAGACAACCTGGATCATGACCGACAGGGTCTCGACGATAAACAGACCGCCGATGATGAGAGAAACGACTTCGGTGTTGGTCATGATGGAGGTGCAGGCAAACGCGGCACCCAGGGCAAGCGAGCCGGTATCGCCCATAAAGATGCTTGCCGGATAGCAGTTGAACCACAAAAAGCCCAGGCAGGCACCGGCGCACGCCGTGCAGAAGATGGACAGGTTCACGTCACCGTGTAAAAACGCCATGGCGGCCATGGCGAGCATGGCAATCATGGAAGTGCCGCCGGCAAGGCCGTCCAGACCATCGGTCAGGTTCACGGCATTGGAAAGACCGGCGATCATCAGCCAGCAAAATACAATGTAGAGCCACGGGAACGAAAGGCCGCAGATGGTGGTCGAAAGAACACCGAGGCCAATCGTCAGGCCGCCGGGAAAACGAATCTCGGGGGCGACGCCGCACCAATTGACGGCGAGCACGGTAAAAGTGACGCAGATGATGGTCAGACCGATCATCTTGGCGTGAGGCGTCAGGCCGAGCGAACGACCATGCGTGACGGAGGTCAGATCGTCGATGAGGCCCAGAACGCCGGTGGCCAGCGTGGCAAGCAGCACGAGCACGAGCTCGGTGGTGAGCTTGCCCATCAGCAGGCAGGTCAGCGAGATCGCGACAAGGATGATGACGCCGCCCATGGTCGGCGTACCCTGTTTAATCAAATGACGCTTGGGGCCATCGGCTCGGACCTGTTGGCCGATACCCTCGACCTTCAGCAGCTTGATCCACCACGGCATAAGCAGCAACGCAATGGCGGCAGCGATGCCAAGTCCCAAAAAGGCCTGATACGTAGGATACGAGGGATTGCCGAACATGGGCTAGCACACACCTTCCACAAAGCGGTCGAGCTCAACAAAACGGGAACCCTTGACCAGTACAACATCATGATTTTCAAGCGCGCCGCCCATGCGGTCGAGCACCTGCTGATAATCGGAGAACACCTGGATGCGGTCCTCATCCATACCCATCATACGTGCGGCATCGGCCATGAGCTGAGCCAGCTGGCCGCCGACGCACGCGAGCATGTCGAGCTTCTTGGCGGCGGCATAGGCGCCCACGAGCTCATGCATGCGGGGAGCCTCGTCGCCCATCTCGCCCATCTCGCCCAGGATCGCCATGCGCGAACCGTCACAGATGAGCGAGCACAGCAAATCGAGGCCGGCAGCCATAGACTCGGCACTGGCGTTATAGGAGTCGTCGATGATGCGCGCTCCGCTCTTGGCGCGCTTGATCTCCTGACGGTGACCGGTGATCGTAAGGCCCCTAAAGGCAGCATCGATCTGCTCGGGCGTCACGCCCAGACGATAGGCGACCGCGGCGGCCTTGACGGCATTGGGCACGGACTGCACGCCGGGAATGGCCAGCATGGTATCGACCGTGTCGCCCTGACCAAAGTCGAGCGTAAAGACCGGATGGCCCTCGTCGTCGACGCGAATGTCGCGTGCGCGGACCTCGTCGTCGTCCGAGACACCGGCCAGCATCACGTCAATACCCGCAGGCTGAGCGAACGTATCGCGAATGAACGGCGTAAAGTCGTCCTCGCCGCCCAAAACCAGCAACGGCGAGAAGTCGCCGGCGGCGCACATGCCCTGGACAATCTCGGACTTGGCGCGGGCGATGTTCTCGCGGCTGCCCAGGATACCGATGTGGGAAGTTCCGATCTTGCTCACGATGGCAAGATTGGGGTTGGCGGACTGGGACAGGCGCTCAATCTCATGAAAATGGTTCATGCCCATCTCGAGCACCAGAACCTCGGTATCGGCCGGAGCGGAAAGCACCGTGAGCGGCATGCCGATCAGGTTGTTGAAATTGCCCTTCGTGGCCCAGACGCGATAACGCTTGGCGAGCACGGCGGCGAGCACGTCCTTGGTCGTCGTCTTGCCAATCGAACCGGTAATGCCGACGACCAGGCAGCCAAGCTCCAAGCGATATACGTGCGCCAGGCGCAGCAAGAACTCCACGGGGTCGTCGGTCAGCAAGATGGCGCATCCCTTGTCCTGCGCCAGCGAAACCAGCTCGGCATCGGGCTCGCGCGTCATCACGACGGCACCGGCACCCGACTCGATGGCACGGGAGGCAAAATCATTGCCGTCGACCTTTTCGCCAGGGAAGGCGACAAAGATCGTCCCCTCCTCGACCTGACGCGAGTCGATAACGCACCCGCGGCATACCCGGTCGACTTCTTCCGTCACGGTTCGGGCCCCCGTTGAGGCCGCGAGGTTGTTGACGGCGATCTCTATCATTGCAGCTCCCCTGTAAACCTAATAATGCTATCGGCGTATTGTATCCCAGTGCCATGCGCGCGTGGTGCAGGGCATGTGAACACCCTTCAGATCAAACGGCAGGCCACGCTCAAGATTGTAACCCCCTACTTCGTGCGCGGGATACCCAGCACGTCGAGCGCGTTGGCCATAATGGACTGGAATGGCACCGCGGCGGCATCCGAGCCGCTCGGCGTTCCATAGAGTGTGATATAGCACAGCACCTTGGGCGATTGTGCCGGCGCAAAGCCCATAAAGGACGACATGTAGTTCTCCTTGAGGTAACCGCCGTTCTCGTCAGCACGCTCGGCCGTACCGGTCTTGCCCGCCACGTCATAGCCATCGACCGCACCGCCAACGCCCGTGCCTTCGGACACGACCGTCTGCATGCACGATGTCACCTGGGCGGCAGCGTCCTCCGAAATCGCACGCTCGCCTTCGCCCCAGTCCCTTTCATCGCCCTTGCTGGACTTATAGAAGTGCGGAGTCATCATCACGCCGCCGTTCGCGATGCCGCCCACGGCACGTGCGACCTCAATCGACGAGACGGACAGCGCCTGGCCAAAGCTCATCGAGCCCAGCGTGGCGCCATCGTATTGGTCGCGCTCCTTGACGATGCCCAGGCTCTCACCCGGAAAATCGACACCGGAGCTATGACCGATACCCCACTTGTCCACATAGGTGGCAAAATCATCGGCACCGATCTTGCGTCCCACCAGGACAAAGCCCACATTGGACGAACGGCGCATCATCTCGCGCACGTCCATGGTCATGGTATAGTCGCGCTTATCGGCGTCGGTAACGGTGTCGTCGCCAACCTTAATGCTCGCCGGCACCTCAAACGACGTGCTCGAACGCACGGCGCCCAAGTCGAAGCCGGCACCGGCCACGAGCGTCTTAAAGACCGAGCCGGGCTCGTAGGCATCGGTAACCAGGCGCAAGTTCATGTCCTCGGTCTTGGCGTTTTCCAGATCGGTCTGGTCATATGTCGGATACGAGCATGCCGCCAGAATCTCGCCCGTCGTGGGATCGGTGACCAGGGCCGAGCCATTCTTGGCCTTGGTCTTTTCGACCGCCTCGGCCAGGGCGTCCTCGGCGGCACGCTGGATATTGACATCGAGCGTCGTCACGATGTCCACGCCGTCAACCGCCGCCACCTTTTTATAGGCGCCGCCCGCGATATAGCTACCGTCCCTCGCCCGCTCGCGCACCAGCGAACCGTTGGTTCCGGTCAAAAGCTTGTTGTACTGTTTTTCGAGGCCCGTCAGACCGTCGTTGTCCACGTTTACCACGCCAAGCACCTGCGATGCCAGGTTGCCGTAGGGGTACACGCGCTTCATGGCCTGCTCAAAGAGCACGCCTGGCAGGTTCTTCTTCTCCAGCGCCGCGACATCATCCTCGTCCACCTGACGTTTGATATACACCCAGGTGCCATCCGACTCAACGAGCTCGCGACAGGTCTTTTTATCGATGCCCGTAGCTTTGACCAGTGCCGATACCGTCTTGTCAACGTCCTCGATAAGCTGAGGATTCACGGCGATGTTGCGGCATTCGACCGACGACGTCAGCACGTTGCCGTTTCGGTCGTAGATGGTACCGCGCTTGGCATATAGCGTCTGCGCGAGCAAGCGACGTGCATCGGCGCGGTCGCGTAACTTATCGGCTTCCACGATTTGATAGTCGGCAAGGCGAAGGACGCCTAAACCCAAGCCAAGCCCGATAAAGCCCATGACGGCTTTGCGACGGGGCAGCGGCGTGCCCGTGAGCCATTCGGTCGACGAGCTCTTGCGCGGTCTGGTGTTATGCATTTGAGGACCACTCGAGCCACGGAGACGCGACGCGGGGTCGTTGCCATAGGACGGCCTCGCGTTGTAAGATGGCCGACCCGTTCCTTGATAACCAGAACGTCCCCGCGATGAGGGACGTCCAGAACCGCGACCCCCGTCGGAGCCGCGGCGATAGTCATTTGTCATACTCAGCTACCGTCTTGTTACTGAGCGGTCGCGGTCGAGCTGGCGCCCGCGGCTGCATCCTGCGAAAAATCAAGTGTAACGCTCTCACTGGGCTCCACCATGCCATAAGCGCCCGCAAGGTCGCGAATGCGCGTGTCGGCACCATAGACCGAATGCATGACCTCCAGGTCGGAGCTCTCGTCGGTCGCCTTCTCGAGCGTGTTGGTAAGCGCGGCGTTGCTGTTGAGCACCTGGGCCGTAACGCCGGCGAGCGCCACACGGGCGACACCGATCGTCATGAAGATGGCCGCAATGATGCAAAACGTTTTAAGAACGCTCATGAAAACCGGGCTTACCGCCTGGTTTGCCTGACGGCCCGCGCCCGTGTAGACATCAAAGCGCGGCGTGCGCTGCTCGCGGGGAGCAACGGGGGCCTGCGGTGCCTCACGATAGGCGGGCATGGCGTTCATATCATAGGCGAGTGCTGCGTTTGAGGTGTTGTAGCCCATGATATGCCGCCTCCCATCCCGAGTACGTTGGTAGTGTGTTTAAGCTTCGTTTGTGGTACGAGCGGGAGGTCCAATATCGCGCGGTCGCGTCTACAGACGCTGCGCCACGCGGATCTTGGCTGATCTCGCCCGAGGGTTGCGCGCAACCTCATCGGGTTGGGCAACCAGGGGTTTGCGGGTGATGACCTTGAGTATCGGCACGTTGCCGCACACGCACACCGGAATCTCCGGCGGACACGTGCACCCCTGGCTCATCTCCTTAAAGTGGTTCTTTACGATACGGTCCTCGAGCGAGTGATACGAGATGACGCAGATGCGTCCGCCCGGGTTGAGCCACCTTGTGGCGGCGTCAAGCCCTCGCTCGAGCACATCGAGTTCGTGATTGCCCTCGATGCGAATGGCCTGGAAACTTTTCTTGGCCGGGTGTCCGCCATGCCGACGAGCGGCAGCGGGGATACCAGCCTTGATGATCTCGACAAACTGACCGGTGGTTTCGATCGGCTCATGCTCGCGGCGGCGCACGATCTCACGCGCGATCTGCGAGGCGAACTTCTCTTCGCCATAGACGCGTAGAATCCGGGCGAGGTCGTGTTCGTTATAGGTGTTGATGACCTCAGCTGCGTTTAAGGTGTTGTTACCCGGATCCATCCGCATGTCCAATGGGGCGTCCTCGTTGTACGAAAAGCCCCTGCCAGGGATATCGAGTTGCGGCGACGAAACGCCCAAGTCGAACAGGAAGCCATCGACCCCGGGCACCTCGGCCGAGCAAAGCAGCTCGTCCAAGTCGCCGAAGTTGCCCTTCAGCAGCTGGTGCGGTACGCCGGGAACCTCGCGGTCCAGACGGGCGCCAGCGGCCTCGAGGGCCATGTCGTCCTGATCGACGCCGAGCAAAAGGCCGGTCTCCCCCACCTGCGCGGCCATCTTTACCGAATGGCCGGCACCGCCAAGGGTGCAGTCGCAGACGACGGAGCCGCTCTTGAGCTGCAGCGACTCAAGCACTTCGCCGAGCATGACAGGTTCATGCCGATATTCTTGTGTCAAGATCCCACGCTCCATCCGTTACTCGTGCCTTGCCCTTACGAGAAGAAGAGGTCCAGCAGGGCCTCGTCATCATCGTCCTCATCGGCCGTAGCGCGGTCCCAAACCTCAAGGTGGTCGTAGTTGCCCACAACCGTGACCTCGCGGTCGAGGTTCGCCTGCTTGCGGAGAGACTCAGAAAGACCGATACGACCCGCGCTGTCCACATCCATCGACGTGGTGCGCTTGTTGATCGCCCTCATGAGCTTCTGGTCGTTGATGTCACGCGGGTTAAAACCCTCGTGGCCCTCACGACCCGCGAAGAGTCCTTCGACCCACTTATCGAAGGCCTCGGCAGAGAACACGTACAGAGCATCGACATCCAGGGCTTTGAACACGCGAACGTGCTCTCCAAGCTCCTCGCGAAGGGGTGCAGGCAGGGATAGACGACCTTTTGCATCGAGATTGCGCTCGTATGCACCCGTCATTCCCATGTGCGCCCTCCCCTCGGTTACTCAGATGGCACGTACGCGGGGAACCACCCCGCCTGTCGACGTCATCAATAATATGGGGAACTGCCCCATTTTTCAACACCTTTCCCCACCCCTTCCCCCACCCCGCCCCACCACTCCACCCCCAATATGTTGTAAAACACCCCCGAGCATATGTTCGAAAACACAATATGTTGTGTTTGCAGCAAAGGCGGGATGCCACCTGTAGAACCACGCCCGCGAACCTCAACCTTCAAGTTGACCTTGAGGCGATTTTTACGTCCCTTTACACACCGTTCACATCGCCCCCAAACTCCCCCACCCACGGTACACACGGCCCACCAACGCGTCGGTGTCTGGCGAGAAATGGGACGGGCCCCAGATTGCCCATGTGCGCAAAAGTGCGTCTCGGCAATCTGGGGCCCGTCCCCTTTAACATTTATAAATATGCAGGTCAGCGAGGTGCTAGCAATGTGCCAACGGATGCGCCGCCAGATAGACCTCGGTCAGTTGCGTGCGGTCGACATGCGTGTAGACCTGCGTGGTCGAAATATCGGCATGGCCCAAAATCTCCTGCAGCACACGCAGGTCGGCACCGCCCGCGAGCATGTGGGTGGCAAAGGAGTGGCGCAGGGTGTGGGGATGGAGCCCAACCAGCCCCACCTGGCGCCCATACCGCTCGCATATCGCATGCACGGCCTGGCGCGACAGGCGACGTCCGTTCTTATTTAAAAAGACCGCCGAGGTCTCCGTCCCGTGAGCATGGGCGGCCAGGAGCGTGCGCCCGTCACCTATATAGTGTGCCAAGGCACGAGCCGCGCTTCCCACCAACGGGGCCAGACGCTCCTTGGAGCCCTTACCGCGCACCAGGACAAACCCGTCATCGATATGGATATCGCCCACATCGAGCCCAACCAGCTCACTCACGCGCAAGCCGCAACCGTAAAGCACTTCCAAGATGGCGTGATCGCGCAGTCCCATCTCGCCCTCGGGAAAGTCTTGATCGAGCAGTGCCAAGACGTCCTCCACCGAAAGGTATTCCGGCAGGCGATCTGCCTTTTTGGGCAGGTGCAACGCCGCCGTCGGGTTTTGGGCCACGGCCCCATCGCGCACCAAAAAGGCATGCAGGCCCTTCACGGCAGCAAGCGCGCGCTCCACCGAGGCGTCGGAATAGCCTCCGTCGCGGCGATCGGCAACAAAGCCCTCCACGACCTGACGGGTCACCTCTTCAAAAGACGCAACGTCAGCCCGCTCCAGATAGGCGCAGTACGTCGTCAGGTCACGACGATAGGCCGCAATCGTGTTGCGCGCCAAGCCCCGCTCGACCGCGAGGTAATCGAGATACTCCCCCGCCGCCACGGCGAGCGACGAGGGAGTAGCTTCGGTATGTTCCTTATTCGCCGGCACCCTTAGTCCGTAGCGAGGTTCTTGGGCGTCACCTGCAAGCGATCGACGCCCTCATGCTGGCCGATCGAGGCGCGCACGAACTCGCGGAACAGCGGCTGCGGGTTGGTCGGGCGGCTCTTGAACTCGGGATGAGCCTGGGTTGCCACATACCACGGATGCACGTCGCGCGGCAGCTCGACCATCTCGACCAGGCGCTCGTCGGGCGAAAGACCCGAGATAACCAGACCAGCGCCCTCGAGCTGGTCACGGAAGGCGTTATTGAACTCAAAGCGGTGACGGTGACGCTCGTAGACGAGCTCCTCGCCATATGCCTCGCGCGCGAGGGTATCGGCGGCAAGCTTGCACGGATAGGCGCCCAGACGCATGGTGCCGCCCTTCTCGGTCACGTCCTCCTGCGAGCTCATCAAGTCGATGACACTATACGGGCCATCCGGATCGAACTCGGAAGAGCTGGCGCCGGCAAGGCCGACCACGTTGCGGGCAAATTCGCACACGGCCACCTGCATACCCAGGCAAATGCCCAGATACGGAATCTTGTGCTCACGGGCAAACTCGGCCGCGAGAATCTTGCCCTCCAGAGCGCGCTTGCCAAAGCCGCCGGGGACCAGGATGCCCGAGGCGTCGCCCAGAACCTCGGAGACATTCTGCTCGTCGAGGCTCTCGCCGTCGACCAGTTGGACGTCCACATGGCGATCGTAGAAGACGCCCGCGTGGTGCAGGGCCTCGATAACCGACAGGTACGCATCAGGCAGCTGCGTGTATTTGCCCACGACGGCGATCTTCACCTTGTCAGCGTGATGGTTAGCGTGATTTTGTTTGCGCAGGAACTCGTTCCACTGACTCATGTCGCGCTCACGCGGGTCCAGACCCAGACGCTCGCAAATGCGCAGGTCAAAGTCCTGCTCGGCAAGCAGCTGCGGAACATCATAGATGCTCGCGCAGTCCTCGTTGGTAAAGACACAGTCGGTGTCGACGTCGCAGAAGCTTGCGATCTTGCCGCGGATGGCATCGTCGATATGGTGATCGGAGCGCAGAACGATAATGTCGGGCTGGATACCAAAGCTGCGGAGCTCCTTAACGGAGTGCTGCGTCGGCTTGGTCTTGACCTCATGGGCGGCGGCGATATAGGGAACGAGCGACACGTGGATGTAGCAGACGTTCTCGGGGCCGGCCTCCTTGCGATACTGGCGAATGGCCTCGACAAACGGCTGCGACTCGATGTCACCGATAGTGCCGCCCAACTCAGTGATGACCACGTCGGAGCCGGTCTGCTCCTCAATACGACGGAACTTATCCTTAATGGCGTTCGTGACGTGCGGAATCACCTGCACGGTGCCGCCCAAAAAGTCACCGCGACGTTCACGGGCGATCAGGCTCTTATAGATGGCACCAGTCGTAAAGTTGGAATCGCGGGTCAGGTTCTCGTCAATAAAGCGCTCGTAGTGGCCCAGGTCCAGATCGGACTCGTAGCCGTCCTCGGTCACAAAGACCTCGCCATGCTGGAACGGACTCATGGTGCCGGGGTCGACGTTCAGATACGGGTCGGCCTTTTGCATCGTTACCTTGTAGCCGCGCGACTTGAGCAGACGGCCCAGCGAGGCCGCGGTAATACCCTTACCCAGAGACGAA
>ENA-OUPO01000700-OUPO01000700.1-human-gut-metagenome-genome-assembly--contig:-NODE-700-length-12560-cov-3.18912_pt1 | contig 12560 bp, 9 predicted proteins | sample MGYA00237940_ERZ548809 | MGnify/ENA primary metagenome ERZ548809 (study PRJEB26490, sample SAMN05194695) | human gut metagenome | biome: terrestrial biome; feature: human-associated habitat; material...
CAGGTGCCGCAGTCCAGCGTGGCCATCTCGGGGAACAGCTCGGTGGGCTGCAGACGCTCCTCGGGGGACATACCGGTGGCGCCGCCGGTGGAGGGGATCATGATAACGTCGGGCAGCTCCTTGCGGATGGCGTCCATGACCACGCGGAAGCGCTCACGGTCCTGGGTGGGGGTGCCGTCGTCCTCGCGGACGTGGATGTGCAGAATGGCGGCGCCGGCCTCGTAGGCGGACTTGGCCTCGCGGACCATTTCCTCCACGGTGTAGGGAACGGCGGGATTCTGCTCCTTGGTGACCTCAGCGCCGCAGATAGCAGCGGTAATGATCAGCTTTTCCATTTCTATCGCTCCCTTACTTCTCGATCTTCTTGCGCTGGCAATCCTTAGGAGTCACGCAGGTGCCGTGGGCGCGGCAGACAACGATGGGCTCTTCCAGAACGTCGGCGGCAGAAGCGCTGATGTCGGGACGGGACACGATGACCTTGCGGGCCTCGAACTTCATGGTGCGGGAGGTGTTGCCGACCTTCTCGATCTCGCCATAGGCTTCGATGTAGTCGCCGGCGTACACGGGAGCCAGGAACTCCACGTTGTCATAGGCACAGAACAGGCCCTCATCGCCGTCGCACTTGATCAGCAGCTCGGTGGCCACATCGCCGAACAGGTGCACCATGTGTGCGCCGTCCACCAGGTTTCCGCCGTAATGAGCATCCTTGGCACTCATACGCAGACGCAGCAGAGAAGTCATCTTTTCCATAAGTATTTTCCTCCTTCAGAATTTTGGGATCGCCTTCAACAGAAGCCGTGCTGCAAACGGGCCTTCCTTCTTCCGGCGTTCTTTCGGGCATAAAAAGAGCGCTATCGGTCAAGGTCATTGACCAATAGCGCTCCATGTTACAAACACAATAACATGACAGTAACGCAGCTTACGCAAACGCCCCCAAGGGCAAGGTCACAGACCGACATTGTCCTTTCGGCGGGCGGCCCCTTTCTGCTCCGTTTGTAACGGATGTCTGTCCCCTGCGAAGCAGTACCCTGTCGCCCGCGCCTCTATTGATTGTAGTATGAACTTCTGTTGCACCCATTATATCGCGATGCGGAGGAATTTGTCAATAGAATTTGTGACAGAAATCACAATAACTTTTTTGCACATCTGACAAATTTTTCGCACCCTGTTTCCTTTGAATATAATGCTGGGGACGATATGGCACACAGGGGGAAATGTCCACGCTGCACGGACATTTCCCCCTGCAATAAAATCAATAGCTCTGCTCGATCTTTTCCAGAATTTCCGGCTTCAGCGACAGCATCCGGCAGATATTCAGCGCGTCCCGGGGGCAGTCGGACCTGCCCTCCACCCGGTACAGACCATAGTTCATGTGCCGGGCGATGACGGCCACGCCGTCCTCGTTGGTAGCGGCCAGCTCCCGGCGGATCTGCTCCGGATCCACATCCCGCAGGCCGATGATCTGGTAGTGGATGCGGGCGTGCTCGGCCACCTTGTCATAGTGGGTGGTCAGCAGGGAGATGGCATTGACGTCGTTTAAGTACCGGGTGACGGCCTGGACGATGATGGCGCCCTCATCGGGGTTGGTACCCCGGGCAAATTCGTCCAGCAGGAACAGGGAGTACCCCTGCTCTACCTCTGCCAGGGCCTTCTGGAACTGGACGATCTCGCTGCCGAAGCCGGACAGGCCCGACTGGATGGACTGCAAATCGTCAAACAGCATCTTTACGCTCCAGAACAGAGGCATGCGGGCCTGCTTGGCGCATACCAGGAATCCCGCCTGCAAAAGCAGCACGTTCAGGGCCACGGTTTTCATCACCACGGACTTACCGCCCATGTTGGCGCCGGTGATCACCGCTGCGCCCTGGTCCAGAGAGATGGACACCGGCACAAAGGAACGACCCTGCTCCCGTAAAAGGTCGCACAGCTCCGGGTTGATCATATCCGTCAGCTCCAGAGCGGTGTCGGTGATTTCCGGCCGTACCCCACCGTACCGGTGGGCAAACAGCGCCTTCTGAATGAGAAAATCCAGCCGCCCGGCGGTGTCGGCGTCGGCCATCAGATCGTCGGCCAGAGGAGCCAGGGCCGCGCCCATGGCCCGGCGGACCTTCATCTCCTCGCTGTCCTCCTCGGCGCAGATGCGCACCCGCTTCTGCCGCAGATCGTCCTTCTCCGCGTCAGTCTGGGCCCGGTACAGCTGCTCCTCCACCTGCTTCTTGGCGGCGCGGATCTCCCGCAGCTTCGGCGTGGCGGCATCGGGGATGTAAAAGCCCCGGCTGCGGGTGTTTTCCGGGTCCAGAATGGCCAGAGCCGGAGCGGGATCATGAAATTCCAGGCCCGTAAGTCCCGCCGCATCCCGCAGCCGCTCAAACATGGGCCGCAGGGTCTCCAGCCGCTGGAGATAGCCCTTGAGCTCAAACAACTCCACATGGTCCGGCACCTCCAGCTCCCGGCACCGGCGCAGGGAGCCGCGGATGTCCTTCATCTGGCACAGCACCACACAGATCTGGTCGTACAGGTCCTTCAGCTCCTCCGCATGGGCGGCGGCCCGCTCCACATTGTACAGCTCCAGCTCCAGCTCCTGCCGTTGGTCGGGGGTATAGTACCGCAGGCGGCGAATGCGCTCCTGGCCAAAGGGGCTGCACCCATGGAGACTCTCCAGAATATACTGCAGGCCGATTTTTTCTCTTTCCTCGAAACGGATCTCGATCATGCCAGCTCCTCCTTTACATTGATCACCGGAACGTCCACGGCCTCCCGCATCCGGGCCATGAACTCGTCTTTATCGAACTTCCACCCGTAGGCGGACACAGGGTTGATGGTCACGCACAGGGTCCGGGCTGCCTCGGCAGTTTCCAGCCGCACCTGCCGGGTCTGCAGCTTGTCCAGGGTATCCGGCGTCAGCAGCACCCGGCTGGGGTCCTTCACCACCAGCCGTCCGCCCCGCAGCACGCCGCTGCGCAGCAGGGGCACCACCATGGAGTCCGTCAGCGCTCCGGGGGCCAGGGCCTCGCCGTGCTCCTTCAGACATTTCTCCAGGCCGTCCTCCGCCTCCGGCGGCAGGGTCTCCGCCTTGGGCAGATTCATGATGCGGTAGATATTGGCGGTATCCGCCACCACCTTTTCCATGCTCATGTGATACGACGCGCCGGTGCACAGCACCACGCCCTCGGCAACCGCCCGGGCGCCCAGAGACTTCCGGCCCAGGGCCCCGTCGATGATGGACTTATCCGCTCCCAAATCAAAGAACATCCGGGATACCTCCCGCAGCTGGCTGGTGATGGACGGCCCTGCCAGCTGGACGTTTCCGGCGCTGCGGGCCCGAAGGATCACCACCTCACCCAGAGGCGTGGGAATGCCGGTGGTCTCCAGGATCTCCGCAGTCACATCGCCCAGCCGCAGCATGTCCCGGGCCGTGGCGATCAGGGTTCCCTCCCGGACGAAAATGCCGGGCTTTTCTGTACCCGTCACCACGTCGGTGGACTCGCCGTCCCGCCCGATGGACGTCAGGCCCAGGGTTCCCTGAAGCCGGTCGTGATGCAGCATCCAGTTAAGCATAGTGGTCTTTCCTGCGTTTTTGCACATGCCCACAATGGACATGGTTTTCACGCTGTTCAATATCTCCAGCAGCTGTGAGGACATGTTTTTCCCTCCCGGTGTAAATCGTTCTGAAATGGTATTATAGCGTATATTTCCTTAAAAGAAAAGGGGGGACCGCAGGATTTATTTTTTGCCCGCCCGGTAAACCAAAGCACCCCGCAGGGCGGACCGCCAGGAGAGCGGTCTGCCGCACGGGGTGCGTTTATGGAAGCGGGAAAAGGGGCCGCGTCAGTTGGCGATGCCGTGGTGGACGGGCTTGGTGGCGGGGGTAATGGCCTGGATGCTGTAGCCGTTGGCCAGACAATACTGGATGATATCCGGCAGGGCGTCGGCGGTGGTGGACTTGGTTCCGGCACCATGCATCAGCACCACGTTGCTCCGGCCATGGCGCAGGGCAGAGGTGACGGCACTGTAGATCCGGCCCGAGGAGGCGGGGGTGCCGGCAGCGTCGCCGCTGGATACATTCCAGTCAAAATAGGTGAAGCCCTCGTTCTGGACCCGCTGGGCCAGACGGCTCATGATGCCCACGCTGTACTGGCGGCTGACGGTGTTGGAGCTGCCTCCGGGGAAGCGGAGAATGGTGGCCTCATACCCGAAGTCTGCCTGAAGCCGGTCCCGGAGCCGGTAGACGTTCTGCATAAAGGCCTCGTCACTTTTGTAAATGGATGCATAGTCGTGGGAGTAGCCGTGAATGGCCACGGTATGCCCTTCGTCGATCATCCGGCGGATCAGAGCCTTACCGGACTCGCCGTAGTTGACGATGAAGAAGGTGGCGCGGACGTTATAGGCCTTCAGAGTGTCCAGCACCCGGGGCGTCACCCGGTCGCTGGGGCCGTCATCGAAGGTCAGGTAGACGGGACTGGAGCCGGTGGCGGTATTTTCATATACGGACACCTGGCGGGTGGCAGAGGCAGTATTGCCCGCCTTGTCGGACACGGTATAGGTCAGGGTATAGACCCCGGGAACGGAGGTGTCCACAGTGCCGGCCCGGCGGATGGCTGCGGTCAGGTCGCCGTCGGCGTCATCCTGGGCCGTGGCTCCGGGATCCTTGAATGTACCGCCCAGGGGAACGAACAGCTCCCGCTGACCGGACAGCGTGATGACCGGGGCTACCACGTCCCGGACCGTCACCCGACGGGTGGCAGTGGCGGTATTTCCGGCCTTGTCGGTGACAGTGTAGGTGAGAACGTGGATGTCGCCGCTTTCCTGGTCCGTTACCCGGATAGAGGCGGTGAGATCACCGTCGCAGCGGTCCCGGGCGGCGGCTCCCGGGTCCTGGAACAGGTCAAAGCGGGAGACGGTGACCTCCGTATCCCCGGCCAGCGTCAGCTCCGGGGCCTCCCGGTCCTCCACATGGATCAGACGGCGGGCCGTGTAGCGCTGCCCCCGGTACTCTGCCTGATACGTCAGGGTATAGTCTCCGGGGACCTCGGTGTTCACCCGGCCCTCCACGGTGACGGCGGTATCGGTGCGATTGCTGCCCCGCAGCAGCTGGGCGCCGGGGTCCGTATAGGCAGCGAAGGCGGCGATACGTTCCTCGGACGGGCCGTTGAGCTGGATGTGAGTGGGCGGTGTGAGGATAAAATAGCCCTTTGCAAGGCTCAGAACGCCGATGACGGCGGCTGCCAGCAGCAGAGCTCCGCCTGCCGCCAGAGCGGCGATGGTCTTTTTTTTCATGGATGCGATCCCCCTATAAACGATTCTGTCTGATATTGTAGAGAACTGCCGCCGGGGAATCAAGGTACATTCCGTTACAAGACGGTAACAAATGATTACGAAAAATTTTATCCGCGAAAGTGTGTGTATTCAGGCAGTGCAGTAAAGCCTGGGGCGCTGGGGGTTCAGAATTTGACTGTCCCGGTACATTGGAATGGGTTTTTGGAGAGAAATTATTGAAAAGCACCAAATGGAACATGAAATTATCACTTCTTTTTGCTGAATTGACAGATTCGCCGCAATTGAATATAATAGATAATCAGGAAATATTCAACAAAGACAGGAGGCAGCTTATGGCATTTTATGATGTTGACAACGCAATGACGGTGAAATTGGATTACGACCTGCCCCCATATCCCACCTTCCGGGAGGGGATCCGGCGGGCCCCCAGGCGGGAGGCCCATCTGTCCCAGGCAGACAAGGCGCTGGCCATCCGCAACGCCCTGCGGTACATCCACCCGGACCATCATTTGCAGATGGCAAGGGAGTTTGCCCGGGAGCTGGAGGAGCATGGCCGGATCTACGGATATCGCTTCCGGCCGGAGGGCGCGCTTCACGGCAAGCCCATCGACCAGTATCGGGGCAACTGCATAGAGGCCAAGGCCTTCCAGGTGATGATGGACAACAACCTGGACTTCGACGTGGCCCTGTACCCCTATGAGCTGGTGACCTACGGCGAGACGGGGCAGGTGTGCCAGAACTGGATGCAGTACCGGCTCATCAAGAAGTATCTGGAGGTCATGACCGATGAGCAGACGCTGGTGGTTATGTCCGGCCACCCGCTGGGCCTGTTCCACAGCCACAAGCTGGCGCCCCGGTGCATCATCACCAACGGCCTGATGGTGGGCGCCTTTGACGACCAGAAGAACTTCAACCGCGCCGCCGCCCTGGGCGTGGCCAACTACGGCCAGATGACGGCAGGCGGCTGGATGTACATCGGGCCCCAGGGCATCGTGCACGGGACCTTCAACACCCTGCTCAACGCCGGACGGCTGAAGCTGGGGATTCCCGCCGACGGGAACCTGGCGGGGCGGCTGTTCGTGTCGGCGGGCCTGGGCGGCATGAGCGGGGCCCAGGGCAAGGCGGCGGAGATCGCCGGGGCCGTGTCCATCATCGCAGAGGTGGACGACTCCCGCATCGAGACCCGCTATACCCAGGGATGGGTCAGCCAGCGTACCGACAGCCTGGAGCAGGCACTGGCTATGGCCCGGCAGCATCTGGCGGACAAGACCCCCTGTGCCATCGCCTATCACGGAAATGTGGTGGACCTGCTGGAATACCTGTATGACAACAACGTGCATGTGGATCTGCTCAGCGACCAGACCTCCTGCCATGTGCCCTATGACGGCGGATACTGCCCCCAGGGGCTGACCTTTGCCCAGCGGACGGATCTGCTGGACCGGGATCCGGAGAGATTCCGGCAGCTGGTGGATCAGTCGCTGCGGCGGCATTATGAGATGATCTGCAAATTCCACGACCGGGGGACGTATTTCTTCGACTACGGCAACAGCTTCCTGAAGGCCGTGTTTGACGCCGGAGTGCGGGACGTGTGCCGCAACGGCGAAAACGACCTGGACGGATTCGTGTTCCCCTCCTATGTGGAGGACATTCTGGGGCCGTGCCTGTTCGACTTCGGCTACGGGCCCTTCCGGTGGTGCTGCCTGTCGGGAAAGCCCGAGGATCTGGACAAGACCGACGCCGCCGCCGCGGCGTATATCCTGGAAAACAACCGGCGGTATCAGGACTATGACAACTATGTGTGGGTCCGGGACGCCAAACGCAACCGCATGGTGGTGGGCACCCAGTGCCGCATCCTGTATCAGGACGCCATGGGCCGCATGAACATCGCCCTGAAATTCAACGAGATGGTGCGAGACGGCGAGATCGGCCCCGTGATGCTGGGCCGGGACCACCACGACACCGGCGGAACGGACTCCCCCTTCCGGGAGACCTCCAACATCAAGGACGGCTCCAATATCATGGCGGACATGGCCACCCAGTGCTATGCCGGCAACGCCGCCCGGGGCATGAGCCTTATCGCCCTGCACAACGGCGGCGGCGTGGGCATCGGCAAGTCCATCAACGGCGGGTTCGGCATGGTGCTGGACGGCTCGGAGCGGGTGGACACCATCCTGCGTATGAGTATGCCCTGGGACACCATGGTGGGTGTGGCCCGGCGCAGCTGGGCCCGGAACGACAACGCCGTCACCACGGCCATGGAGTATAACCGCCTGTATGCGGGGCAGGATCATATCACCCTGCCCTATGCCGCGCCGGAGGACGACGGCATCATCGCCGCCGTGCTCCACGGGGCCCGGTAAGGAGGGACCATGGGTACCTACATTACGAACATCGGCCTGCTGGCCACGCCCCGGGGCCATTCCGCCCGGCGGGGCACGCAGCAGGGAGACGTGACGCTGCTGCGGAACGCCTGGGTGGAGCTATGCGGCGAGACCGTTGCCGCCGTGGGGCAGGGGAACCCTGCTCCGGCGGAGGGCGACCGGGTCATCGACGCCGGAGGACGGCTGGTGACCCCGGGACTGGTGGACGCCCATACACACCTGATCTTCGGCGGGTGGCGGCAGAATGAGCTGGGGCAGAAGCTCCGCGGCGTGCCGTATCTGGATATTCTGGCCCAGGGCGGCGGCATTCTCTCCACCGTTCGGGCTACCCGGGCGGCTGCAGAGGAGCAGCTGGCGCAGAAGGCGGCGGAAGCTCTGGCGGAGATGCTGCGGATGGGCGTTACCACCTGCGAGGCGAAAAGCGGATACGGCCTGGACCCGGAGCAGGAGATGAAGCAGCTGCGGGTCATCCGGCGGCTGAAGGAAACGCAGCCGGTGGAGCTGGCGGCCACATTTATGGGGGCCCACGCCCTGCCGGAGGAATACCGGGAACGGCGGGAGGCATACATCCGCCTGCTGTGCCAGGAGATGATCCCCCGGGCGGCCCGGGAGGGGCTGGCGGAGTTCTGCGACGTGTTCTGCGAGACGGGTGTGTTTACGGCGGAGGAGTCCCGGACCATTCTGGAGGCCGGACTGCGCCACGGGCTGCGGCCTAAGGTCCACGCCGACGAGATCGACGCCATCGGCGGCTCGCAGCTGGCGGGAGAAATGGGCGCGGTCAGTGCGGAGCATCTGATCGTCTGCCCGCCGGAGGGCATCCGGAGTCTGGCCCGGGGGGGCACCGTGGCCTGCTGCTTGCCGGCCACCAGCTTCTATCTGGGGGCGGACTATGCCCCGGTTCGGGACATGGTGAATGCGGGGGTCCCGGTGGCGGTGGCCACGGATTTCAATCCCGGCTCCTGCCCCGGCAGCAGCTTGCAGCTGGCTATGAACATTGCGTGCCTGAAATATCGCATGACCCCGGAGGAGGTGCTGACGGCGGTGACGCTGAATGGCGCCGCCGCCATCGGGCGGGCGGACCGCATCGGCTCCCTGGAGCCCGGCAAGCAGGCGGACCTGCTGCTGTGGGACGCGCCGGATCTGGATTATGTATGCTATCGCTTCGGCAGCAACCTGGTGCACACGGTGATGAAAAAGGGACGGCTTGTGGGGGTAACGGAACAACAGGAGGAAACACCATGATTTATATCAACGGACACGACCTGACCATTGAACAGGTCATCGCCGTCTCCCGGGAAGGGGAGACGGTGGCCATCGCCCCGGAGGCGGTGGAGCGCATCAACGCCGCCCGGGCCTATGTGGACCGGAAGCTGGCGGACAAGGCCGTGGTATACGGCCTGACCACGGGGTTCGGCAAATTCTCCACGGTGTTCGTGCCGGAGGAGGAGACCGCTGAGCTGCAGCGAAACCTTATCATTTCCCACGCCTGCGGCATGGGCCGGCCGCTGCCCGCCCGGGTGGTGCGGGCGGCGATGCTGCTGCGGCTGAACGCCCTGTCCCGGGGCAATTCCGGCATTCGTCTGTCCACCATGGAGACGCTGCTGGCTATGCTGAACCGGGGCGTCCATCCCGTTATCCCGGAGAAGGGCTCCCTGGGCGCCAGCGGCGACCTGGCCCCCCTGGCCCACATGGTGCTGGTGATGCTGGGCGAGGGAGAGGCAGAGTACCAGGGCCGGGTGCTGCCGGGCCGGGAGGCTATGGCTGCCGCCGGCATCGAGACCATCCAGCTGGCCGCCAAGGAGGGTTTGGCCCTTATCAACGGCACCCAGATCATGACGGCCATCGCCTGTCAGGCGGTGTATGACGCCCGGGACCTGGCCAAAACGGCGGACATCGCCGCCGCCATGACCTGCCAGGCCCTGCACGGCATCCGGAAGGCCTTTGACCCCAAGGTACACGCCCTGCGGGGGCAGCCGGGGCAGATCACCGCGGCGGAGAACCTGCGCCGCCTGCTGGAGGGCAGCCGGCTGTCCTTCGCCCTGAATCCGGACAAGGTCCAGGATGCCTACGCCATTCGCTGCACCCCCCAGATCCACGGGGCCAGCCGGGACGCCATCGGCTATGTGTGGGACGCGGTAAGCCGGGAGATCAACGCCGTTACCGACAATCCCCTGATCTTTCCGGAGGAGGACGAGGTCATCTCCGGCGGCAATTTCCACGGGCAGCCCATGGCGCTGGCCATGGATTTCCTGGGCATCGCGGTGGCAGAATTTGCCAATGTATCCGAGCGGCGGCTGGAGCGGCTGGTGAATCCGGCCCTGGCCGAGGGGCTGCCGGCCTTCCTGACGAAGCACGGCGGCGTACACTCCGGCTTCATGATCGCCCAGTACGCGGCGGCCTCCATGGTGTCGGAGAGCAAGGTATACGCCCATCCGGCATCGGTGGACTCCATCCCGTCGTCGGCCAACCAGGAGGATCATGTCAGCATGGGCACCACCGCCGCCCGGAAGGCGCTGATGATCCTGGACAACAGCCAGAAGGTGCTGGCCATTGAGCTGTTCGCCGGGGCACAGGCCCTGTGGCTGCGGGATGAGGACAAGCTGTCGCCCGCCACCCGGGCCGTGTACGACCGCATCCGGACCGTGATCCCCCCCATCGAGGAGGACGTGGTCATGCACCCGCTGATGGTCCGGGCGGAGGAGCTGGTAAAGGAGCACGCGCTGTCCCAGGCGGCAGAGGCCGTCTGCGGAGAGCTGAAATAACGAATCAGAGCACAGAGGACAGGGAGGAAAAATAATATGATGAAGCTTGTGGAGTGCATCCCCAATTTCAGCGTCAGCCGGGAGCGGGATGAGGCGGCCTTCAACGCCCTGGTGGATACGGCCAAGGCCGTTCCCGGGTGTACGGTGCTGGACGTGCAGTCCGACGGCACCCATAACCGGTGCGTGTTTACGCTGGTGGGGTCCCCGGAGGGCATCGGCGAGGCAGCCTTCCGGCTGGCCAAGCGGGCCATGGAGGTCATCGACCTGACGAAGCATCAGGGCGCCCATCCCCGGATGGGGGCTACGGACGTGATCCCCTTTGTGCCCACCATGGGCATGACTGTGCAGGAGTGCGTGGAGCTGTCCAAGCAGGTGGCGGGGCGTATCTGGGACGAGCTGCGGATCCCCAGCTTCCTGTATGAGGACTCTGCCACGTCTCCGGATCGGGTGAACCTGGCCAAGATCCGCAAGGGACAGTTCGAGGGGATGCCCGAGAAGCTCCAGCAGCCGGAGTGGGCCCCGGATTTCGGCGAAAGGAAGGTCCACCCCACCGCCGGGATCATCGCCATCGGCGCACGGATGCCGCTGGTGGCCTTCAACGTGAACCTGGACACGGACAACGTGGAGATCGCAAAGTCCATCGCCAAGGCCATCCGCGGCTCCTCCGGCGGGTTCAAATACTGCAAGGCCATCGGCCTGCTGCTGGAGGACCGGAACGTGGCCCAGGTGTCCATGAATATGGTGAACTATGAGGGGACGCCGCTGTACTACGCCTATGAGATGATCCGGGCCCTGGCGGACCGGTGGGGCGTGCGCATTATCGGCACGGAGCTGGTGGGCCTGACCCCGGCCAAGGCCCTGGTGGACTGCGCGGAATACTACCTGAAGCTGGAGAATTTTGACTGCCATAAGCAGGTGATGGAGTATCACCTGGTGGGTATGGAATAAGGAGGACGTCATGCAGCTTTCTGAACTGACGGTACGGGGCTTTGCGGACCTGCTGGGCTCCGACGCACCGGCTCCCGGCGGCGGGTCTGCCGCGGCACTGGCCGGGGCCCTGGGCGCAGCCCTGACCGCCATGGTGGGGTCCTTGACCGTGGGCAAAAAGAAGTACGCCGAATTCGATGACCTGGCCCGGGAGACCCTGGAAAAGGCCCGGGACCTGGAGCACCGGTTCCTGGACGTGATGCAGCGGGATACGGAGGCGTTCAACGCCGTGTCTGCCGTGTTCGCTATGCCCAAGGGCACCGACGAGGAGAAGACCGCCCGGTCGCAGGCCATGCAGCAGGCCTTGCAGGGCTGCACCAGGACCCCCTTTGAGATGATGGAGCTGTCGCTGGAGGCGCTGCGCCTGACGGAGGGGCTGGTGGACCGGTCCAACGCCAATGCGGCCAGCGACCTGGGCTGCGCGGCCCTGCACCTGGGGTGCGCCATCCAGGGGGCATGGCTCAACGTCCTCATCAACCTGGGCAGCATCCGGGACGTGGCCTTTGCCGCCCAGTATCGCACCCGGGGACAGATCCTGCTGGACGAGGCCCTGCCGCTGTCCCGGCGGATCTATGGACGCATTCTGGAAATGGTGGAATAAACGGGAAAAATCCCTCCGGCTTACACCGGAGGGATTTTTATCCGAAACAATTTACTTTTCGCCGAACCAGCAGCGGACGAAGGCGGCCAGGCCGGGGATCAGATCCTTGATCTCGTGGCCGGAGGTGTTGACGCACAGATGGTATGTCTCCTTGGCGCCCCACTTGTTGTCGGCGAACATCTGGCGGTACTGGGCGCGGTTTTTGTCCACCTGCTTCATGCGGCGGGCAATGTCATTGCGGGACAGGTGCTCCCCCTCCGGGGCCCGGTCAATACAGCGCTGGATCTTGGATTCGGCGTCGGCATAGACGAACAGGTTCAGGGGATGATAGTCCTTCAGGATCACGTCGGCGCAGCGTCCCACGATGACGCAGTCGCCCTGTTTGGCGAAATTCTCAATGATCTGCTGTTGGGCGGCGGCCACCTGGAAGCCCTGGTCCATGATCTGCACCGGCGGCATAGCGAACCGATGGCCGATGGTCATGGGATAGGCGGCCTCGATGCACTTTTCGGAGATGTTGGCCACATACCGCTCGTCGAAGCCATGCTCCTT
>ENA-OUPO01000704-OUPO01000704.1-human-gut-metagenome-genome-assembly--contig:-NODE-704-length-12536-cov-78.6744_pt1 | contig 12536 bp, 16 predicted proteins | sample MGYA00237940_ERZ548809 | MGnify/ENA primary metagenome ERZ548809 (study PRJEB26490, sample SAMN05194695) | human gut metagenome | biome: terrestrial biome; feature: human-associated habitat; material...
TGGCACTGGAAAAGCCGCGACATTGGCGGCAAGTCGGCGCTGAAATATTTGATTTATGTGGAAGGGGTGCCGTTTGTAGAGGCGGTGCAGCTGTTGTGTGAGGAAAGCCCGACGTACATTCCTGTACAGCATAAAGCGGTGGAGCGCGAGCGTCCGCCGTTTCGTCTGCCGAACCCCGCGCCGAATAATGACCGTGTGACGCGGTATCTGCTGGGGAGAGGTGTATCTCTGCTTACCATCCGATACTGTATTGAGAGAAAAATTCTGTACGAAAGTGCAGAATATCACAACTGCGTTTTCTTGGGCAAAGACCCGCAGGGTGCGCCGAAATATGCGGCGTTGCGCGGTATTTATGACTATGGGAAACCGTTCAAGAGGGAGGCTCCCGGCAGTCAGAAACAGTACGGATTCTGCATCCCGCCGATGCAGCCCGGCACTACCGTGGCCGTGTTTGAAGCCGCCATAGATGCGATGGCCGAGATGACGCTCTGCGGGGATGTTGCAGATAAATACCGTCTGTCGCTGGGCGGGGTTTCATCCTCCGGCAAAGAACCGCTGGCCTTGCAGGAATTCCTGCGGCAGCACCCGGAGATCACCACGATAGAACTGCGGCTGGACAACGATGCCAAAGGGCGTATGGCGAGTGTCGGCATCCGGAAAATCTACGCTGACCGCTACACCGTGCATGACCTTCCGCCCGACATCGAGAATGGAGATTACGCTGATATGGCAAAAAACAACCTGATGGCAAGAACTGCCGCCCACTGCGCGGCGCCTTGCCGATAGAGAGAAATCAACATGAAAGTTAGAAATCGTTCGCCCACTTATAGGGCATAAACAGGAGGTAAATCGTTATGGCTGTGTTCCGTGTACAAAAGACGCAAAATTATACCATTATGTCCAACCATCATCTGCGCAACAAGGCTCTTTCGCTCAAGGCGAAGGGGCTTTTATCTTTGATGCTGTCTCTGCCCGAAGATTGGGATTATACCACGCGAGGGCTGGCGTCCATCTGCAAAGAGGGCGTGGACAGCGTGTGTGCCACCGTGCGCGAGTTAGAAGCGGCGGGGTATATTATCCGCCGCCGCATCCGCGACAAGAACGGTCAGATGCGCGGTATGGAGTACACAGTTTTAGAGCAGCCGCAGCCCCCGGAACAGGACGAGCCTAGCTGTGCCCAACCAAAACAGGCAGAGCCTAAACGGGAAAAACCTGTACAGGAAAATCCTGCACAATTAAATACTAAAGAAATAAATAAAGAAGAAACAAATAACGTATCGAATCCTATCCGCGCGGCGGGCCAGCGGACAGAGTACCGCGCCCTGCTGCTGAAAAATATCGAGTATCCAATCCTTGCGCAGAACAATCCGATGGATACGATGCGATTGGATGAACTGGTGGAGTTGATGCTGGATGTGGTTTGTTCCAAGCGGGCGGCTATCCGCATTTCGGGTGAGGAAATGCCTGCAGAAGTAGTAAAATCTCGATTCCTAAAATTGGGCGCAGAACACATCCAGTATGTTCTGGACTGTCTGAAAGACAACCCGCCCCGCATCCGAAACATCAAGCAATACTTACTGGCGGCGCTCTACAACGCGCCGCTGACGATAGAAAACTACTATGCCGCGCAGATCGACCACGACCTGTGCGGCGGAAAGAGGTGACATGATTTGCAGATGAAATTTTATTCTCCGCTGACTGCGGACTTTTTCCCGAATGACACCGAGGATTTGGGCGATGACTACAGCGAATACGAGGGTATCCCTTACACCGGCAAAGAACTGACCGGTTACCGCGATGTTATCCGCGATGCCATCTACGAGGATGTCAAGGACTTTTACGGCGACCTGATGCGGTATTACCACAAGGACGATTCCGTCCGCCGCAAGGTCGTCCGCGCCGTTCCGAATGTGGACGAGGTGAACGGCGAACTGGTCGGCTCCCTGTGGGTCGATACGGACGCACCGCTTACCGCCGAGGAACAGGCCGTGTTCTGCGCATATATTTCCGGTCAGTACAGCGACGGCTGGGGCGAGGGCTTTGAGCAGCGGGAAATCGATGTTGGGGATGGCAAGCTGTATGTCCATTTCTGGCAGGATCACGATTTTGAACTGAAACGCGATGTGCCGGATGTGACAGAGTTCAAAAAACTGCTGAACAGCCCGAAGAAGCCCAAAATGCAGCTGCTTGGGCAGGACGGCAACATTTTCGCCATCATGGGTCGCGCATCCCGGCTGCTGAAAAGCAGCGGGCAAGGTGACAAAGCCAAAGAAATGCGTGACCGCGTTATGTCCTGCGACAGCTACCAGAAAGCACTCAGCATTGTTTCCGAGTATGTGGAAACCGAACTGTCGCCCAGCCCTACGCCCAAGCGTGACCGGGGTGATGTCAGATGAAGAAATACGAAATCACCGACATTGTCCATCCCGACAACCCCAACCTGCACCGCATCCGCGCGGTGACAGACTTAACCGAGGATGTCCTTGCGGGAATGCTCGGCGGCTATGTGGAAAGCTGCGATAACCTCGACCAAGCTGGTCGCGCGTGGATTTCAGCGGATGCCATCGCCTGTGAAAACGCAGTTGTCTGCGGCGATGCAGTCCTTACAGATCATGCTGTTGCAAAGGGCTGCGCCTATGTCGGCAAGAACGCCACCGTAATGGGGGATGCCACTGCGCAGGATGATGCCATCGTCTGCGGCGGGGTCATTATGGGAAAAAGCTGTGTCTGCGGGTATGCCGTGATTCGGCAGGATGAGCAAACCTTGTGCGCACCGATCATTGACGGCAGCACCCGTGTATATGGCGAAATCTCCGGCAATGTTGTTTGCCGCGGCAATGCCGTTGTTCTGCCCGGCACCAAGCTCGACAACAGGACGCAGGACTGCTTTGTACTCGAAGATGACCGTGTTTCTGTGCAGACAGCCAGCCGCACACCGCCCCCGAAAGAACCCCACACCCATGATTTTGAACGATAAGAAAGAAGGATGCCTTTGACGAACACTCCCGAAACGCTCAACATTCTCAACCCGGATTTCCGGATGCCCGAACACTGCGGCGGTGACCGCTGGTCGATTTTGCACGGGGATTCCCTGCAGATACTCCGCCAGTTTGAGCCGAACAGCTTCGATGCCATCATCACCGACCCGCCCTATGCCAGCGGCGGCAGCAGCCAGACCACTAAGAACCGCAGCACCAACGAAAAGTACAGCAGCATGAGCAAGGACAAAGCGCTGCCTGACTTTGACTCTGACCAGATGGATCAGCTGAGTTGGATGTTCTGGACGGCGGCATGGCTGCAGGATGCCCGCCGCATTGCCAAGCCCGGCGCGCCTGTTTGTCTGTTCATCGATTGGCGGCAGCTTCCCGCCATGACGCTGGCTTTGCAGTGGGCGGGTTGGACCTGGCGCGGTGTGGCCGTGTGGGATAAAGTCGCCAGCCGTCCGCAGAAAGGACGCTTTCGCCAGCAGTCCGAGTACATTGTGTGGGGGTCCAACGGCAAAATGCCGCTTGAGAGAAATGTTGGGTGTCTGCCGGGCGTGTTCCGATACCCGAACCCGCAGAACCGCATCCATGTCACCGAAAAGCCCTTGCAGCTTATGCGGGATGTGGTGCAAATCTGCGAACCGGGTGGGCGCATCCTTGACCCCTTTGCCGGGGCGGGCACCACCGTGCTGGCCGCTGTGCAGGAAGGCTATGAGGCTGTCGGCATTGAAATGTCGGACGCCTACTTCCTACGCAGCACCGAACGGCTGAAAACTGTCCTTGCAGCCGATGAAAATGCCGAGTGAATCAGTTCTGATTCACTATTTTGCAAGAGATACCGAAAAGTGAATCAAATCTGATTCACTCCCGAAATTCAGAAAGGAAACACGAAAATGAAACGACCTTGGGCTTTTATCTGCGCCAGCGAGGGCGCAACCTCCAAACACCTGCGCAATTATTGCCGTGAGGTATACCTGCTGGGCTACCTGCCGGTATGCCCTAAATTGCAGGACAGCCAGTATTTGGTGCTGGAAGATGCCGTAGAACGCAGCGAGTACACCGCTATTGTGAGGGATAAGCTGCTGCGCTGCCCGATGCTGGTGGTCTGCAGCCGCAATCAGGACGCGACCACCAACGCGCAGATCGGTTTGGCGCAGAAATACAACCGTATTGTAACCACGCTGGACGGCTTGAAGAAAGCCGTTGCGGAGGGCGACGACCTTGTGTCATGAACCGTGCTGCGGGGTGTCGTGTTTGGCAAGCATAGCGTTTGGATATCCAAACGCACTTTTGGGGTGATCCCCAAACCCCCGCAATGCGCAGACGCGGTCATGTGATTCCGCTGCGGCTGAACGAGCGCGAATACCGCCATCTTTGTGTACAGGTCAAAACAAGTGGATTGTCGCGCGAGGAATACCTGCGCTCTCTTATCTTGGGCAAAGAAATCTATCCCCGTCCCTGCACACATCATACGGAACTTGTGCGGCAAATTTCCGGTTTGTGCAACAACGCAAACCAGCTTGCGCACCGCGCCAACAGCACGGGCGTGGCGGGGCAGCAAAGCGTGGACGAAATGACGCGCATTGCAAAGGAAGTCTGGCGCGAGATAAAAGAGAACTACTAGGAGGCTCTATGAAATATGGCTTACACATCCGTGATCCCTGTCCGCCGTCTGGATCGGGCGGTGAAGTATGTGATGAACAAAGAAAAGACCACGGCGGTATCCCTGCAGGATGCCCTCGACTATGCCGCCAACCGCGACAAAACAGAGCAATCCTGCTTTGAAAGCTCTTATGCCTGCACGCTGGAAACAGCCTTTGCCGATATGCGCCAAACCAAGGAACGCTGGCACAAGTCTGGCGGTGTGCAGGGATACCACCTTGTACAAAGTTTTGCTGCAGGCGAGGTCACACCCGAACTTGCGCACCAAATCGCAAAGGAACTGGCAGACCGTGTGCTGGGCGGACGGTATGAATATGTCATCGGCACGCATTTGAACACTGACCACATTCATTCGCATATTGTCTGGAACTCGGTCAGTTGTGTGGATGGCAAAAAGTATCGCAGCAACTATAAAAGCTATGTGACGGAAATCCGCGCGGTATCGGACGAACTTTGCCGGAAATACAAGCTGTCGGTCATCGACACCGAAAACTCCCATCATGTGGCAAAGCCCTACGCCGAATGGCTGGCGGAGAAAAACGGCCAGCCAACATGGCGCACAGCTATTCGGCAGGATGTGGACGAAGCGATTCAACAAAGCCTTACATGGCGGCAGTTTCTTAACGCGCTGGAACGCAAAGGGTATGAGGTCCGCATGGGACGCAAGTATCCCGTCCTGCGCCCACCCGGAAAGGAGCGCTTTGTTCGATTCAAAACGCTGGGCAAGAGGTATACCCCCGAAGCGATTCAAACGCGCATCCTTTATCCACAATTTAACCGTTGTTTCGTGGAAAACTTGCCGCGCATCCAATGTGGGCGGCTGCACGGCGGTAAGCCCCGCCGCAAGCTGACCGGGCTGCGGGCACTGTACTATCGTTACCTGTACGAATTGGGCGCGCTGCCCCACAAGCCCCACCGCCCCAGCTATGCCGTGCGACAGGATGCCTACAAGTTAGACCAGCGCATCCGGCAGATGGAGTTCCTATCCAAGCACAACATTGACACGCTGGAGCAGTTGGAAACTCACCGAAAAGCCCTGCAAACAGAAATTGGGCAGTTGCAGACAAAGCGTAAACAACTACCCAAAACCGATGCTGTACAATCGCAGCATGAATCGGTCAACACCGCCCTAAAGAAGCTTCGCCAAGAAGAACGCCTCTGCCGAAAAATTGCAGAACATTCAATCGAGGTGCAACAGCACCTCACCGAAGCCCGCCGTGACCGCGCCGAACAACAACAGCATGAACAGGAACACGAGCGTGACCGCCGCCCCAACATTGATTTGACACTATAACCATGAAAGGAAAGATGCCTATGAAATATCCCAACAAAGAATACATCGAGCACCTGCGCCGCAAGTACCCGCCCGGTACGCGGCTGCAACTCAGCTGCATGGAAGATGAGTTCCCCGTGCCGCCCGGTTCTATGGGCACGGTGGAATGTATCGACGATGCCGGGCAAATCCATGTAGATTGGGACTGCGGGCGCAGCCTTGCGCTTATTCCCGGCGTGGATTCGTTCAGCCGCTTGCCCTCACCCAAAGAAAAGGCCGGTGATGCCAGATGAATTACGGCTCTGAACCCGCAGACCAGGTCGTCCGCTACTCGCTGGAGGGCGCGGAGTTTGCTCTGCGTATCTCCGGCACCGCTGCGAAAAACTTCTTTATTTTTGCGCAAGCCGTGCTGCATGACAGCAAAAAGACCCACGGCAAAACCCATCTTATCCGCCTTTTGAAAGAACAGAAACCGCTGAAATTTTTCACGGTGGACAAAAACCGTATGCATGATTTTGCCCGCGCTGCCAAAGCACATGGGCTGCTGTTTTGCCCCATCCGCGACAAGATGGACCCCGACCACATCGAGATTGCCATTTTGCAGGACGATGCGTCCAAAGCAAACCGCATTATTGAAAAACTGCAGTTGGATGTCGTTGACACCGGCACGGCAGAACTGGTCGATGCCGTGCAGCAGAATTTGGAAAATGCAGCCCCCAACCACGAGGACACGCCCGCCGTGGATTTTCCTCTGGGCTCGGAGAACGCCAGTCCGTCCGAGCCTTTCTCCGACAGCAGCAAATCTTTTGCAAACTCGCCGTCGCCGTGCGCCGATCAGCTTCGAGCCAAGGGTGAGCGCCCCAGCGTCCGCATGGAACTGCAGGACATTACCGCCTACCTGCGAAACCGGGCAGAGGCACCCAAAGACCGTATGCCCAAGCTGCCGGTAAAAATCCGACGCAAAGAAAAGGTGCTGTAAATGTTTTCTGTTTGTTTTCAAATGCGGACTAGCTTTGACAGCGCTGTTGGGATATGTTGTAGGCAATAGGAGGTGCAAAAACAATGACAGAACGCAAAGTGAAACTTGACCGCGCAAACAAAAGCATCCTGCTCCGGGCGCTGGGAGATGTCTACTATGGCCAGCGTGCCCACGGCGGCAGCACCGAGGTGACCGGGCGGCTGATCCTGCGGGTGAACGATCTGCCCGCTGGTGGCAAGCTGACGATGTCGGCGGCAGAGTATCGGCTGGCAAAAGCAGCCCTCAACCAACTGCGCACCCAGCGCTTGGCTGAGGGCGGGTACACCGATGCCGTGGATGATGCCCTCGCGCGGCTGCTCCACGCCCACACGCCGCTGCTGCTCTGGTGAAGAAGATGCAGAACTGGCAAGAGAACATTCCTATGACGAAAGATAAGTTTTGGGAGGTCATCGACAACGCCAGAGCCATAGCACCGGCGTTGGAAGGCAAACCGCTGCGGGAATCCCTGTACAAGCAGCTTTTGAAGCTGTCCCCGGATGAATTAGTCGGCTTCGACTGCGCATGGCAGGAATACCGCAGGATAGCAAACAGTCCGCAGTTGATTGCCGCCGCCTGCATCATCAACGGCGGTACCTCGGATGACCGATTCGACTATTTCAAAAATTGGCTGATTCTGCAAGGACAATATGCCTTTCGGCAGGCGCTGCAAAACCCAGACACCCTTGCTGCACTCAGGATTACGTTCGATGACACCGAATGGGAGGATTGTGGGTACCTGACAAGCCTTGCCTTTGTGGGGAGGGCCTTGCCTACCTATTTTGCGCAGGAGGGCATTGCCAAGGAACTGCGCCGAAAATACCCCGCACTACTGCAAGCCCCCGGAGCGCTGGACACCGAAATCATGCGTGTGCTGCTTTATCCGAACCGTGAGCAGGAGCAGGCTTTTGACCGCTACCTGCTCGGCCTTGAAGTACAGCACTACATCGACATCAGCGGGCTGGACAGCTACGATAAGTTTTATTTGGAACACATTTCATGCAGGTGGGAGTGGGATTATCTGAGAGAAAGTATCCGCGAGGAAACGCCCCAACCACAGCAAGGAAAGCTAAGCCCTGACATTGCCAGCACTTTGCCCAAACTCTGGAAGAAGCGGCTGGCGTGGGATGCCGAACAGAGAACGCGCCCGCACTATCGCGGCAAAGAAAGGTAACCCACCACGCCGGGAAGAAAGAATCCTTGGTGGGTCTGGCTGCTGCCGTTGCCCCTCGTGTGGTGGGCGGCGCTGGTGGTGGCTTACCGCTGGCAGCCGGGTATGAAAATAACGGCTCTGTTGGATGCGCTGAACAGCGCACTGGCAGAGCCGTTTGCGTTGGCGTGGAGTCAAGACAGCCCGCGATTTTTGCTGGTGTTTACGGTGGTTTACGCGGTGGTGGTTATCGTGGTCGTGACCGACCAGAAGAACACCCGCCCAGGCGCGGAGCATGGCTCGGCGGCGTGGGGTGATGTGTTCCGGTTAAACAAGTTCTACATGGACAAGCGAGGGCCGAATCTGCTGCTGACGCAGCACTTTCACATTGGAATAGATGGTTATAAACATAAGCACAACACCAACATCCTGATTGTCGGCGGCTCCGGCGCAGGCAAGACGCGCACCTATGGTGTGCCGAATGTACTGGAATGTGCCTGCTCTATGGTAATTACAGATCCCAAGGCAGAAATTTTGCGTAAGACCGGTAATTTGTTGAAGCAAAAGGGCTATGAAGTAATTGTCTTTGACCTTATCAACCCTGCTGCATCGTTCTGTTACAACCCGTTTGTCTATGTGCATGATGACCGTGAAGTGCTGACCTTGATTGAAAATCTGATTCAAAACACCACGCCACCCCATGCGCAGAGCAACGATCCGTTCTGGACCAAGTCCGAAACCGCCCTGCTGCAAGCCCTTATGCTGTACCTGCTGCACGAAGCTCCGCCCGAAGAACAAAACTTCTCGATGGTGATGGAGATGATCGCTGCCGCCGAAGTCCACGAGGACGACGACAACTACCAATCCCCGCTGGACATCCTGTTCGAGCGCTTGGAAATGCGCGAACCCGATAGCATCGCCTGCAAGCAGTACCGTATTTTCAAACAGGCGGCGGGCAAAACGGCGAAGTCAATTTTGGTAAGTGTGGGTGTGCGTCTTGCCGCGTTCAACCTGCCGTCCATTGCCAAGCTGACCATGACGGACGAACTGCACCTGCAGGAGTTGGGCGAGCGCAAAATCGCGCTGTTCTGCTGCATCCCGGATTCGGACAAGTCGCTGAATTATCTAGTCGGCATGGTTTACACCCAACTTATCCAGACATTGTACCGCCAAGCAGACCGCGTACACAAAGGACGCTTGCCTGTGCCGGTGCATTGCCTCATGGACGAGTACGCCAACATTTCCTTGCCAAAAGACACCTTTTTATCCGCCCTTGCTACCATGCGCTCCCGCGCTATTTTTTGCTCCATCATCGTGCAGAACATGGCGCAGTTAAAGGCCATGTACAAGGATGACTGGGAATCGCTGGTAGGTCTGTGCGATGAGTTCCTCTACCTCGGCGGCACCGAAAAGGAAACCCACAAATATGTTTCGGAACTGCTGGGTAAGGAGACCATCTCCACGACCAGCTATAACCAAAGTAAGGGGCGCAGCGGCAGTTACAGCATCAACCACCAGCAATCCGGGCGCGACCTTATGACCCCGGACGAGGTGCGGCTGCTGGACAACAGCAAGTGCATCTTGTTCATCCGTGGGGAGCGTCCGGTGGTGGACTACAAATACAATCTGCTCAAGCATCCCAACATCCGCTGCACCGAGGACGGCGGCGCAGTCCCTTACGACTACACCGCCGCCGACAACGCGCGGGACGATCTGCCCTGCGCACCCGAAAACTACGAACTGCTGGATATGGACGATTTTCTGCCCGCCGAGGCGGCAGAAATGAAGCCAACCATACAAAGAATTCGGAGGTCTATATGAAGCTGAATCATAACAAAAAATCCGTGAAAATTTCTCTCAATTTGTTTGCGCTGTACGCCGTCATGGTGTGCGGCATTGTTTTTGCCCCGCCCGCTTTTGCCGCCAGTGACCCGCTGGTGGTGGTCGAGAACCTCTCCACATTCATCTTTTCACTGATCCGCGCGGTGGGGCTTATCCTGCTGGGGTGGGGCATCGTGCAGGTCGGCCTGTCCTTGCAGAGCCACGACCCCAGCCAGCGCAGCCAAGGTTTCCTGACGCTGGCGGGCGGTCTGGTTATCACGTTCGCCAAAGAAATCCTCGACCTCATCACTGCGTGAGGATAGCGCCAAGAGGAAAGGCGGTGATGCCCTGTGGGTGAGTCATGGATCGTATCTAACCTGAACGCCGCGCTCTCCACATGGAATGATAAGCTGGCGGAGATTTGGTCTTTGCTGACCGAAAGCCCGCAAACCTTCAAGGGCGGGCAAGTTTGGGGCGTGATGACCGGCATCCACAGTGCCTTGCAGGCAATCGGCTATGGGCTGCTCGTGCTGTTTTTTGCTGTGGGCGTTATGAAAACCTGCGGCAGCTTTGTGGAAGTCAAAAAGCCCGAACACGCCCTAAAGCTGTTCATCCGCTTTGCACTGGCAAAAGGCGCGGTGACCTACGGGCTGGAATTGATGCTGGCGGTTTTCTCCATTGTGCAGGGCATGGTGTCCACCATTATCATCCAATCGGGCAACTCCGGCATGAGCAGCGTGACACTGCCGCAGGAGTTGATCGATGCCATCAACAACGTGGGATTCTGGGATAGCATCCCGCTGTGGGCGGTTACGCTGATCGGCGGGCTGCTGATTACGGTGCTGTCCTTTACCATGATTCTCACGGTCTACGGCAGAATGTTCAGCCTGTGGATGTATGCAGCCATTGCACCGATTCCCCTGTCCACCTTTGCCGGGGAGCCCACCAGCAGCGTCGGCAAAAACTTCATCCGCAGTTACGCAGGTGTATGTTTGCAGGGCGTGGTGATTGCCTTGTCCTGTATTATTTTCTCCGCCATCTCGTCCAGCCCTCCCGCCGTGGATACCGGTGCATCTGTTGTCACCGCTGTCTGGACCTACGTTGGAGAACTGGCGTTCAACCTGCTGGTGCTGGTAGGAGCCATCAAGGGCTGTGACCGCATCGTTAAGGAAATTATGGGATTGTAAAGCAAAAGCGGCGTACCATTAAGGTGCGCCGCAAATATTATGCCTGATGATAGAGAATCCATTCCAGCAGGTCATTGGCTTTTGAATGCCCGCTTGCAATTTGCAAAATAATGTCAATCAGTTCTTCCTGCGTGTAGTCAAGTTCTATTCCGTTAATTGCCAGAAAAACCAGCATAACGTGGGCGCCGATGCGCTTGTTACCATCCACGAATGGGTGATTGCAGACTAAGCCAAATCCAAGCTGTGCTGCCTTTGCCTGTATGGATGGATATAGATACTGCCCGCCGAATGTGGCAAAAGGCGCATTCAAAGCAGACTCCAATAAACCATCGTCACGGACACCGGCAGTGCCGCCAAATGTCTCGAGCAGAGCATTATGCAGCCTTAAAACCTGTTCCTTGCTCAGCGTTTTCATTTGGCAAGTACCTCATAGGCTTGCTTGTTCTTGGCAATCAGGCGCTTGGAGATTTCGAGAATGTCCTCGTCTTTAGCCTGTTGTTCGTCCTCGACTTGACTGAACTCCATAAGGACATAACGCGGAACATTATTTTTTAAGATGACCGCCGCGCCGTTCTCATCAACCATTCGCGCTACACGGGAAAAATTCTGGTTGGCCTCCGTGATGGATACAAGATTGTCTGTGTTAATAACCATAATGCAACGCCTCCTTTAAGTATAGTATACATGAATTGTAGGAGAAATTCAACCTATTTAATAAAGAAAGAGGGAATGCTTTATAGAAATCAAAATACCGAAGGAAGTCCGAGACTACCACGAAAACATCTTTTTCGGGCTGAACACACGGCAGTTTATTTGCTCGGTGCTGGCCGTTGGCGTGGCGGTGGGCATCTACTTTGCCTTGCAGCCGTATGTCGGAACCGAAGAAATCGGTTGGATGTGCATTTTCGGTGCTGCACCGTTTGCTGCTTGTGGTTTTTTCACCTACCACGGTATGACCGCCGAACAGGTGCTGTGGGCGTGGTTCAAGTCTGAAATCCTCTGCCCGAAACGCCTTGTGTTCAAGTCCGACAGTTACTACTACGAAGCCATGCAGCCCGCCATCCGTGCGGGTATGAAACGAAAGAGAGGCAAGCCTATGAAGAAAAGCGAGGAAACCGCTTGATTAAAACCCTGTCGAAAGCGCAGAAGATGGAACGCGAGAAGTTTCGGATTCCGCGCAGTGTACAGGACGCCATTCCCATCCGCAGAATTTTTGCGGATGGGATTTTTCAGGTCGGAAACCAATATTCCAAAACGTGGTCGTTCACCGACATTAACTACGCCATTGCCAGCAAAGAGGACAAAACATCCATGTTCCTTGACTACTCGGAACTGCTGAATGCCCTTGACTCCGGAGCATCAGCCAAAATTACAATTTACAACCGCCGTATCAACAAGGCAGAATTTGAAAAGTCGGTACTTCTCCCTGACAAAGCAGACGGTC
>ENA-OUPO01000711-OUPO01000711.1-human-gut-metagenome-genome-assembly--contig:-NODE-711-length-12435-cov-2.89798_pt1 | contig 12435 bp, 10 predicted proteins | sample MGYA00237940_ERZ548809 | MGnify/ENA primary metagenome ERZ548809 (study PRJEB26490, sample SAMN05194695) | human gut metagenome | biome: terrestrial biome; feature: human-associated habitat; material...
GCTCGATGTCGCCATCGGCACACCACCGGCGCAGCTCGTCCAAGCGCCGCTGCCATTCATCGCGCGGTTGAATATTGGGGTTGGTCCAGCAAATCGTGGGCTCAAACCCTTCCTCGCGCAGCAGACGGACCGGCTCAAGCGAGCACGGCGCACAGCAGGCGTGCAACAACAACGGCTTCATCAGCATCTCCTCCCCTGCAATGATTTTTTAATCCCCGTCCCAGAAAAATCATCCAAAAAGACTACCTTGCGAAAAAGCGCACGCCAAAGGATGTGTCCTCACAGGCGACAATGCGGCGGTCGCGCAGGATGGTCCGCACGTAATACCAGTCGCCCACACAGCCCGACAAGTGCAGACCAGCTGCCAAGTAGCACAGCAGCGGATAACCCGAGCATGCAAACCCCAAGGCAAACGCCGCCGTCAAAACAACCGTCGGCGCCAGGCAAATGACCATGTACCGCCGGCGCGAATACACAACGCCCTCGGCGCAGGCATAAATCATGCAAGTTTCGAGATTTGCCCCAAAGGTCACATGCGCACCGGCGGGCGCAAACAACTTAAAGAACACCGCGTGCACCAGCTCGTGCACGGCAAACGACGCCGCAGAGACGACCGCCAAGCCGACTATCCAGCCCAAGACCGCCATCCAGCCGCCCGCGTCGGCCACATCCAGGTCCGCGGGCCCGCCCAGCAGCATAAACACCGGCACCAGGCACACAGCAAATGCGCCAAGCACGACCATCCCCCACACGAAGCAAGCGTGCAGAAAATCCTCGTCCTCAAACGCATGTATGTTGGAAATCTCATTCATAGCATCTTAGGATAGCGCCCCTGCCACGTACCCGTCCGCATGTGCGATAATGTCGAACGATATGCACGAATTGACCACTGCGCCGCCGAGCCCCGCGCCCGGCCGCGCTCTCACCTTATGCGAAGGAGTCCCATGGCATCCAAATACTCCATGAACGACCGTCCCAGCTGGCCGCGCCGCGCCATCGTTACCGCCGGCGAGCCCTATGGCAACAAGGGCCTGCACTTTGGCCACGTCGGCGGCGTCTTTGTCCCGGCCGACTTCTTCGCCCGCTTCCTGCGCGACCGTCTGGGCCGCGAGAACGTCATCTTCACCTCGGGCACCGACTGCTACGGCTCGCCCATCATGGAGAGCTACCGCAAGCTCAAGGAGAACGAGGGCTACGACAAGTCCATTAGCGAGTACGTCGAGTCCAACCACTCCCGCCAGGCCGCGACCCTCAACAACTACAACATCAGCTGCGATATCTACGGCGGCTCGGGCCTTGAGCCGGCTGCGCAGATTCACAACGAGGTTACCGCCGAGATTATCGAGCGCCTGCACGAGCAGGGCACCATCTCCAAGCGCTCCACGCTGCAGTTCTACGACGCCAAGGCCGGCACATTCCTCAACGGCCGCCAGGTGATTGGCCGCTGCCCCATCCAGGGCTGCAAGTCCGAGAAGGCGTACGCCGACGAGTGCGACTTGGGTCACCAGTTTGAGCCCGAGGAGCTTATCGCACCCAAGAGCCAGCTCACCGGCGAGGTGCCCGAGCTGCGCCCGGTCGACAACCTCTACTTCGACCTGCCGGCCTACCTCGACTTTATGAAGACCTACACCGCCAAGCTCGCCCAGAACCCGCAGGTTCGCTCCGTGGTCTCCAAGACCATGGAGGAGTGGCTGCTGCCGGCTCAGCTCTACATCCAGAATAAGTTCCGCGAGGCCTTCGATGCCGTCGAGGACCAGCTCCCCGAACACACCGTGCTGGAGCCCGAGGGCAACAAGAGCAGCTTTACCGTCACCTTCCCCAGCTGGAAAGAGCGCGACGACGCCCACGCGGTGCTCGCCAACGGCGGCGTGCGCTTCCGCAGCGGCAAGGCGCTCGTGCCCTTCCGCATCACCGGCAACATCGACTGGGGCGTTCCGGTGCCCGAGGTCGACGGCGTGACCGACGTCACCTGCTGGTGCTGGCCCGAGAGCCTGTGGGCGCCCATCAGCTACACCCGCACCGTGCTCGCACGCGATGCCAAGGCCGCCGGCGTGACCGAGGGCGTCGCCGCCCAGGATGCCGCCCTCATGGGCGAGCCCGCCGCCGACTCCACGCAGGTGCCCGCACCCACCTACCAGCACAGCTCGCTTGACTGGCGCGACTGGTGGTGCTCGGATGACGCTCAGATCTATCAGTTCATCGGTCAGGACAACATCTACTTCTACTGCATCGCGCAAACCGCCATGTGGGAGGCCCTGGGTTGGGACCTTACGCAGAGCACCGTCAGCGCCTGCTATCACCTGCTCTACATGGGCAAAAAGGCGAGCTCGTCCTCGCAGACGCCTCCCCCGCCGGCAGACGACCTGCTCAACCACTACACCTGCGAGCAGATGCGTGCGCATTGGCTGTCGCTCGGCCTGTCCGAGAAGCCGGTGAGCTTTAGTCCCAAGGCATACGACACGCGCGTGACCGGCAAGGACAAGGACGGCAACGAGGTGCGTGCCTGCGACGACAAGCGCGTCATCGATCCGGCCCTTAAGGAGAGCGCGCTGCTGACCGGCGTCTTCAACCGCCTGGCCCGCAGCTGCTTCTACGGCGTCGCCATCAAGGAGGGCGACGAGAGCCCCTATCGCAACGGCTGCATCCCCGCCGGTGCCGCCTCCGCCGCCGTGGTCGAGGCTGCCGAGCAGGCCGCTCTCGCCTTTGAGCAGGCCATGTACAAGTTCGAGACGCACCGCGCGCTTGCCGTGTGCGACGACTACCTGCGTGCCGCCAACAAGCGCTGGAGCGACGCCTCCAAGGCCGCCAACAAGCTCGAGGGCGAACCAGCCAACGCCGCCATGAAGCAGGCCCTCGTCGACGCCTTTACCGAGCTGCGTGTGGCGACCGTGCTCATGCACGGCATCGTCCCGGCCGGCTGCGAGCTCATCTGCGAGTATTTCGACATCGACCCGGTCGCCTTCTTTAGCTGGGATAACATCTTCGCCTCCACGGACGAGCTTATGGAGAGCCTGGGCGAGAAGCCCGGCGAGCACCACGTGAAGCCGCTGCCCCCGCGCTTCGACTTCTTCAGCAAGCACGAGAGCCAGTACTAAAGCACGCCAGCAGCGGCGTGCCCGGAAAGTAGTCTATTTGGGACGGGAAGGAAAGACGGATGTCCAAGCCGCGTCGTCGTAAGCAGAAAAAGCAGGTCAAGGCCGAGCTCAAGCTTAGGCAGTTTGCCGCTACCGAGCTTTCCGACCAGCTTGCCGCCCAACACTCCGCCGCCGACCTGCCGCGCTTTATGATCGACACGGTCGCCGGCGCCTATGCCCCCACCGATGCCGAGCTCATGATTGAAGGCTTTGGCGCCGCGGCCACACGCCCAGTCACGCTGCGCGCCAACACGCTCAGGGCAACCGCCGAGGGCATCGCCGCCGCACTCGACGAGGCCGGCATCGCGCACCAAACCGTTACCTGGTATCCGGACGCCTTCATCCTGCCCGAGGCCCAGGTTTCCGACCTGTGGGACCTCGACATCTACCGCGACGGCAAAATCTATCTGCAGAGCCTGTCGTCCATGATGCCGCCTTTGGTGTTGAGCGCCCAGGCAGGCGAGGACATCCTGGACATGTGCGCGGCCCCCGGTGGCAAGACGACGCAGATCGCTGCCCTCACCCAGGGCCAGGCACACCTCACGGCCTGCGAGATGAGCATTCCCCGAGCCGAGAAGCTCGAAGCCAACCTCCATCGCCAAGGCGCCAAAAACGTGCCCGTCATGCGCATCGACGCACGCGAGCTCGACGAATTCTTCCGCTTTGACCGCATCCTGCTCGACGCCCCCTGCACCGGTACGGGCACCGTCATCAGCGGCAACGAGAAGAGTCTGCGCGGCCTCACCGAGCAGTTGCTCGGCAAGTGCGCCCGCTCGCAGCGAGCACTTCTGGACCGCGCCATGGGAGCCCTCAAACCGGGCGGAACGCTCGTCTATTCGACTTGTTCGATCTTGCCGCAGGAAAACGAGGACGCCCTGCAAGAGGCCCTCGGCAAGCACATGGACTGCGAGCTCATCCCCCTCGACGGCACGCCGAGCAAAAGCGAAGCACGCCGCGCCCAGGATGCCGGCGAGGAGCCGCGCATCGAGTCCAACGCTCTCACCGAGGCAATCGCCGCGGGTCAGGTATCGGCCATCACCAACGGCATGCCCGGCACGCTCACCATCCCGCCCAGCCGCGACTTTGAGGGCTTCTACATCGCCCTGGTCCGAAAACGCGGCTAGCGCACGGATTCAAAACTCAACAAGCTATTCCCGTGCGCGCTTGTCCTGCTGGTCACGGTGCTGCTTAAGCGCCTCGCGTTCCTTGCGCTCGGCTCTTTTGCCCTTAATGGCCGTAACCACAAAATAGATGACCGCGGCGGCAACGATTGCGCCCACGCATAGGCCAATCGAGCCCAACATTGCTGTAAATTCCATTCCGCGTCACCTCTCTTTTAAACGGGACTTTCAAGATAGCACCTCAATACCCGCCACCACAGCTCCTTCACGTTCGCCGGCCCTTCGGTCTAACGGATGGCACGGCGGGGAAAAATCAACTCGTCAAACGATTTAGCAAGTACAATGCTGCCGGCACCCTGCCGGCCGTCATCACATAGAATCGAGCCTCCATGGATACCCTCAACGACCTAAACGAGCGCGTCGACGCCTTTGTCGGCACCAGCTCCTTCGACACGTCAGTCACGGCAAACGACCAAGCCCCCATCGATGTTCCCGCCGAGGTTCACGAGGACATTGTCGCCTCGGTCGACTTCTCCGAGGTAGAACTTGCAGACGAATTTACCGAGCCCCAGGTGGCCGTAACTCCCAACGGCCTTTTGCCCATGGAGCCGCTGCCCATCGACGGGCGTCTGCGCAAGGCGGCTCTCCGCATGCCCGATGAGATCGAGGAGGCCAGCGGCTTTACGCTCTTCGGTCGTCGCATCAAGTCGCTTATCTACACCACCGACGTCGCGGTCATCCGCAACTCCAACGCCGATGCCGTCTTTGCCGTTTACCCCTTCACGCCACAGCCGGCCATTACGCAGGCGTTGTTGACCGTTGCCGAGTGCCCGGTCTTTGTAGGCGTGGGCGGCGGAACTACGACCGGTAAGCGCTCCGTACAGATGGCAGCCGTCTCCGAGATGCAGGGCGCGGCGGGCTGTGTGGTCAACTCCCCTGCCACTGCCGAAATGATCGAGCACATCACCAACATCGCCGACATCCCCGTCATCGCCACGGTCGTACGTTGCGACGACGATGCTCACGCCAAAGTGCGCGCCGGAGCCAAGATCCTCAACATCGCGGCCGGCAAGAACACGCCCCAGGTCCTGCGCGAGCTGCGCGAGCACTATCCCAACCTGCCGCTCATCGCACCGGGCGGCAAGACGCCCGAGAGCATCCGTGAGACCATCGCCGCCGGCGCCAACGCCATCATTTGGACGCCGCCTTCGGCCCAGCAGCTGCAGACCGACATGATGCAGCGCTACCGCAAGATGAAGGAAGACGCCACGCCTGTCATCTCGCGCGACGATGTGCCCATTATCGACCAGGTCGCCGCCGCCGAGGTCAGCCAGGTCGAGAATATGAATCCCGACGTGCCGATTCCCGACGAGGTCATCGAGCGCGTCGCTTCGATCCACGATCATATCGAGGAACGTCGCGCCAACCGCGGACTCAAGCCCTCGCTGCACGGCTTCTTCTTCCGCGGAAAGAAACGCTAACCGCAACAGCAAGGCCCGCCCCGCAAACAACGGGACGGGCCTTTTCTGTTTTCGAATGTCAGGAGTGACAAGCGCAGCTGTTAAAACTGACAGTCAGCGCACGAACGCTAATCCACGCGCTTGTCGCCCATAAAGAAGAGCGCCACCGTACCAGGTCCGGTGTGCGAACCGATCAGAGTACCGATGTTATTGATCTCGATCTTGTCTTTAAGCTGCGGAACCTGTTCCTCAATCAGCGCCGCAACTGCCTCCGCATCCTCGCGGCACGCCGAGTGCGACATGATGCACTTACCCGAATATTCCGCACCGTCCTGCACGTGTGCCATCATGGTCTTAGCCATCTCGGAAATCGCGCGCTTCTTAGTGCGAATCTTCTCACGTGGCGACAGCCCACCTTCGCAATCGACCGTCATAAGTGGGCAAATCTTAAGCGCCGTGCCGATGATCGCGCTTGCGGCCGAAATGCGACCGCCTCGTAGGTAGCTCGACAGATCGGTCGAGAAGAACCAGTGGTGAAGGTTGAGTTTATGCTCCTCAATCCAAGCGGCCGTCTCGTCGAGCGAAGCGCCGCCATCGCGAACGTCGGCGGCACATTCCGCCAGCAGGCCAAAGCCCGAAGACGCCGCCAACGAATCGATGACGCGCACCTTGCCGCCCTGAGGATAGCGATCCGCGAGCATCTGTGCCGCAACGCAGGCCGATCCATACGTGCCCGAAATACCCGACGACAACGTCAGATGCAGCACGTCTTTACCCTCGGCAACAAACGGCTCCCAAAACTCCTCGTACTCACCCACGCTCACCTGAGACGTCTTGGGCATGGCGCCCGCGGCAATCTGGGCAAAAAACTCGTCCGGCGTAATCGACTGATACAGATCGTCCATATAGACAACATCGTCAATCTCGTAATGAAAACACACGACAGGGATATTGCGCGACGCAAAGAACTCACGGGTTCGATCGGCGGCGGATTCACAGGTCAGGACAAAATCACTCATATGAGGCTCCTTAAGTATTGCTGTGCAAATTATCGCACAGCAAGCCTAAATACGATACAAATGTCCACTATTTACCAATGCGAACCATTCGTATTGATTATCTTTATCGTGAACATCCCCATCCCCGCCATGGGCCAACATGGGCAAAATCACGCCCTTCGTCTCCACTTAACCGACACATCAACCTCAACTAAATCGATTTAGCAAACCGTTCAACTGACAATTCAGCCGCCGGCGCAAAATCGAAACAAAGCCGGCGCATACTGGTAAACGTTTGACGCTGTTTTATCAGTTTTATCAACCATATCGGAAGGTGCTTCATGGTCGCATTCGATCGCAATCCGCAAGACTTTAAGTATCTGCGTCTGCTGTCGAGACAATTTCCCACCGAGCAATCCGCGTTTACCGAGATCATCAATCTCTCGGCCATTCTCAACCTGCCCAAAGGCACCGAGCATTTTATGAGCGACGTGCACGGCGAGTACGAAGCCTTTATGCACATCCTCAACAACTGCTCGGGCGTCGTGCGCGAACATGTCGACGAGATCTTTGGCAACACGCTCACCTTTGACGAAAAGGGCGAGCTGTGCACGCTTATCTACTACCCGCGCGAGAAGATCGAGCTGGTCCGCAGCCGGCGCGAGGACTCGCCCACCTGGTACAAGACCATGCTCGACCAGCTCATTGTGGTCGCCCGCTCGCTTTCGAGCCGCTATACCCGCTCCAAGGTGCGCAAGGCCATCCCGCGCGATTACGCCTACATCATCGACGAGCTGCTGCACACGCATCCGGACGAGAACAACTATCGTGTGCGCTATCACGAGCGCATCGTTGAGTCCATCCTAGAGACCGCAAGCGCCGACGACTTTATCGAGTCGCTCGCCTCACTCATCAAGCGCCTCGCCGTCGACCACCTGCACTTGGTGGGCGATATCTTCGACCGTGGCGGCGGCGCTGCCAAGATTATGGACCGCCTGCTCACCTATCATTCGCTCGACATTCAGTGGGGCAACCATGATCTGCTGTGGATGGGCGCCGCTGCCGGCGAGCCCGCCTGCATCGCCACGGTGCTGCGCAACAACCTGCGCTACGACAATTACGAGATCCTTGAGAACGACTACGGCATCTCGCTGCGCGAGCTTGTCGCCTTTGCCGATGCCACCTATACCGCCGGTGAGCCCATCAGCCCGCTGATTAACGCCATCAACGTCCTTCTCTTTAAGCTCGAGGGCCAGATTATCCAGCGCCACCCCGAGTTCGACATGACCAACCGCCTGCTGCTCGACAAGATCGATCACGACGCCGGCACAGCCACACTTGCCGACGGCAGCGTGTGGCCGCTCACGACCAGCGACTTCCCCACCGTCGACCCGACGGACCCCTACATGCTCACGCCCCAGGAGCAACACATCATCGACAAGCTCGTGTCCGAGTTTGTCACCGCCGACCACCTACATCGCCACATCGATTTCCTCTATACCCACGGCTCCATGTATAAGGTCGCCAACGGCAACCTGCTGTTCCATGGCTGCGTGCCGCTCAACGAGGATGGTACCTTTAGCAGCATGAACTGCCTGGGCACCTGGCACGCAGGCCGCGATTATCTCGATTTTTGCGACCGCATCGCCCGGCGCGCCTGGCGCGTGGGCGACCGCGACGCCCTCGACTGGATGTGGTACCTGTGGATCGGCTTTAACTCACCCGCCAGCGGACGCCTGGTGCGTACCTTTGAGCGCGCCTATATCGCCGATAAGAGCACCTGGGTCGAGCCGATGGACCCGTACTTTACGCTAACCAAGTCGCCCTCGGTCTGCGACGACATCATGCACGAGTTTGGCGTCATCCCCATGGCATGTTCGCCGACCGGTCACATCATCAATGGCCATACGCCCGTCAAGACCACCAAGGGCGAGCAGCCCATCCGCGCCGAGGGCAAGCTGCTGGTCATCGATGGCGGCTTCTGCCGTGCCTACCACCCCAAAACGGGTATCGCCGGCTACACGCTCATCTCGAGCTCGCGCGGATGTCGCCTTAAGTCGCATCAGGCCTTTACCACCGTTGCCGAGGCGCTTACCTGCAACGTTGATATCGAAAGCGAGACCAACCGCTTTGACGAGGCCGACCGCCGCCGCATGGTGAGCGACACCGATACCGGCGCCAAGATTCGCAGTCAGATCCAGGACCTGCGCCAGCTGCTCGATGCATATAGAAACGGTGCTATCGAGGAGCGCGCCTAGCTCCACCCGTGAGGATTGGCTAAACTTGCTGAGTTCGTCATCCCCACGGCGCCCCGGCGCCGCCCTAAGGCAGGTACCATGCAAAAGCTCCTTGCGCAGATCATGAAGTTTGGCGTCGTCGGCGTCATTGCCACCGTCATCGACTTTGGCATCATGAACCTGCTCCACTACGGTCTGGGCCTCAATATCCTGATCGCCAATACCAGCGGCTTTATCGTCTCGCTCATCTTTAACTACGTCGCGAGCATGAAGTACGTATTTGCGCACAAGGAGGGCATGAGCCGCCGCCGCGAGTTCATTATCTTTGTCGTGCTGTCCGTGATCGGCCTGGCTCTCAACGACGGTATCGTGCTGGCACTCAACGCCGGCCTGGGGCTCGAGGCCAATATCGCCAAGATTTGCGCCACCGCACTGGTCATGGTCTACAACTTTGTGACCCGAAAGATCTTCCTGGAGGGCGAGGAGACCAAATAGCTCGGCCTCCTCGTTGCACTACGGGGCCCACGAACGACGTGCGTCGAGCGCTGCGTTGTTCGTGGGCCTTGCTCGTTTACGGGCAAATTTGGCACGTTTGCGGATTGTCTCTTGCAAATTTGGCGAGTTCGTATAGTTCTTGGCAAAGACCTTACGTTTCCCATGCAAAAGCTCTAAAGTATCCTCTGCTCGATTCGTCAACGCATTGGATGTGATTACGTGCGCAAGGCACTGGCACAACCTCATACTAAGCAATTCCTCAAGTTCGCTGTCGTGGGCCTTATCTCCTTTGGCATCGACTGGGGCATGCTGATTGCGCTCGTCGAGCTGTTCCACCTTGACTTTTTGATGAGCACCACGATCTCGTTTACCACATCCGTCGTGGTTAACTACTGGCTCAGCATGAAGTACGTGTTCGACCACCGCGAAGGCATGAGCCGCAAGCGCGAGTTCACGATCTTCACCATCCTGTCGGTGATCGGCCTGGGCCTCAACGACCTGTACATGTTTGTAGGCGTCACGTTTTTGAGCATCGGCTACCAGGCCATGAAGGCAATCGCAACGTTCTTGGTCACCTGGTACAACTACTTTAGCCGTCGCTTATTCCTCGAGGGCGCGCAGTCGTAGACGGCCCAACATAATCTCGCTTCGCAGCCGGTTGGAATTCACGTTCCAACCGGCTTTTTGTTTACAGAGAGACCCGGCGACCCAGTCCCATTCGCATGAAATACGGGCGGCTCGGATGTTGGTCCGAACCGCCCGTTTGGCGCGTTATGTCGAGGCATCTAGCCCGTTACGTAATACCAAACGACTGTGTCGCCATTGGAGAGAACGTAGTTGCTGCAGGCCGTGTTGGGCGTTGCGCCGTTGACGGAGTACATCCAGCCGCTCGTGCCGCCGTGCTCCTTCTCGGCCAAGCCGCCGATAGCGGCGACATACGTGCCGTACGACGTGCCGCGCGCATTCACGGAAAGCCCTAGGGCGCACAGGGCATCGTAGACCGTAGCGCCCTTGTTAAAGGTGAAGGTGCCACTAGAAGACACAGGATTGCCCACAGCGCTCGATGTGACCGAGACCGTTACCGTGACGTAGCCAGGCTGCTGCGAGCCGTCCTGATTGCCCGCAGAGGCGCCGCCACTGTTGGATGCAGACCCACCGCCGGACGCCGAGTCGCTGCCCGAAGAAGAGCTCGATCCACCGGCGAATTCGGAGCCCTGTCCGGCAGACGTGTTGCTGGACTTCTTGCCGCCTTTGCCTTCAGACTTCTTCTCCTTCGAATCCTTGTCAGACTTCTTGTCCGAAGATTCAGACTTGTCCTTGGAATCAGATTCATCCGAGTCCTTGGACTCGGAGTCCACAGCGTCAGAAGACGAGGAGCCCGCTGCCTCCGTCTTGCGAGAGGCGGTAGAGCCAGAGCCGGCAACGCTCTTCCCCGCCACGGCCCGAGCGATCCAATCGATGGACCAAGCACCGCTGGAAGAAGGCTGGACAAAACCCAGCGACACAACGATCAAGACGATGCAGACGGCCGTCAGGGCGCCAAAAAGCGCCTTGCGCCGAGGGGCGGACGCCGCTGAAGCGGCGTCCTTTTTCTTTGCATCGTCAAGCTGGATGAACGACGAGTCGGGCTGCTTGGACTCGGCGTCCTGAGGCTTATTGGACACAGCCCTCACCTACCGACGCTTGGTAAACACGAACACACCGATGACGGCGAGACCGATCACGCCGGCCGCCACGCCAACAATGGCGAGCGGGTTGAAGCCAGACTCCTGTGCCGGAGCAGCAGCGGACTTCTTAGCAGCGGTCGTAGCAGACGAGCCCGTATCGGACTTGTCATCCTTCTTGCCGGACTTATCGGAATCCTTCTTGGAATCCTTATCGTCCTTGGTCTCGGTCGTGGTGGTCGTGGAGACCGGCTTCTGACCCGGCGAGACAGCACCGCCGGACTGCTGCCCGTTCGTACCGTTGCCAGAACCGGAGCCGCCATTGCCGCCAGAACCGCCGTTGTTGTCAGCGGCATTCTTGACCCACTTGGCATACAGCGTCATATCAGCCGTCACCGCAACGCTAAAGTCATACGCCTTTGTACAAGCTTCATCGGTGTACCAACCAGCGAAGGTATAGCCCTCGCGCGTCGGATCGGTCGGCTTGGTGACAGTCGAGCCCGAAGCGGGGGTCTGACCATTGACCGACGAGCCGCCCTGAGCATCAAACTTGACACGATGTGCCTGAGATTTCACACAGAAGAGATGGCCCGAATCGTTGGTGTAATACAGATTGCCGAACTGATCGCAGACAACCGAAGCCATGCAATAGTTGGCATATCCAGAACCGGGAACGAACACCTCGGTTGCCTCGGCATCGCCCAGCTTGTACATGTACACGCCACCGCCGGTAGTATAGTTAGGCCAATTGCCCTTGGCGCCGTTCAAGGTGAAATATACGTACGTCTCGCCATCATGTGTTGAGACGAGCGGCGTGCCCTTGGACTCAAAGCCAAGCTCTTCGCCATCGGCCTTCGTAATCTGCTTCACACTCATATCGGAGAGGTCAATGATCGAAAGCAGGCCCTTAGCCTTAGCCTTAGCCTTGGCCTTAGCCTTCCAATTGTTCACGGTTGTCCCGCCAATAAAAGCATACTTACCACTGAAAACGGGCGTCGAAGTCGAATAAGCGGCAAACTGAACTTTCGCGGCCTCAGTAATGGAACCATCGGAACCAATGGTCAGCTTGTGCAACGTACCATCGTCGCGCGTAACAGCATATATATAACCGTCATGAACGGTAAGCGCCGAACGGATGTTGCCACCAGACAGCTTAATCGAACCAACAAGCTTTGACAGATCGGCAGAATATACGCGCACCTGGCCATAGTCGCCGCCAACGACATAGTAGCCATTTACCATCAGGCCGCCAGACCAGTAGTAACCTCCGTCAGCGACGGAGGCGCTACCGGCGATGGCGCCCGTGTGAATATTGATGCGCCTGAC
>ENA-OUPO01000732-OUPO01000732.1-human-gut-metagenome-genome-assembly--contig:-NODE-732-length-12125-cov-5.63256_pt1 | contig 12125 bp, 10 predicted proteins | sample MGYA00237940_ERZ548809 | MGnify/ENA primary metagenome ERZ548809 (study PRJEB26490, sample SAMN05194695) | human gut metagenome | biome: terrestrial biome; feature: human-associated habitat; material...
CTATTGTCATGAATAAAAAAGGACCCTGGATTCCCCTTGGAACCCTTGGTCCTTTTTTCTCTCTAACAATATCTGCAATGCGTGTATTCTATTGGTTGCGGCATCAGAATACCCGCACAACGCGTTTCTCAGAATGCAAATACCAGTGCGCCATATGCAGGCAGGTCAAAGGTGATCCGGTACGGCTTGTAGTCGCTGGGCTCTGCAGTTGCTGTATAATCGGTTTTCAGTTCTTCTCCGCTACCGCCAAAGCGTTTTTCCGCGCTGTTTAACACCAGCTTATATTTCTTCTTTTCCGGTACCCCAACGCAGTAATCCTTACGCTCTACCGGCGTCATATTCAATACAAAAAGCAGTCTCTTTGTCTTTTCTCCACTGGTTTTACGAATAAAGCTGTAAGTGCTGCGATCTGCATCATCCGCATTGATCCACTCAAAACCGTCCCAGCTGTTGTCGATCTCATACATACAGGGATATTTTCGATAAAGCTTTAAAAGCTCTACCACGTAATCCTGAAGTCCTTGATTCAGCTCATTTTGCAGCAGGAACCAGTCCAGTTCACGGGCCTCACTCCATTCGCGCTCCTGTCCGAACTCCTGTCCCATGAACAGAAGCTTTTTGCCGGAATGTCCGAGCATATAAGTATAGCCGACGCGCAGGTTTGCGTACTTGTCCACCTTGTAGCCGGGCATTTTGTTGACCATCGAGCATTTCAGATGTACGACCTCATCGTGAGACAGCGGTAAAATATAGTCCTCCGCATCGTTATAAGACATCGCAAAGGTCAGCGCATGATGATCATTCTTCCTAAAATAAGGATCCAGCTTCATATATTCACAGAAATCGTGCATCCAGCCCATATTCCACTTAAACGTAAATCCAAGGCTGTCACTGCCGATTTTTCCGGTCACGTTTGGCCACGCCGTAGACTCTTCTGCGATCGTCATGATACCCGGATAAGTTCCACGGATCACGGAATTGAAATGCTTGAAAAATTCGATCGCGTCCAGGTTTGTATTGCCGCCGTAACGGTTCTGTACCCATTCGCCGTCTTTTCTGCCATAATCCAGATACAACATAGAGGCAACCGCATCCACACGCAGTCCGTCTACATGGAATTCCTTAATCCAGTACAGGGCATTTGTGATCAGGAAGCCCTTAACCTCGCTCTTGGCATAGTTGAATACTTTAGTTCCCCACTCAGGATGCTCGCCCATTCTGGGATCGGGATATTCAAACAGCGCCTCACCGTCAAAATCTGCCAGACCGTGGGCATCCTTGGGAAAATGGGCGGGTACCCAGTCCAAAATGACACCAATCTTATTGCGGTGCAGCTTATTGACCAGATATGCAAAATCCTCCGGCGTTCCGTAACGGGAAGTCGGTGCATAATAGCCGGTTACCTGATAGCCCCAGGAGCCGTCAAACGGATGCTCTGCGATTCCCATCAGCTCGATGTGGGTATATTTCAGTTTTTTCAGATATTCTACGATACGATCCGCAAATTCTCTGTAATTATAAAATCCATCCTCCGTTTCCGGATGCTTCATCCAGGAACCGATGTGACACTCATAAATTGCAACCGGTGCTTTTTCCGGATCCTGCGCGCTTCTTTCTTCAATCCACTTGCTGTCCGACCATTTAAAATTGGTAATATCTGTCGTAACAGAAGCAGTTCCCGGACGTACCTCCCCCTGGTTTGCAAACGGGTCTGCCTTGTACAGCTTTCTGCCGTCCGGCGTGATAATCAGAAATTTGTAAAGCTCTCCCAGACCAACGTCCGGAATAAACGTCTTATAAATTCCGCCGGGTCCCAGCTTTTCCAGCTGGTTTGCAGTCTCATTCCAGCTGTTAAACGTTCCAATCACAAAAACGCTGGCTGCGTGCGGTGCCCAGACGGCAAAGCTCATTCCTTTCTTCCCGTCTTCTACAGACTGATGTGCGCCCAGCTTTTTGTAAATATCGTAATGCGTCCCCTGAGCAAACAGATACTGGTCGGCCTCCGAAATGTATACCGTTTCCGGCACTTTCGCCGCTTTTACTGCTTTCGCTGTCTTTGCCTTTGCCATAATAACCCCCTGTTTGGATATATTTGAAACGCTCAGATAAAGTCTTTCTCCCGCAAAATAATCATGTCATCTTCATCGTAGCGTCTCCGAAGCACAATATCTATAAAGTGTCCGATCGTCTTACGGTTTGCATGAGCAATCGCCTCATCCACGATGTCACGCACTTCCCCCACCGTAACGGCATGCGAACTGGTCTGCATATCCTCGATTCTGGTATGCAGGGCGAGCCTGCCGAGCTCGTCGATCGAATACTCCTGTGTATATGCGTACTGACAGCCGTATTTTACCAGCGTTGCGCTGTCCAGCGCCGCGATATCAAACCGCGCGGTAAAGCTTTCCATCAGTCTTCCGTTTTTCTTATATAAACGGTCGATCGCCCGTTTTTCATCCAATACAAATACAATGATGCCGGTATGTTCCTGATTCAATGCGTCTGCAAGCTTCTCACATCCTTCGTTGGAAAGCTTTCCGGCTTTCTCAATGACGAGCGCGCCGTTTGCAACCTTTTCCACAAGCGCTTTTGCATCTTTTTTATTGATCAGCTCCGCGTTCACTTTGGCAACCTTGCCGGAGAAGTTTCCGTCGGACGCCTGAATTTCGCGGATCATACATTTTGTCAGTTTCAGTGTACCGGAGCCTGGCATACCGGTAATCACAACGTTTCCGGTGTACGCAGAAAGGCTGATTTCATCCAGCGCTGCGACCAGCTGGCGCATTGCGCGTTTGGTCGGGATGAACTGGGCAAAAAGCTTGCGTTCTGCCTTTGTCATGCTGCGCACACGCTCGGCTGCCTGCTGTTGAGATACTCGCTCCTGCAGCTGCTTTTCTTCTCCGGAGGTCTCCGGCTGCGGTGTAGGTGCTTCCTGGCGCGATGCTTTGGTTTCTTCTGTTGCAGGCGCTCCGATCCTTTCCGGTGCGGTCTGTTTCGCATAACGCTGTACCGGCTCTGCATCCTGCGCTTCTGTTTCTGCATTCTGCTCTGTGTAGCCCTGTGCGCCATCCTCCACCGGCGGCGCTTCCTCGATCTCTTCGAGTTCTTCCGTCTCGGTTTCTCTGGACGGATCGACAAGCGGTGCTTTTGCTGCAGTCGTCTCTACAGCAGCTCTGTCTCCTACAGGCGCTTCCTGATTTTCAGCATTTGCAGGAGCTTTCTCGTCTTCTACCGGCAGGGATTCTTCTCTCTGCAGCTGTTCCAGCACGCCGTTTCTGGAGCTTTCATCAAAATCGTCAAACAGGGAACCTGTCTGCTGGAGCATCCACTGTCTGGTTTCCTGTTTTCTCTTTTCTTCATTTTCCTTTTTCAGCCGTTCCCATTCCTTGAGCACCTCTTCGATGTTCATCTGGCCGGTCGTCTGGCGTTCTATCTTAGTGTTTCCCACAACAGCCTTCCTTTCCGGCTGTCTTTCCGGGACTGCCGCAGCCTTTTCCTGTATTTCCACGCCCTGTATGTGTTCGATTTTGTCGGTTTCCATCGGCATCCAGGGAGTCTCCACCACCGCCGGATGGATTTCCTGCATTCCGGCATCCGCAGGATCTGTCACCGCAGGAGTCTGTTCCGGCGCGGGCTGCGCCGCGAGGATGGGTGCCTCAGGCTGCGCGTTTACCGGCTCGGCAACGTAAGCGCATGCCTCGCTGGACGATGCGACAGGTAATGTCGGTTCTACGTCAGCATACACCTGCGGTGTGCTTTGTGTAGGCTGCACGCTGACGGGCTCTGCCGCGTCCACTGCATCTGCCGCCAGCTTCGTCTCTTCCGTATCGAGCTGTCCCGTTGCCTGTGCGTCCCACTGGTCAGATTCTTCAAGGACACGGGAAATGTCTTCCTGATATTCCCCATTTCCATTTTCTGCAGCGTAAACGGTCTGCTGATTTTTCATCAGGTCAGGTTCTTCTTGCTCAGGAGAAGCCGTCTTTACCTCTTCCCTGTCAACCGCAAACACGTCACGCATGCTCGCGGCAAGCGCTTCCTGTAAATTGATCGTATTATATTGTCCCATATCCATCGGTTTTACATGGATATCCAGATCTGCTTTTTCTTTGCTTTCAGCAGACCGGACTGCCTGAGTCTGTTCCTGTGCAGGCGCTTCCTGCGGTTCTTCCTCTACTGCATTTCTGCCGCCGTACTGACTGTCGTAAAGCTGCTGCTGTGCAGGTGAAAGCGGTACATACAGGCGCTTTAACTCCATCGCCTTGAGCACATATTTGCCCTCACCGAACCAGAGGATCAGCTGATCGCACTCCTCTACACACTCCGTGGCAAGTCCGACCCTGTGATACAAAAATGCCAGCTCATATGCCCACTTTTCATTATATTCGCGTTTTTTGTACTCTTTCAAAACAGCGATCCGCTCTTCCAGGCTGATATCCTGTGCCTCGTAAATTTTATACAACAGGATATACTTACTGTTATCGTTTGGCGAAAGCTGTACAAACTGCTTATAATATTCCACAGCTTCCACAACCTGGCCGGTCTTGATCGCCAGATCGCACAACGCATAGACAATCCGCCTGTTCTGCGGACTTTTTTCATTTGCCAGAAGCAGGATCTCCCTGGCGTCGTCAAATCTTCGGTTTATCTTATAAACATCGCTGATAATTCCAAGTGTGGAGGTATTACGGACCTTTTTCCAGTCGATCGTATCCGCAATCTGTGCGGACTCCTGAAAACGGCCCTTTTTGTTCAGCGTCTTGATCTCTTCAAGGCGCAGCTTATATTCGTACTTATCCAAGGTACTCACCTCATGATTTTATCTTATCGGTCAGGTATCCGCAGCTGTGTCTTCGGTACAGAATTTCAAAATATTCCGCGAACGTTCCATTTTTCCGTCTTATATTTTTTCAAAATCGGGTATATTGCCCCACTTTTTACTTTCCTAAGTTTAACATAGCGCCTATACGTTGTCAAAACAAAAGAGACCGGATTTCCACATCCGCCCTCTTTTTTTTACTCAATTTTCCACATTTTTCCCTGCATATTTTTGGTAAAACCGCTTTAAAGCTTCTTTGGGCTCCAAAAAATTTGCTCCGTCCTCCTTTTCCGGCAGCGATTCCAGCTCATCCAGACGCTCCAACATTGCCTCCACTTCCGTCGCGTTAAACTCCCCCTCCTCCGCTTCCAGCGTATACCATTGCAGCTTTTTCTGCAGAATACGTTTCTCTTCCAGTGAATTCTTCTTTTCAGACACGTTTCTGTCCTCCTTCTTTGTTGCCAGTCATACGTTGCGAACAGCTATCCTTCCAAAATCATCCCCGGATTCTTCATACCCCTGCCTGTCAGATTACTCCTCCATACAGCTTTTTAATTTTTGTCGCATTCGGAACAGCTTGACTTTTGTGTTGCTTTCCGATATTCCAATCTTTTCCCCAATCTCCGCGCAGGAAAATCCGTTTTCATAATAAAACTTCCAGATCAAAAGCTCCTGCATGGAAAAAATCTGCTCCAGAAAGGCGTTCCATTCTGCCTGTACATAATATCCTTCCTGACCGGAATCCGGCCTTCGGGCAGCTTTTTCTTCCTGCCCTGAGCCTTCTGTCTGTATTTTTCCTTGCTGCTCATACCATTTTTTCAATTTATTTTTAGCTGTCAGCAGCAAAAAACCTTTCTGATTCGGATGTCTGCGCACCTCCTGCCATTTCTGATATGCAACCAGAAACACCTCCTGTGTCACATCCTCTGCTGCCGCCAGATCTTTTTCAACCATATGACGGACATATCGGTATACAAGCCAATAACAGTTTGTATACAGTTCTTCAAAGTTATCAAACGAATTTCTCTCTCCACTCATCATGGTCCCCCTTTGTCTCGAAACAGTCGGTCTTCAGTACAGGCGTGAAATACTTCTAAGTACCTCCTCCAGGGCCTGCTCCTTTTCTCTGGGACAACCATCAAAAATTTCATCATAAACCTTGTCTGTCAGGATTTCTCCGGTCAGAAGATAAGTAGGTTCAAGGTTCATCTTTTCATAAACGGTCAGAATCCGCGGAATTGTCAGTTTGCGGTTTCCACGCTCAATCTCCCCATAATAGGTGGTTGATACTCCAAGAAGCTCTGCTGCCTGCTCCTGCGTCAGGCCCATTATCCTGCGTTGCTTTCGGAGCCGTTCACCAATTTTGACATAAACATCCTTCTCCATGATGTCCACCTCCAGAATTTAGTCTGATATTCTTATCATACCTTCTGGCTGCACAGATGAAGAGAAACTAACTGTTTGTATTTTCCAGTATTTTACAATCAGTTAGTTTGTATTTTGTCAAGATTTTACAAACTATTTGTATAGATATCGAAATGGAAAGATAAAAAGCTCGTCTTGCCGTAAAATTTATTCGTTCTGCCTTTTAAACATATCCGGGCATAAACTTTAAAAAGGACAGTCAGGCTCCTTATTGCGCCTGCTGCCCTTTTATCTTCGTCTGATATTTTGAATCGCCGCTTTTCTCAGGAAAATCAGTCTTCCTCATCGTCTACATCCGCCGCTACCGCCGATGTCACAGAGGAAACAACCGCCACAATTACTGCAAAAAGAATGATCAGCAGTCCGCCTGCCAAAAGAAAAAATGTTCCGTCCATCTTCCGTCTGTCCTCCTTTTCCTGCTTGTAAAATTTAAAAAGAATGTGCCTTGGCACATTCTCGCGCCGAGGCGCGGTTGCCTCGGCAACCATCTACCCTTGCGCCGAGTGCGCATCCTCGCGGAGCATTTTTATCGTATGGAAACGAAGTTTCCTATACGATAAAACAGAATCCTGCTTCACAGAGTTCTCCACCACTGCATCTAAACTGTGATCAGTTTATCACAAAATCAGCTCTGTGACAATCATGATGTCAGGATCACAGGCTCCGAAAGCACTCTATGAAACACGAAAAGCTTATGGTTCAACCTGAAATTCCGCGATCAGCTCCGTCTGGCGGTTGTTTTGGTCGTCAAAAATCCGGCATTCTTTTTTCAGACGATACTGCCCTGCCTCCAGCCGGATACCATCAGCAGCCAAATCCAGCGTTCCTTCTTTGGTTTCTCCTGCGACTGCCTGACTGCCTTCTGCCTGCTGCGTCTCTTTCTGTGTTTCCAAAGCTGCGGCGGAATTTTCAATCATTTCCCAACCGTTTTCTGTGAAACGTTCCAGCGTATAATCTGTTCCCCAGCCGACGGTTTCTGTGTCGCTTTCATTGACAATCCGCCAGGTAATTTTCCCGGAGTTTGCCGTTGCAACCTCAAGATAAATTTCTGCGAAACAGGTCTCTGTATCCTTGACCGTGCGTCCCTGTGCCGCATTCTGGTCGGCTGCCGCCGCTGGATTTTCGTCCGCATCCGGAGCAACAGCCGCTGGATCTTCTGCCTGCAGTGCGATTCCATCCTCCGCACTCAGCCCTGCCATATCATAGGCCGCCATCTCCGGTCCGGGTTCTTCCGAATGCAGCCGCCACTGTGCAATTCCGGCTGCACCAATGCAGATAACGAGAGCAGCTGCTGCCGCCACTGCGCGCCGCTGTCGGTAAAAAAACAATTTTCCTTTTTTGGGCATCGCCGCTTTATTTTCATTCGAAGTCCCTACGCTTTCCTGATACATCGGTTCCAGCGCCTCCACAATATATCGCTCATCGATCTGTCCGATGGCGTCGAAAAGCTTTTCATTCTTTTTCACAGTGCAATCCCCTCCTTTTCCAGATGCATTTTCAGCTTCGCCCGCATCCGAAACAGCTGCGACTTTACCTTGCCCTCGCTGATATTCAAATTGCCTGCCAGCTCCTTAACCGGCTCTGCCCAGAAATACCGCCGGACAAATATTTTCCGGCTTTCGGCGTCCAGTGTTTCCAGAAAACGATTGATCGCTGCGGCGGTTTCCCTGCCCTCGATCTCGTCCTCTACACTTTTGCCGGACGGAATACATTCTTCCAGTTCGTCCAAAAGCGCCTGCGTCTCGCCGCTTCCGCGCTTTTGGGCATGCCCTGCCCGATATTTACTGATCGAAAGGTTTCTCACTATTTTTCCCAGAAATCCCGCCAGAAATTCCGGTTTCCCGGGGGGAATCGCGTTCCAGGTATGCAGCCAGGTATCGTTGACGCATTCCTCGCTGTCCTCTTTATCGTTTAAAATCCGGAAAGAAATGCTGCGGCAATAGCTGCCGTATTTTCTGTCCGTTTCCGAAATTGCTTCTTCCTTTCGTGCCCAGTAAAGGGCGATGATTTTATCGTCCTCCATTGTTCCTCTCCTCTTCCGCGACTGCGGCCTGCTTTTTTGCTGAATCAATTATGCTGCCTGCAGGGGTTCCGATCGTGTAAACCACGCGGGGTCTCAATTCTGCATTTCCCGGCGCAATGTACGTTCCTACTCCTTATAAACGCAGAATTTTCCTCCGGCGTTTCCCTGTTCAGCCATTTTTTGAATCTGTTTTTCTCAAAAAGAATCCTGCGGAGCGTTTTTATTTCATAGGACGCATTTTCCTATGAAATAAAATTTTAGGAGAGCCATACGCCTCTCCTAATTTTCGTTCTGGCACGCTCAGATCAGTTTTGACGAAACCAGAAAAATAAACCACGCGATACATCCGATGATTCCGATCAGGGATACCAAAATCATGATCCCGGCGCGTTTTTTGCGAAACGCGCGGATCAGTCCTGCAAGCAGCAGCACAATGGATGCCGCTGCAAGCGCGATAAAGAACCATACAAACAAAAATCCGTACAATCCCACCTGATCAATCGCAAGCACAATAAACGTCACAAGCATGATGAATTCCACGATATGCCAGAGCAGTCTTATTTCCTGTCCGCGTTCCTGACGGACGCCCTGCCGGTATTCTTTTTTCTCCTGGCGGCGCTGCAGCTTCGCAGCGAGCGATTCCTCCTTCTGGCGTGCCTTCTGCGCTTCTGCCTCGGCTTTTTCCCGTGCTTTCTGTGCGGCAGCTTCAGCCTTTTGCGCTGCAGCGGCTTCTTTTTTCTGACGCCGCAGTTCTTTGCCAGAAAGCGGTTTGTCAGGCTGTAGCGGCACCACGGCTGACGACTGCGCATCAGCTGCCTGATCGCCTGACGACTGCAGATCAGCCACCTGATCGCCTATGGGTTCTGCAGAATTCTCTACGTTATTCTTCTCTTCTTCCATCATCCGGATTCCTCCCCGCTTTTTCTTCCGCGATTTTTTCCAGCGTCTTTTCTACTGCCAGCCTCTGAATTTCCTCCAAAATCGGAAAGCCCTTGACGCTTTCCGCTGCATAGGTCTGCTGCAGCTCATATTCCAGCGGCAGCCAGGTACTGATGTCGCTTTCGTTATGGGCGATCACAGCTTCCAGCTTATCCAGCGCTTTGTAAACCTTCGCTTCATCTGTCTCGAGCGCATTCATCTCTGCAAAAAGCACTTTCGCCTCTTCACCGGTTTTGCCCGGAAGCATCGAAAGCAGTCCGCCCACGGCTTTTCGCTCCACGCTGCGATCCTGTTCCTTTTTTTCAAATGCAGGGATATCGCCCGTTACCGCTTCTCCGAGATCGTGCAGCAGACACATATGGATTACCTTTTCCATATCGACATCCGGCAATTCCTCTTTCAACAGCCACGCCATCAGAGAAACTCTCCAGCAATGTCCCGCGACCGTTTCCCGCACGCCTTCCGGTGTAATGCAATGCCGCGGCACCGATTTTAACTTTCCGGCTTTTTCCAAAAACTCAATCAGCCATTCTGCCTGTGGTCGTTCCATACTGTTTCCACCTTTTCTTCAGTTTACATAATACTGTGACCGTGCGTCGTATTACCGTCAGTATAGCGCCATTTCCCGGTTTCGTAAAGCTGGGAAATGAGTTGACAGGAAGGATAAACGCACCATAAGATAGAATAAAATAGTCGCGCCTTTCTAATAAAACTTCAGGAACTGATTCTTTAAGGAGAACCGCTTATGAATTATGAAGGAATTTTGGAATTTCACGGAACCTGGCGCAGCTACCAGGCGCGGGTTCTGCAAAATGTCAGCCGCTATCTGTCCGACGACAAAATCCACATCGTCGCCGCGCCCGGCTCCGGCAAAACGACCCTCGGCATCGAGCTGATCAAACGCCTGAATGCGAACACGCTCATTTTGGCACCCTCCATCACGATTCGGGAGCAGTGGGCAGCCAGGATTCAGGAAGCCTTTTTATGCGACGGATACGCACTGGAGGATTACGTCTCTCTGAGCCTGAAGCAGCCGAAGGCCATTACGGTCGCAACCTATCAGGCGCTTCACAGTGCAATGACCCGTTTTTGCGGCACGGAAACGCCCGGAGAGGATACCGCCCCGACCGACAGCGAAGAAGTCGATTATTCTGACTTTGACTTAGTTCGAACCATGAAAAATGCCAACATCGAACTGCTTTGCCTCGACGAATGCCATCATCTGCGCAGCGAATGGTGGAAATCCCTCGAAGCCTTCCAATCGCAGCTTTCTTCCCTGAGAACCATTTCTCTGACCGCTACCCCACCCTATGATTCCACGCCTGCGATGTGGACGCGCTACATGAATATGTGCGGAGATATCGATGAGGAAATCACGATTCCGGAGCTGGTAAAAGAGGGAAGTCTCTGCCCGCATCAGGATTATGTCTATTTCAATTATCCGACCACAGCGGAAACAAAAGAAATTCAAAATTTTGAAGAACGCAGCAGTCAGATGCTGCAAAGCCTGATGCAGGATTCCCAGCTGCTCACTGTGATTGAGACCCACAAAGGTTTAAACGGTCAGATTTCGGATGAGCTTCTTCTCGATGACCCGGAATATCTCGAGGCAATTTTGATTTATCTGCAGAGCAAAAATGCTGCATTTCCTGCGCATCTGCAACGGCTTCTCGGGACAAAAAAGCTGCCCGCCATGGGCGTAGAGTGGATGGAACGGCTTTTGCAGGGCTTTTTATACGATGACAGCGATTCCTATCTGTGTGATAAGGTTTACCGGGAAATGCTGATCGACCAGCTAAAATCCCAGGGTCTGATCGAAAAGAAAAAAGTCATCCTGACCAAAAGTGCAGCAGTCGAAAAGCTGCTGACCAATTCCCTCGGCAAAGCCAACAGCATCCGGGATATCGTATTTTCGGAGTACGATTCGATGGGCAGCTCCCTGCGTCTTTTGATTCTGACCGATTATATCCGAAAAGAATATGAAAAGGCCATCGGCAATCCCGAAGCGACGATCGCGTCCCTCGGCGTTCTTCCCTTTTTTGAAATGCTCCGCAGGGAAAATGAAAAAAAGCATAAAACAATCCGGTTAGGCGTTCTGTGCGGAAGCGTCGTCATCATACCGGCAGAGGCAAAAGAAGCGCTGCTGCAGCAGACCGACGCAAAAATCAAACTCACGTTTTCCGCCATCGGCAGCCTTTCGGAAAATGACTACTTAAAAGTGACCGTCACGGGGGACGCGCACGCCCTCACCGCAGCTGTTACTGCCATTTTTGCCCAGGGCGCAATGCAGGTTCTGATCGGCACGAAATCCCTGCTCGGCGAAGGCTGGGATTCTCCCTGCATCAATTCCCTGATTCTGGCAAGCTTTGTCGGCTCCTTTATGCTCAGCAACCAGATGCGCGGCCGCGCCATCCGTGTCTGGAAAGAAGACCCGAACAAAACAAGCAATATCTGGCATCTCGTCTGCCTAAAGCCCCGGAAAGAAGTACAGCAAAACCCGGAGGACACAATCAGCGAGGACTACACGCTGCTCTGTCGGCGCATGGAGCAGTTTCTCGGACTGCATTATACGGAAGATACGATCGAAAACGGCATCGACCGCCTTTCCATCATCCGCCCTCCTTTTACCAAAAGCAATTCAGCTTCCATGAACCGGAAAATGCTCGCCCTTTCCCAAAAGCGCAGCGAGCTAAAAGACCGCTGGATGCGTTCTCTCGCCGTGTACGACAAAATGGAAGTTGTCAATACCAATGAAATTCCGGATAAATATGTGACCTCTGTCCTGTTCTGGGATGCGCTCCGGGCGCTGCTTCTGACCTCTGCCCTGCTTTTGGTCGGCCTGATTTTCGCTCTGGGAACCGGTTTTGCTTCGCGTTCCGCAGTCTCCGGCGTCATCGGATTTTTTATGGCTCTGTATACAGG
>ENA-OUPO01000734-OUPO01000734.1-human-gut-metagenome-genome-assembly--contig:-NODE-734-length-12099-cov-3.12463_pt1 | contig 12099 bp, 4 predicted proteins | sample MGYA00237940_ERZ548809 | MGnify/ENA primary metagenome ERZ548809 (study PRJEB26490, sample SAMN05194695) | human gut metagenome | biome: terrestrial biome; feature: human-associated habitat; material...
GTTCTACTCTGTACCTATATCGTAGTCATTTTCGGTCGAATAGTCAACCCCCAGAATTGCTCCGCGCTGAAAAATCGTAGGACTGAACAGGAAATAACCCGGTTCCTTTGTTAGTTTGACTAAAAATTAACAAACTGTTTTCCTCAGGAGAGAGCCGAACGGGCCTCCTGGAGCCTGGTATAAAAGGCGCCGGGGTCCAGCTTGTTGAACAGGCGGGTGTTGTATTCCACCTTTGCGTCGGCCACGGCGGCCTTGATTTGCGTTTCAAACAGGGCATTGACCACGGCGGACTGGTCCAGCTCCTTGCCCACGGCCACATACAGGGCGCTGCCGGTGTCGATGACATCGCTGACCTGGCCGGGCTCCAGCGCCGACACGGCGGCGGCCAGGGTCTCGCCCATGTCCCCGGCGGAGGCGGTGACGCCGGCCTCCGTCACGTCCTCCATGCCCAGCTGGCCCGCCAGGTCCAGATACGCGGCGGTAACGTCCTGGGCGTCCCGCAGCTGCTGGGCAAAGCTCTCGGCCGCCAGGCGGGTGTTGTCGTCATCCTGGCCGTCCAGGGGCCAGTACAGCAGCAGACTGGTGGCATAGCCCTTCTGCCGGGCCAGGGCGTCAATGTCCTCCTGGGCAGGGTACAGAGCGCTGCCGGGGGTACAGAACGCCTGACGCACCCCGGCATACAGGTAATAGCCCCGGCTGATGGCGTCGAACATGGCCTCCGACACGCCCATGCCCTGGATCTGCTTGCTGTAGGCCTCCTGGCTGCCGTAATAGGTGATATACTGCTGGCGCTGGTTTTCCAGGGCCTCCCGGTCGGCGTCGGACAGGGTCACATTCCCCCGCTTGGCCCACTGGCGGACCACGGCGTACAGCTTCACGGTCTCTAGGGCGTCCTGCTTGGCATAGGCCCCGTAGGTCATCCCCTCGGACAGCTCCGCGTCAAAGTTAAGGTCCTGAACGTTGTACGCCAGATACTCGCAGTCATAGGCCAGCCAATACAGATACTCCTCGGCGTCAATGGTCTCTCCGTTGACGGTCAGCAGCTCGGCGTCGGGCCGGATGCCGCTGGCCTGATAGAACAGGCCGTCGGTGCGGTGGCCGTTGGTAAGGATGCCGCTGGCGGAAATACCCACCACCAGCAGTGCGGACAGGACCACCGAGGCGGCCAGACGGATCCATGCTTTTTTCATAAGTTATCTCCTTCCCGGGCAGCTTTGCCCAGCTCTTCTTTTTTCAGCCGCAGCTCCTCCGTCAGCTTCCCGGCAGCGGAGAGGGCGTCCTCCCCGGGGGCCAGGTGCAGCCGGAGCCGGGGAGGCTCCCCGGCGGACAGACGCAGGCGATTGCGGTAGCCGGGCATGGAGCACATGGCCATCAGGCTGGGTACGTCCACGCGGCTGTCAAAGGTGAAGGCCACCACACCGGCCCTCTGGGTGATATCGGTGATGAACACCTCGGCGGCGGCAGCCCGCAGCAGGGCCACGTCCAGCAGGGCCATCACCGGCTTGGGCGGGTCGCCGTAGCGGTCCGTCAGCTCGTCCACCAGGTCCGACGCCTCCTCCGTGGTGCGGATGGCCGCCATGCGGCGGTACAGGTCCATGCGCTGGTGGGCGGAGGGCACATACCGCTCCGGAATGTGGGCGGAGGTGGCCAGGTCCGCCGAGCAGTCGGGGCGGATGTCCTTTCCCCTCCCCTGCTGCTCCAGCACTGCGTCGTTCAGCAGCCGCAGATACATGTCGTAGCCCACACTCATCAGATAGCCGGACTGCTCCGGGCCCAGCAGGTTCCCCGCCCCGCGGATCTCCAGGTCCCGCATGGCAATGCGGAAGCCGGAGCCGAAGGCCACATACTCCCGGATGGCGGACAGGCGCTTGGAGGCCACCTCCGTCAGCACCTTCCCGGGGCGGTAGGTCAGATAGGCATATGCCCGGCGGGCGCTGCGGCCGATGCGGCCCCGGATCTGGTGCAGCTGGGACAGGCCCAGCCGGTCCGCGTCCTCGATGATCAGGGTGTTGACGTTGGGGATATCGATGCCGGTCTCGATGATGGTGGTGCACACCAGCACCTGGATCTCGCCGTCGGCCATCTGCTGCATGACGGAGCTCAGTTCCCGCTCGGCCATTTTGCCGTGGGCAATGCCGATGGCCGCGTCCTCCCCCAGCCACTGCCGCAGGCGTCCGGCGGTGGACTCGATGTTCTCCACCCGGTTGTGCAGGTAATATACCTGGCCGCCCCGGCTCAGCTCCCGGCGGATGGCCTCGGCAATGACGGGCCACTCGTGCTCCATCACATAGGTCTGCACCGGCTGGCGGTCGTGGGGCGGCTCCTCGATGGTGCTCATGTCCCGGATGCCGGACAGGGCCATATTCAGGGTCCGGGGAATGGGGGTGGCGGACAGGGTCAGGGTGTCCACCTGCCGGGCCCGCTCCCGGAGCTTTTCCTTGTGCGTAACGCCGAAGCGCTGCTCCTCGTCGATGACCAGCAGCCCCAGGTCGTGAAATTGCAGGTCCTTCTGCAGAAGCTTGTGTGTGCCGATCAGCAGGTCCCCCTTTCCCGCCTGGGTCCGGGCCAGAATGTCCCGCACCTGGGCGGGGGTCCGGAACCGGGAGAGCACCTCGATGTTCACCGGGAAGGACCGGAACCGGTTCACCGCCGTGGCATAGTGCTGCTGGGCCAGGACGGTGGTGGGCACCAGAATGGCGGCCTGCTTGCCGTCCAGAATGCACTTCATCACCGCCCGCAGGGCCACCTCGGTCTTGCCGTAGCCCACGTCGCCGCACAGCAGCCGGTCCATGGGCCGGGGCTGCTCCATATCGGCCTTGATGTCCCGGATGGCCTGGAGCTGGTCGTCGGTCTCCGTGTAGGGGAAGGCGTCCTCAAACTCCTGCTGCCATGGGCTGTCCGGCGAGAAGGCATGGCCTGCCAGCCGCTGGCGCTGGGCATACAGCCGGATCAGGCCCTCGGCCAGGTCCTTGGCGGCGGCCTTGGCCTTGCGGGTGGTCTTGGCCCACTCGGTGCCCCCCAGCTTATTGAGCTTGGTGCGCTCGTTGTCCTCGCCGGGGCCGATGTACTTGCTGACCAGGTCCAGAGACGTGGCCGGAACGTACAGCACGTCCTGCCCGGCGTAGGCGATCTTGATATAGTCCTTTTCCACCCCGTCCACCGGCATGCGCAGCATGGCCACGAACCGGCCGATGCCGTGATGGGCGTGGACCACCAGGTCCCCGGGGGTCAGGTCCGTGTAGGACTGGAGCTTCTGCTCATTGCTGTCCCGCCTGGGCCGGGGCTTTTTGGCCCGGCCGGACAGGGGCGTGGTCAGCTGCCCCTCCGTCAGCACCGCCAGCCGCCCCTCTGGATATTCGCACCCGGCGGACAGGGCTCCCACGGCAATGAGCACCGTGCCCTTTTCCGGGGACTTTTCCCCGGACAGGTCCACGGCGGCGGGGATTTTCCGGTCCGCCAGCATCCGGCGGAGGTTCCGGGCCCGGACCTCGCCGCCGCACAGCACCATCACCCGGTAGCCCGACGTGAGATAGTGGGTCAGGTCCGTGCAGGCCAGCTCCAGGGAGCCGCCGTAGCTGGACAGCTGCTTGGCCGTCAGCTGGAGAAGGTCCCGGGGCTGCAGCAGCTGCCTCCCGGTGGTGAGACCGTCCAGCTGCACCACCGGGTGCTTTTCCAGCCCCAGGGCCAGCTCCGGCTCCGAGGCGGCAAAATCCGCCAGCTCACCGGCCAGAAAGCCCGCCTCCATTCCGGCGGACACATCCTCCTTCAGCTGCCACAGCCAGCCCCGCAGGGCCTCCGCTGTGCGGCCGCTGTCCTCCACGCAGATCAGAGCATCCGCGGGCAGATAGTCCAGGGCGGTGGTCTTTTCCGGGTACACCGCCGCCATGCAGCGGTCTGCGCCGTTGGGGGTGACCCCCTGGCGCAGCAGGGCGGCATCGGCGGTCAGCAGGTCCCGCAGGGCCTGGGTGCCCTGCCTCCGGGCAAGGCGCTTTACTGCGGCCTCCAGCCGGGCGGCGGCGTCCTCCGCCGTATGCTCCTCCCAGCCGGGCAATACCTCCGCCGCCGGAAGCAGCAGCGCCTCCCGGCGGTTTTCCACCCGGCGCTGGGTGGCGGCGTCAAATATGCCCAGGGAGTCGATCTCGTCGTCGAAAAATTCGCAGCGCACCGGCTGCTCCATGCCAGGGGAGAACACATCCAGGATGCCGCCCCGCAGGGCGAACTGTCCCGGGCCCTCCACCTGGTCACAGCGGGTATATCCGGCTCCGGCCAGCCGCCGGGTCAGGGCGTTCAGGTCCCACTGCTGGCCCACGGCCAGGGTCAGTGCCGTCCGCTCCAGCACCCGGGGCGGGATGCACCGCTGCACCAGCGCGTCCGGGGTAGTGACCACCACGGGGCTGTCCGCCAGGCGGTACAGGGCCGCCAGCCGCTGGTTTTCCCACTGGCGGCTGGACTCCATAGGCCGCCACTGAAGCTCCCGGGCCGGGAGCACCAGGGGCGTTTCTCCGGTGAGCACGGCCAGATCACCGGCCTGACGCCGGACCTCCCGTTCGTCGGCACACAGCACCCACAGGGGCCGTCCGCTGTCCCGGTGCAGGGCCGCCTCCACCTGGGCCCGGTGGACCGGTCCCACGCCGGTGACCAGCACCGGCGAAACGCCGCCGCGCACATCCTCTGTCAGCTGCCGCACCTCCGTCAGGTGCAGCAATTCCTTTACCAGCGCCTTCACCGGGCACCTCCCTTCGTTTTCCCCCAACGCATCCCGGGGCGTATACGGTAAGTATACGCCCCGAAGCTGTAATTTAACTTAAATTTTGTCCGTCCGCCGCCTGTCGGGGGCGGGAACCCTTCTATGCTTATGCGCTCTTTCCGGATTTCTTCTCCCGGGTAAAGACCTCTGCCGTGATCAGTGCCGTCAGCGGGATGGACAGGATCACGCCCACGCTGCTGGCTACGCCGCTGACCACCTCCAGGGATACATAGGCCGAGCTCAGCAGCTGCCGGGGGGACAGTCCCAGAGAATACAGGTACAGGATCAGGGTAAAGCCGCTGCCCAGAAACGCCAGGATCAGGGTGTTGGTCATGGTGCCCACCATGTCCCGGCCGATGTTCATGCCGGAGCGGAACAGCTCCCTCCGGGACAGCTCCGGATTGGCGGCGTGGACCTCCGACAGGGAGGAGGCAATGCCCATGGTCACGTCCATCACCGCGCCCAGGGCGCTGATGACGATGCCGCCCACCAGCAGGCCCCGCAGACCGATGGGCGTGCCGGTCTGCCGCAGCTGCAGCAGGGGCTCCACGTCGTCGATACGCAGGCCGTCGATGCGGGTCAGTCCCTGGGTCAGCAGGCCGAACAGCAGGGCCAGGGCGGTGCCCGCCACTGCGCCCAGCATGGCGCACACGGTCTTTTTCCGGACGCCGCCTACGATGGTCAGGCTTACCACCGCCACATAGGCACAGACGATAAACGTCATCAGCAGCGTGTTGGCCCCCTTCATCAGGGACGGCAGCAGCACGCCGAACAGGCACACCAGCGTCACCGCCAGGGCCACCAGGGATTTGACCCCCGTCCGGCCGCCCACGGCCACCGCCGCCGCGATGAACAGCACCAGCACGATGCAAAGGGGCAGCAGACGGTCGAATTCATACACCGTGGCATTGACGGTGCCGTCGGAATAGGTGGAGATCAGGACGGTGGCCCGGTCCCCGACCTTCAGCGGCCCGCCATACAGGGGTCCCACATAGTTATATACCTGCATCTGCTGGCCCTTATAGTCGCCGGAGCGGACAGTGACCAGCAGCAGCTGCTCGCCGCGATAACCGTTGTCGGAGGCAGGGTCCTTCTCCGTGGAATCGGAGAGGATCTGGTCCACGGAGGCGCTTTCGTAATCCGCGCGGTTCTCTGGCTCGTCGGACTGCACCGGTACGGGAGCCGCCAGCAGCCGCGCCGCCAGCAGCACCGCCAGCGCCGCCGCCAGCACGACGCACGCCCATTTATTCTCCCGCAGCCAGGCGGCGGGGCCGGGCCCCTTCGTTTTTTTCTTCATATATACCGGTCCTTTCGGCAATTGGTGACACCAGCATAGCAAGTTGCGCCCCCCTTGTCAAGCAGGGCTTTGTGCAATCATCCATGCCTTGTGCACATATTAGCAAAATTTGTGTCAAATATGCAAATAAAGCTGGAAACTGATAGAAGCGTATGTTACAATGAAAATACCTGTGGGGCGGGAAGCTCCGGGGGAAATTAAAGGAGGTAATAGCCTGATGAAAACACCTGTTCGCACCAGACTTCTGTCTGCGCTGCTGTCACTGGTCATGCTGGTTTCCCTGCTGCCGGTGTCGGTATTCGCAGCGGACCCGGCGTCCAAAAGTGCAGCACTGGTCACCGACGCGTCGACCTTGAAGGCCGGCGACCAGATCATCCTCTCCGCAACTGCCAACGACAGCACCTTTGCCGCCGGGGCCATGTCCGGAAAATTCCTGTCCAGCGTGGAAACCAAGCTGGACGCTCTGGACGAAAAGGTGGAGATCTTTACGCTGGGCGGAAGCGCCGGGGCCTGGACCCTGACCGCCTCCGACGGCAAAAAGATCTCTGCTGTCAAGGCAAAGGAAATGAGCAATTCCGGCAAGGGCACCGACACCTGGACCATCGCCATCGATGACAACGGCGCCGCCACCATTGCCAGCACGAATACGGCCTGCGGCCGCATTCTGTACAATGTGAGAAACCCCCGTTTCCTGAACTACACCTCGGACACCAACGTGTCCATGCTGCTGCCCAGCATTTATAAGCTGGACACCGCTCCCGCCCGGGAAAGCGGCATCGTCACCGATCTGACCACCCTGCAGAACGGCGACAAGGTGGTGGTGTTCAACCCCGCCAACAAGAAGGCTCTGTCCTCCGTGTACAACGGCTTCTATAACACAGGCGTGGATGTGGAGCTGACCGGAGGCAAGCTCACCGGCTACACGGATGCAGAGCTGTGGACCGTGAACCGCACCGAGAGCGGCAGCTATACCTTCTCCACCGCCGACGGCAAGAAGCTGTCCATGGACGAAAAATACTCCAGCACCCCCCTGGACAAGGCCCACACCGCCTGGACACTGGAGCAGGCTGCCACCGAGGGCTGCTACTATATCAAGAACGTGGGCCGCAGCAGCTATCTGGAGTGGTATGCCGAGAAGAACAACTGGAGTGCCTTCGGCACCATCGGCAGCAATGAAGCTCTGTTTGCCCAGGCATTCTTCAAAATTCAGAAAAGCGGCATCGTTACCTCCGTATCCGACGGCGACCAGGTGGTGGTATTCAACCCCGCCAACGGCAAGGCCCTGTCCACGGAGTACACCGGCTTCTATAACAAGGGCACCGACGTGACCCTGGCCAATGGCAAGCTCTCCGGCTATACCAAGGCCGACATCTGGACCGTGGGCGTCAACGCCGACGGCAGCTATACCTTCTCCACCGCCGACGGCAAGAAGCTGTCTATGGACGAAAAATACTCCAGCACCCCCCTGGATAAGACCCACACCGGCTGGAGCATCCTTCCCGCCGCCACGGAAAACTGCGTCTATATCCAGAACGTGGGCCGCAGCAGCTATCTGGAGTGGTATGCCGAGAAGAACAACTGGAGTGCCTTCGGCACCATCGGCAGCAACGAGGCTCTGTTTGCCCAGCAGCTCTATCTGGTAGGCGACGAGACGGACCAGCCCGCCGGCAGCCTGCCCCAGGAGGGCGCACAGGTGGTGCTGTTCAACCAGAATGCCCAGGGCGTCCTGGCCGGGCAGAATGACAACACCGACAGCCCCGCCGTCAACAACGTCTCCGCCCAGGTGGCCAACGGCAAGGCCATTCCCGGCAACGGCGGCGTGGTGTTCACCGTGGAGCGCAGCGGCGAATACTATCGCTTCCGCAACGAGACCTACGGCTACCTGTGCTCCAACGGCACCGGCAACAACGCCTTCTATTCCCTCACCGCCAGCGACGACGCCGACTGGACCGTGGAGCCCTGCTCCGGCGGCGTGGGCGGCTATCAGCTGGAGAGCCGCACCGCCAAGTTCAACGGCAGGTACAGCCAGTTCCTGGAGTATTATAGCGACAGCTATAAGACCTATAGCATGTACAACGTCACGGACTACACCATCTACTCCTTCTTCTTCTATGGCGTAGCCGACAGCGTGAAGCTGGACGGCGGCATCGTCAATGATCCCGCCGTGAAGTTCACCTCCGCCGACTCCGTGAAGGGGGGCCAGGATTACACCCTGACCTTTACCGTGGACGATGCGAAGGCGGTCCAGAAGCTGGAGATCCTGGTGGACGGCAGGTCTGCCGGTGTCATCACCGATTACACCGCCGACGGCAGCAATTACACCGCCAATGTGCCTGCCGCCATGCTGGCCGGGTCCGATCAGGTGACCTTCACCGTCCGCGTGACCAATGTCTCCGGCGCCAGCTACAGCGGCAGCCTGGTGGTCACCGTGGTGGACGAGCCCTCCATCGGCGCCGTGACGCCGCTCAAGGGCAGCCAGACCGGCAGCGACAAGCGGCCTGTCATCTCCGCTGAGCTCATCAACGCCGGTGAGAATCCCACCGTGGAAATGACCGTCAACGGGGAGAAGGTCAACGCCGTCTGTGCCGGCGGCAAGGCCACCTACACCCCCGCCGCCGACATGACCGACGGCCGCACCAATGTTACCGTCACCGTCACCCGCGCCGACGGCAAGTCCGCTTCCTTCAGCTGGTTCTTCACCGTGGGCGAGTCCCGGTATCAGCTGTACTTCGGTCAGCTGCACAGCCACACCCAGTATTCCGACGGCGCAGGCTCTCTGGAGTCCGCTCTGAGCTATGTGAAGAACCTGCCCGACAGCGCCAACGTGCAGTTTGTAGCCTTCACCGACCACTCCAACTACTTCGACAAGAGCGGCGCGGCCAACCCCGAGGGCGCCCTGTATGACATGAGCCTGGCCACCCCCTACAGCCAGGAGACCTGGAACAGCTACCGTTCCGCCGTGGCCGCCTTCAACGAGGCCAACGCCGGCTCCCTGGTGGCTCTGGCCGGCTTCGAGATGACCTGGTCCGGCGGTCCCGGCCACATCAACACCTTCAATACCCCCGGTATCGTCTCCCGCAACAACACCACCCTGAACAACAAGACCGACTATGCCGGTATGCGCGCCTACTATGCTCTGCTGAGCCAGCAGGAGGGCACAGACAGCCTCAGCCAGTTCAACCACCCCGGCAACACCTTCGGCACCTTCGGTGACTTCGCCTTCTGGGATCCCGTCATCGACAGCCGCATGTACATGGTGGAGGCCGGCAACGGCGAGGGCCAGATCGGCGCCGGCGGCTATTATCCCAGCTATGAGTACTACACCATGGCGCTGGATAAGGGCTGGCACCTGGCTCCCACCAACAACCAGGATAACCACAAGGGCCGCTGGGGCAACGCCAACGACGCCCGCGACGTGATCCTCACCGACGACTTCTCCGAGGAGGGCATCTACGATGCGCTGCGCGCCATGCGTATGTACGCCACTGAGGACAAGAACCTGGAGATCGGCTACACCGTCAACGGCATGCTCCTGGGCAGCAGCCTCACCGAGGTCCCCGAGAAGCTGGACATCCATGTTACCGTCAACGACCCCGACGCCAGCGATTCCATCTCCAAGGTGGAGGTCATTGTCAACTCTGGCAAGACCGCCTATACCTGGGACGATCCCGCTGTCCTGGCCACGGGCGACCTGTCCGTGACCCTGGACCCCGACTACAGCTACTACTACATCCGCGTCACCCAGGGTGACGGCGACCTGGCGGTCACCGCTCCCGTGTGGGTGGGCGAGACCCTGAAGCTGGGCATCTCCGATGTGACCTGCGGCACCTCCACTCCCGTCACCGGCGAGAAGATGACCGTTACCACCACCCTGTTCAACAGCGAGAGCACCGACGCCAGGATCAAGTCCATCACCTATGCCGTGGGCAGCCAGGTGCTGACCTCCGCCACCGACGCGGGCACCATTCCCGCCAGCGGCACCCTGGACCTGAGCTATGATATCTCCTTCGATACCGCCCGGGTCTATAAGGTCACCGCCACCGTGGTGCTGGAGCAGGACGGCAAGGAGTATGTGTTCACCAAGGACATTACCCTGGACGTGCTGAATGCCGACGACCTGGTGTATATCGGCATCGACGCCTCCCACTACAACGAGTATGTGGCCGGTAACTACAAGGATTCCATGGGCAACTTCGGCAACCTGGCGGGCAAGTACAACGTCCGCACCGTGGAGCTGAAGACCAGCGACGATCTGATCGCCGCCTGCTCCAATCCCAAGTTCAAGGCCCTGATCCTCACCGCCCCCTCCCGCCGCCTGGCGGACGCCCAGACCGATCCCCGGACCTACAGCGCCGCGGAGCTGGCGGCCATTACCGCCTTCAACGCCGGCGGCGGCACCGTGATCCTGGCCGGCTGGAGCGACAACTACGAGAACTATGACGTGATCCAGAGCAATCCCGCCATCAAGCACATGGCCGCCACCCAGAACGAGGTGCTCCAGGCCCTGGGCTCCAGCCTGCGTATTGCGGACGATGCCACTTATGACGATGTCCGCAGCGCAGCCGACGGCGTGGACAAGTGGCGTCTGTACTTCAACACCTACGGTCAGAGCTTCCTGACCGACGGCGTGGAGGTGGACCCTGCTCACCCCTATGACCGCCTGTACACCGAGGTATTCAGCCACTATGGCGGCGCCTCCGTGTATGCCGTGGATGCAGACGGCAACCCCACCTCTGCCCTGCCCGCTACGGTGACTCCGGTGGTGTACACCCATCCCACCACCTATTCCGTGGACGTGGATAAGGACGGCCTGGGCGGCGCCAACGTGCCCAAGTACGCCTATGCCGAAAACGACAGCCGTCTGCTGGCCATGGCCAGCGAGCAGCTGGAGGGCAAGGGTCTGATCATCGTGTCCGGCGCGGCCTTCATGTCCAACTTCGAGGTCCAGGCCACCATCAGTGACAACGGCTCCGAGAAGAACTACTCCAACTACAAGATCTGCGAGAACCTGCTGGGCCGCATCAACCCCGTGAAGATCACCGACATTGCCACGGTCCAGGCCCAGACCGAGGCCGGTCACAAGTACACCATTGAGGGTGTCGTGACCTCCAACGCCTCCGGTTATGACAAGGCCACCGCCTTCTTCGACTGCATCTATGTTCAGGATGAGACCGGCGGCATCAACTGCTTCCCCGTGGCCGGCGACTTCAAGATCGGCGATGTGGTCCCCGTCACCGGCGTGACGGAGACCTATCAGGGCGAGAACGAGCTGCAGGTTTCCTCCATTGAGAAGATCGGTGAGACCACTCCCGTCACTCCCAGAGCCGTCACCTCCACCCAGATCAACGACGGCTCCGTCCTGGGCCAGCTGGTAACCTTGAACGGCTACGTCACCGGCTATGAGATGGCCGACGGCCTGGTCCAGACCATCCTGGTCCGCGACAGCGAGGGCAAGATCGCCCGCGTGTTCATCGACGGCTATATCACCACCTCCTACGATGTGGCGAACCTGTCCGTGGGCTGCCAGATCTCCGCCACGGGCCTGGCCTCCTATGACAACACCTTCGTTCTGGCCGACGGCACCCCCATGGCTCCCCGCATCCGCGTCCGCGACCGCAACGACGTGGTCTGCACCGCCCATGAGCATACCTTCGGCGAGTGGATCGTCACCACCCAGCCCACCTGCACCGAGCCCGGCGAAAAGACCCGCACCTGCACCGGCTGCGGTGAGGTAGAGACCATGGTCATCGACGCCACCGGCCATCACTACAAGGATGGCAAGTGCACCGACTGCGGCGCAGCCGATCCCGGCTATCAGCCCACCCAGCCCGGCGTCAAGACCGGCGACGAGAGCAACACCACCATGTGGATCATCGTCCTGGTGTGCGCTGCCGCTCTGGCTGTGGTGCTGGTCATCGTGTCCCGCAAAAAGCGCAACAGCTGAGAAAGCCTGATCGCTCAGGTAAGCGCTGAACAAAAGAGGGTCCCGCCATCCGGCGGGACCCCCCTTTGCCTGTCAATCAGAAAGGGCAAAAACGGCGTCCGCCTTGGTCAA
>ENA-OUPO01000737-OUPO01000737.1-human-gut-metagenome-genome-assembly--contig:-NODE-737-length-12003-cov-41.0672_pt1 | contig 12003 bp, 5 predicted proteins | sample MGYA00237940_ERZ548809 | MGnify/ENA primary metagenome ERZ548809 (study PRJEB26490, sample SAMN05194695) | human gut metagenome | biome: terrestrial biome; feature: human-associated habitat; material...
GGGTACCGCAACCCGACATTATCGAGCATTTTGGCAACGCAGATGCCGTGCCGCAGCCGCCGGAGCGGTGCTTGAGCCGTTAGGCGGGAATTGTGCGGTATTGCCTTAGAACCCCCAGTGCAGAAAATCAGCATCTTGCACGATTATTTGAAATATTTTTTGTGAATACTCTTGACAGAGCGTGGTTTATCCGCTATTATAATAAATGCGTGAGTTAAGGGGTCAAGTGCGGCCAAAATGGAAGCACAACCCCCGCAAAAACTGCGCGGAATAATCAAGAAAGGAGAAAAGAAATGCCTACTTTTAACCAGCTCGTACGCAAAGGCCGTGAGGTCCTGGTAACCAAGAGCACTGCTCCTGCCCTTCAGAAGAGCTACAACTCCCAGAAGAAGCAGTACACCACCATGAACAGCCCCCAGAAGCGTGGTGTTTGCACCGCTGTTCGTACCATGACCCCCAAAAAGCCCAACTCTGCTCTGCGTAAAGTTGCCCGTGTCCGCCTGACGAATGGTATCGAGGTCACCTCCTACATTCCTGGTATCGGCCATAACCTGCAGGAGCACAGCGTTGTCCTGATCCGTGGCGGTCGTGTTAAGGACCTGCCCGGTGTCCGTTACCACATCATCCGTGGTACTCTGGATACTCAGGGTGTTGCAAACCGTAACCAGGCTCGCAGCAAATACGGCGCAAAGCGTCCCAAGGCCGGTGCCAAGAAGTAAGGAAACATCTTTTCGCCATAAAATGGTCAGCTGACCCTTTTGTGGCATAACGGGAGTTTTCTTTAACTTTCGAGTACCGATGATATCATTAATGTGAAGGAGGGAAGAAAGATGCCCAGAAGAGGTAAAATCGCAAAGCGCGAAGTTCTGGCTGATCCTATTTACAATTCCAAGCTCGTCACCCGTCTGGTCAACAGCATCATGCTGGATGGCAAGAAGGGCGTCGCTCAGAAGATCGTTTACGAAGCTTTTGAGACTGTCAAAGAGAAGACCGGCAACGATCCTCTCGAAATGTTCGAGAAGGCCATGGAAAACATCATGCCCAGCCTCGAAGTTAAGGCCCGCCGTGTCGGCGGCTCCACCTACCAGGTTCCCCTGGAGGTCAGCCCCGCCCGCCGCGAGACCCTCGGCCTGCGCTGGCTGACTCTGTACAGCCGCAGCCGTGGTGAAAAGACCATGTCCGCTCGCCTGGCCGCCGAGATCATCGACGCTACCAACAACGTTGGCGGCGCCGTCAAGAAGCGCGAAGATACCCACAAGATGGCAGAAGCCAACAAGGCTTTCGCGCATTACCGTTATTGATCTGCTTACTGAGGAGGTTTAAGCCATGGCAACGCCGAGAGACGTATCCCTGCAAATGACCCGAAATATCGGTATCATGGCCCACATCGACGCAGGCAAGACCACCACCACCGAGCGCATTCTGTACTACACCGGTATTAACCATAAGATCGGCGAAGTTCATGACGGCGCTGCCACGATGGACTGGATGGAGCAGGAACAGGAACGTGGTATCACCATCACTTCCGCTGCAACCACCTGCTACTGGAGCCACACCGAGACCCAGCACGATCCGGCTCTGTTCAAAAAGAACCGTCATCGTATCAACATCATCGACACCCCGGGCCACGTTGACTTTACTGTTGAAGTTCAGCGTTCTCTGCGTGTTCTGGACGGTTCTGTTACCGTTCTGGCCGCAAAGGGTGGCGTTGAGCCTCAGTCTGAAACCGTTTGGCGCCAGGCTGACGAGTACAAGGTTCCCCGCATGGTTTACGTCAACAAGATGGATACCATGGGTGCTGACTTCTTCCGCTGCGTACAGATGATGCATGATCGTCTGCATGCCAACGGTGTGCCTATCCAGCTGCCTGTCGGCCAGGAAGACACTTTCCGCGGCATCATCGATCTGATCGACATGAAGGCCGATATCTACTATGATGATATGGGCAATGATGTGCGCGTTGAGGAAATTCCTGAAGACCTGAAAGAACAGGCTCAGGAATATCATGACAAGCTGATCGAAGCTGTTGCTGAGACCGACGAAGAGCTGATGATGAAGTACCTGGAAGGCGAAGAGCTGACCAAGGAAGAAATCAAGGCTGCTCTGCGTAAGGCTACCATTTCCAACGAGATCGTTCCTGTTGTCTGCGGCTCTTCTTACAAGAACCGTGGCGTTCAGAAACTGTTGGATGCAATCGTTGATTATATGCCCGCTCCGACCGACGTTGAGGCCATCAAGGGCACCAACCCGGAGACTGGCGAGGAAGAAGATCGCGCTTCTTCCGATGATCAGCCGTTCTCTGCACTGGCATTCAAGATCATGACTGACCCGTATGTCGGTAAGCTGTGCTTCTTCCGCGTGTACTCCGGTACCGTTGAGGCTGGCACCACTGTTTACAACTCTGTTAAGGATCAGGACGAGCGTATCGGCCGTATCCTGCAGATGCATGCAAACAACCGTAAGGATATCGACATCTGCTACGCTGGCGATATCGCCGCTGCTGTTGGTCTGAAGAACACCACCACTGGTGATACCCTGTGCGATGAGAAGCATCCCATCATCCTCGAGTCCATGAACTTCCCCGAGCCGGTTATCCGCGTTGCCATCGAGCCCAAGACCAAGGCTGGCAGCGAGAAGATGGGCATTGCCCTGTCTAAGCTGGCTGAAGAGGACCCGACTTTCCGTACCTGGACCGATGAAGAAACCGGTCAGACCATCATCGCCGGCATGGGCGAGCTCCACCTGGAAATCATCGTGGACCGTCTGCTCCGCGAGTTTAAGGTCGAAGCTAACGTTGGCGCACCTCAGGTTGCCTACCGTGAAACCATCCGCAAGGATGCTAACCAGGAAACCAAGTACGCACGTCAGTCCGGTGGTAAGGGCCAGTATGGTCACGTTAAGATCAAGATTGAGCCCAACCCGGGTAAGGGTTATGAGTTCGTCAACGGTATTGTTGGCGGCGCTATCCCGAAGGAATACATCCCCGCTGTTGACAACGGTATCCAGGGCGCGATGAAGTCCGGCATTCTGGCTGGCTATCCCGTCGTGGATGTCAAGGTCACTCTGTGGGACGGCTCCTATCATGAAGTTGACTCCTCTGAAATGGCGTTCTCCATCGCCGGCTCCATGGCATTCAAGGATGCTATGAAGAAGGCTGATCCCGTCATTATGGAGCCCATCATGAAGGTTGACGTTGTTGTTCCTGACGAGTATATGGGCAACGTCATTGGCGACTTGAACAGCCGCCGCGGCGCGATCCAGAACCAGGAATCCACCGATGGCACTGCCCGTGTCACCGCTATGGTTCCTCTGTCCGAGATGTTCGGTTACGCTACTGACCTGCGTTCCAAGACCCAGGGCCGTGGCCAGTACTCCATGGAGCCGGCTGATTACCAGCAGGTTCCCAAGAGTGTTGCAGATAAGATCATGACCGAGCGCAATAAGGGCTGATTCTGCACAAATTCGCGCAAAATACTTGATTTTTCTTGAAAAATCTAGTATGATAGCCTTACAACAGGCTATTTTATCTGTTTGAATTAAAGGAGGATACTTCCAATGGCTGAAAAGGAAAAATTTGACCGCTCTTTGGAGCATGTCAACATCGGTACCATCGGTCACGTTGACCACGGCAAGACCACTCTGACTGCCGCTATCACCAAGACCCTGGCTCTGAAGGGCGACGCCGATTTCATGGATTACTCCAGCATCGATAAGGCTCCTGAAGAGAAGGCTCGTGGTATCACGATCAACACCGCTCACGTTGAGTACCACACCGAGAAGCGTCACTATGCCCACGTTGACTGCCCGGGCCATGCTGACTACATCAAGAACATGATCACCGGTGCTGCTCAGATGGACGGCGCTATCCTGGTTGTTGCTGCAACCGATGGCCCGATGCCGCAGACCCGTGAGCACATCCTGCTGGCTCGTCAGGTTGGCGTGCCCAAGATCGTTGTGTTCCTGAACAAGTGCGACATGGTTGACGACGAAGAGCTGCTCGACCTGGTCGAAATGGAAGTTCGCGAACTGCTGGACAGCCAGGATTTCGACGGCGACAACACCCCGATCATCCGTGGCTCCGCTCTGAAGGCTCTGGAGAGCACTTCCAAGGATCCCGATGCTCCGGAATACAAGTGCATTTGGGAGCTGATGGACGCTGTTGACAGCTACATCCCGACCCCCGACCGTGCTGCTGATAAGCCGTTCCTGATGCCCGTTGAGGACGTTATGACCATCTCTGGCCGTGGCACCGTTGCTACCGGTCGTGTTGAGCGTGGTACTGCTCATGTCGGCGATCAGATGGAAATCGTTGGTCTGAAGGAAGAAAAGCTGACCACCACCATCACCGGTCTGGAAATGTTCCGCAAGAGCCTCGAGTACGCTCAGGCTGGCGATAACATCGGCGCTCTGCTGCGTGGTGTTGACCGTGACCAGATCGAGCGTGGCCAGGTTCTGGCTGTTCCCGGCTCTGTTCATCCCCACACCACCTTCGATGGCCATGTTTACGTCCTGAAGAAGGAAGAAGGCGGCCGTCATACCCCGTTCTTCAACAACTATCGTCCTCAGTTCTACTTCCGTACCACCGACGTTACCGGCATCATCACCCTGCCCGAAGGCACTGAGATGTGCATGCCCGGCGACAACGTTGATATGCACGTTGAGCTGATCACCCCGGTTGCCATGGAAGAAGGCATGCGTTTCGCTATCCGCGAAGGCGGCCACACTGTTGGTTCCGGCGTTGTTTCCAAGATCGAGAAGTAATTTTCGGCTTGTGATATAGCTTTCAAGGCCCCTGCTGTTAAGGCAGGGGCCTTTTTGTTGTGTACGACTTATGGGACGGGGAAGGGGCAAAGGCCGGGTGTGGAAGACCAAGGAAGGCATCATGAAAACATCAGGAATTGTAGATAGGGGAGAGGACATCATTCGGAACTTTGAAAAAGTGGAGCAGGAGGGGGCACTCACACCGCCCTACCTTGGGAAGGTGTATTTCAGGTCGCGGTTAAGGGGCAAGGGTTGATCTATCCCTAAGTTTTCGGAACGGTCAGGAACGCTCTCTACAGTACAATTTATAATGGGCAATTCTCAACCTCCAATTTTCTCTTCAAGTTTCCTCCAATCCCTGCCAAATCTCTCAACAACAAGCCAAACCGAAATGGCAAAAAATGCGCGATCACAATATCGGGTGATTGTATTAAGAGATTGCGAAGGACATTATCGGGGTAAATGTTCAATCATTTGATAAAAACAGGAATAAACCATTCAAAAATGTTAATAAATACCGCCAAAGAGTCACCGCACCGCAGTGCAAATAATGTGCGAAAAACAGGTTTCAGTTGATTCAAGGACAAAAATTCACATAGAAACCGCGTTAATTAACTATGCAAATTCTGGCAACTGTGATATAATGTATATACCTAGATGTGTCGGAAAGGTTATCATTTGCGGGTTCAAGGCATGCAGCCGGTACAACGTTTTGTCAGCCGCTGTGCCGGGGCCAAAAGCCCCAAAAGCAGGCCGCAGCCCGGCAGGGGATTGCCAGACCGAGGGGGCACAACCAGGCGTTTTGCAATCAACACCTGCAAAGTGCCGCACATCTGCCGTACCACTTTTCACATAAAATGGGAAAGTAGTAACACTTAAGGGAGGATAAAACTATGAAGAAAAACCTTCAGCGTTTTGGTGCATCCGTGCTGGCAGCAGCCATGGTTGCCCAAAGCGTGGCGCTTCCCGTAGCAGCCGAAACTACCAAGATTGATTCTTCGGTAGCGCAGTCTGTTGCAGCTAGCGCAGCAAGCGCGGCCAGCGCTGTGCAGTCCCTGCCCAAGTTCACCAGCACCGCAGACCTGATCAAGCAGACAGCCCAAACGCTGGCTGCCCAGGGCGAAGTGCATGAACTGGAGCAGGACGATGCCAAGCTGGAAGCGACTGCACAGAGCAAGGCGGGCATGAGCCTTGCAGCGTTGGAAAATGCACTGGCCGATGCCATGTACGCCAACGCCGCAGCCGGCAAGATCAACACCGAAGCCTATGGCCTGAACAAGGACGAGATGGCATCGGTGATGGCTGCCACCATCAAAACGTATCATCTGTCCAGCGCCGTTACCGACCTGGGCTATGAGACGAACGCCGCAGGCGTTGTGACTGCCGTTACCTTTACCGGCAGCTCCGGCATGACCTCTGCGATGGAGTCCCTGACCAACAGCGATGATGAAGTGATTGCGCAGCAGGCTGACAGCTACGCACAGGCTTACGTTGCTGAAAACTCCGATACCTTTGCTGCCAGCGCCGCTGCGGACGGCCATACCTATGGCGAGCCGAAATGGTACTGGAATGATACCAACCCGGAGGATGGCCACACCCATACCTGGAAGGAAACCCCCGATGGTTACTGGACCAAGACCGATGACGGCTGGGCTTACACCGCTGTGTATACCTGTGAAAAGAACGATGCCTACCAGAAGGTAGAAGGCACCGTAACCAAGGATACCACCGAGGCAAAGCCCGGCGTTGCCGGCAAGACCGTTTACTCTGCCAGCGTGCCCGCTGACAAGAGCCCGGTTAAGAAGGAATACAAGGAACCAACCACCCGCACCGATGACATTGCCGCCCTGCCCTGCCAGAGCCATGTCGTGTCCAAGGATGCAGATGGCAACTTTGTTGCTACCTTCAACTGGGAAATGAAGAAGGTCGAGGGCAAGCTGGCCGATGACTACAGCAACGCCCAGCTGTTCTATGACAGCGAAACCGGCAAAATTTCTGCCGGCGCTCCCGTTACCATTGACTGGGAATGCACCAGCATCACCTTCAAGTGCGCTGTCTGCGGCGAAGAAATCAAAACCAAGCCGATGCAGACCATGCCGGTCAGCGTTGTGGTAGACCAGAATGACAATTCCGTCTACATCAATGTGGGCGGCACCCCGACCCTGGATACCACCTCCGGCGGCACCGGCGTTACCCTGGTGTCCGCAATGGACGGCGGCAGCTGGTACGATATGCAGAACAACCCGGTTGACGCAAGCAAGGTGAACTTCACCTATCAGAGCGGCGACAACAAGGGCAAGAACAGCCTGCTGCTGTACGACAGCCAGAAGACTGCCGTGTATGTGGACGACCAGGGCAACCAGGTCACCAATACTTACGATGTCTCGACTGCGCAGATGAACTACTACTACTTCCAGCTGTCGCAGTTCAACCAGGACGAAGCAGAGTACTTCGGCGTGGTTGCCCCGTTCTGGACCTCCAAGGGCGTTCAGAAGCAGGGCGAGGATGGCAGCATCACCGGCACCATGGGCGCAATCAAGGTATTGTGCAGCATTGATCCGAACGATGATGTCCCGCCGACCACCATGGCATTTATGCTGAACATGCTGCCGCAGGCGTTCATGTCTTATGTCATGAACTATGGCGAAGCTCTGAAAGCCATCCGTGATGCAGGCCTGGCACAGGTTGCCAAGCTGGGTGACAGTGCTGACTATGTCACCAAGCTGCTGATCCTGCACGACTGGGTTTCTCAGGTCGCAGAGTTCGATATGGGCTCCATGGGCGATATCACCGGCGGCGGCAACAACGACCCCATCCAGATGACTGCTTTCGGCGCCCTGCTGGGCGGCGAGATCGGCGCTAAGGGCGTTGAGTATGGCTGCATCTGCCTGGGCTATGCATCTGCATTTAACTACATGGTCCAGAACCTGCCCGACAACAAGAGCATCTATAAGAATGATGACGGCAGCTGGAAGACCCCCGATGAAGTAGGCGATAACGCTGTTGTTGACTTTGCCCAGATCCTGTATTACTGCGATACTTCTGATACCAGTATTGCCGGTAATGCGTTCGGCGGCGGCATGTTCAACAACGTCCACTACTTCAACGCAGTCAAGGTCAACAAGCTGCAGGGCAACAGCAACTCTGCTACGATGACCACCGGCGAAGCCAACAAGAACTGGTACTATGTTGACGTCTGCTATGACGACGTGAACACCGAGTGCATGGCCCAGACCCGCGTTGAGAACGCAGGCGACCTGCGCCATGTCAACTTCCTGGTTTCTCCCTCCGGTCTGGAAGGCCGTTACATCAAGTACTATGATTACATTGACTCGCTGTACGATGGTAAGACCTACACCAAGAACAAGGATCCCGATGTGGATAAAGACGGCAATGTTGTGTTGAACAACGGCAAGCCGCATTACTCTTACACCAAGACGGAGAACAAGAACGAGACCCGTTACACCGATACCTGCTACGAGGATACCTGGTTCACCTCTATCTGCAGCCCCATCTACTTCGACAATAATTACTTCTATTACGTTGATACCACGACCAACCAGAACCTGTACAACAACATGCGCCGCCAGCAGGCCGAGAACGGCAACAACGGCAACCCTGGTTCCGGCAGCTCTGGTAACAACTCCCAGATGCAGCAGTTCATGAAGAAGATGCAGAACCAGGGCCCCGATACTCTGGAAGCACGTCCGCGTAATGCGAACTACTATATCCGCAAAGAGGATTCCAGCAGCAGCTCCGGCGGCTTCAGCATGAGCAGCTTTACCAAGACGGATGACCCGTTTGATATCGTCCTGATGTACTACAACGATCTGAAGGAAACCAGCAGCAACTTCAATGATGACGACAGCAATGCCGAGGTTCTGGCCAAAGCTGGCACCATCTATAAGATCGATAGCAGTGCAGCGGATTCTAACCTGAACACCGAGTGCCTGGCAGACGCTGCTGCAAAGCGGATCTACCCCGCACTGGTACACTCTACCGCACTGTATGATGGCAAGCTGTACTTCAACGTCAACAACGCCATCTACCGTATGGACCCGACCACCGGCAAAGTGGAAGAAGTGAAGGAATACAACACCGTCTATGGCGGCATTAAGCTGACCAAGGATAAGGACGGCAACATGGTTCCCGATACCCACTTTCCCGGCATGAGCATGGTTATCATGGATAGCGCCCAGGATACCAGCAGTGTGAAGTATCTGGGCACCTTCAAGAACCATCCTCTGGCGGGCCTGACCCTGCGTGACAGCTACAGCTTTGCTACCACCACCCAGCAGAACCAGACTGTGATCACCGGCATCAACACCACCAAGGATCAGCTGGTCGTTTCTGTCGGCACCAACCTGTCCAACACCTATAAGAGCCTGGACGAGCTGGATTCCGATGGCAAGCCGGTTGTTAAGACCGATGTCTCCGGCACTTCTTATGCAAACCGTAAGAGCTACAAGACCGAGTCCTGGAACTACAACCCGAGTTACAACCAGAACATGGGCAGCTCTGACGAGAAGAACAAGAACGAAGAGTTCATGTGGTGCGCTAACCTGGTTGAAACCATGCCGATGTCCGACATGGTCAGCGACCTGAGCAGCGGCGCAACCACCAATGTTTCCGTTGAAGCATGGTGCGATACCCCCGCTTACACCCAGGACCGCACCACCAAGTACGGCCTGACCAAGGGTGAAAAGAAGTACGCTGACGGCGCACTGCCCAAGGGCCATACCTGGAAGCTGGACGAGCTGGAAACCAAGTCCGTTGGCAACAATGTGTACCTGTGCTCTGATTGCCATACCGCAACCGAAAGCACCCCCCACACTGTTACCCTGCCCGATGCAGTTCAAGGCGTTACCCTGACCCTGGGCACCATCAACAACAACTACCTTGCAGACGATACCGTTACCCTGACCGTAGAAAAGGAAGGCACCGATATCGTTACCGTTACCGCAAAGAACGGCGATACCGATGTTGCCCTGACTGAAGTTCAGGAAGCAGCGCAGGACGAAGCCGCAGCCCAGGCTACCACCGAAAAGGCTAAGACGGTTTACACCTTCACCATGCCGGACGGCGATGTGACCATCAGCGTTGCAAAGAACGCTAAGACTTATGCGGTTAATGTTGCTGCCCTGACCAATGGTGAGATCACTGCTTCCGCTAAAGAAGCAGCTGAGAAGGAAACTGTAACCCTGACTGCTAAGCCCGCAACCGGCTATGCCCTGAAGGCTGGCAGCGTGAAGGTTACCTACAAAGACGCTGACAACACCGATAAGACCGTTGAAGTGAAGGCTGATACCGAAAAAGCCAACACCTACACCTTTGCAATGCCTGCTTACCCTGTCAACGTCAGCGCAGAGTTTGTTAAGGAATACAAGGTTACCGCAGCTCCTGCTGAGAACGGCACTGTTACCGTAGACCCGACCGCAGCTGTTGAAGGCACCGACGTTACCGTTACCGTTAAGGCAGCTGATAACTACCAGCTCAAGGCTGACAGCCTGACCTACAGCTATCAGATCGGCGAAGATAAAAAGACCGAAAAGCTGACCCTGACCGATGGCAAGGCTACCTTCAAGATGCCTGCCGCTGATGTTACCGTTAGCGCTGTGTTTGAAGCACTGACTGCAACTCCGACTGCAACTCCGACTGCAACTCCGACTGCAACTCCGACTGCAACTCCGACCGCAACTCCGACTGCAACTCCGACTGCAACTCCGACTGCAACTCCGACCGCAACTCCGACCGCAAAGCCGGCAGAGCCGACTGCTGTGCCGGAGCCGACTGCTGTGCCGGAGCCGACTGAGGCACCGTCTACTGAACCCGAAACGCGCACCGCTCACGGTGCTGCTGAAAAGACCACCATTACCGCAATGGCTGTCTTTACCTGCACCGATAAGAACTGCGCAAGCGCACAGTTCGTGGATGCAACTGTAAAGCAGACCAGCGGCGTTACCACCGCTGCTGTCAACTTCAACGGCAAGGACTACACCGCCAAGTACGGCGAGAAGAACGGCTGGGTTGAAGAAAACGGCAAGAAGTACTGGTACGAAAAGGGCGTGAAGCAGGGTACCACCGGCCGCGGCAAAGAGATCTATGATCCCGATTCCGACGCTTGGTACTGGCTGGATGCTGTCCAGGGCGGCGCAATGACCGTCAGCAAGGACGTTTACCAGGAATCCGCCGCCGGCCAGTGGGCTGATAAGCCCGATGGCACCGGCAAGTGGGTCCGTTACGATGAGAACGGCCACATGGTCAAGGGCTGGCAGACGACCGATAAGGGCACCTACTACTTTGACCTGATCACCGGCGCTATGGCTAAGGGCGCAGGCGATATTGACGGTGTACCTTGCGCATTTGACGAGTACACCGGTATCGCTCTGGACGGCCAGTGGCTGACCATCAAAGGCGCTGACTTCTGGTACGAAAAGGGCGTTCGCCAGGGCCTGGATGGCCGCGGCAAGGAAATCTATGACCCGGCTTCCGACGCTTGGTACTGGCTGGATGCCGTTGACCAGGGCAAGAAAGCCACCAGCAAGGATGTCTATCAGGAATCCGAAGCTGGCCAGTGGGCTGATAGGCCCGATGGTACCGGCAAGTGGGTCCGTTACGATGCACAGGGCCACATGATCAAGGGCTGGAGCGCTGACAAGCGTTACTATTTCGACCCGATCTATGGCACCATGGCTAAGGGCGATGCAGTCATCGATGGCCGCACTTATCATTTCGATAAGAACACCGGCATTCGGCAGTAATCCCACAGCCGGAACAATGAGCTGTAACCCAGCCCATTAACCCCTAAATAGAAATGCCGCAGCAGATGTAACAGTCTGCTGCGGCATTTTTGTATTTGTGGGCACAGGTTCGGTGAAATATTTGCCAGGCCAGTAGGGCGGGGGACCCCATGATTGTGGTGGCTCCCCTGGAGGGGAGCTGGACGCGAAGCGGCCTGAGGGGTGGTTCCTTGCCGCAAACCTAAAGCAATCGAATCCAACGCCTTGGAACAGTCACTGCGCCCGCAGGCACCTTGCCCTGCCACAAATCCCATCACGACCAATCGGACAAGGCCTCGGAACGGTCAAGACCGTTCCCTACAGAACAAATTATAATGGGCAGCACACCCTTAAACAATCAGTGGGGCGGGGTGACCCCACCCTGCCGAAAGCTAGGGCAACACCGCACAATTCCCGCCTTGCGGCTTAAGCACCGCTCCGGCAGCTGCGGCACGGCATCTGC
>ENA-OUPO01000741-OUPO01000741.1-human-gut-metagenome-genome-assembly--contig:-NODE-741-length-11931-cov-52.0946_pt1 | contig 11931 bp, 8 predicted proteins | sample MGYA00237940_ERZ548809 | MGnify/ENA primary metagenome ERZ548809 (study PRJEB26490, sample SAMN05194695) | human gut metagenome | biome: terrestrial biome; feature: human-associated habitat; material...
GCAGATGCCGTGCCGCAGCTGCCGGAGCGGTGCTTAAGCCGCAAGGCGGGAATTGTGCGGTGTTGCCTTATATAAAAGGGCGGAACACAGATTGAAATAATTGAAATAAAAGAATGGATCACTGGTGCGCGGGGTGGCGTTTCAGGAAAGCGCGGTATTCCCGGTACCAGCACTGGGGGCAAAGGCTCTGATACTCTACAGCATCCACTGTGTCAATCGCAACCTGGGCGCCCTCAAACACGAACTCGCCGTTTACCTTACGGCCGTTGCAGGTGGCTTTGCGGCCGCAGGCGCAGATGGTTTTCATCTCCTCGATGGTATGGGCCAGCTCCAGAAGGCGGGTGGAACCGGGAAAGCCGCGGTTCATAAAGTCTGCCCGCAGCCCATAGCAGATGACCGGAATGTTCAGGTCCACCGTGACCAAAAACAGCTGCTCGGCCTGCGCCGGGGTAAAGAACTGGCTTTCGTCACACAGCACACAGGCAGGGGCGCTGCCATGGGCGGCGGTATCGGCCCGGACGATATCCAGGATGTCCATGTCCGGGCTGACCAGCACATCCACCTTGTGGCTGACCCCCAGGCGGGAAACAATACGATCGCCGCCTTTGGTGTCCACGCTGGCTTTCAGAATCAGCACCCGCATGCCGCGTTCGTTATAATTGAAAGCAACCTGCAAAAGCGCCGTGGTTTTGCCGCTGTTCATTGCGCCGTAACGGTAATATAGCTTTGCCATGTTTGGCTCCTTATTAAAATAAAGTGAAAAACAGCATGAAAATCGGGGTGTACCACAGGGTCCTGCACCCATGCCGGGGCAGGCGCTGGGGTACACCCCGCCGGAAACAGTCATGTGCTGTGTGCCCGGCTTTTATTCATCATGGCTGCGCAGCCGGTAGCCAAGGCTCATCAGGCTGTCGCCCAAATGGACATTTTCCACTGTGACCTGCGGATAAACGACCGAAAGATCATAGTGGCTGAAGTTCCAGAAGCCCTGAATACCCAGCCGAACCAGCTCGTCCGAAAGGTCCATGGCGCTCTGGCGCGGCACGCACAGCACGGCGACCACCGGCTTGTGCGCCGCACAGAAGCTTTCCAGCTCGGACAGTGGGCGGATGGTTACGCCGCTGATCTCCTTGCCCTCCAGGGCGGGGTTGATATCAAACGCGGCAATCAGCTTGTAGCCGTTGGTATCGCGGCTGATAAAGCTGGAGACCGCCGTGCCCAGGCGGCCAGCGCCGATCAGCACGGTAGGCAGCAGCTCGCCGTTGCCAAACAGCAGTTTGCCAATCTCGGTAAGCAGCACATCCACCTTGTAGCCGATGCCCTGCTGGCCAAAACCGCCAAAACAGTTGAAATCCTGCCGCACCTGGCTGGCGGTGGTGCCCATCATGCGGGCCAGCTCGCTGGAAGAAATTTTATCACGCCCATCTGCCTGCAGGTTGCTCAAGTAGCGGTAATATTTGGGCAACCGCTTGATCACGGGCAACGATGCTTTGTTTTGCATTGTTGATGACATAAAGACTAATCTCCCGTTCTCCGGGCAGGGGTAAAGGGAACACCCTGCCTCTTGTGTAATTCCGATGTAAATTCTAGTAAAAGTATAATCAATCTTGTGCCGATTGTCAATTTTTTATCTAAGTTTTTCCGCGCTTTTTTTGCTCAGTCGCGCCCCTCTGTGCATAAAAAAGCGTACCAGCGGGGCATACTGTCAGGGTATAGCCGGGTTTTGCACTGCCCAGCGCACCGATTCTGTCGGAAGGAAAGGACCCCCGCCATGCCAAACCGTACCCCAAAACAACAGCCCGCCCCCCATGCTGCCAAGGACGCCAAGGATGTGGAGCGCATGCGGCTGGAACATGACCTGATCACGGACAGCGGCATTGTGCCCGCCACCAAGGGCCGCCATGCCATTTATTGCCTGACGGTGATCGGCACCATTGAGGGCCACAGCCTGGCCCCCGATAACCAGAAAAGCACCAAGTATGAGCATGTGATCCCCCAGCTGGTGGATATTGAGGAGGACCCCGCCATTGAGGGGCTGTTGGTCATCCTGAATACCGTGGGCGGCGATGTGGAAGCCGGGCTCGCTTTGGCGGAGCTGATCTCCGGCGTCAGCAAGCCCAGCGCAACGCTGGTGCTGGGCGGCGGGCATTCCATCGGCATCCCGCTGGCGGTTTCGGCCCGCAAAAGCTTTATTGTGCCCACCGCCACCATGACGGTGCATCCGGTGCGCCACTCCGGCATGGTGCTGGGGGTGCCCCAGACCCTGCGCTATTTTGAGCAGATGCAGGAGCGCATCGTCAGCTTTGTGGCGGGGCATTCCGGCATCAGCGCCAAGCGCTTTACCCAGCTGATGCACAATACCGGGGAGCTGGTGATGGATATGGGTACCGTGCTGGGCGGGGAACAGGCTGTGGAAGAGGGGCTGATCGACGCCATCGGCAACCTGGGCGATGCGCTGCGCTACCTGTATGCCGAAATCGACGCCGGGAAAACCGGATATTGAGGGGGCGCTGCCCGCCAGTGGGCGGAAAGGCTTTGATGAAAATAGAAAGAGAAAGGGGTTTTACAAGCGGGCGTTTTCATGCTACAATATACCTTATGCTATAAGGGGCAGTATGCCCCTGCCCAAAACAGCACGGCACAGCCGCCGTGGCGGATGGCAGATAAAATCACTGCGCGGAAAGTCTCTTTATGCGGGGCCGCCGGATGCTGTTTAATGGCCGCCCGCTGCCAGATAAAAGGCGAACGAACTTTCGTTCAAAACGGGGGCAGGGCCCGCCGCGCCAAAGCAAATCAACAATGGCTGCCCGCTGAACAGGGCAGCCTGAATATACGCATATTATAGTAAAGAGGTAGGGAGAGCATGGCACGTTCAAGTTCCGCCAAAAACGGAAAAAACAGTAAAAACACATACCGCGCCTCCGGCAGCAAAAGCAGTAAAAGCAGCAGCTCCGGGGCCAGACACAACAGTTCGGCCTCCGGCAGCAAAAAGCGGATGTCCAGGCTGGAACAGCGCCGCGCCCAGCAGCAAAACCTGATCCGCAGCGTGGTGCTGGCCGGGCTTGGCATTCTGGCCATTGCGCTGGTGCTGGTGCCGGGGCAGAGCTTCTGGAATGTTCTACGCAGCTGGCTGTTTGGCACCTTTGGCGTGGTTACATATTTTGTCGGCCCGTTTTTGCTGTATCTGGCCTATCTGCTGGCATCCGGTTACCATGTGGGCACTTTCATTGGCAAGGTGCTGCTGCTGGCGGTACTGCTGGCCGGTACGGCGGTCATCTTCTCGGACTTTAAGGTAGGGGATACCCCCTGGCAGACCGTCAAGATGCTGTTTGCCTGGGGGCAGCGCAAGTTCTGGACCGGCGGTGTGCTTGGTGTGCCCATCGGCGCATCGCTGCTGGCCGTCTGTGGCCGTCCCGGTGCCAATATCGTCATGATTATTGTCATCCTGATGGGGCTGATGGTGTTTTTTGCCGTTACCCCGGTGGATGTGGTGCAGTTCATCAGCTATTATATTCAGGAGTTCAAAGCCCGCCGCGCCGCCCGTGCGGAGGAAGAAACTGCTTATGATACCCAGCTGTTTGGCCATGAAGCGGAGGAAGAATCCCTTGAAAACCTGACCGGCAGCCTGCCGCCCATGGCCGGCGAGTCTCCGGCCACGCCGCAGTCTGGCACCCGCCGCCCCTTTGATGTGGCCCCCTATCTGGAACAGGAGGAAGCCGCCCGCCGCAATGCGGCCCAGGCAAACCCTGCCGACCAGGCAGCCGCCGCGGCGCAGGTCGGACAGCCGGCGGCCCAGGCCCAGCAGGCGTATACGCAGCCCGGCACCGCAACATACCCCGATATGCAGCGTGCCCAGGCTGCGCCCCAAGGCGTGCAGCACACCCAAAGCTTTGCCCCGCCCGCCCAGCGTTCGGACTTTGATGTGGACCTGGGGCCGGATGCTTCCCAGCGCGCTTTGCAGAACGCCGTGCAGCATGACCCGCTGCAGAAAATTGAGATCGGCCCCGGCGGCACCTTTGGCCTTGACCCGCTGGAGCAGTTGAACCATCGCAAGTACCCCGCGCCCCAGCCGGAACCCCAGCCCCAGCCGCAGGAAGAAAGCTTTGAGCTGCACCTGGAACCGGAAGCCCAGCAGGCTGAGGAAGCCCCGGTGGAGGAAGACAGCCTGAATGACCTGATCCAGCGCGCCGTGACCGGGCGGGATACCCCCGTGGCCGGTGCCGATGTGGGCCTGCCCGATGAGGATGAAGCGGAAAGTTTTGAAACCCCGCTGACCCCGGAACCGGATGATAACGCACCTGCCGCCTCGGTGGAAGATTTTTCCACCCCGCTGGAGCCGGTAGAGGAATTGCCGGAACCGGATGACGTTGGCAGCAGCGAAAGCGCGGATAATTTTGAAACACCGCTGGTGCCGGAACCCACCCAGCCAGCGCCTGCCCCTGTTACAGCCATCCCCACATTGGGCGGCAGCTTTGACCAGGGCGGTTTCGATGCAGCCAAGGCTGCCTGGAACGCCGGAATTCCGGTATCGGATCTGCTCACCGGGCGGGTCAGCGTGCAGGCCCCGGCACCGCAGCCCACGGCCCAGCCTGCCGCCGCTGCGCCTAAAGTATACAGCGTAACGGATGAACGCCGCCCCGGCAGCCCCAACCGGCTGCGGGTATCTTCCAGCATGGGCAATTCGGCTTCGGCTCCCATTTCCAGCCCGCCCAGCGTGGCCAAAGCAATGGCGAATGCCCCTGCCGCCCAGGCAGCCACCGCACCCGCCGGTGCAGCCCGCGAAGCGGACGAGGATGCCAGCAGCGAAGCTACGGCAGCCTTTGCCGCCCAGGCCAAAGAGGAGTTCCCGCCGTATACTTACCCATCTTTGAACCTTTTCAATGCGGCCAAGCCGGAAGATGAACGCGGCGCGGCCGCCGAGATGAAGAAAAACGCCGATATCCTGGTGAACACGCTGGACAGCTTTGGTGTTAAGACCCATATCCTGGATATCTGCCGCGGCCCTTCCGTGACCCGGTATGAGCTGCAGCCCCAGGCGGGCATCAAGGTCAGCCGTATCACCAGCCTGTCGGATGATATCGCCCTGAACCTTGCCACCGCCGGTGTGCGTATCGAAGCCCCCATTCCCGGCAAACCCGCCGTCGGTATCGAGGTGCCCAACAAGATCCGGTCTACCGTCAGCATCCGCGGGGTGTTTGAATCCCAGAACTACATCAACATGCGCAGCCCACTGACCATGGCGCTGGGCAAAGATATTGCCGGTACAGCCCAGGTGGCGGACCTGTGTAAAATGCCCCACCTGCTGATCGCCGGCTCCACCGGCAGCGGTAAATCCGTCTGCGTCAACTCGATCATCATCAGCTTTTTGTTCCGCTCCGGTCCGGAAGATGTCAAACTGATTCTGATCGACCCCAAGGTGGTGGAACTGGCTGAGTACAACGGCATTCCCCACCTGTTAATGCCCGTTGTGACCGAGCCGCGCAAGGCCGCCGGTGCCCTGGGGGCCAGTGTGGCCGAGATGGAGCGCCGCTATAAGCTGTTTGCCGAAAACAATGTGCGCGATATCAAGAGCTATAACAAGCTGGCCAAGCAGCACCCCGATGTGCTGGAACACCTGCCTTATATCGCCATTATCATTGACGAGTTGGCCGACCTGATGATGGTTGCCGGCAAAGAGGTGGAAGATTATATCTGCCGCATTGCCCAGAAAGCCCGTGCGGCCGGTATCCACCTGATTGTGGCAACCCAGCGCCCCAGCGTGGACGTTATCACCGGCCTGATCAAAGCCAACATCCCCAGCCGTATTGCATTTGCAGTTTCCAGCCAGATCGACTCCCGCACCATTCTGGACAGCGGCGGCGCCGAAAAGCTGCTGGGCAACGGCGATATGCTGTTCCTGCCGGTCGGTGCTTCCAAGCCCGTGCGTGTGCAGGGTACCTTTGTGACGGATGAAGAGATCAGCGCTGTGCTGAACTTTATCAAATCCACTTCCAGCGCCCAGTATGATGAAGAGATGATTGCCGAGATGGAGCGCCGTGCCGTGGCCGAAAAGGGCGGCAAGGGCAGCAGCTCCGATTCGGACGATGACAGCGGCAGCCGCGACCCCATGTTTGAACAGGCGGTGGAATGTGTCATCGAAGCCGGGCAGGCATCCACCAGCCTTTTGCAGCGCCGCTGCAAGCTGGGCTATGCCCGTGCGGCCCGCATCATGGATCAGATGGAACAGGAAAAGATTATCGGCCCCTATGAGGGCGCCAAGCCCCGTGCCGTTTTGCTGACCCGCGCCCAGTGGCAGGAACGCCAGCTGGGCCAGGGTGAGTAAATACCGGCGGCGTAGGTATTGCCGCCATTCCTACCGCCGCCCCCAGGTGTGGACCATTGTGGCCGCTGTTCTCATCGCCGTTGCCTTGTATGTGGTCGAAAATTACGGCGGCAACGGTTTTGTGCCCAGCTGGGACCAGATTTACCAATGGGTTGGCCTGGAACCCAGCCAGAGCGAAACCACAGCCCCGCTGCCGGAGGGGGAAACCGAAGTGGTGTTCCTGGATGTGGGGCAGGGGGATGCCGTGCTGATTTTGCAGAACGGTGCGGCCTGCCTGATTGATGCAGGCCCCAAGGATGCCCGGCAGAACCTTGTGCAGGACCTGCGCAGCTATGGCGTAAGCCAGTTGGACCTGTTGGTGATGACCCACCCCCATGCCGACCATGTGGGCGGCATGCAGGCCGTTTTGCAGAACTTTGATGTGCAGACCCTGCTGACCCCCGACCTGAGCGAAACTGACGTGACCGGCCAGACCCAGCGCACCCTGCAAACCGCCCAGGAATGCGGCGTACCGGTGGAAACTGCCTATACCGGCCAGCAGTACACCATCGGCACCGGCACATTGACCGTGCTGCTGCCCGGTGTGGATGCCGATACGGCGGGCAGTGACGATGCAACAAATGATATGTCGCTCTGCCTGCGGTTTGAAGCCGGGAACTTTACCTTTTTGGATACCGGCGATGCCGAGCACAACGAGGAAGCCGCCCTGGCGGAGCAATATCCGTTCCGCTTGCGGTCCACCGTGTTCAAGGCCGGGCACCATGGGTCGTCCACATCCAACACCCAAACACTGCTGTGGCAGGTGCAGCCCCAGCTTGTGGTTGCCAGCTGCGGCCTGAACAATGATTACGGCCACCCCCACCGCGAGGTCATCCAGGAAATGCAGGATGAGGGCATTGACTTTTACCGCACCGACCTGTACGGCACGGTGACCGTGACCGCCCAGGCGGACGGCAGCTTTACTGTGCAGACGGCAAAACAGCCGGACGAAGAGCTGGCTCCCGCCGCGTAACCCCCGGCAGCCTGACTCTGTGTGCCTGACCCCAGTAAGTCGGCAGGAAAGTGTTCCCGTACGTTAATTGGGTAGAAATAGAGGAAAGTAATAAAAATACAGGAGGATGAATCCTATGCAGATCTCCCAGATGTTCAAGCGCAAGCCTTGCGTGTTTTCCATCGAGTGCTTCCCCCCGAAGCAGACCGCCAACTTTGATAAAATGAAGGACACCCTGCGCACCATGCGCACCCTTAACCCGGATTTTATCAGCGTTACTTACGGTGCAGGCGGCTCCACGGGCGGCGTTTCCACTGTGGAAGTGGCCGAATTCCTGAAAAACGACCTGAACGTAGAGCCGCTGGCCCACATGATCTGCATGGGCAGCGATAAGGCAAAGGCCGCCCAGCTGCTGGACCAGCTGAATGCCGCCGGTGTGCGCAACGTGCTGACCCTGCGCGGCGACCGCACCCCCACCCGCCCCGAAAGCCCGGACTTTGCCCACGCAAGCGACCTGGCCCAGTTTGTGTGGCAGACCCAGCCGGAATTTGATATCCACGCTGCCTGCTACCCCGAAGGCCACCCCGAAGCCGCTACCCTGGCCCAGGATGTTGCCAACCTGCGCTTTAAGCAGGAGGCCGGTGCCACCCACCTGCTGACCCAGCTGTTCTTTGATAATATGCACTTTTATCGCTTTTTGAACCTGGCCCGCCGCGCAGGCATCACTTTGCCGGTGTCTGCCGGTGTTATGCCCATCGTTAAGCGCAGCCAGATCGAGCGCACGGTGGCACTTTCCAGCGCCAGCCTGCCTTCGGAGTTTACCCGCATGATCTCCCGCTACCAGGACGACCCCGAAAGCCTGTATGCTGCCGGTATTGACTATGCCGTGCAGCAGTTGCGAGATCTGATCGAGGGCGGCGCGGACGGTGTGCATCTGTATGCCATGAATGACGCCAAGGTTGCCGCCGCTGTGTATGAGGGCATCAAGGATCTGCTGTAATCGGCCTGTTGGCCCCATAGAGGGGGAGTGAAACGCTGTGCAATTAGCCTACCCGCAAAACGATACCCGCGCCGAAACCCTTCGCTACCTTGGGGCAGGGGGCTGGCAGCCGGATGCTGCATCCCAGGTGCTGCTGCAAAAAGCCGAGGACGCCCTGCGCGCCGCCGCCACCCCGCGCGGCGTGTGGAAACAGCTGCCGCTGACCGCCCTGCCGCTGCAGAACGCCGGGAATGATATTGCCCGCCACCTGCGCGGCTGCGATGCCATGGTGCTGATGGCCGTTACCCTTGGCAGCGGGGCTGATACCCTGATGCGCCGCCTGGAGCTGACGGATATTGCCCTGGCCGCTGTGGTGGATGCGATGGCTTCCGCTGTGATGGAAGAGCTGTGCAACGCGCTGGAAGCCGAGATCCGCACCAGCGTGCAGGCGCAGGGGCACTACCTGACGGGGCGTTTTTCCCCCGGCTATGGGGACTGCCCGCTGACTTTGCAGCAGTCGTTTGCCATTGCGCTGGATACCGTGCGCGGCCTTGGCATGGCGGTCACGCCGGAAAATCTGCTGACCCCGCGCAAAAGCGTAACAGCCATCCTTGGCGTGGCGGACCACCCGGTAACGGGGGCCCGCGCCGGGTGCGGGCACTGCCTGCTGCGCGAAAAGTGCGAATACAGAAAGAGGGGAACCACCTGTGAAAATTGAGGAAGTATTTGCCCGCCGCCGCTTTATTATGCTGGATGGCGCCATGGGCACCCAGCTGCAGCTGCGCGGCCTGACCACAGAACAAAAGCCGGAACTGGCCGCCTTTATCATGCCGGATGTGCTCACTGCCGTCCACCGGGACTATGCCCGCGCCGGGGCGGATATCCTGCTGGCAAACACCTTTGGCGCCAACCCTCGTAAATTGAAGGGAACCGGCTACACTGTGCAGCAGGTGATCGAAGCGTCCATCGCATGTGCCCGGACCGCCGCGCAGGAAACCGGTGCCCTGGTGGCACTGGATATTGGCCCCATCGGCGAGCTGCTGGCCCCGGCCGGTACCCTGCCGTTTGAGGATGCCTGCGCCCAGTTTGCTGAGATGGTGCGCGCCGGTGCCGCAGCCGGGGCAGACCTCGTCTTTCTGGAAACAATGACCGACCTGTATGAGCTGAAAGCCGCCATCCTGGCCGCAAAGGAAAACTGTGACCTGCCGGTGTTTACCTCGATGAGCTTTGAGGCCCGTGGCCGTACCTTTACCGGCTGCACAGTGGAAAGCTACGGCATTACCGCCGCCGGCCTTGGTGCGGACGCCGTGGGCATCAACTGCTCGCTGGGCCCCAAGGAAATCCTGCCCTTTGCTCAGCGGCTCTGCCGTGTGGTGCCCGCCGGTATGCCGGTGTTTGTCAAGCCCAATGCGGGCCTGCCGAACCTGGACGGCAGCTATGATATCACCCCGGCGGAGTTTGCCGCTGAGATGGCCGCCTACCTGCCCACCGGAATTTCCATGCTGGGCGGCTGCTGCGGCTCTGAGCCGGAATCCATCCGCCTGCTGAAAGAGCTGACCCAGGATAAAACCCCCGCCGCCAAAACCCCTATTGTGCGCAGCCGCCTGTGCACCCCCGTGCGCTGCGTGGAGGTAAACGGCATTACCGTGGTGGGTGAGCGCATCAACCCCACCGGCAAAAAGCGCTTGCAGCAGGCCCTGCGGGAGGGCGACAGCGCCTATGCCTGCGCCCAGGCCGTAGCCCAGGCCGAAGCCGGTGCCGAGCTGCTGGACGTGAACGCCGGTCTGCCGGATATTGACGAACCCGCCACGCTGGAAATGCTGGTGCGGGAACTGCAATCCATCACCGACCTGCCATTGCAGCTGGATTCTTCCAACAAAGATGCTTTGGCCCGCGCGCTGCGCATTTATAACGGCAAGCCGATCGTCAACTCGGTCAACGGCGAGCAGAAGGTGCTGGACAGCATTCTGCCCCTGTGCAAAAAGTACGGCGCCGCCGTGGTTGGTCTGGCACTGGATGAACACGGCATTCCCAAAACGGCAGAGGGCCGCTTTGAGGTTGCCAAGCGCATTGTGGCCGCAACGGATGCTATCGGCATTCCCCGCGGGGATGTTTACATCGACTGCCTGACGCTGACGGTTTCTGCCGAGCAGAGCGCCGCTGCCGAAACCCTGAAAGCCATTACCATGTGCAAAAAGGAACTGGGCGTGCGCACCGTGCTGGGTGTTTCCAACATCAGCTTTGGTTTGCCCTGCCGCGGCTACATGAATACCACTTTCCTGACGTTGGCCATGCAGGCCGGGCTGGACCTTGCCATCATGAACCCCAACACGCCGGAAATGATGGCCGCCGTGCGCGCCTACCGTGTGCTGACCAGCCAGGACGAAAAGTGCAATGATTACGTTGCCGCCTATGCCAATGTGCAGGTGCAGACCTCCCAGGTGGCAAAAACTGATGCCGCCGCCCCGGCGGGCGGTGCAGCAGGGGCCGATGCTCTGTTTGAGGCTGTGCGCCGCGGCCTGAAAAACGAAGCCCGCGCCGCTGCAGGGGAAGCCCTGAAAACCCGCGAGCCTTTGCAGGTGGTGAACGAAACGCTGATCCCCGCGCTGGATGTGGTGGGCGATGCCTTTGAAAAAGGCTCCATCTTTTTACCGCAGCTGCTGCAATCCGCCACGGCGACCCAGGCTGCTTTTGAAGTGATCAAAACCGCCATTGCCGCCAGCGGCAGCCAGGGTGAAAGCAAAGGCCGCATTGTGATCGCCACCGTAAAAGGTGACGTACACGATATTGGCAAAAACATTGTGCGCGTAATTTTGGAAAACTATGGCTATGACGTGCTGGATCTGGGCCGCGATGTACCGCCGGAGCGCGTGGTGGAAGCCGTGCGCCAGACCGGTGCGCCGCTGGTGGGGCTTTCGGCCCTGATGACCACCACCGTGCCCAACATGCAGGCCACCATCGAAGCCCTGCACGCGGCCAACCTGCCCTGCAAGGTCATGGTGGGCGGCGCTGTGCTGACCAAGGCATACGCCGAACAGATCGGTGCCGATTTTTATGCCAAGGACGCCAAAGCCAGCGCCGATTACGCCAAACAGATTTTTGGCTGATTGAATCAAGTTTTGACTTTCACGTTTCAGCTGGTATTTTGCTATAAGAAAAAATTAAATACGATAACGCAATAAAACAGCAGCACACCGTTTCCCGGAAAATAGGGAAGCCGGTGTGCTGCTGTTTTTATTTGGAAAGGGGGAATGGCGAAATAGGAACGAAAAGAGTGTGGAAATAAGAAATGAGGAAATTGGAAAAATTGAAGAAAGAAGAAATCAAGGGCAATACCGCATAATTCTAAGTGCCGATACGACGAGCGAGGTGCGGCAGATGCTAAGCCAAAAGCGCAGATAATACTGGATGTCTTATCGAGCATTTTGGCAACGCAGATGCCGTGCCGCAGCCGCCGGAGCGGTGCTTAAGCTGTAAGGCGGGAATTGTGCGGTGTTGCCCAAGAAGATAAAAGAGTGAGTTACGCCTTTTCTACCTCACAATCACTCCAGCTGTCTGCTGTGGCGGCGGCGCTGGTGTCCACGCTGGTTTGGTAATGGCAACGTTCTGCAGCAAAAAGGTGGATTCGGTGTTGGTGGT
>ENA-OUPO01000751-OUPO01000751.1-human-gut-metagenome-genome-assembly--contig:-NODE-751-length-11805-cov-3.69396_pt1 | contig 11805 bp, 10 predicted proteins | sample MGYA00237940_ERZ548809 | MGnify/ENA primary metagenome ERZ548809 (study PRJEB26490, sample SAMN05194695) | human gut metagenome | biome: terrestrial biome; feature: human-associated habitat; material...
AAACGGCCCTGAGCGAGTCGGCTGCGCAGAGCCTCGTAGGAGAACACGCCGCGGCGGCGGTCCTCGATAGAGGTCGGCGTGCCGCCCATGATCACGCCCAGGTACTGCGCTTTGCCCTGGAGCGTGTCGTTGTACATCGTTAGGATTTTCTCGTAGTTATATTGGCGCGTGATCGCGTTGGGAATCTTGTACAGATTCACGAGCTCGTCGATGAGCACCAGCATGCCCTTGTAGCCGCTGCAGACCAAAAAGCGCGCAATGAGCTTAACGTAGTCGTACCAGTCGTCGTCGCTGATGATGGTCGAGGAGCCTAGCTCGGCGCGCGCCTCGCTCTTGGTGCGGTACTCGCCGCGAATCCATTTGGTCACGCGGCTCATGGCGTCTTCGTCACCCTCCGAGACGGCCGTGCGATAACGGCGGAGCATACGGGCGAAGTCGAAGCCGTGGACCATTTCCTCGAGCGGGGCCAGTTGGGCATTAACGGCAGACTCATCGGCGTCGGCACACGAGGCGACCCAGCGATCCAGGATAAGGTTGAGCGCGCCGCCCTCGGGGCGCGTCTTGGTCGATATGTTGCGGATGAGCTCGCGATAGGTGGCAAGGCCCTGGCCCTGGCCACCCTGTAGGCGGCGCTCAGGGGAAAGGTCGGCATCGGCGACCACAAAACCTTCGCCCATGGCATGCGTTCGGATGGTCTGGAGCAAAAAGCTCTTGCCGGCGCCGTAACGACCAACTAGGAAACGGAAGCTTGCGCCGCCATCGGCGATGAGGCTCAGGTCGGTGAGCAGAGCACGGATCTCGACCTCTCGCCCCACGGTGATATAGGGAAGGCCAATGCGCGGGACAACGCCGCCCTTGAGCGAGTTGAGAATGACGGCGGCGACGCGCTTGGGCACACGGGGTGCTGCGGATGCGGTATCACTCATGGTCTAAGTATCCTCTCACGTCTGCTTCGTAGTCCTCGATAATTTGCGGTCCTGCTGAGCCAAATTCAATAACGGTGTCACCCACCAGGTCAAAGAGCGCTTCGTTGATGCTATCGACGAGCATGTCCTCACTCTTGCCCGACTGTGCCACTGCCGATGCCGTCTGCGTTGCGTTTTGCTCGAGTAGTGCTCGAAGATAGGCGTCTGCGGCGGAATCGAGTGCGGACGCGGTGTCGGCGGGCGCGGGCGCTGGTGCGAGGAGCGGGGCTACGACGCCAAACTGCTCGGTGGGGATGGTCGGCTCGCCAGCCTCGTCCTGCTGCATGGTCGTTACGACTGGTTCGGCGATCGTGTCGGCCACGGGCTCGGCTTCCCGTCGTTCGGCAACTGCCACCTCGGTATCCGCAAGCGTGCCGTCCTCGCGCTCCTCGTCGATCAAAAGTGCCTCGCGCGTTTGTGCGGCGGCGCTCCGAATGCGCCCCAGCTGGCTCAGGTCGATATCGATCTTGACGGGCTGATGTGCGGCATCCCATGAAAGCCATGCCGTGATCTCGTCATCGATAATCTTAGCCAGATATTTGGGGACCTTTTCTTCCTTAAGGGGGTGGCCGGGATCCAGTGTCAAGCGCAGGCGCTGATCACAAGCGCGCATCATCTCACCGAGCTTGCTACTTTTTTGTCTGCTGCCGTGGATGCGCATACATTCCCAAAAGCCATTTTGGCAGCGGTAGATGTGAATGGGGTCCAGGCGATATTCGCAGTCCTCGTGGCGCTCGGGCGCAAAGAACACGGCCGAGGCAAACATGGTGTAGGGCATGGCCGTCTCCTCCCCAAACAGGCTCGCTACGATGCCGGTCTTTCGGTGCGTGTCATAGTAGCGCGCCATACGGACATACACGGCGCATGCCACGTGGCGCAGGTCGCGATGGTGAGAACGGTCGAGCCGTGAGTTATTCAGGTTGTACGTCGAGAGTGCGTCGATGGCAGCCATGAGCCGCTCCTCATGCGCCTCATCGGGCGGAAGGGGAAGCGTGGGCTCGGAGGTCTTGCGACGTTTGGGGGGCAGGTCCGACGGCGCCGGCGCGGGTACAAGGTCTCGTGCTGCGCGGCGCAGCTCGATGAGGGCGTTGTCGAATGCGACGGTTTTAGAGTCGCGAAGCAGCTTGGGGTCGAGCTCATGGAACACGGCGTAGTCCTGCAGCCACACGCGTGCGAACCGGTCGATGCCAGGTTCAAAGGCGCGATAGGCATCCCAAAATGCTTTGATCTTGTCATAGCCGTCACGCGGATTGTCGATGCCAATGCCACAGATCAATTCGTAAAGATACAGAAAAGCAAACGAGGTCGATGTCTCCTCGATATTGCCGCGGCGCACTTGGGCACGCCAGGTAAAGTAGCCGCGCAACTGTCGATCGCTCATGGCATTGTAGGTGGGAAAGTACGACTTAAAGGTGCCGTTGTAGGGGCAATCGTCCTCGAAGTCGGCCATCAGCAGGCCTTGGCGGTAAAAGAGCTCCGCCTCCGATAGCCAACGTCCCGCGCCGCCTTTGGGATCCTCTTGCCAGCGTGATATCTCGCGCATCTTGCGGTACTGGTCGGGGAGGAAGTTCTGCATCTGACGACCGGTCTTGAGAATCGGCTCGTCAGCATAGATTTCGTTTGAGAAGCGGGCGGACTGATGGGTCCGGGCCTCGGCCATAATGCGCTCGATGAGCATCTTGACGTCCTGGTCGGCCACCGCTTCTCCTCTCCTAACGCAGCTTCGGTGACCTCATATCATAGCACAGCATCAAACAGATGTTCGAGATACCGCTGCGTAGATAGATTTAGAACAGGAGGGCGTAGATGACCGCCACGACGACGGAGGGGAGCATGTTGGCCGTGCGGAAGGTCTGAGGTCGAATAAGGTTAACGCCAACACAGAAGATGAGCATGGAGCCCACAAGCGAAAGGCTGTCGAGGGCTGCGGTGGTCATGATGGGGGAGAGTGCACCGGCAAAAAGCGTGATCGTACCCTGGAATACGGCAACGGGCAGGGCCGAGAAGATGCAGCCGCGGCCAAGCGAGGCCGTCATGGTGCAGACGATGATGCAGTCCAGCGCGCCCTTCAGAGCAAGCGTGGACCAGTCGCCGAGCAGACCGTCCTGAATCGATCCCACGATGGCCATGGCGCCGATACACACGGTGAGCGATGCCGAGACAAAGGCGTTGGTGAACTCGTTGTCGCCTTCGCTGCCGGTTTTGCGCTTGAGCCATTCGCCGAGGTTCTCGATGGCGGCCTCCAGGTTGATGGCCTCGCCGATGAGCGAACCGAGGGCAAATGAGACGATAAGCATGATGGTGCCGGTGGTCGCCAACGCTTCTCCATCGATAACGAGCATCTTTTGCATGGTGCCGCCCAGGCCGATAAACAGGACGCACAGCCCTGACGCCTTCATGAGCGTGTCCTGGATGCGGGGCGTAATGAAGCGCCCGCCCATGAGGCCAAGCAGACCGCCCGCGATCAAAAGCGCGACGTTGATGATCGTTCCTAAACCCGGCATGAACCCTCCTGTAATTGATGCCAACGCGGCAATCGTAGCAGAACGGGGAGGGGAGCGCTCAGTATCCGAGCCAAGCGGCGGTTAGCGGTCTAGGACAGGACGGGGCTAAAGTCGAAGCGCAGCGTCATGAGGTGCTGCGGGGATTCGATGGCTGCGGCAATGATGTCGGCATCTCGTGCACGATCGAATCCTTCAAGTTCCATTTGATAGGGGAAGTCTTCTTGGATACCGATGCGACGCGGAACCAAAAGCTTGGTTCCGTCGAATTCTTCGGTCCGCGTTCCGTCTGCTGCAACGGAATAAAGGTGTAACTTGGCGGTCGTTGTGGCATCAAGTGCCGAGATAGCTTGGATATCGTTCGATGCGCTCCTTGCTCCCACTGCTGTAAGTGCCGTAGGCGCGACGACTTCACCCGAAGGCAAAAAGACGAGCTCGACGGTATTGGGGAATGCGATGAGGATATTTTTGCGGCGGGGCGCATTGGCAGCGACTGGCTCAATGCTTGCGGCATCGACGGTTTCCGTGTGGTCGAGCGCGACCATCATGCAACAGTTGCCTTCATCGGCATCTGGGGGAGCGGCAAAGTCCAGGCCGTCTTTCGGTTGGGGATTGCCTAGTTCGGTGGCGGTGCCGCCTGGCTTCTCGAGAGGAGCCGTAGCGTTGTCTTCTGATGGCGCGTCGTCTGCATCGTCAACATGCGCCGGTGCGTCTGCGATCTCGTCTTTGGGGGATTTGTCATTATCGCTCGATATAGGAGCAGCAATCCCGACGGACCCCACTCCGTGCCATGTCATTTGGAGCAGCGCCGGATCGGCGAGAATGCGCTGCACGCCCGGCTCCTGGGTATCGATATTGATGGGGGCGGGTTCTGATCCGCGCGTGAGGTTAAGCGAACCTTTCTGTCCATTGCTTTGAGCCTCTTGGTCGTCCGCGTCGCCAGCGTAGAACAGCAAAGGCACATCTCCCGTTGCGATGGCTTCGGTGTCCGCCTTGGTCAGTCGCAGCGACGCCGTAAAGGAGATGATGGGCTGCGTGCCATCGACATTCGAGGGAACGCAGCCCAGGCATACACCTCCTCCTTCTTCTTCATAGGCCGCGCTGTCGAAGGCGACCTTCGCCCCGTTCGCCGAGTCATCGACCGAGTCAATATCGATGCGCAGCTCTAGGTCGCATGGGTCGCCATCGGCGTCGACTGCAGCCGATTTCCATGTGCAGATGGCACAACCTGTCTGGGGGCCGTTCTCCTTGTCCGGTCGCTTGATATCCACGACTATCGAGTCGACCGTATTGCGGTGAAGGCATCCCGAGGTTCGGACCGTGGCGTGTGCGAGCGAAAAACGTTGGCAGGTGACGATACCCGACGAATTCGCCACGGGGTTCAGGGCTTGCGGCAAGGAGTTTGCCGTGGCGGGCGTCGCCCAAGCGGCGAGAGGCATACCGCTCGCCAGTGCGCTGCAGAGCGCGGCAACGGGCAAAAGGATTTTGGGTGCCATGGTTCCCCAATCTATTCCGCGTACTCCGGTCGTGCTTGGCTATTGGTTGCGTTTGATGTGCAGGCCAAGGCACGTCAGTCCTGCTCCCACCGTGGCGACGCCTACCGCAATGAGTTGCCGGGTGTCGCTCGTCTGAGCGAGCGGCTCGTGACGGCTGCCGCGATCAAGGCCCGAAAGGTCGACGGTCACTTCTGTGGCCGCCTGTGCTTGCTCTTGTTGAGCAAAGGCTATGGCAGGTGCGGACGCCAAGATGCCGACGATGGCGGCCAGTGCAATCGCCTTAGGACGTGGCGTGCGCACCGGGCTCGACCGTCCAGGTGATGCTTGCCACTTGATCTCCCGTACCGGTGGCGTGGTAGATGTCACGCGTGACGCGGGCGACGTGTCCACTCACATTGAGCTTGATTTTGTCTGTTCCGTCGGCAATGCCCTGGTACTTCATGTCGAAGCTTACGTCCTTGGAAAGATCGAGGCCTGTAGTCTGAGTCGCCGAGCTGGCTTCCTTTTCTGCCTTATCGGGGCCAACCTTAAAATCGATGGAGTTCTGGGCCGAGCCCGTCTTTGCGTCTGCAACGATTGTCCAGTCGTTCTTGGCCGTGACCTTCATGTTAGTGACGTGGATGCCATATGCCGAGAGGTTGTCGATGGTAATCGTCTTGTCGGAGGGTCCTACAAGCGTTCCGTCGGCGTTGGCGGCAAAGGGGATGACCGTTGGCGCCTTAAACGAAACATTGCTAATGTCGGCCTTCACCGTCACATCGGTGGTTCCAACGCGCACATCTGCCATGGCCGCCGTTGGCGCGGCGCCCATCGCAAGTGCGAGCGCAAGCCCTGCGCCCACGGCGAGTGCCCTGGCTCCGCTCAGGTTCATGGGTGTGTTCATAATCGATCCTTTCTGCTCGTCACGGACTGCTTCCGTGATGGTTGGACGAATGGGGACAGGGTGCTGTCCCTGCGAGCGCGTCGGCCACTAGCCTTCTGCCTGGGCCACCCGCACTTTGACGCGCGTCGGATTGCCGTGGGTGTCGTAGGTCTTGGCATCGAGTGCCTGAATCTCGATATATGCCTCGCCTTCTTGGATATCGCCGGCGGGGCAGGTCTCAACTGTCTTGCCGGCTTCGACCACACCGGACTCATAGATGGTCTCGTCGTTTTGAATCACGCGGAAGCGCTGGGGAAACTTGTTGTCTTGGACGTTTTGCACGTTGACGCGCAACTTGCCGCCTTCCTGCAACTGTGCGACCGGCGCGACCGAGATCGTCATCATGTTGTCGCGGACGATGGCGTCGAGCTCATCCTGGATTTCTTGGCGCGATTTACCTTCTGCCGTCGTGACTGAGGCGCCCGCTTCGGGCACGGGCTGCGACTGCCAGGCGTATAACCCTACGGCGATGAGGGCGCAGACGATAGCCAGGCAGACAACGACGAGTTTCTTGCGACGCCCCAGTCCTGCAAGGCGGGGCGGCTTCTTCGCACTCATGCGGCGTCCTTGGTGGTGTAGACACGTGCGAACGTGGACGGGTCAGCTCCAAAGAGCATATGAAGCATCAGGCGGCGCGAGTAGATGAGCTCGTCGAAGTCGTGAGGGAGCTCGATATTGTGGACATGCGCGATGTGGTGGGCGAGCGCCGAGAACGACTCGGGGGCGCAGATAACATCGGTGGTGACGTGGTAGACCGCCGTATCGGGGAACGCCTCTTCGTCGAAAGGCAGGAGATAGGGATCGTCGTCGACCTCGATGGCGACGCCGTACTGGGGCCAGTAATATGCCATGGGAACCTCCCTGCTTCTGGGGCCAAAACTTCCATTGGTTTTGGCTGTCGATGCCGACCATATCAGCCACTACTTGACCAATTTCTGACCAAATGCTTGACGGATTGACATCTCCGCAGGTAAAAGATGGCAAAAATAACTTCAACTTTTTTCGAGCGACAATTGCGTGGTCGCTGGCGGTAAAGCGACATGTGTCAAAAGCATCGTCTGCCGAGGAAACCTTGCCGCTCGCCGAATTGCGCGAACGTAAAAATCGCCAATTATGGAGACGGTCTCGAACACGTCGACAAAACGATGCGGTAACATCTCCCTGCAAACACTGTAGTTAGCTAAAGGGGGAGTTCGCGTGTCTGCAACCATCAAACCCTTCACCGACGAGTTCGAAGAGTATGGTCGCGATGAGTCTCGCACATCGGGCGAGGCCTCGAGCATCTCGTTTCCGACAACGGAGGACGAGGTCCGCGCCATTTTGAAAAAGCTCCATGCCGAGCGTGTCCCGGTGACGGTTCAGGGCGCTCGGACCGGTCTTGCCGCCGGCGCCGTGCCTCATGGCGGTCACGTTCTCAATACTTCCCGCATGAATCGCTACCTAGGCATTCGCCGCGATGAGCAGGGCCGCTTTCTTTTGCGTGTGGCGCCCGGCGTCGTGCTGTCTGAGCTGCGCAAGCAACTGGGCAAGAAAGTGCTGCCGACTGCCGGCTGGGACCAGGCATCGCTTGAGGCCTACGAGGAGTTCCAAGAGGCTCCCGAGCAATTCTTTCCTACCGATCCCACCGAGGCGTCTGCCTGCCTGGGCGGTATGGCGGCATGCAACGCTTCCGGCGCCCGTAGCTACGCTTACGGCCCCATGCGCCCTCACGTCACGGGCCTTCATGTCGTGCTGACCGATGGCGACCTGCTCGAGCTTCACCGTGGCGAGGTTTTTGCACAGGGTCGTCGCCTTTCGCTCGTCACGGCGCAGGGCCGCACGCTCGAGCTCGACCTTCCCGACTACACCATGCCCAAGACCAAAAATGCTTCGGGCTATTTCGTTGCTGACGATATGGATGCCGTCGATCTGTTTATCGGTGCGTGCGGCACGCTCGGCGTCGTCACCGAGCTCGAGATTGCCCTGCAGACGGCGCCTGCGGTCGTTTGGGGCGTGAGCTGCTTCTTTGACAGCGAAGACAAGGCCGTGTCCTTCACCGATTCTGTGCGTCCCGTCCTGTCCCACGCGGCCGCCATCGAATATTTCGATGCGGGCGCCCTGGATATCCTGCGTCGTCAGCGTGAGCAGTCGACCGCGTTCGCCTCGCTGCCGGCGCTCGACAAAGACGCCAAGGTCTGTGTCTACGTGGAGCTCGACTGCGACGACGAAGCCCAGGCGACTGAGGAGTTGTATCACTTGGGGTGGGTACTGGAGCTTGCGGGCGGCAGCGACGATGCGACATGGGTCGCGCGCACCGAGGTCGATCGCGAGTGTCAGCGATTCTTCCGCCATGCGGTGCCCGAGAGCGTCAACATGCTCATCGACGAGCGTCGCCGCACGGATCCCACTATCACCAAACTGGGCTCGGACATGTCGGTGCCCAACGCACGCTTGGCCGATGTCATCGCCCTTTATCGCCGCACGTTGGCCGAAAGTGGGCTTGAATCTGCCGCCTGGGGGCACATCGGTAACAACCATCTGCATGTGAACATTCTGCCGCGCGATGCGCAGGATTACCGCCGCGGCGGAGAACTCTTTGCCCAGTGGGCTTCCGAGGTCACGGCCATGGGCGGCGCCGTCTCCGCCGAACACGGCGTCGGCAAGATCAAGGCGGGCTTCTTGGAGACGATGTACGGTCACGAGGCCATGGTCGAGTCGGCGCGGCTCAAGCTCCAGCTCGATCCTGCCGGGCAGCTGGGTCGCGGCAACCTGTTTTCGGAGAAGCTCTTGGATAAGCTCGTCCAGAAAGGGGGCGCGTGAAGATGAGCGATTTCCATATGGTGGTGTGCGTCAAGGCGGTGCCGGGCAGCACCGAGGTCAAGATGGACCCCAAGACCAATACCATCGTGCGCGATGGCAAGCAGGCGGTCATTAATCCCTTTGACGCGAGCGCTTTGGAATGCGCGCTGGCGCTGAAGGACGACTTTATCGGCTTTGGCATGGACGTGCGCGTAACGGTGGTGTCGATGGGCATCCCCGCGACTGAATCGCTCTTGCGCGACTGCATCGCCCGAGGCGCCGATGACGCACTGCTGCTAACCGATCGCGCCTTTGCAGGTGCCGATACCCTGGCAACCACCTATGCCCTCAAGTGCGGCATCGAGGCGCTCGACGAGGACTTCGACCTGCTCATCTGCGGCAAGATGGCGGTGGACGGCGATACGGCCCAGATTGGACCCGAGCTTGCCGGTGCTTTTGAGATTCCCTGCGTGACCGACGTGAGCTGCGTGCAGAGCGCGGGCTTTACGACCTGTGGCTCACTGGCGCTCGTTCACGGCTGCGATGCCGGCGAGGAGACGGTCTATCTTGAGATGCCGTGCGCGATGACGACTGCCAAGGAGATTGGCCAGCTGCGTATGCCGAGCATTGCCGGTATTCGTGCGGCCGAGGAGGCAGACGTGCGCGTGGTCAACGCTGCCGACGTGAACGCCGACCCCGCGCGCTGCGGCCTTGCCGGCTCGCCGACACAGGTCGTGCGATCGTTTGTGTCCGACTGCGACCAAACGTGCGAGGCCGTTGAGGGCACGGCGTCCGAGCAGGCGGCAAAACTTGCCAAGATTATCGAGGGGATGGCATAGATGAGCGGACTGATTATCGATAGCGAAGCCTGTATCGGCTGCGGTCGCTGCGTTCGCGCCTGTGCCTCTGGCGGCATCGTAGTGGAAGGCGAGCGGCCCAACCGTTGCGCCCGCGTAACCGACGGCTGCATCTTATGCGGTGGGTGCGTCGACGCCTGCCCCGTCAACGCTATCTCGATCGAGCGCGACGAGGCCGCCGGCGCGGTGGACCTTGATGCATATCGAGACATTTGGGTATTCGTTCAGACCGACGAGCACGATGTCGTGGCCCCGGTGGCCTACGAGCTCATGGGCAAGGGGCGCGAGCTTGCCGATGCCCGTGGTTGCCGTCTGGCGGCACTGGTCGGTATGGGCCCCGAGGGTTCTCTCGGTGACCTGGAGCATCTGGTTTGCGCCGGTGCAGACGAGGTCCTGGTCTGTCGCGACGAGCGCCTACGCCAGAACGACGCGGGGGTCTACGCCCGGCTGATCTGTGATTTGGTGGCAGAGCACAAGCCCGAGGCCATTCTGTACGGTGCGACCGCCTTTGGCCGCGAACTGGCACCCGGCGTTGCCGTGCGTTTGAAGACGGGCCTTACGGCTGACTGCACCGTACTTTCGATGGATACGGAGACGGGCCTGCTGCAGCAGACGCGCCCGGCGTTTGGCGGCAACTTGATGGCCACCATCATTTGCCCCAACCACCGTCCTCAGATGGCAACGGTGCGCCCCGGCATCTTTAAGGCGCCCGAGTTTGACTACAGCCGCTCTGGCACGATTACCCAGGTATTCCTTGCGGAAGACGCCAAGGCTCGTGTCGAGATTTCGATTCCCGCCGAGGAACGGGGCCAGCAGGCTTCAATCGCCGATGCCGAGCGCTTGGTCGTGGTAGGTCGCGGCATTGGTTCCAAGAAAAACCTGCCGCTGATGCGAAGGCTCGCCGAGGCTCTGGGAGCCGAGCTTGGCTGCACGCGACCTGTCGTGGAGGCCGGCTGGTTGGAGTATCGCCATCAGATTGGCCAGACGGGAGTATCGGTTTCGCCCAAGCTTCTCCTGAGTATCGGTGTTTCGGGCGCCATCCAGCATCTTGCCGGCATCGGTGGGGCGGAGTGTATTATCGCCATCAACGAGGACCCGGATGCCCCCATCTTTGGTGCTGCCCAGTACAAGGTTGTCGGCGATGCCGTCGAGGTCGTCGAGGAGCTGCTGGCCCAGCTTGAGCGCTAGGCGCGCGCCAGCCAGCCGCGCATCTCGTCCTTTAGACGCTCCCAGGTTGCCTGTGTGGCGGGGTCGGTAAAGGGCTGTGTAATACCAAAGGGCGCGTCGAGTAGGCGGTAGATATCGCCCTGCTCGCGCGCCAGCGCGCGGCTCGCCGGATAGACGAGCTCAAACATAAAGCAGATGAGTCCCACTAGGTAGTCCGCCGGCTCGTCGCGTTCGTCGCGAGCAACGCAGCGGTGCTCGTCAAAGGCGGTAAGCGCCGGTGCCGAGAAGTGGCTGGCAAGAAATGCGTCCTCATCCACTTTGAGGATGGTGTCGACGGTGCTGTCGGCGATGGTGCGCATAATGTCGATCTTGTCGCCATCGCGTACGATATCGCAGAAGCACCGTGTACGCTCGTCGAGTTGTGCCGGCAGGCGAAAGTCACTGTGATAGGCGATGCTCGCGCGGATGAGCTCGTCGTGCTCTTCGGTCTCGATAAAATCTCGGATGCTTGTTGTGGCAGGTGCGTCGTCGGGGCTCTCGCCAAAGAGGACCTCGATGCCCAACGCCGCATGGCTCATGCTCTCGGCATCCTTAAACGTGTCCCAGCGCCGCAGCTGCTCAAAGCGGCCCATATCGTGCAGCAGGCCGCAAAGCCAGGCCAGGTCAATATCCTCTGTCGACCAGCCCTGCTCACGCGCCACGGCATCACATGCCTCGGCAACGTGGTACGTATGCTCGATTTTGAGTGCGATGCGCGGATTGGCGGCATCGTAAGCATCGGTATAGCGTTTGAAGGCCGCGGTCGCCCGGCCCCGATCGATAGCTGTCATAATGACTTCCTAAAAAGCTGTGTCTTTCGATCCGGTGGCAATTGTAGGTGAACTCGGTTGCTGTCGGGCGATGATTCTGCCGTGTCGTTGCCTGACCCAACGAATCGAATTTCTCACCGAGCCGGTCTGCTTCTTCTGGTACCATGGTCAAACTTTACTGTAGCAAAGCGTGACGTGGGCTTTTGTTCTGCGTCAGCGGAAATGGGGGTTTCATGGCACAGGAAGCGACCGCCAACGAGCAAAAGAAATTCAAGGTCCCGCGTATCCCGGGCGACATCATGATCTATCC
>ENA-OUPO01000761-OUPO01000761.1-human-gut-metagenome-genome-assembly--contig:-NODE-761-length-11641-cov-3.50129_pt1 | contig 11641 bp, 13 predicted proteins | sample MGYA00237940_ERZ548809 | MGnify/ENA primary metagenome ERZ548809 (study PRJEB26490, sample SAMN05194695) | human gut metagenome | biome: terrestrial biome; feature: human-associated habitat; material...
CGGTCCCAGGGGGCGTATGCTTCTATTCAGGCTGCTGCTCACCGTCCTGGGCTTCGGCGGACGCCCTGCGCTGCCGCAACGGCAACCTGAACATCGCGCCTTCTCCCATTCCGCCCCTTGACAGGGGACTTTTTCTCTGTTATAATAAGCAACGCTTGTTGCGCAACATGAGTTTTCATCACGAAGGGAGGAGCATTTGTGCCGCCGAAGGTCAAATTTACCCGGGAGGAGATCATCCGGGCTGCTCTGGATATTGTCCGGGAGACGGGGCCGGAGGGCCTTACCGCCCGGAGTCTGGCCGCCCGGCTGGGCTGCTCCGTCAAGCCTATTTTCGGCCTGTTCCGGAGCATGGAGGAGGTGCAGCAGGAGGTTCTGGCCGCCGGATACCGGCTGTACGGCCAAACCATCGCCCAGGCCATGGAGGCCGGGAAATATCCCCCCTACAAGGCCTCCGGCATGGCCTACATTGCCTTTGCCCAGCAGGAAAAGCCCCTGTTCCGGCTGCTGTTTATGCGGGACCGCAGCCACGAGGACGCGTCTCCCCGTCTGGGAGACGATGTGGAGCCCCTGCTGGACCTGATCCAGCAGGCCGCCGGCATCAGCCGGGAAAGCGCCCGGATGTTCCACCTGGAGATGTGGATCTATGTCCACGGCATCGCCGCCATGGCGGCCACGTCGTTTCTGGACTGGGACACGGAGCTCATCAGCGCGTCGCTGACCGACGCCTATAGGGGCCTGCTGGCTCGATTCAAGGAAAAGGAGGCGCAGGAATGAACGCCGTTGAAATACAGGGTCTCACCAAACGCTATGGGGCCATCACCGCCGTGGACAGCCTGGACCTGACGGTCCGTCAGGGGGAGCTGTTCGCCCTGCTGGGCGTCAACGGCGCAGGCAAGACCACCACCATCAAAATGCTGTCGTGCCTGACCCGGCCCGACGGCGGCGACGCCCGGCTGCTGGGCCGCAGCATTGTGTCGGATGCCGCCGGGGTAAAGCGCTGCATCGGCGTATCCCCCCAGGAGACCGCCGTGGCCCCCAACCTCACCGCCCGGGAGAATCTGGCGCTGCTGTGCGGCGTCCACGGTCTGTCCCGGCAGGAGACCGCCGCCCGCACAGAGGAGCTGTCCCGGACCCTGGGGCTGGAGCCCATTCTGGCCCGCCGGGCCGGGAAGCTCTCCGGCGGCTGGCAGCGGCGGCTGAGCATCGCCATGGCTCTGATCGCCCGGCCGGAGATCCTGTTTCTGGATGAGCCCACCCTGGGGCTGGACGTGCTGGCCCGGGCGGAGCTATGGGACGTGGTCCGCCAGCTGAAGGGCCGGATCACCGTGATCCTCACCACCCACTACCTGGAGGAGGCCGAGGCCCTGTCCGACCGGGTGGGCATTATGAAGGACGGCCGGCTGCTGGCCCTGGGCACGCCGGAGGAGCTGAAGCGCCAGGCCGGCTGTGACAGATTTGAGGACGCGTTTATCGCCATGGTAAGGGAGGCGGGAAGATGAAGCTGCGCGCACTTTGCCGCCGCACCACGCTGGAGCTGGTGCGGGATCCGCTGACGCTGGGCTTCGGCCTAGGCTTTCCCCTGGTGCTGCTGCTTCTGCTCAGTGCCATCCAGGCCAACATCCCCGTAAGCCTGTTTGAAATCGACCGCCTGACCCCGGGCATCACCGTGTTCGGTCTGGCGTTTGTGGCCCTGTTCTCCGCCACTCTGGTGTCCCGTGACCGGGAGAGCGCCCTTTTGCAGCGGCTGTACACCACGCCCCTTACTGCCGGGGACTTCATCTTCGGCTATATGCTGCCGCTGCTGCCTATGGCGGCGGTGCAGGTGGCAGTCTGCTGCCTGGCGGCCATTCCCCTGGGACTGACGGTATCGGTGCGGATGCTGTGGGCGGTGCTGCTGGACCTGCCGGCGGCGCTGCTGTTCATCGGCCTGGGCCTGCTGTGCGGCAGTGTGCTGAACGTCAAGCAGGCAGGCGGCATCTGCGGCGCTCTGCTGACCAATCTGACGGCCTGGCTGTCGGGCACCTGGTTCGATCTGGAGCTGGTAGGCGGCGCCTTCAAGCGCATTGCCTATGCCCTGCCCTTTGTCCACGCGGTGGAGCTGGACCGGGCGGCTCTGGCCGGAGACTGGGCGGGGCTCACGCCTCATCTGTGGTGGGTGCTGGCCTATGCCGCCGCAGCCCTGGCCGCCGCCGTGCTGCTGTTCCTGCGTCAAATGAAAAAGCAATAGAAAGCAATCGCAAAAAAGCACCGATGCGCGGCATCGGTGCTTTTCCTATGCAGGACTCGTGCAGGACTCAGAACAGGCGCTGCTTCCGGGCAATGACCTGGCCGTCCACCCGCAGCAGCTGCTTGCCGGTGGGAGTGAACTCCGTTTCCACATCGTGACCGCTCACCCGGGCGCGGATGGTATAGCCGGTTTCCACGACGCCCTCCTGCCGTCCGTAGACCCTTCCGTCCACGATCAGCTCCGTCAGGCCATAGCTGCGGCGGACCTCGATCTCATGGCTGCCGTATGCGGCGGTCAGCAGAGTCCGGTGCTTCCCCTCCGCCGGCTGGCCCAGAGAGGGACTGTTGGGCCGTTCCCCCATGGACGCGTCGTAAAACTCCGTATTCTGGGGCAGCGGCTCCGGCGTCTCCCTCTGCCCCTCCGGCTCCTCCATGGCCTCCCGGCCCCGGCGGACGCCCGTGGCCAGATACCACAGCAGCAGGCCGTGGAACACCACATCCAGGATGCTGGACGCCTCGAAGGCCGTCACCAGGCCCGCCACCAGCGCCGCCGTATCCACGGAGAACAGCACCAGCGCCGCCGTCAGCCAGCCCCGCCGCTTTTTGGACAGCAGCCAGCACAGGAAATACACCGCCATCACCAGCACCGCGCCCGCCGCGCCCAGCACCAGCCACTTGACCTCCCCGGTAAAGTCATAAAAGCCCCGGGCAAACACCGCCCAGATGTAGGCGGCAAAATCCGTGAACAGATAGTATCTGTCCGACCCCGTCAGGGCCAGAAGGGTATTTACCGCCGTCAGGACCAGCATCGCCAGCAGATTGCCCCGTGCGGCCTTGTATGCCGCCCCCGCAGTTTTGCTTTTCATCTCTCGTCTCCTTTTATTCTCTCTGTATTTACAAAGCACGCCAGCTCTCCGGCCGCAGGCCGTGTCCCATAAGTCCCTCCTGCACCTGCTGCCGCAGAGCAGGCAGGTCCCGGTTCAGGGTTCCCTTCAGGGTCAGATAGTTGGATGCATGGTTCATCCGGAACACGCTGCCCGGGCTGTCCATATGGTCCAGCAGCAGGGCCGTCTCCTGCAAAATTTCCGCCGGACCCAGCACCTGGAAGCTGCCCTCCCGGACCCAGCGCTCCAGCGGCGTTCCCGGCTCCACCATCAGCGTCAGCAGGCCGATGTATTCCGGGTTCATGGCGCTGAGGGCCCGGGCGGTGTCCACGGCGTGCTCCCGGAGCAGCTCCCGGCTGCCCAGGCCCGAAATGGCCGTCACCGACAGGGCAAGTCCCGCCCGCCGGGCCTTCTGCCCTGCCGCCACGATGGCCGCGGCCGTGTGCCCCTTCTGCATCCGCTCCAGCACCGCGTCACAGCCGGATTCCAGGCCCATATACACCATTTTCAGGCCGCCCTCCCGCAGCCGCCGCAGCTCCTCCTCCGTCTTGACCTGGAGACTCCGGGGCGAGGCGTAGCAGGTGACCCGCTGGCACTCGGGAAACAGGCTGTACACCATGGCCAGAATTTCCAGCAGCTCATCGGTTTTCCGCATCAGGGCGTCTCCATCGGCCAGAAAGACCCGCTCCACCCGGCGGTATACCTGCCGGGCCAGGCGGAAATCCTCCCGGATCTCCTCCATAGGCCGCAGGGCAAACCGCTTATCGTCATACATATCGCAGAAGGCGCAGCGGTTATGGCTGCACCCATAGGTCACCTGGATGATGAGGCTGTATGCCTCGCTGGGGGGACGGTAGACCTTTCCCTTGTATCGCATGGGCAATTCCTCCTTTTCCCCGCTATTATCGCATACTTTTCCCGGTTTGAAAAGAGCCAGGGCCGCCAAAGAACAAAAAATCCTCCTCCATCGGAAAGGAAGATCGTTACGAAAGAAACCCATCAGGGGTGTCTTTCGTTTGCAATCACAGGTTTTTCAGGACTTTTTAAGTTCTGAAAAACCGCACGAGGCTGGTCAAAAAGACTTTTTGACCAGCCTCAGGGTCTATTTCCAGGCGCTCCGGCATAAGCTGGACCAGCTTCAACAAACGAGGAGGAATTTTATGGACAACAATTTCAATCGTGTGCGCCTGTGCGGCCGGGCCGCCGGGGAGCCTGCCCTGTCCCATATAAACCACGGCGAGCACTTTTACCGCTTTCCCCTGTCGGTGGAGCGGCTGTCGGGCCAGGAGGACCTGCTGCCGGTGATTCTGCCCCGGCGGCTGCTGGAGGAGCACCCCGTACATACCGGCGACACGCTGACCCTCACCGGTCAGCTGCGCTCCTTCAACAACCGCAGCGGCCAGGGGCCCCGGCTGGTGATCTCCGTGTTTGTCCGGGAGCTGACTCCCGGCGGCGCGGCCCCCTTTAACCAGATTCAGCTCTCCGGCGTGCTGTGCAAGGCCCCCTCCCTGCGGCGGACGCCCTTGGGCCGGGAGATCTGCGACCTGATCCTGGCGGTAAACCGCCGGTACGGGCGGGCGGACTATCTGCCCTGCATCGCCTGGGGGGCCATCGCCCAGCAGACGGCCCGGCTTCCGGTGGGTTCCCGCCTGACGGTGGAGGGCCGGGTCCAGAGCCGGGGCTATACGAAAACCGTGGACGGCGTGGGCCAGGAGCGTACCGCCTATGAGGTATCCATCATGCGTCCGGCGGAGCCGGAGGAATTTTTGCTGTAGGGCCGCCGTTTCCCCTCCCGGGTCAGTTGATTTCCCCGGCAAATGGTGCTATCCTATTGTTGAATACAGAGAAACAGAGGATCGCATCTATGACATGGACCCATCACCACGCCCATCCGGCCGTCCGTCGGGACGTGGACATGACCCAGGGCAGCATCACCCGCCACCTGGTGGAGTTCGCCCTGCCGCTGCTGGCCGGCAACGTGTTTCAGCAGCTGTACAACATGGTGGACACCTGGGTGGTGGGCAACTTCGTGTCCAACGAGGCGTTCTCCGCCGTGGGCACCGTGGGGCCCATCATCAATATGCTCATTGGCTTTTTCATGGGCCTGTCCAGCGGTGCAGGCGTGGTCATCAGTCAGTACTACGGGGCCCATAAGCCGGACAGAGTCCGGGACACCGTCCACACGGCCATGGTGCTGACGCTGGTGCTGTGCGGGGCGTTCACGGCCCTGGGTCTGGCCCTGATCCCGGCCATGCTGGCCCTGATGAACACCCCGGCGGAGGTGCTGCCGGAGTCCACGGCCTATCTGTCCATCTATTTTTCCGGCATTACGGGGCTGCTCATCTACAACATGGGCTCCGGCATTCTCCGGGCAGTGGGCGACTCCCGGCGTCCCTTCTACTTTCTGGTGGTGTCGGCGGGGCTGAACACGGTGCTGGACCTGGTGTTCGTGATCCGCTTCCGCATGGGCGTTGCAGGCGTTGCCTGGGCCACCATCATCGCCCAGGCGGCGTCGGCGGTGCTGGTGCTGGCAGTGCTGCTGCGGACGGACAGCTGCGTGCGCCTGGAGCTGCGGCGGCTGCGGGTCCATTGGGACATGCTGGGCAAGATCATGCGGGTAGGCATCCCGGCGGCTCTGCAAATGGCCGTCACCGCCTTCTCCAACGTCTTTGTCCAGTCCTATATCAACCATTTCGGTCCGGACTGCATGTCCGGCTGGACGGCGTATACCAAGATCGACCAGCTGATGTTCCTGCCCATGCAGTCCCTGGCCCTGTCTGCCACCACCTTCGTGGGGCAGAATCTGGGAGCCGGGAACGCCCAGCGGGCCCACCAGGGCACCCGTCGTGCACTGGCGATCTCCCTGGCGGTAACGGCGGTGCTGATGGTGCCGGTGCTGGTGTTTGCGCCCCAGCTGACGGCCTTCTTCAACCGCAAGGCGGAGGTGGTGGCCTACGGCACCCTGCTGCTGCGGTATATCTCGCCCTTCTACCTGCTGTGCTGCATCAACCAGATCTATTCCGGCGCGCTGCGGGGCGCAGGCAACAGCCAGGTGCCCATGGTCATCATGCTGGGCTCCTTCGTGGTGTTCCGCCAGATCTATTTGTACATCATGTCCCACTATATCAGCAATGCCCTGCTGCCTCTGGCCATGGGCTATCCCGCCGGATGGCTGGTGTGCAGCGCCGCCACCCTGCTGTATTACCGCAGGGCCGCCCTGGGCCGACGGCGGCTGGTGGAGGACAACTGACCGGCAAAGGAGCGAATGGTCTATGCAACAAATCACGGTATCTCTGGGGCAGCGGTCCTACCCCATTGAGATCGGCCCGGGCCTGCTGCGGGAAGCCCGCCGCCGGCTGGAGGCTCTGCCGGTTAAGCGGTGGGCCGTTATCGCCGACGACAACACCGCCGTCCTGTACGCCGGGGCCCTGGACCTGCCGGTATACACCTTCCCCGCCGGAGAGGGCAGCAAGCGTCTGGCGGTGTATGAGGACCTGTGCCGCCGGCTGCTGGCGGACGGCTTCACCCGCCAGGACGGCATCGCGGCCCTGGGCGGCGGCGTCACCGGTGACCTGGCGGGCTTTATAGCCGGTACCCTGCTGCGGGGCGTGGCTCTGGCCCAGCTGCCCACCTCCCTGCTGGCCCAGGTGGACAGCAGCGTCGGCGGCAAGACCGGTCTGGACCTGCCGGAGGGGAAGAACCTCATCGGCTGCTTTTACCAGCCCCGGCTGGTGCTGGCAGATACGGCGTGCCTGGCCACCCTGCCCCGGCGGCAGCTGTCCTCGGGCATGGCGGAGGTCATCAAGTGCGGCGTCATCGGCGACGAGGCCATTTTGCACCACCTGGAAACGGCGGAGGAGCCGAATCTTCCCTGGCTGGTGGCGCGCTGCTGCCGGTATAAGGCGGCGGTGGTGTCCCGGGACGAGCGGGACGGCGGCGGGCGCCGGGTGCTGAACTTCGGCCATACCTTCGGCCACGCCTATGAGGCCGCCGGAGGATACGATACCCGGACCCACGGCGAGGCCGTGGCCGCCGGGATGATGCACATGCTGCGCTGGCAGGTGCGGCACGGTCTGGGCGGCGGGCAGCTGCTGGAGCGGCTGACCCCCCTGCTGCGGCGGTGGGACCTGCCCACCCGGCTGCCCTGGGACGGGGCGGCGGGCTATCTGGCCCGGGACAAAAAGCGCGGCGGCGACGGCATTACCATCGCCGTGGCGGAGCGGGCCGGCCAGGGCCGTCTGCTGACGGTACCCCTGGCGGCCCTGATGGAGGACGTATGATGGACGTGCGCTTGCTTCCGGCCCCGCTGCGGGGGGCGGTGACGCCGCCGCCGTCCAAAAGCCTGCTGCACCGGCAGCTGATCTGTCTGGCCCAGGCAGGAGAGTTTCCCTGCCCGCCGGACCCCTCCGACGATGTGGAGGCCACGGTCCGGGGGCTGTGGGCCTTGTATCACGAAAAGGCCCCCGTCATCGACTGCGGGGCCAGCGGCAGCACCCTGCGGTTTCTGCTGCCCCTGGCCATGGCCCGGGGCCAGGTGGGCACGGTGTTCACCGGCACGGAGCGGCTGCTGGAGCGGCCCCTGCCGGGGGACTGGGGCCTTGCGCCCACGGAAAACGGTCTGCGGGTGACCCGGGCGCTGTCCGGCGGGCAGATTCCGGTGGACGGGACCCGGACGTCTCAGCTGCTCTCCGGGCTGCTGATGGCCCTGCCCGGTCTGGCGGCAGACTCGGAGCTGGCGCTGTCCGGCCCCCTGGCCTCCCGCCCCTATGTAGACCTGACGCTGGCGGTGCTGCGGCGCTGCGGCGTGCACATCGGCCAAACGGATTGCGGCTTCACGATACCGGGTGGGCAGCGGTTCCGGACCGTGCCCCTGGACGCGGAGCCGGACTGGTCCGCAGCAGCCTTCTGGCTGGCGGTAAGGGCCCTGGGCTGTGCTGTGGCCGTCACGGGCCTGCGCCGGGACTCCCTCCAGGGGGACCGGGCGGCGGCGGCCCTGTGCCGTTGTCTGCCGGAGGAGGTAGACCTGACGGATATCCCGGACCTGCTGCCGCCGCTGGCCCTGCTGGCGGCGCTGCGGCCGGGAACGGAAACCCGCTTCACCGGCGCGGCCCGGCTGCGGGATAAGGAGAGCGACCGCCTGGCGTCGGTTTCGGCGGCGCTGACCGCCCTGGGAGGCCGTGTCCGGCAGGAGCCGGAGGGTCTCACCGTATGGGGCGTGGAGCGGCTCTCCGGCGGCGAAGCCGACAGCTGCGGCGACCACCGCATCGCCATGCTGTGCGCCTGCGCCGCCCCCTTCTGCACCGGCCCGGTGGTTCTGCGGAACGCCGGATGCACCGCCAAATCCTATCCCGGCTTCTGGGCGGACTACTGCCGCCTGGGCGGGCAATTCGAGGTATTGTAACATGCTGGATTACACCATATTCGGAGAGTCCCACGGCCCCGCCGTGGGCGTTCTGGTCACCGGCGCGGCCCCGGGCCTGCCGGTGGACCGGGAGCTCATCGCCCGGGAGCTTCAGCGCCGGGCCCCCCATGGCCCCCTGGCCACCGCCCGGCGGGAGCCGGACCGGCTCCGCATTCTCAGCGGCGTATACAATGGACACACCACCGGGGACCCCATCTGCCTGATTCTGGAAAACCGGGACGTCCGCTCCGGCGACTACGCCGCTCTGGCGGACAAGCCCCGCCCCGGCCACGCCGATTACGCCGCCCATGTCCGCAGCCAGGGGCACAACGACCCCCGGGGCGGAGGCCCCTATTCCGGCCGCCTGACCGCGCCCCTGGTGGCGGCGGGAGCCATGGTAAAGAGCTGGCTGAAAGCACAGGATATTGAAATAAAAGCGCACCTTATTGATGAAAAAGAGCTGCGGCAGCAGGCGGAGGCGGCCAAGGCCGCCGGAGATTCCGTGGGTGGTCAGGTGCGCTGCACCGTCACGGGCCTTCCGGCGGGACTGGGCGGTCCCGGCTGGCGGGAGGCGGTGGAATCGGAGCTGGCCCGTCACCTGTTCGCCATCCCGGCGGTGAAGGCCCTGGGCTTTGGCGACGGCGCGGCCCTGGCCGCCCTGCGGGGCAGTCAGGCCAACGATGCCCTGCGCACCGACGGGACCCGGGTGTGGACCGTCACCAATCACAACGGCGGCATCAACGGCGGCGTCACCAACGGCATGCCGGTGACCTTCACCGTGACCTTCAAGCCCACCCCCTCCATCGCCATCCCTCAGGACACCGTGGACCTGGCCCGCATGGAAAACTGCACCGTAACGGTCCAGGGCCGCCACGATCCCTGCATTGCCCTGCGGGCGGCCCCCATTGTGGAGGCGGCTGCGGCCCTGGCCCTGTGGCGGGTGCTGGACCCCCAGGCGGGCGATCTGGACACCCTGCGGCTGCGGCTGGACGGCATAGACCGGCAGCTGGTGCAGCTGTTTGTCCGGCGGCAGGAGCTGTCCCGTGACATCGGAGCCTATAAGGCCGCCTGCGGCCTGCCGGTGCAGGACCCGGAGCGGGAGGCCCAGGTGCTGCGCAGCCGGGGCGACCTGGCCCCGGAGCGCCGGGAGCAGGTGGAGCGGCTGTATGAAACGCTGATGGCCCTGAGCCGGGAGGAGCAGTCGTGAGAAACCTGATTTTCGTGGGCCTGCCCGGCAGCGGCAAAAGCACCGTGGGCAGGCTGGCGGCCAGGACCCTGGGGCTTCCCTTCGTGGACGCGGACAAGGCCCTGGAGCAGGCGGAGGGCCGCAGCATACCGGACATTTTCGCCGACGGCGGCGAGTCATATTTCCGCACTCTGGAGACCCGGGTGCTGACGGACCTGTGCCGCCGGGAGGGCATGGTTCTGGCCACCGGCGGCGGGGCGGTGCTGCGTCGGGAGAACCGAACGCTGCTGAAGGGCAGCGGCCTGGTGATCTTTCTGGACCGCTCCCCCTGGGCCATCCGCCGGACCCTGCGGCGGCAGGGCCGCCCTCTGCTGACGGATGATGACGCCATCTTCCGCCTGTATCGCCGGCGGCGGAGCCTGTACCGGGCCGCCGCCCACCATGCCGTCAACAAGCCCACAGCCCGTCAGGCGGCGGAGGAGGCCGTCCGGCTGTGGAGAGAGGAGCAGCAATGAAATTTCTTGTTCTCAACGGTCCCAATCTGAACCTGCTGGGCAAGCGGGAGCCCGGCGTCTACGGTACCGGCACCTACGCCGGCCTCTGCGCGGAGATCGCGGCCTATGCCGCCGCCCGGGGGATTCGGGCGGATATCCGCCAGAGCAACCATGAAGGGGTGCTCATCGACGAAATTCAGGCCGCTGACGGAGTGTATGACGGCATCGTCATCAACCCCGGGGCCTATACCCATTACAGCTACGCCATTTACGATGCCCTGCTGGCAGTCCGCGTTCCGGCGGTGGAGGTGCACATCAGCGACATCAGCCGCCGTGAGGCGTTCCGCCGGACGTCCGTCACCGCCCCGGCCTGCCGGGGCCAGATCGTGGGTCACGGCTTCCGGGGCTACCTGGAGGCCATGGAGTTATTGGAAAACATGCACAAGGAGGATATGAAATGAAGCTCTGTGTGATCGGCGACCCGGTGGGTCACAGCATGTCCCCGGTGCTGCACCGGCGCATGCTGGCCCTTTCGGGGATCGAAGGCGACTATCAGGCCGTCACCGTCACCCGGGAGACGCTGCCGGACTTTATGGCGGCAGGCCGGGCCGGGGAATGGGACGGCTGCAACGTCACCATGCCCTTAAAGCAGGAGGTCATCCGCTATCTGGACCAGCTGAGCCCGGAGGCGGAGGCCTGCGGCGCGGTAAATACGGTGTGCTTCCGGAACGGGCACACCGTGGGCTATAATACCGACGCCCCCGGCATCCGGGCGGGCTTTGCCGCCCGGGGCGCCGCCCCCACAGGCCGGGCTCTGGTCATCGGCAACGGCGGCGCGGCCCGGGCGGCCCGGTGGGCCCTGGCAGACCGGGGCGTCATCACCGCCGCCCGCCGCGGCGGCGACGTGACCATGGACCAGCTGCCCCAGGCCGCCCGGCAGTGCCGGGTGGTGGTCAATGCCACCCCCCTGGGCATGGAGGGCTTCCCGCCGTTTGCGGACCTGTCCTTCCTGGATAGCCTTCCCGCCGGCGCGGCGGTGTTTGACCTGATCTACGCCCCCCGGAAAACGGAGCTGTATCAGGCGGCCAGGGCCCGGGGCCTCATCGCCATCACCGGCATGGAGCTGCTGGTGCAGCAGGCCATTCTGGCCTTCAACCATTTCACCGGCGCGGGGCTGGAGCAGGAGGCCACCCGCCGTGAGCTGCTGGCCCTGGTAAACGAGACATAAAAACACACGCCGCGATCAAGCTGATCGCGGCGTGTTTGCGTGCGTGTAAGCACAAGCCTGCGGGGCCGTGGGGGCCGCGTTATAACCTGCACCGATTCAGCAGGTGGGTTGTCTCCAGCGTGCTTCGTAGCTTCCAACTTCCAGCCGCAGACGGCAGCCGGGAGGCCTGCTGTTCACATACTGATCCGACATCCCCTATAACAAAATGTGAGGATAAAAAAG
>ENA-OUPO01000771-OUPO01000771.1-human-gut-metagenome-genome-assembly--contig:-NODE-771-length-11503-cov-3.71716_pt1 | contig 11503 bp, 10 predicted proteins | sample MGYA00237940_ERZ548809 | MGnify/ENA primary metagenome ERZ548809 (study PRJEB26490, sample SAMN05194695) | human gut metagenome | biome: terrestrial biome; feature: human-associated habitat; material...
GATCGCCTGGCAGATTACCTTACGACATGCAAGGGAAGCACGGCCAAACAATTGCAGCGTCTGTGTCCCTACTTGTCAGAAAACCTGCTCTCGCCCATGGAGTGCATCATGCTCGCTCTGTTTTCGCTTCCGTTTTCCTATGGCGGGTTTGCCTGCGGACCTTTTAAGACCGACTACAAGATCGAGTTCGATGACCGTGCGCAGGCAATCTCGGGGATGCCTCATGCAGTTTGCGATGCGTATCAAGAAGCGGCTCGGTTTGACCTGGAATACAACGGTGAGCTGGGCCATTCCTCTCGGAGGGGACGTATCCATGATGAAAAGCGCAACACGGGCTTGATTACTATGGGAATCGAGGTCGCGACGGTCAATAGCGAAATGCTCTGTGACATGGAAGCGATGGAAGCGCTCGCATGGCGCATGCACCAGCGTATGCGAAAGCGGTACCGGAATCGTGTCGATGCCCGCAGGAAGAAGCAAGAGGCGTTGCTTAACACGCTGCGGGCGTGTTTTGGGCTTAAGCCGGTCTAATTCACGTCGAAAATAGGGGGTTAATCATATGCCCTGGCCAAAATATGGCAAATATGAGTACTGTCACTAAATCAGTAACAGCAAAATCAAGGAATTTAGGACTCGGAGGCGGCATAAAGTAAGAAGATAATAAACAAATGTGTAATAACTAAGCATCAGGTTGGCGACACTGAGCGCAAAATCTGTCCGAGAGGCCAAAATTGCCTGTTACTAAATTGGTGACAGTACTCATATTTGCCATTTTTTGGCCACGGCACCCTAGGAAGGGTGCCCCGGAGCTCCCCATAGGGGAGCTCCGGGCTTCACAGAGGCACGAATAGCCCACTCCGACCTGCGAAATCTGTACTCGCGATGCGAATGACGCCCCTAACCTTAAACTTTAGCTTGAACTTAGCTATAATGCGCTACATTCCTACCAGGCTGTGGTTGCGGACGGACGAAATGCCCGTCCTAGTCCAAGACAGACGCGGTCAAAGGGATCCACGTAAGCGACCGCGTGCGCGCGGCGCGATCATGGCGCGTCCTAGATGTAAGCCGCACCGTCCGTTCTACTTTCTTTGGGGCAATACCGCCTCGCGGGCGAGCGGGCCAGTCGTGAAGGTGGCTGCGGCCTCCCGAGCAAACACCCCGGTGCGCAAGTGTGGGGTCAAATACCAGGTCAGCTGGTGGGAACAATCTGATATTCCGCGCAACGCACGGATCGTATACGACACAGAAGGCAGGGTAGTGGACATGGTGAGGGGCAGCTTGATGCACGCGGCTCGGTTAGGTGCTGGGACCGCAGCGGTCATCGCCGTTTTGGGCCTGAGCGGATGCGCGTTCAACCCGCTGTCTACGTTCACGACTCCCACGATCGACCAGATCGAGTACGAGACCGTCACGCCCGCGGTGTCGGATGATGCCCTGGTCACCCCCGGTACCCTGACGGTTGCCCTCGATACCTCCGATGCGCCGCAGGCCATGCAGGGCGCTGACGGCGAGCTCACGGGGTATGCAGTCGACGCTGCCCGCGCCCTCGCAAGCCGCATGGGCCTTAAGGTCGCCTTTGTCGATGCGTCCTCGGCAGGTTCCGCGCTCGGCGACAAAAAGGCTGATATCTTTATCGGCGAGATCAACTCCACGGACGGGGACGTTAGCTCGCTCGGCACCTGCCTGTACGATGCCGCTTCCGTGTTCGGTAAAACCAGCGATGGTGGGTCGCTGAGCGTTTCCACCGATACCCTTAACACGTCTACTCTGGGTATCCAGATGTCCTCGGCCTCGCAGGAGGCGCTTGCTAAGCAGAGCATCACCGCCAACCAAAAGACTTACTCCAACATCAACGAGTGCTTTGAGGCGCTCGAGTCCGGCGAGGTCGACTATGTGATCTGCGACTCCACGGCTGGCGGTTACCTTGCGCGACTGATGAGCGAGATCTCCTATGTCGGTGCGCTCGAGGCGCCCTCGACGCTTGGTGTTGCAGGCCTTTCGTCCAATGACGAACTGTGTCGTGCCGTGAGCGATGCCCTCGACGGTATTACGGCCGACGGCACGCTCGAGGCGGTCCACTGCGTCTGGTACGGCACGATGCCCTACGACCTCACCACTAAGACGGTTTCGGGCGCTAACGTGCAGCCGGGCGACTCTGAGTCCAGCGAGACCACATCCTCCGGCAGCGAGTCCTCCGATTCCAACAATGAGACCGCATCCTCCGAAGACAAATCGTCCAGCCAGGAAGACACCATCACCGACGACGACATTAACAAGCTTAATAGCTAGTTATTGCTAGGGGTGGCGTCTCCTATGCGCTAGGAGAGATGCCCCTTCACGGTTTCAACACGCACTGCCGGGCTTCCCCAATAGGGGAGCCCGGCTTTTTCATCTCTATAAAACCAGCAGGTCAAAGCCAATTTTCGGGACCAAATACAAAGTCGCCGGCTCCCTCCTATAGCGCACTTTGCCACAGAAAAGTGCGAGACTTCGGTATGCGGTATCAAGCAATCGTTATTCGGGTCTTTGGGAATCCGCGTGATTAAATGCACGGCAATGGGTACATAGCCAGTACAGTAAGTCCCCGAGGCAGATTGGAGCCACGTATGGATATCAAGGTTTCTGGACGCAAGACGACGGTAACCGATGCTCTGCGTGCGCATGTGGATGAGAAGATCGGCGAGGCGCTCAAGGTTTTCGATATCGAGCCCATGACGGTCGACGTTGTACTTCGCTATGAGAAGAACCCCTCGAACCCCAACCCGGCAATCGTCGAGGTTACGGTTCGCGCCCGCGGTTCGGTGATTCGCGTTGCCGAGCACGGTGCAGATATGTACGCCGCCATCGACCTCTCCGCCGATAAGGTCACCCGCCAGCTGCGCAAGTTCAAGACCAAGGTCGTGGACAACCGCCAGGGTGGTGCCAGCGCAGCGGATGTTGCACCGGTCGAGCGTGTCGAGGATCTGGCCGACCTGCTGCTGCCCGAGGAGGACGACGACCTGCTCGTCCGCGAGAAGGTCATCGATGTCACCCCGATGACTGAGGAGCAGGCGCTGGTGCAGACCGATCTGCTGGGCCACGACTTCTACGTGTTCGAGAACGCGACGACTGGCCTCATCAATGTGGTGTATCACCGTAAGAATGGTGGATATGGCATCATCAAGCCCCGTATCGAAACACTTGACGAGTAAAATACGTTAACTTGCATGAGTTAACGGTTGGCGGCCATCCCATGCGGGTGGCCGCCTTTTTACGTAAGGAGTCGCTTTGATGGACAAGGCTGCATCTACCGGCCATTCTGACCGTTGCCGCATCGTCGTCGATACCTGCTGCGACTTTAGCCCCGAGGTCGCCGCGAACCTCGATGTCGATATCCTGGGTTTCCCCTTCATTATCGATGGCGAGGAGCGCACGGATGACATCTGGTCGAGCATCACACCCAAGGAGTTCTACGATCGCATGCGCGCCGGTGCCCGCGTGTCCACCTCGGCTGTGTCGCTCGGTCGCTATATCGAGTTCTTTACCGAGTGCGCCAAAGAGGGTACGCCCACGGTCTACCTGTGCTTTACCTCGGCGCTGTCGTCGAGCTACAACTCCGCGTGCCAGGCGGCGGACGCCGTGCGCGCCGAGTATCCCAACTTTGAGCTGTACGTGGTCGACAACGCTCTGCCCTGTGCGACCGGTGAGCTCTTGGCGCTTGAGGCCGTGCGCCAGCGTTCGGCGGGACTGACCGCCAAGCAGCTGGTCGACTGGGCAAACGAGGCCAAGACCTATGTCCACGGTTACTTTACGCTCGAGAGCTTTGACGCGCTGGCTGCCGGCGGCCGCATTCCGCCCGCGGCGGCACAGCTCACGGCAAAGCTCGACGTCAAACCCGAGCTGTCCTACGACCTGGCCGGCTCGCTGTCGCTGATCGGCGTCAACCGCGGTCGCAAGAAGGCGCTCAAGTCCATTCTCAAGTCGTTCCGCGAGAACTATGTGCCCGATCGCACCATGCCCATCGCCATTATGACGGCCGATGCCGAAAAGGACGGCGACTGGCTCGAGGCCGCCATCCGCAAGGAGGAAGGCTGCGCCGACGTGACCATCATCCGCAGCTCTGTGGGCCCCACCATTGGCTCGCACGTGGGCCCCGGCATGGTGGCTTGCGCGTTTTGGGGCAAGAACCGCGCCGACAAGGCGTCGCTTTCCGACCGCATCGCCCGCCGCGTGCGCGGTCAGTAGGCAAGTAACGCGGCCGTAATCGATCCCAACTCACAGCCCAAACGCTGGCACCGAGTATTCAACCTGGTAACAACACCCAACCCAAAAGGAAAGGTTTCATGGCAAACAAGCTCTCCGTCGCATTCATCGGCACCGGAATCATGGGTGCCCCCATCGCCGGCCACATCCTGGATGCCGGCTATCCCGTCACGGTCAACAACCGCACTAAGTCCAAGGCGGCGGCGCTTATCGAGCACGGCGCAGTCTGGGCTGATACGCCGGCAGATGCCGTGGCGAACGCCGACGTCGTCTTTACCATGGTGGGTTATCCCTCCGAGGTCGAGGAGCTCTACCTGGCGGGCGACGGCCTGCTGGCCTGCACTAAGCCCGGCGCGGTGCTGATCGACCTCACTACGAGCTCGCCCGAGCTCGCCCGTGACATTGCCGAGGCCGCCCAGGTTTCTGGTCGCATGGCGTTTGACTGCCCCGTCACCGGCGGCGAGTCGGGCGCTATCGCCGGTACGCTCACGGCTATCGTGGGCGCTACCGAGAACGACATCGCCCCGGTCCGCGACATTCTTGCCACCTTTGCGGCAACCATCTGCTGCTTCGATGGCGCCGGCAAGGGTCAGGCTGCCAAGCTCGCCAACCAGGTGTCGCTGGGCGCCTGCATGGTCGGCATGGCAGACGCCATGGCATTTGCCGAGCTGAGCGGCCTTGATCTGGAGAAGACCCGCCAGATGATCCTGGGCGGTACCGGCAAGTCCGGCGCCATGGAGAGCCTGGCTCCCAAGGCGCTCGACGGCGACTACAAGCCCGGCTTTATGGTCGAGCACTTCATTAAGGACCTGCGCCTGGCCCTTGCCTACGCCGACGACCGCGAGCTCGCGCTGCCCGGTGCCGACGTGGCCTTTACGCTCTACGATATGCTTGACGCCATCGGTGGCGCCAAGCTGGGCACCCAGGCCATCACGGTCCTCTACAAGGAGGAGGCCGACGCCATCGCCGCCGGTCTGGACTGGTCGCAGTATCGTCCCGAGGAGCACGGTGCCCACGAGGAAGGCTGCGGTTGTGGTGAGCATGGCGACGACCACGAGTGCGGTTGTGGCCACCACCATGGCGAGGACCACGAGTGCTGCGGCGGCCACGGTCATGACGACGGCCACGAGTGCTGCTGCGGCCATCATCACGAGGAGTAGCGCCCATGAGCTGGACGTTCGTGGTGCTTGCGCTGGTGCTCTTTCTCTTTGCGATCTACATCGGCTTTTTGTGCGGCCAGTGGGCGTGCGAAAAGCGCGTCATCACCAAGCGCGATTACTGGATCGCCAATTTTGCAGGTGCGGCGGCGGTTGTCCTGCTGACCTGGGTGTTCTCGCTGTTCCCGCTGGTGCAGTTTGCGCCGATCGGCTGGCTCGGTGGCTTTATCGCCGGCCTTAAGATGAGCTTTGGCGAGTCCGTCGGTCCGTGGCGCAAGCACGACGAGGTCTTTAACGTCAACAAGGCTCACCGCGCCGCCGCCGACGCGGGCGACGCCGAGGAACGCCGCCGTGCGCGTCACAATGGTGCAGCCGACCGACAGCTCATCTCGGTCACCGATGACAGCAAGGGTGCTGGCAAGCACGCTAAGAAATAGTAAGAAGAGGTAACTATGGCAGAAAACAAAGACGAACAGCTTACCGACGAGGAGCTGGCACAGCTTCAGCTGGCAGAGGAGAACGAGAACGCCGTCGACCGTCTGGTCAAGGAGCTCGGCTGCCCCACGCGCCGCATCCGCCAGTTTGCCGCCCGCGTGCTGCACCTGCTTGCCGAGCGCGATCCGCAGCGCGTCGTTCCCTGCGTGCCCGCGCTGATCGAGGCGCTCGATCGCCCCGAGGCTCAGACCCGTTGGGAGGCTCTCGATGCCCTGACGGCGCTCGCCACCACCTGCCCCGAGCAGCTGGGCGATGCCTTTGAGGGCGCCGAGACCGCGCTGTTCGACGAGATTTCGTCCACGCTGCGCTACTCCGCCTTCCGTCTGCTGTGCGTGTGGGGCGCCACGAGCGTCGAGCGCTCGCGCGAGGCTTGGCCCATCCTGGACGAGGCCATCCAGTGCTACCACGGCGACCTCGAGTATCGCGATATGCTCGGTTGCCTGTACGAGTTTGGCCAGGGCGAGATTGACGCCGAGGTCGCCGAGAAGCTCGCGCTGCGCCTTAAGTTCGACGCCGAGAACGGCAAGGGCAGCTATCTCAAGGCCCGTTCGAGCGAGATTTGCGAAATGCTTGTTAAACGTTTTGGCCTGGATCTCTCCAAAAAGAAGAAGCGTGCTAGCGTTAAAAAATCTGACGACGCCGAAGACGAGGAGTAACAGATTATGGCGCACGATGTAGTCCTGATTCCCGGTGACGGTATCGGTCCCGAGATTACGCAGGCCATGCGCCGCGTGGCCGAGGCCACCGGTGTCCAGATCAACTGGAACGTCCAGGAGGCCGGCGCCGGCGTCATGGACGAGTTTGGCACGCCGCTTCCCCAGCATGTGCTCGACGCGGTTGCCGAGACCAAGGTTGCCATCAAGGGGCCCATCACCACGCCGGTCGGCACGGGTTTCCGCAGCGTCAACGTGGCACTGCGCAAGCACTTCGACCTGTACGCCTGCGTGCGCCCCTGCCTGTCGCAGCCGGGCGACGGCTCGCGCTTCCGCGACGTCGACCTGGTCATCGTGCGCGAGAACACCGAGGACCTCTACGCCGGCATCGAGTTCGATGAGGGCGCTGCCGAGGTCGAGGAGCTCTCGCAGCTCGTCGAGCGCTCGGGTCAGAAGACCTTCGCCGCTGATTCCGCCATCTCGATCAAGCCGATCTCCATCGCCAAGAGCCGCCGCATTGTGGAGTATGCCTTTGAGTATGCCCGCCGCTGCGGCCGCAAAAAGGTGACGGCCGTGCATAAGGCCAACATCATGAAGGCGACCGATGGCCTGTTCCTGCGCGTTGCGCGCGAGGTGGCCGCCAACTATCCCGATATCGAGTTCAACGACAAGATTGTCGACGCCACCTGCATGGGCCTGGTCCAGAACCCCAACGACTTCGATGTCCTGGTGCTGCCCAACCTGTACGGCGACATCGTGAGCGACCTGTGCGCCGGTCTGGTAGGTGGACTGGGTATGGCTCCGGGTTCCAACATCGGTGCCGACTGCGCCATCTTCGAGGCGACGCACGGCTCCGCGCCCGATATCGCTGGCCAGGATATCGCTAACCCCACGGCCGAGATCCTCTCTGCTGCGATGATGCTCGATCACCTGGGCGAGAACGACGCGGCCAATCGCATTCGCGCCGCCGTTTCTGCCACGCTCGACGAGGGTGAGCAGGTTACCGGCGACGTTCGTCGTGCCCAGACCGGCTCCGTTGAGGGCGCTGTGGGCACGCAGGCCTTTGCCGATGCCGTTATCGCGCACCTGGCCTAAGGCATGCAGACTGCAAACGCCTAAATAGTACTTAAGTGTTTGCGTATAACCTGAGAATCAATACGCCCGGCGCTCTGTCGGGCGTATTCTATTGCGGACTATGTTTCCTAACAAGGAGTAACTGATATGGGTCTGATTCAAAAGAAGGACGAGAAGGACGAGATCGACGGCATCCAGATCATCGAACGCGGCGAAGGCCCCGACGGTGATGAGGAGGAGAAGATCGATCTGGTCGCCGGTACGTCTGCCGAGCACATTGCTGCCGGTACGACGGCCGAGGAGGAGGACGCTCGCCTGGAGGCAAAGATCGCCGCGGACGCCGCCGACGAGAACCTCATGCCCGAGGAACAGGACGAGGACGACGACTCCGACGAAGACGACCATGCATCCAAGCACAAGAAGACGATGATTGCCGCCTTTGTGGTTGCAGTCGTGATTGCTGCCGTGATTGGCTTCTTTATTGGCAATGGCGGCTTTGGCGGCAAGGGAGTCGGCTCGGCGACCCTCACCGAGGACCAGCTCGATTCGACCGTGGCAAGCTACAGCTACAACGGCAAAAAGAGCGACATCACCGCGCGCGAGGCCATCGAGAGCCAGTACAGCCTCGACACCGTCAAGGATGGCGATGGCAACTACACCGCTCCCTCTGCCGATGTCATTCTGTCCTACGTGCGCAACAAGATTCTGCTCGATGCTGCCGAGGACGAGGGCGTCACCGTCTCTTCTAAGGAGATGAAGAAGTACGCCGAGGATTCCATCGGCACCTCCGACTACAAGACCATGGCTACGCAGTATGGTGTGTCCAAGGATCAGGCCAAGCAGATCGTCCGTCAGTCCGCGACGCTGCAGAAGCTCTACAAGAAGAAGGTCGGCGACAGCTCCGCAAGCATGCCGACCGCCCCGACCGAGCCTGCTGACGGCAACGAGGAGACCGCGAGCAAGGACTACGCCGATTACATCATCAAACTTGCAGGCGACGAGTGGGATAGCGAAAAGGGCACCTGGAAGGACGCCGATAGCACCTACGCTAAGGCCTTCGCTGACGATGCCTTTACGGCCGATAGCGCTACCTATAAGCAGGCCATGACCGCCTATTACACCGCCTATCAGCAGTATTCCTCGCAGGCTTCGAGCGCCAGCTCCAAGTGGACCGAGTACGCCAACGGCCTCTACGCCAAGGCCAATATCAGCATCTACGGCCTGTTTGCGTAAAGAGTTGCACGGCTCATCGAGCATCTAGCTGATAGAAAACAAATTGCCCGCCAGTACGGAAGTCGTTCTGGCGGGCAATTTGCGTTGAGGGCGTGATTGGCGGCTTAATTATGGCTATTCATTTTTAAGTCCAAAAAGATTATCGGCTTCATCGTCAGGCATATATTCCAGCACATCGCCCGGTTGGCAGTCGAGTGCCCGGCATATCGCGTCAAGAGTTGAAAAACGTATGGCAGAAACCTTGCCCGTCTTAATGCGTGACATATTGACCTGGGAGATGCCCACGCGTTCCGCAAGCTCTTTGGATGAGATCTTGCGTTCGGCGAGCATGCGGTCAAGCCGCAGAATAATCATGGATTCCCCCTAGAGCAACTCGTCATCTTGTTTTTGCAGGATATACCCGTAGCGGAAGATGCTGGCAATCAGGCAAATAATCAGGCCTGCAAAGAGCATGGAGGGCTCGAATAGCTGGCCGACGAACGCATCCGTAAAGCTGCCGCCAAATCCTGAGAGTATCATTCCTGTGATTACGGCACCAAGAAGCCTCACGGCAACGCCGCCGATAAGGAATAAATGTCCTACTCGACGAAGTGTCTGGTTACATTCAAGGTCAAAGGGCCTGCCTTCCTTTTCAATGTTGAAGAAAAGCCTGCGCACGCTTATCGCGATGGTAAGCGCGAGACATGTCATCAAGAGGCTCCCTATGGCAGTGTGACCATCGTGTGCAACGAGCATAAGTGGGGCCTGCGCATCGGTACCGACGATAGCAAGGCACGGCCCTTCGCCGGCTTGAAGTTCTACGGATTGGAGACACGACCCTTGGGAGAGGCTAGGCAATATGAGTAGAAGGTCAATCGCAATGACTGCGAGGAGTCCCAGAGCGAGCGCGGTGGTAATGCAGATCGTGGCCCATTTGCAGATGCGAGCGAGCTTCCTCAGTTTGGCTATCGTCTGTTCGCGGCTGATGGTTTCATTCGATATAGATGCGTTTCGATGGACCATAACCCCTCCAACCGGCGTTTTGGATGATACTTGTATCATATCAGAATTAACGACAAACGATAAATAATTACGGAACTGAGTAAGTAATGATTGAAAACAATTAACGTGACCTATTAGCTCATTTTGGATGCCGGAGTTTGGCGCGCGGGGGATGAGGGCAAATGCCAAAACTTCCCGTGACCGCACAAGTGCTTCATCGGGCTTCTCTAATTCATCTGGGAAAACAACTGCAAACGATTGCAAGTAACCGGTGAACGGTCGAAAACTACCGTTCACCGATAATCTCAAAACTGGTTCTAACTGGTATTAAGTCAAAAAGACCAATTCACAAATCTTCACAATGACCTGCAATTTTTCTTTACGCTATTTTTAGCCGCCCTGCGTTGTTTAGACACAGGAAAAGTTCCGATCTTTTGCCAAAGCATTTCGAAACGATTTCAAAACCGCAGGTAGAAGTATTAACGAGCGGTAAACGGTCGATTTATCACCGTGAGCGGTGCAAAAACGTTTTACTGTATGAATCAACGAAAGCGACCTCTTCTGTGGTGATATAGTGACAACAACACGTCACGTGGTTACTACCAGTTGAGAAACCACTGGTCTTCAAAGAACGCTTTCTAAGAAGCTTTAAGGGCGATTGCCCGCAGGCTTCCGAACATCATCGGACTCAGATCGTACACACCTTCGGAAGGGAAATTTGAATGGTTGGCTTTATTCTTACCGGTCATGGACAGTTCGCACCCGGCCTTGCAAGCGCTATCGCTATGGTTGCCGGCGACCAGCCCGCTTTTACCGTCGTTCCTTTTGAGGGCGACCAGGCTGCTTCCTACGGTGAGGATCTCCGCGCCGCTATTACCGCCATGCGCGAGGAGTGCGATGGCGTGCTCGTCTTTACCGACCTGCTCGGTGGTACTCCGTTCAATCAGTCGATGATGATTGCCCAGGATGTCGACAACGTCGAGGTTCTGACTGGCACTAACCTCCCCATGGTTATTGAGCTTCTGTTCCTTCGCGGTAACGCCACGCTCGCCGAGCTTGGCGAGCAGGCCGTGACCGTTGGTCAGACGGGCGTCACCGCCCAGACGGTCGCATCCGTTGCCGGCTCCGAGGAAGAGGATATCTTCGGCGACGAGGACGGCATCTAATGGCCGATTTCGGAGCCAGCATCCTGAGCTCCTCGGTCGCCCTTTTAGGCCTGCTTGTCATCATGGGCTTGATTTACACCATCTGGTCGCAAATCAACATGAAGAAGAAGCAGAAGTACTTCAAGGAGCTGCACACCGAGCTCAAGCCGGGTCAGGAGGTTCTTTTCGCCGGCGGTATCTACGGAACCGTCAAGGGCATCGAAGGCGAAAAGGTCCAGATCAAAGTCCGATCCGGTGCCGTCGTAGATGTTTCGCGTTACGCGATTCAGGAGATCAAGTAACTGTCGTCAGCAAATAACGAAAGGAAGCTGATCAACATGGCAGAACCCAACATTCTTCTTACCCGCATCGATAACCGACTGGTCCATGGTCAGGTCGCTACCCAGTGGAACTCCACCCTGGGCTCCAACCTCATCCTCGTCGCCAACGACGATGTGTCGACCAACACCATGCGCCAGAACCTCATGAAGATGGCCGCTCCCGCCGGCGTCGCTACGCGTTT
>ENA-OUPO01000773-OUPO01000773.1-human-gut-metagenome-genome-assembly--contig:-NODE-773-length-11452-cov-3.57822_pt1 | contig 11452 bp, 20 predicted proteins | sample MGYA00237940_ERZ548809 | MGnify/ENA primary metagenome ERZ548809 (study PRJEB26490, sample SAMN05194695) | human gut metagenome | biome: terrestrial biome; feature: human-associated habitat; material...
GTTCCGGGGTCATGTAGCGGTCAAGCAACGACCACAAAACCTGCCGGTCTGCGATGGACGCTTTCTTGTAGCAGGCGACTAAGATGTTGATGTCGGGCGGTGTGCGGCTTGCAGCGGGCAGATCAGCACCGACCAGAACGTCCAGCGTCACGCCCAGTACAGAGGCCAGCTCCACAGCAGTCTCGATGTTCGGCGTTCTATCGCCGGAAACATAACGTGAGATGGTCGTCTCCGTTGTGTTGATGCGCTCTGCGACAGTACGCTGCGTGAGGCCGCGCTTGTCGATGAGTTCTTTGAACTGTTTGGCGAACATGGCTTTGCTGTACATAGTGATACCTCCCAATGTAGCTTACTTACCAAGTTTATAACATACTTGTCAAAGAGTAAACAAAACTTACCAAAATTATCATTTTAAGATTGACATATACCATATTGGTAAGCTATAATGAAGACACGGAAAGGGGGTGAGCAGATGAATAGCTCCAAGCTCAAGGGCATCCGGGTCGAGAAGGGAAAGACCCAGAAGAACATGGCTGAATTGATCGGTAAATCGCTTGTTACCTACTCCAAGAAGGAGCGCGGAGAAGTCGAGTTCTCCAATGAGGAAATGAGCATTGTTGCCAAGGCGCTTGACCTGACCAGCGATCAGGTCAACGCTATTTTTTTCGACGACAACTTACCGAAAAGGTAAGTATACGCATGGCGGTTTGCTGATGTCTAAAGTATAACGCATCAAGGGGGCAAAGAAAATGGGACGCGATGCCGCAAAAGCCTGTGAAAACCAGTGCTTCCGGTGTAGGAAAGAGGCCGCAAAGTACAACGATAAGCTCGGTAGCCGTGAAGGTGCTGCGGAACTGCTCGGAATCTCTGTCTCGAGCCTTGCAGATTACGAGTTGGGAAACACAAAGGTCATCCCGGTGGATAAGGTGGTGCTGATGGCAGACATCTACAATGCACCGGAGCTGATGGCGTGGTATTGTTCGTCGGAATGCCTTATCGGAAAGAGCCTCGAAATGCCGTCCCCTGAAATTGCCTCGGTAGAGCGTACGACCATGAAGTTGCTGAAGCAGCTCCGGCAGGGTGACATCGAGCAGGTCAAGGAAAAGCTCATCGACATCACGGCAGATGGCATCATCTCCAAGGATGAGTGGGCAGACCTGACCGAAATCCTCGACTACCTCGACGGACTGATTCGGGCGGCGCGGGAGCTGAAGCTCATTGGCTCCAAGCTCCTGAACGGAGGCACAGACGATGGCTGACATCCAAACGCTGAAGAAGCTGCTGGCCGAAGAATATGGCATCACAACCGCAAGAGAACTCGACGAAGCCATGAAGAAAATCGGCGGATTGAATATCGGCGTGTTTGCATCGCCGGTAAGAAAGGATGGAACGAAACATGAAAAAGTACGCAGTATTGCACGAGCCGGGTGACATCGTTACGCTGGCCGGAACCAGATTTGTAGTACTGGATGTTGAGCGTCGTGGTAGCCTGCCGGACAGTCTGTTCCTGCTGGCGCTGGAATCGGTTGGTGCTTCTGAATTTGGCAGCTCCAACAACTACGCAGAGAGCGACCTGAAGAAGGTCGTGGACAAGTGGTTGGAGGACATGGGCAAGAGGGGTCTCGACAACGCCAAGCTCATCCCCCGCGAGATCGACCTGACCACGCTGGACGGTTCCGGCTGCTATGGGAAGTTGTCGGTGAAGGCTGCGCCGCTTACACTGGATGAAGCTCGCGAGTACGCTGACATCATCCCCAATGCGGATCGGTGGTGCTGGCTGGCGACCGGTTGGAGCGGTCCCAGCGAGTCGGACGGTGACTACGCCCTGTGCGTCGGCTCCGGTGGCTTCTGGCACGTCAACAGCTGCTCCCTCTCGTACGGCATCCGCCCCGCTTTGAAGGCCCCCTCTATCCTCTTTGAGGACTCTGAGGCCGGTCTGGACTTGAGCAAGATTCCAACCGATGAGCTGCTTCAGGAAATCCACCGCAGACTCGCGGAAAAGGCATGAGTGCCGATAAGCTGGCAGAAGCACGGCAGGCGGCGGAAACATCGCTGGGATTCAAAATCCCGGATGTGGTAGCCACCAGCGTTCTCTGGTATGCCCGGCGCAAATGTGAGCTGGCAGAGCAGCCGGAGAGCTACCTTCCGCTTCTGTACGAAACCGAGCTGACCGACTACTATATGCGGTTGGCAATCAACCTGAAGGGAGAAAAGCAACGTGAGCAACGAATGCGTGAAGCCCGAAATTCCGCAGTTCCCGGAACTGACATTTGAGGAAGAACGGCATCTCTACTACCTGAACGGGCTGGAAGTACCCAGCGTGACCACCCTGATGAAGCCGCTGTCCAGTGACTTCTACAGCACGGTGGACCCGGAGGTTCTGAACAAGGCCGCAAAGCGCGGCACGGCCATCCACAATGCGGTGGAGAACTACGCCAAGTTCGGCATTGAGGACATTCCGCCGGTGTATGCCGGGTATTTTGCTGGCTTCCGGGAGTGGTGGGATAGCCGCAAGCCGGAAGTTCTGGCGACCGAAACCAAGGTCTACCACAAAATCCTGCGGTATGCAGGCACGGTCGATCTGCTGTGCATCATCGACGGCAGGGTGACGCTGGTGGACTACAAGACATCGGCACAGGTAAACAGCAAGCTCTGTGCTGTGCAGCTTGAAGCCTATGACAGGGCATGGGAGAGCCACGACATCAAGGTCGATGACCGGCTGATTCTCCACCTGTCCAAGAAGGGCTATCAGGAAGTGTGCTTTCCCCGGAGTGGGAAGTGCTGGTCGGTGTTCTCGTCCTTGATGACAATTAAGAACTACATGAACGAGTGATTTTTAGGAGGTTCGACAGATGGAAAAAGAAACTATGGTGGCAATCGTTCCGAAGGCCGAAATCGTTGATGAGCAGCAGCTCTCCCGCGATGTGACCGACATCGAGTTTCAGGCGGAGTCGCTGGTTATACAGACCGATGAAGAATACGCCTTTGCCGGTGAGTTCGGCAAGATGCTGAAGAAAAAGGCGTCGCAGGTCACGACGTTCTTCAAGCCCATGAAAGACAGCGCCTATCAGGCCCACAAAGCGGTTTGCGACCGGGAAAAGGCCATGCTGACCCCGTTGCGCAACGCCGAGAAGACGGTCAAGCAGGTGATGAGCGCCTACATTGCAGAGCAGGAGCGTAAGCGCCGGGAAGCTGAAGAAGCTGCTCGACGGGCAGCGGAAGCTGAACGGGAGCGCAAGATTCAGGAAGCGGCTACGCTGGAAGCCGCCGGTGACGCAGATGGAGCGGAGGCCGCCTTTGAGGAAGCCTCCATCATGGATGATGCTGCAAGCTATGCGGTAGTGCCTGCCGCAGCCACCCCGAAGGTCTCCGGCGTCAGCACCTCGAAAGACTGGGAAATCGTCGAGATCGAACCCAAGGCGGTCCCGCTGGCAGTGGCGGGCATTGAGCTCCGCCCGGTCGATCAGGCCGCTGTTATGCGCCTCATCCGTACCTCGAAGGGCCAGATCGAAATTCCCGGCATCACCTACCGTCAGGTCGCAAAAATGAGCTTCAGGGGGTAAAAGAATATGTCTACTGCTATGAGCAAAGCTGAGAGCAACGCTCTCGTTGTCAGCTACGATGTTCTGGGCACGCACGTTGAGCTGGATTTGGATTTCGTGAAGAAGTACCTCGTTCGCGGCAGGGCAGAACTGGTAAGCAATCAGGAACTCGTGTTCTTTATGAACACCTGCCGCCAGCAGAAGCTCAACCCGCTGGTTCAGGGCGAGGTCTATCTCATCAAGTACAGCAAGGATGACCCGGCGCAGATGGTCGTTGGCAAGGATGCCTACCTCCGCAGAGCATTTGACCACCCGGACTACCTGTTCAAGAACGACGGCATCACGGTACAGCGTGGGAACGAGATTATCCAGAAAGAGGGATGCTGCCTCTATCCGGGTGAAACTCTGGTTGGCGGCTGGTGCCGCGTTACCTTCATGCGGAACGGCAAGGAACGCACTGCATTCAAGGAAGTTGCCTTTGCCGAGTACAACAAGGGGAAGGCAAACTGGAACTCCAAGCCTGCCACCATGATCAACAAGGTCGCTGTCAGCCAGTGCGTGAGGGACGCTTTCCCGAAGGACTATGAGGGTGTGTACTCCGAGGATGAGATGATTGCATCTGGTGCTATCCCGGTGGATTACAAGGAGCTGGATGACCAGAAGCCGGAAGAACAGCCGGCCGAGGAAGAAGGTCAGCGCGCAGGAGCAGCGCCAGCAGCTTTTCAAGGCGGCGCAGGCAAACTTCGGCAAGGACAAAGGCAACGCCGTGGTTAAGTCCATCATCGAGGAGATGGGGCTGACCTCTACGACTGGCATGAAGATGTCCACCTACAACAAGGTGGTCGAGCGGCTGGTCGAGATCTGCACGGCCCACAAGGCGGAGCTGGAAGCTGAGGAATGCACCAAAAATGACGGTGCGGCTGAAGAATAAAGCCACCGGCGGAAAAGGAAGGTGAGGGGATGCCGTGGATAAGCGTACATCAGGAGGTGGACGGTACGAAGCTCCGTAGATTATACCGTGCCATCGGGTGTTCCAAGTTTGAAGCCCTCGGCATCCTGAACTTCCTGTGGTTCTGGGGCATGAAGAACGCCGATGAGACCGGACTGGTCAAGGATGCAGACCTCGAAGTCCTGAGCCGATACCTGTACGGCTGCGGCGAGGACTGCCAGCTCGACATGGGCAAAGTGGTGCAAGCCCTTGTGGACACCGGCTGGATTGATGTGGTGGCCGATGGCTTTTACATCCATGACTGGGACACATGGCAGGAACAGTGGTATAAGCTCCAGAAAAACCGCAGGCTGGATGCGGAACGAAAGCGGAAAGCCCGTCAGATAGAGCGAGAGGCCGCAAAGCCTGCAACGAAGACCCCGGAGCCGGAACAGATGGAACCTCCTGTGGAACCAGAAGTCAAGCGGCCAGCAAAGCCGAAACCGGATAAGAAATCCTATGCGGAGTTCGTGAAGATGAGCGAAGCGAACTACGACCGGCTCGTGAAACTGTACGGCAAAGCCTTTGCGGATGCCTGCATTGTGGAGCTTGACAACTACAAGGGCGCACGAGGAAAGACCTACAAGGACGACTACCGCGCCATCCTCTGCTGGGTCGTAGACCGGGTCAAAGAAAAGAAACCGGGCCTGCTTCAGCAGGGCGCAAGCGAATCTACGCCGGCTGAAGAAAATCCGTTCAGAGAGTGGGGTGAGCAGAATGGGTGAGTTTGATGGCCTGCTGCAAGGTGCTGTTTGTCAGGCGCAGGCGGCAAATCAGCCGGAGAACGGTGATTACTACGACGATGAAGGGTTCCTCGTCTGCGGGAACTGCCACACCCGGCGGCAGGTAGAAGTCAATATGCCCGACCTGAAAGCCGTTCCGTTCGACCCTAAAAAGAAAGTCCGGGTCAAAATGCCGGTGTCCTGCCGTTGCCGGGCAGAACGGAGGAAGCAGGAAGAGCAGATGCTCATGCAGGACCGGGAAATGCGGGCAGCGCAAACGCTTCAGCGGCAAAGCCTCATGGACGAACGCCTGCGGGACATCAGCTTTGACGGATTCCAGCAGACTAAGGATAACGCCTACAACCTGAAGCTCTGCCTGCGGTATGCGAAGCACTTCGATGAAATGATGGCAAAGAATCAGGGGCTTTTGTTCTACGGCGGAGTCGGGACTGGAAAGACATTCGCAGCGGCCTGCATTGCAAACCATCTCCTGAGCCTGCGGGTCCCGGTGGTGATGACCTCGTTTGTGAAGCTGCTGGAAACCATGCAGGGCTTCAGTGAGGATGACGGCGCCCTGATTGCCCGGCTGAACAGGGCAAAGCTGCTCATCATTGATGATCTCGGCGCTGAACGCAGTACAGACTTTGCGCTGGAAAAGGTCTACGACATTGTGGACAGCCGGTACAGAGCCAAACTCCCCATCATCCTCACCACGAACCTGAGCATGACCGAAATGAAAGAATCTGCGGACATCCGCTACACCCGCATCTATGACCGTATCTTTGAAATGTGCTACCCGATGCAGTTCACAGGTCGGTCGTGGAGAAAGGCGGAAGCGGCCCGCAGATTTGACGAGATGAAGAACTTTTTGGAGGGCAACGATGGATAAAGTTATCATTGCAAGCGTTGAGGACCGGCTGACGGTAGCTGCCATCCTCATAAAGAACGACTACACCGTCCGGCAGGGCAAGCAGCTCCGGCAGGGCAAGAAAAGCTACGAATACTATCTGGAGTACACTCCGAACGACAAGCCGAAGCAGGCGGCAGGGGAATGAGGACGCAATTCTGCATCTACGGGGAGCCGCGAGGTAAGGAACGCCCGAAATTCTCAACCGTATGCGGCCATGTGACAACCAGAACCCCGGAAAACACGGTTCTGTACGAAAACCTCGTAAAGACCGAGTACAGAATCCAATCCGGGGTTCGGTTTGCTGATGACGCCATGTTGAGCGTGAGGATTTTTGCGTTCCTCTCCGTCCCGAGGTCGGCCAGCCAGAAAAAACACCTTGCCATGATCGACCGCCTGATACGCCCGACACGAAAGCCTGATTTCGACAACATCGGCAAAGTCATCTGCGATGCCCTGAACGGCATTGCCTACCGCGATGATGCCCAGATCGTAGACGCACTGGTTCGGAAGTTCTACTCCGACACCCCGCGTGTTATCGTTGAAATCTCAGATATACCGTATGAACAGTAAAGGAGAATGACTATGAGCGACAAAACGTATGTGCTGTCCCTGAGCGCGGACACATTCAACGCCTTCAAGATGGACTTCGACAGCGCCCTCCAGCGCTTGCTTCAGAAGATGGACAGGCTCCAGAGCGACAGCGCCTCCATCAACTGCAAAATCAGCGTGGCACTGACCCCGGCTCCGGAACGGAACTTCGATGCAACGCGGGAGGGGGACACCGTGCAGGTGATGAAGCCCAGCTTCAGCCACGAGATCAGCACCGAAATCAAGGTCAAGGACAAAACGACCGGCAACCTCTCCGGCAACCGCAAGCTGGTGTGGGATGAGGAGCTGATGGAGTATGTGATGAAGGACATCGACGATGGGCAGACCTCGCTTTTCGACACGGCCAAGAACCGCCAGAATGCTGCGCCCCCTGTGGAGCAGGAACCGCCCCAGCTCCCGGAAGGCATCGTGGATGTTGACTACACGGTCATCAGCGATGACAAGGGCTACATCCTGCGCAACCCCGATAAGTGCGGCATCAAGGACCAGTGGGGCATCCTCAAAGTCCTTGTGGGCGAGCGGATGACGGTGAGCCGGAGCGCAGGCCACTGCTATGCGGAGACCGCAGACGGCATCATCGCCCTCGGCTCTGCCTACCTCGCAGAAGACCCCCGCTATATGGATAACAGCATTCTGGAGCCTCATCTGGCAGAGGAAATCGCCTGCAACGGCTTCGGCACGGTTCAGGTCGGCGACCATGAGGAGCCGGAGAAGATCGTGGTAGAGTGTCTGGAATGCGGCGGCATCCTGCTGGAGGTGGAGAACCCCAACTCCCGGAAGGGTGATGCCGAATGAGGTACGGAACTTGTTTTCTGTGCGGAAAGACCGGTTGGCTGGAGGAGCACCACGTTTACCCGGGGCCGTTTCGGGATAAGTCCGAAAAGTATGGCCTGAAGGTGGGCCTGTGCGGCGAGAGCTGCCATCGGAACGGTCAGTATGCGGCGCACCAGTGCAGGGAAACCTCTGATGCCCTGAAGCAGTTCTGGCAGATCAAGTACATGATGGCCCACAAAGCCAGCGTCGCAGACTTCCGGGCGGCATTCGGGAAGAACTATCTGGAACTCGACTACTACGATGATGAAAGGAGCTACCCTATGAACATTATTGCCATCAGCGGCCGCTTGACACGCGACCCCGAACTGCGCACCACTCCCAACGGAAAGCCCGTGGTGGAGTTCACGGTTGCGGTTGACCGGCCCGGCGTTAAGGACCAGACGGACTTTATCGACTGCGTGGCGTGGGAAAAGAAAGCTGAGTTTGTCGCCCGGTATTTCAAGCAGGGAAAGCGTATCGAGGCAAGCGGTGTCCTTACCACACGCACCTACGAAAAAAACGGGGTGAAGCGCAAGCGGACGGAGGTTCGCTGCGATCAGGTCTTCTTCGGCGAGTCCAAGAAAGATAGCGGCTCCACCCCGCAGGCAGCGCCGGAACCCACGAACGATGATTCCCGCCCGCTGCCCGATGATGATGACATCCCGTTCTGAGAAAGGAGAACACATGGAAGAAAATAAGAATCCCCTTATGGGCCATGTCGTAAAGGTCCCTGCACAGGTGTCCGGCATCCCTGACGGGGTGCAGATGACGGTGAACGCAGCCGTGACCACCTTTGCGGCGGTCGATGGCAAACCGGCTGGCATCGAAAGCATGGGTACGGCAGAATGTAATATGCTTGCCAGCTATACGCGGGGAACGGTCTCGTTCTCTGTCCACGGGGAGAAGCCCGTTATGGTGAGCGTCCGTCTGGACGAGTTGATGAGACTCCTGCAGGCGGCTGCTGTATGTCACCACGAGCAGGAAGACAAGAAGAATGCTGAGGAGGAAAAGGCATGAGAAAGCTGTTTACGTCCGAGTCTGTGACCGAGGGTCATCCCGACAAGGTGTGCGACCGTATCTCTGATGCGGTGCTGGATGCAGTGCTGGCTGTTGACCCGAACGGCCGGGTGGCCTGTGAGACCTGCTGCACCACCGACACGGTGTTCATCGCAGGCGAGATCACGAGCAAGGTCGATGTGAATATTGAGGGTATTGCCCGGCGGGTCCTGCGCGACATCGGTTACACCGGTGGGGCATCTGGCTTTAATGCCGATACCTGCAAGATCGAAGTGGCAGTCCATAAGCAGTCCCCCGATATTGCGATGGGTACAGGTGACGATGTAGGAGGGGCAGGAGATCAGGGCATGATGTTCGGCTATGCGTGCAGTGAGACCGAACAGCTTATGCCGCTGCCCATCATGCTTGCGCACCAGATGGCCTACTGTCTCACCCAGAGGCGCAAAGACGGGACCATCCCCTTTATCCTCCCCGATGGCAAAACGCAGGTAACGGTGGAATATGGGGAGGATGGGATGCCCTCACGCATTGACACCATCGTCATTTCCACCCAGCACTACGAAAATGCAACAGAAGAACAGCTTCTGGAGTCTCTGACGGAGCACGTCATCACCCCGATCCTGAAGTATGCCAAGCACTTTGCCGGTGTCTATGGTGGTGATCTTGACATTGATACCTACAGCCTGTACATCAATCCTACCGGGCGTTTTGTGCAGGGTGGCCCTGCGGCAGACACCGGCTTGACCGGGCGGAAGATCATCGTGGACACCTATGGCGGTTATGCTCCCCACGGCGGCGGGGCATTCTCTGGCAAAGACCCCACAAAGGTTGACCGCAGTGCAGCGTACATGGCCCGGTACATTGCCAAGAACATCGTGGATGCCGGAATCTGTAGCCGGTGTCAGGTACAGCTTGCCTATGCCATCGGTGTGGCCGAACCCGTGTCCGTCCGCATCGATACGTTTGGCGGAGCAGATGAGGAAAAGCTGGTCAAGGCCGTACGACAGTGCTTCGGTCTGACTCCCCACCAGATCATCGAGCATTTTGACCTGCGCCGTCCCATCTACGAGCAGACATCCGCCTACGGCCATTTCGGCTATGTAACGGGAATCATTCCCCCGTGGGAGGAGACCGACATGGATGAGCAGCTGTGGAAAGCGTACTGTCAGGAATAAGCTCACCGGAATAGCAGAAGCGTAAGAGTAAGGGCAAGCCGTTTCTCCCCGGAGGGGGAGGGGCGGCATAGCCCGTTATGGGAGGTTTTGATATGGCACAGGAAGACATGAACGTCACCATTCCCCCGGAAATGATGCAAGAGATCGTACGGGTGGCATCGGAAACGGCCATTGAAAAGTTCCAGCACGAAGCGGAGCGGAACCGAAAGGCCGTCAAGGATAAGCGCCTGCATAACACCAAGCTGCTGCTTCAGAACTACCACTGCTTTGTAGAACATAGCAAGAGTGCCGTGTATGAAGCCAGCCAGCTCTCCGAGGATGATGACTTCGAGGAGTTGATGGAGGAGCTGATGAGTCAGAGCGACGGCAGGGTGAGGGTCCCGGTGGTGAGGAGCATTCAGGAGAGTGCTGCCCACACCCGCATCATCGTGCAGCACATCGACCGTATGCTGGAATACTACAAGTTCCGCTGTGAGCATTCCAAGCGTGCGGAGGAAATGCGTCGGTATCGGACGATTTACGACCTCTACATTGCTCCTGAACCCAAGACTCAGCAGCAGATCGCCGATGAAGAACACGTCGATTTGTCAACCGTGTTCCGCGACCAGAAGGCGGGTATTTCCAAGTTGAGCGCCCTGATTTTTGGATGGTTGGACTAAAATTTTGGCAAAGTTGCAAAAAAGTTGCTATTGCAGTGCAATTACCACTGTGGTAAGATACGAAGCGTGAACCGATGTGTCACCCCGGAAAAACCGCGAGTGGCACATCCGGCCTCGTATCAAGCTGTAAAGCCAAATTTTTCCGCTCCAAATGCAAAACTGATTGACTCCGGTGGGTAAAGGGTTAGAATGAAGATAGGCCCAAAATCTTACCGAAAAGGTCAGGAGGTACGACAGATGGAACGAAAATCCGATAAAGTTAGACGTCTGGTTGCAGACGGCGACTTCAAAGGGGCTTTGCGGATTGCAAAGGACTTCAGGCTCGGCATCACGAAGGAGCAGTCCTCCACGATGACAAGAGCGTATGAGTGCATGGTCCACGGAAGATTCTACAAGCAGCTCGGCTATGATCTCGATGAGAAGATAGCTGAGGGCGTGAAGATTCTGGTTGGCTTGTACGGAAGGAGCGAGGCACATGATTTACACCAGCCGGTACAGTAACCCGGAACTCAAGACCGGGAACTACACAGTCGTTGGGATAACACGGGGGGCGCCTAAGTTCCCCCTTCGGTATACGCTTGCAGGCAACATCATGGAGATCGCGCCGCCGGGTTATCTGTTCAACGAATACAACCGGGAGCGGTTCACGCCGCCCTACTTCCAGCACATGGACAGAGTGGGGACGGCGCGGATTGCTCAGATTCTCCAGCATTATGAGGACATGGGCAAGCCCGTGGTGCTTTGTTGCTACGAAGATGTCCGAAAGCCCGGAGAGTGGTGTCATAGACTGGTGTTCGCAGAATGGTGGCTCCAGAGAACAGGAGAAATGATCGAGGAGCTGCCTGACCCGTCACCAAACAAGTGGGCGAAACAGCCTGAACCGCAGAAAGCGGTTGAGCCTGATGCAGTCCAGATGAAAATGTGGTAATACCCGCCGATAGCTCAGAAAGTAGAGCACCTGACTCTTAATCAGGGGGTCGCACGGTTCAATCCCTGCTCGGCGGACCAACCATAGGG
>ENA-OUPO01000774-OUPO01000774.1-human-gut-metagenome-genome-assembly--contig:-NODE-774-length-11420-cov-5.20616_pt1 | contig 11420 bp, 8 predicted proteins | sample MGYA00237940_ERZ548809 | MGnify/ENA primary metagenome ERZ548809 (study PRJEB26490, sample SAMN05194695) | human gut metagenome | biome: terrestrial biome; feature: human-associated habitat; material...
CGTTTCGGATTTTCCTTATTTTAATCCCGGCGCAACGCTCAATTCCATGGCGTTTTATTTTAAAAACACCTTTTCGGATTGGAACGAGGGTGAATACGGCAGGCTCAAAGCGATGTTTAAGCTTAATCCCGAGCAAAAAATTTCTGCCATGAGCAAGGGCATGCAAAGGCAGGCGGCAATAATTTTGGCGCTTTCGCATAAACCGCGCCTTGTGCTTTTTGATGAAATATTCGATGGGCTTGATCCCGTTGTGCGCGAGCTTGTTAAAAAAATACTTATCGAATATGTTGCCTGCACGGGCGCCACGGTGGTTATTTCCACCCATAATCTGCGCGAGCTTGAGGGCTTTTGCGATCATATCGGCATGCTGCACCGCGGCGGGCTGCTGCTTGAAAAAGATATTGATTGCAGCAGTATGGGCGTGTTCAGAATCCAGTTTGCAATGGAAGATGAGTCATATGCCGCGCTGAAGCCCAAGCTTAATATAGTTAAAGAACGCAGAGTCGGCAAAATGGCAGAGCTTACGATAAAGGGCAGCGAGGATGAAATTTTGGATTTGATAAAGCAATTCAATCCGCTGTTTTGCGAAATGCTGCCGCTCACTCTTGAGGAGCTGTTTATCAGCGAAATGGAAGAGGCCGGCTACGATATAAATAATCTTTTTGCATAAAAAAACCTGCCCGAAAATCGGGCAGGGCAAAAGCTTGGCAATCAAGCGCTTGTGTCGGCGCTTTGCCGTTTTATTTCAGGCTTTTTTGTTTTCCATATTTTTGAATAAATTGCGCCTGTGCAGCGATCGAAAATCTCGGCAAGCAGCACGGTGATAACAAGCGATGCAAGTAAAAATGCATATTTGTGCCTTTCTGCAATTCCAAGATGAGTAAGCAAAATCATCGGCAGGCGCTGAAGCATATAAACGCTGAAAACGTGGTTTCCAAGCCATTCAAGAACGGGATTTCCTATTTTAACCTTAAGAGTCATCATCACAATTCCCAGTGTGAAAAGCACAGCCCACGCCGTGTAAATATAAAGTTTGAAATCCGTTCTCATGCGAATGTTGTATGCCTCAAGGTAGCCGAGAGCAACAACGGCAAAAACCGCAAAATAAATCAAATCGTTTTTCATTAAAACCTTTTCGATTGCGTTTTTGAAGAAGGAATACCACATTCCGAAAGCATATAAAATAAGAGTGTCGAACCAAAAAGCATGGCCGGCTTTGCCCTTTGCAATTGCAAAAATAAGCAAAACGGAAAGCGCGGTTGCAAGGCATAAACCCAAAAACTGAGTTGGCTTGTTGTTTTTCTTCTTTATAATGAGGAAAGATAAGTAAGTAACTACATAAAGCGCAAGCATAACAAAAATATACCAGTTTGTGTTGCCGACAGATTCCCAGCCTATAAGGGAAAGTAAAATCTGCTTTGCGCCGAAGGTTTGGCCGATTGAGGCATTCAAAATTATAAACAGCACCACGCAAATATCCATGTTAAGCAAAAGCTGCGGAAAGCGCTTTTTGGGAATTGTGCCTATGTATGCTCCGCCCCTGCGCTTTATCTGCTCCATTATTCCGAAGCCGGAATAAAAGAAAAACATGGAAACAACCATTTGGTCTAAATACCGCTGAATTTTAACATACGGCAAATCAAATGTGCCCGTGGCATCAATATATGTCATGGCGTGGCCGAGAAAAATCAAAAAAACAAATATTCCTTTTATGGCAACGGTGCCGTCCTTGCTGATGTAATCTTTGTTAAATTCATCATGCTTTGAAAAAACCGCACCGCAGGATGTTAAAAGAAACAGCGCCGCAATGAAAAAAATCATAAAAATTCTCCTTTATATGCGTAATAACAGGATTTTAGCACATATTTGCTTTGAATTCAATATGCTTGCAGATGCCCAAAGCAAAACTCCGCTTTTAAGCGGTCGGCTTAATCGTTGCGGCAAAGATCAAATATACATAAATAAAACTGAAAATAAAATCCGATTCATTCAATTTTGCGCCGGGCTTTGTAACTGCTTCGGCAGGGTGACTTTTCATTTGCAATGCGCCGCAGTAATTGAAAATTCAAAAACGGCAGGTTCGTTAAATATTTTGCCGAAAACAGAGGAGGCAGGTTATGAACTCTAAAAATAATTTATTAAAAGGAAGCGAAAAAAGCAAGCTCGGCAATGTGCTTAAAATGAATTTCAGGCGCTATTTGCCCGGGTTTTTGGTTGCCCTCGGCGGCTGCCTTATCGTTTCCGTTGTTGCAGCTTTTATTGAATACGGCTTTGCGCTTTCGGATGTTAAAATTCAAACATCGTTTGTAAGATACGGCGTAACGGATGCGTTTCAAAACTGTTTTACGGTAATCTTTTTCCTGGTGCTGCTTTATGATATAATAGCGCCTGCTCATTATTTCAGCGAGATATACAGTAAAAGAGCGTGCGATTCTTATTTTGCCGCTCCGATTAAAAGAGCAGATAGATTTAATGCCGCATTCATTATGGGCGCCGTTGTTAATATCGCGGCCCCTTTGTTTCCCGCAGCAACATTTTTTGCGTTTAAGTTTGGCGGCGTGCCGGATAAATTCGCATTTTCGATAGATGCCGAGCTTGTTAATTATTACACTGTTTTCGCCGTTGCCGCTTTGCTTTCGGTTTGGGCGGTGTTTATGCTTTGCGCAGTAATTGCGGGCAGGCTTGTGCAATATCTTGTGCTTTGCGGAATTTCGTCTTCATTTGTGCTTATTTCGGCGCTCGGCGTGGCTTCAAGGCTTAATCTTGTTTGGGGGATAAAGGCGGATCTTAATGCCGTTGCCTCCATAACTCCGTTCGGTGCACTTTTAAGCGGAATAAATACGGTGGAAACAACTTATAAAGCATTGAAAATATGCGTTTCCGTTTCAATCGTAACCCTTGTTGTGTTTTATATCGCGGGCTTGCTTGCGTTTAAAAAGCGCCCGTCGGAAGTTGCGGAAAGCACCCTGTCCGGCAAAATCGTGCCCTATGCCTTCCTTGCTTTCTTTGCCTTCGGCGGATTTGTGTTTTTCCAAGCTTCGCAAAGCTTTCTTAAAACAGCTGCCGTCGGAATTGCCGCAGCCGTTGTAAACGGGCTCATATTCTGTGCCGTTTTCTATAAGAAAGCCTATACAAAGCAGGGCGCAATCAGCGTTGGTGCAACGGTTGCCGTCGGCCTTGTGTTGCTTGCATTTTCTTATTTTCCTCCGGAAAAATCCTTTGTGTCTTGTGTTCCTGAGGCAGGCGATGTTAAAAGTGCCGTGCTTGAAGTGAAAAATTATTCCCACGGCGATGCCGTGCCGCTTGTGCAATATATCGGCAATGTGCTTTATACGGGCTATTCAAACGAAGATAATTCTTACACAATTACGGAGCCTGAAAATATAGAAAAGCTTGTTGAGCTTCACGAAAAAACCGTTTCCGATGAAGCACGCAAAAAAACCGCCGCTTATTACAGAAGCCTTGAAAACGAAGATGTTGATTATGTTGATTATGATGATTTAAACAGCGATGACGGCACAATCGGCTTTGCCGTAAAATACACCCTCAAAAACGGCAAAACCGTAACAAGAAGATATGAGGTTGCAAGCTCCGTTATTATTGATGAATATGTTGCCGCCGTTCAAAACAAAGAGGTGCTTAATCAAACATCTCTTAGTGAGGAAAGCTTTAAGAATATTTATTTCTCTTATTTCTCATATTATCAAAACGATGAGCTTGGCATTTATGAAGAAACCGAAGGGGAAACAGTCAATTTATCATCCGCTTATCATGATTCTTATAACAATCAGTTAACCGCAGAGCAGGCGGAAAAGCTGCGTGAATTGCTGATTGAGGATAGGCTCAATGAAACAAAATATGAATTTATTGAAACGCAGGGCGAGCTGTTTTCAATGATTCCGCCGTATTACAGGCAGGTGACTCCGGCTCTTGAGGGTGTGCTTTGCAATTATAAATTCTCTCCGGAGCTTTCGCAGGAAAAGCGAAGCGAGCTTATGGCGGTTGCGGAAGAAGAGCGCAGCGGCATTATCAGAAGCTATGAGGCAGGCGAGCAGGACTGCATGGATGAAAGCGGCTGCTATCTGTTTGAAAGTAAAAGCTATGAGATTTTGCCTTATGATTCAAACAGCTGCGAATATTTGAAATCGCTCGGACTGAAGATTAAATAGCGGCGCGGCAAATCAAATGTGCCTTAAAAAACAAAAGCGGGAGTGCACCCAATGGCACTCCCGTTAACTTTTTACAAAGCCGTTTTTTAAGCGTTGTAAAGAAAAAAGGCAAAAATAAACGCACCGCGGTGTGAATTGCGGTGCGTAAAACAAATCAAACTATCTTAAAAGAGAAAATGCCACATCAATTGCGCCGCCGAGCAGGCGAGATGTTTTTTTCATTCCCAGAGTTTCCGTTATCCATAAAATAATAAGAGCCACAAAGATTGCTATGAGCAGGGTTTCCTTTTTCATAATTATCCTCCTTTTAACGGCTTTTTGAATTGATATTTATTTATCGCTAATAATATTATAAGCGATTTTTTAAATAAATCAATAGGCGTTGTATAATAATTTTGCCGCGGCGTGATAATTTTTTGTCAATATATATAAAAATAGCGATTTACGGTTGAAAATCTAAAACGTCTGATTTATAATACTACTAATTTGGATTTTCGGAGGGATAAATGATGCACGGTGCAGAATTGTTGAATATTGCAGCCCCCGTTGCGGCCAAAATAGATTGGGCACAAACGGCAACGGTTGTTATTTCGGGCATAGTTATCGTTATGCTTGTTTTGGTTGTTCTTATTTTCATTTTCAAGGGCTTCGGCGCAATAATGTCAAAAACGGGCAAATCATCAAAAGCAAAGAATAAATCGGCTAAGGCTCCTGCGGCTCCCGCAAAAAAGCCTGCGGCTTCGCCGGCTAAGGCACCCGCTCCCGCGGCTCCTGCGGCAAGCGGCATTGATCCTGCGGTTGTGGCGGCAATTTCGGCAGCCGTTTCCGCTTATGAGGGCGGAGCGCCGTTTACCGTAAGAGCAATCAGAGTTAAAAAGCCGGCAGGCAGAAATCCTTGGGCAGCGGCAGCGGCTGCTGAAAATGCAAGGCCGTTTTAACAGCTGATCGGAGGACTTTTATTGTGGAAATTTTACAAGGCGTTTGGGGCGCTATAACCGATATTGTTGCAAACAGCGGTTATGCCTATTTCTTTACCGCAGACGGCGGTTATAAAAACTTAATCATGATTTTCATGGCTTTCATTTTCCTTTATCTCGGAATCAAGAAAGGCTTTGAGCCCTTGCTTATGGTGCCTATCGCATTCGGCATGCTGCTGGCAAATATTCCCGGCGCAAACCTTGCGGTGCAGTATCATGATTTGCAGGGCTTTATAGATTTAATGGCAGGCAGAATGGTGGATGAAACCACGGGCGCGGTGTGCACGCCGGGGCTTATGGATTTCCTTTATTTCGGCGTTAAGGCCGGAATTTACCCGCCGCTTATCTTCCTCGGAATCGGCGCCATGACGGATTTTGCTCCGCTTATTGCAAATCCCTCAAGCTTTATTCTCGGCGCAGCGGCTCAGCTTGGCATTTTCTTCACCTATGTGGGTGCAATCATTTTAGGCTTCACGCCTCAGCAGGCAGGCTCAATCGGCATCATCGGCGGTGCCGACGGCCCCACGGCTATTTTCGTAACATCAAAATTGGCTCCGGAATTGCTCGGCACCATCGCCGTGGCGGCATATTCCTATATGGCGCTTGTGCCCGTTATTCAGCCGCCGATTATGCGTGCTCTCACCACCAAAAAAGAGCGCAGCATTGTTATGGGCAATTTGCGCCCCGTTTCAAAGCTTGAAAAAATCCTGTTCCCGATTATGGTAACGGTTATCGTTTCGCTGCTTCTGCCGGATGCTGCCACTCTTGTGGGCATGCTCATGCTCGGCAACCTGCTAAAGGAAAGCGGCAGAACGGAAAGAATCGCAAAGGCGGCTCAAAATGAGCTTATGAATATCGTAACGATTATGCTTGGCCTTTCCGTTGGCGCCACAACAAGTGCACAAAGCTTCCTTAATTTGAATTCTATTTTCATTGTCGCGCTCGGCCTTATTGCATTCTCTGTAGGCACGGCAGGCGGCGTGCTTTTCGGCAAGATTATGTGCGTGTTAACAAAGGGCAAGGTAAATCCGCTTATCGGCTCGGCAGGCGTTTCGGCAGTTCCCATGGCGGCTCGTGTAAGCCAAAAAGTGGGTCAAAAAGAAAATCCGTCAAACTTCCTGCTCATGCATGCAATGGGCCCGAATGTTTCGGGTGTTATCGGCTCGGCAGTTGCGGCAGGCGTTTTGCTTACTCTGCTTAAATAATTATTTAACATTTAAAAAGGGTGTGATAAACACACCCTTTTTTTCGGCTTATAATAAAGAAAAAACTTGTTTAATCTTATGCCGCATTCTTTTGCCTTGGCGGCATGTTGTTCAGAAAGAGAGGAAAATATGGCTTTAAATGCAATGCAGCAAGAGGCTGTTAATCAAACCGAGGGCCCGCTTTTGATTCTTGCGGGCGCAGGCTCCGGAAAAACCACCGTGCTTGTAAACAGGGTGCAGCATATTATCGGCAGCGGCCTTGCGGCGCCGTGGCAGGTGCTTGCAATCACATTCACAAATAAAGCGGCAGGTGAAATCCGCGAAAGGCTTATAAATGCAATCGGCCCTCAGGCTAATGATATTTGGGCTTACACCTTCCATTCCTGCTGCGCAAGGATTTTAAGAAGATTTGCCGACAGGCTCGGCTACACCTCTCACTTCACGATTTATGACACGGATGATCAAAAAAGAGTGATGAAGCATTGCCAAAAGGCGCTTGAAATATCGGATAAAATTTTGCACCACAAATCCATTCTTTCTGAAATCAGCTCTGCTAAGGACAGCCTTGTTGATTATGAGGAATATAAAAAGCTGGCTCAAAACGATTTCAGAAAGGCTCGCATTGCCGATTGCTATGAGCTTTATCAAAAAGAGCTTTTAAAATCCGACGCCATGGATTTTGATGATATTATTTTTAATACCGTGCGCCTGCTTGAAGGCAATCCGGATGTGCTGGAGCTTTATCAGAGGCAGTTTAAATATGTTATGGTGGATGAGTATCAAGACACTTCTCATGCCCAATACATACTCGTTTCCCTGCTTGCGGGCGGATATAACAACATCTGCGTTGTGGGCGATGACGATCAAAGCATTTATCGCTTCAGGGGCGCCACAATAGAAAACATTCTTTCGTTTGAAAATCAATATAAGAACGCCCGTGTTATCAGGCTTGAGCAGAATTATCGCTCAACTCAAAATATTCTTGATGCCGCAAATGCCGTTATCGCAAACAATAAAAACCGCAAGGGCAAAAATCTGTGGACTCAGGCGGGCAGCGGCGAAAAAATTATTTTCAACACTCTTGAGGATGAGGCGGCCGAGGCAAGCTTTATAGCGCAGGAAATTCTTAAAAATGTTAAAAACGGCAAAAAAATGAGCGATCACGCTGTGCTTTACAGAATGAATGCTCAATCCCGTAATATAGAAATCACCTTTGCAAAAAGCGGAATACCGCACAAGGTTATCGGCGGCAACAGATTCTTTGACCGCAAGGAAATCAAGGATGTTATATCATATTTTGCCGTTATAAATAACCCGGCGGATAATGTGCGACTGCAAAGAATTATCAATGTGCCAAAAAGGGGCATCGGCGACACAATGTTTGCAAATGTTATGGAAATTGCAACGGGGCTCGGCTTATCTGCTTTTGAGGTTTGCGAGCGTGCCGATGAATTTCAAAAAACACTTCGCAGCGCTCAAAAATTACAGGGCTTTGCCGCAATGATAAGGCATTTTCAGGATTGCCTTGATGATATGCCGCTTTCGGATCTTTTGCAAGAGGTGCTTGATAAAACAAATTATTTTGATTATCTTGATGAAGATCCCGAATCCGCGGAGGACAGAAAAAACAATATCAACGAGCTTTCCTCAATGTTTATAAAATATCAGGAAGAGGATGCCGATTTTGAGCTTTCCGATTTTCTTGAAGATGTTGCGCTTGTTGCCGATATAGATTCTTATAATGAGGATGACGATGCCGTGGTGCTTATGACTCTTCATTCGGCGAAAGGGCTTGAATTTCCGATTGTGTTTATTCCCGGAATGGAGGAAAGCGTGTTCCCCGGCAATCAATCCGTTTTTAACGAAGAGGATTTGGAGGAGGAACGCCGCCTTGCTTATGTCGGCATCACAAGAGCAAAGGAAAAGCTTTATCTTCTTAATGCACGCCGCAGAATGCTTTACGGCACCACAAATCGCAATCAGGCATCTCGCTTTTTGCATGAAATTCCCTTAAGCGTAACGGATGATATAACGGTGCAAAGCTATGTGCCTCATTCAAAATTCGGCTCGTTCACTCAGCCGGCGCACAGTTCGTCTTCCTCGGCAGCGCATAAATTCGGCCAGGTCGGCGGCGCTTCCGCCTCGGCTCAAAACTATTCCGCAGGCGACACGGTGCGCCACAAGGCGTTCGGCACGGGTGTTGTGCTCTCTGCCAGGGCAATGGGCAACGACACAATGCTTGAAGTTGCTTTTGACCGCGCAGGCACCAAAAAGCTTATGGCAAATTATGCCAAGCTTGAAAAGATTTGATTTTGCATAAATATACATATAAATTTATCTAAAAATCAAGGGATTACGGAAAACCGTAATCCCTTTAGACTGTCGATAAAGTGGCTAAAGCGCGCCGAATAAATTAACCTTTTTGCCTCCCTTGCAAAGGGAGGTGGGTGCAACTTGTTGCACTCGGAGGGATTGAAAAATAGCTTGGACATCGAGTCCAAGCTATTTTGGCGCTTTTTGTCTTTTGCTCGGGGGCAGTACCCTCGTACAGCTCCCACTCGCAAAATACAAAATTTATCTCACTTTCTCGAAATCTACCGGCGTGTAGAAATTTATAATTTGACTTTTTCTACACGCTGAAGGGATTACGGAAAACCGTAATCCCTTTTTGTGCGCAAAAATCGTTTTTTGATTTTGCGCGCCGAATGATAAATGCCTGCTTTTGCATGCCGGGTTACCAAGGGGCGCTTGCCGCGCAAGCGGACTTTGCTAGGCTCGGCAAAGCGCGCCTTTTGCGGATTTACCCGCAGGTTTTAAATCAGCTGTTATTCGCGCTTGAATCGCAGCAGCATGCCGCGGAATCGTCCTTTTCGGGCGGGAAAAATTCATCAACGGGAAATTCTATGCCGCGGAAGGTGTCACACGGATTTTGCGTGTTGCATTCACATTCTCTTTCGGGAATGCAATAATCATATGCGGGAATAAGAATTTGCACATCTCTCTCCATTTGCACTATGCTGAAAAGCCCAAGGGTAACGAGCACAGCCTTTGCCGCGCCTGCACTCGGCACGGTGTCCTGTGTGCCTTGCAAAACGGATTGCGGAAACGATGTGCAAAGCGGAATGCAGCAATCGCACAAATTAATCGTGTTGCACGCAAGTATAACGGGGTCAACCGCCTGCACCTTGCATGCCGGGTTTGTGTATTGCGGTGCCTCGGGGCAATCCGTTGCTTCGGAAACGGGGTTTGAGGCAAACACCTTCACCTTTCCGTCCGAGCCGTAAAGTATGCACTTTTTGGTGAATTGCGCGTATCCCACCGCAACCTCGGGAGTTGTGCACGGTGCCGAATAAGTATCAAATTCAAGGCGGAAATAAAAGGTGATGTCAACGGAATAATAGCCTCTGTTAAAAGGAACCTCCTCCAAATCAACGGAAACGGAGGCAACCTCGCATTCGCGGCATTTAACCGTTACGGCTTCGTCTATAAGCCTTTGGCTGCGCGAAAAAAATGTTACTCGCAAATCCTCCAGGCAGTCTTTGGAAACGCAGCTGTCGTAAATCCGTTTTGTGTCTATGCAAACGGCTTCGTTAATGCGCTTTTCGCCTGAGTCAATAATGTTGTTTGCCATAAAAAAACTCCTTTGCAGAATAATTGAAGCGAGCTTCATATCATTCTATGCACAGGCTTTTTTGTTGACAACGTTTTTTAATCAGTCTTCAAATTTTGCCAAAATAAAATCCCCCTTTTGCTTTTTTCGCATTAGGGGGATTTTTGCTTATTTGTTGTTTCGGTCAAAAACGGGATACATTCTGCGATAGGTTGAATTTATCTTTCTGAAATAATCGGCGTCTGCGCTGTCTATCGTTTCCCTTGTGGTGCGAAAGCGCCAATTTTTGTTTGGCACTCCGGGAACATTCATTCTTGCATCGGCGCCAAAGCCGCACATATCCTGAAATGCTATGATTGCCACATTTGAAGAGCTGCGCCAAACACATTCTATTATTTTGCGGCAAGATGGGCTTTGAAAGCCGCCCTCGCCCCAATTTTCGCCTTCAAAGCCGGCGTAATCAAGTGCAAATCTGCGCTCTTGCTCGCTTGCCTCCCAAAGCCAACCAAGCAGGGTGTTGTTGTCGTGCGTGCCAACATAATTTATGCTGTTTTGCGTTGCGTTGTGCGGCATATGGCTTGAATCCGAATTCGGGTCAAAGCCGAATTGCACCACCTTCATTCCGGGAAATCCCGTGTCTTTCAGCAGCTGCGTAACGTCCTCGCCGAAAACTCCCAAATCCTCTGCAATAACGGGCGCATCGGGGAATTTTTCAAACACTTTTTCAAATAAATCCATGCCCGGGCCTTTTACCCATTCGCCTGTTTTGGCGGTTTCGGAATCGGCAGGCACTTCCCAATAGCTTGCGAATGCTCTGAAATGGTCTATGCGCACAATGTCGTATGTTTTAAGGGCAGCACCAAGGCGTGAAAGCCACCATTTGTATCCGTCCTTTTTCATGGCATCCCAATTGTAAATCGGGTTTCCCCAAAGCTGGCCGTTTTCGCTGAAATAATCGGGCGGCACACCTGCCACTTTTTCGGCGGTAAGCGTTTTTTCGTCTATCTTGAAAAGTGGCAAATCGGCCCAAACATCAACACTGTCCATAGCCACATAAAACGGCATGTCTCCTATAACGGCAATGCCCTTTTCGTTGGCATATTTCTTTATCTTAAACCATTGCTTAAAGAAAATATATTGCACAAATTTCCAAAATGCGGCGCTTTCTTCGTAAGTAAAAATATCCTTAATGCAGCTAAAATATCTTGCTTGCTTTTCGCCCCATTTCCACCATGGTGCGCCGCCGTTTTGCTCTTTAACCGCCATGAAAACGGCATAGTCGGTAAGCCACGGATTTTCAAGCTCAAATTGTTTTATGTTCTTTGCGGTTTCATCGTCAATGTTTAGAAATGCTTTTTTCAGCAGCTTGTATCTTTGCTCTGCGGCAAATTCGTAATCTGCCGTGTATGGCGATCCTGTGTCTGTATCTTATACAGATCTCCGAGCCCACGAGACAGGC
>ENA-OUPO01000780-OUPO01000780.1-human-gut-metagenome-genome-assembly--contig:-NODE-780-length-11324-cov-6.82172_pt1 | contig 11324 bp, 10 predicted proteins | sample MGYA00237940_ERZ548809 | MGnify/ENA primary metagenome ERZ548809 (study PRJEB26490, sample SAMN05194695) | human gut metagenome | biome: terrestrial biome; feature: human-associated habitat; material...
CGGCCATCACGCCGATGTTCTCGCCGTAGGTGGTGGTGCCGGAGCCGCCGCCGAAGCCGGCGAGCGTGGTGCCCAGGCCGTCGGCCATGAGGGCGGTGCCGATCTGGTTGTCGTAGTCGCGGCCGGTCATTTGGGCCACGGACTTGACATGGCCGACGTTCTCAGCCACAAGCACAAGCACAACAGGGATGAACATGGGAAGGATGGAGAAATCGGCCTGCGGCAGGTGGAACTTCGGGAAGCCGATCCATGCGGCGTCGCCGATGGCGGAGAAGTCGACCTGGCCACGGATGCAGGCATATACATAGCCGATGATCACGCCGACCAAAATATTGAGGCGACCCAGCAAGCCCTTGAACAGCACAGCCACGAGCAGCACGGCCAACAGGGTAACCAGTGCGGTGTCGGGCGCGGCTTGGAAGTTGGTCCACACGGAAGGTGCCAGATTGAAGCCGATGATGGCCACAATCGCGCCGTTGACCACGGGCGGCATGATGATGTCGATCCATTTGGAGCCGGCGTAATGCACGAGCACGCCAACCAGGGCCAGCAGAATACCGGTGACCATGATGCCGAAGCTGGCGACCGCAATGCCCTTGTTGGCGGTGGAGACCGCGGTGATCGGTGCAATGAAGCCGAAGGACGAGCCCAAATAGCTCGGCAGCACGTTCCTGTTGATAAGCAGGAACAGTGCGGTGGACATAGCCGTGAAGAACAGGGTGGTGGACGGGTCGAAGCCCGTCAGAATCGGCACCAGGAAGGTGGCACCGAACATGGCGATGACGTGCTGTGCGCCGATACCGGCGGTGCGCACCCAAGTCAGACGTTCATCGGGCTCGACTACCTCGCCGGGCGCCAGCGTCTTGCCGTCGCCATGCAATTGCCATTGGAAGATATTGGACATTACTACTCTCCTCGCTCTCGCTTGGGGCACGGCATTCACAACCAGCCGCACCACGCACCATTCTAGCTCACGAAGATTTTGTGAAGTCTCTCTTCCGGGAAAGGCTATTTGCCGTAATACTCCAGCAGGTGTGGGTCGACGGCCTGCACCACATCCACCAAATCGCCATTGGAGAGATACGGGCGCTTGAATTCGCGCCACGGCTCCACCTTGACCTCCCAGCGGCCGGTCGTCTCGTCGAGCACGGGCCGGGCGGTCTGCTCCCAGCGCACACGCTTGGAGGTGCGGCCGGTTTCCGGGTCGCGGCGTGTATAGTGCAGGCAGGTGCAGTTGGTGATCTTCCAGTCGTCCGAATCGGCGCGATGCAGGAATTCCTCGTCGGCCAAATCCTCGATGGTGAGCATCAGGGCGAGCATGAAGTCGCCGTGGGTGACCATGACCACGGATTCCGAATCGGATTTGCGGCTCAGCGAGGTCAGGATGTTGTGCACACGGTCCTCGGCCACATCGGCAATCGACTCGCCTGCCGGCGGACGCCAGTACAGCGGATCGGTGTTCTTGAAGTTCCAGTTGCGCGCGTAGTTGTTTTTGAATTCGTCCTTGGTGATGGTGTTGATCTCACCCCAAGAACGTTCACGCAGCACACGGTTCTCCTCCCATTTGGCCTTGGGCAGGGCCATGGTGGCTGCGGTTTCGCGGGTGCGCACGTATGGCGAGACCATGTAGCGGTCGAACAGCTGCTGCTGGCTGACCAGCCAGCGACCGATGCAGTCGGCCTGCTTGCGCCCGGTGGCGGTGAGTCTCCAGGAGCGATCGGGCACAGTGACGTTGTCCTGCGTGTACAGGGAATTGTCGCCCTGCTCGCCCGCCTGGACGATGACGTTCGCTTCGGATTCGCCATGCCGGATTACGTATAGATCGAGCGGCATGCTCATATATGTTCCCCTTTCGTTATTGGTTACGTTGTGTTGTTTTCTGTTGTTTCCTACTTGACTTGCGTGATGGTGTTCCCCTTGACCATGAACGCGTGCCGGGCCATGTCGATCATCGGCTGATCGAATTTGGAGTCGGTGTAGAACTCGTCGATGACGACGTCCGGACCGTACAGTTCGCGGAACCGTTTGGCCTTGTTGGTGCTGAAGTTGAGGTACGTGACCTTCATCGTCCCCACATCCACCTCGCTGGCCACGAGATTCCTCACGCCGAGTCTGCGGCAGGCCTCCCCCACCGTCAGATCGAAGGATGCGGTGAGGATCACATCGTCCGACTCAGGCTGGTACCAAGGCTTGATACGTGCGTAATATCGGTCCCAGAAATCGTCCACGAGCTGTTCGACGCTCGCCACCCGTTTGGATCGGCTCAGTTCCGTGAGATAGCCTTCGGTCATCTTGCCCACGCCGTATTCCATCTGTTCAAGCGTGGCCCGGCCAAGCTTGTATTTGACCGCGTACCGCAGCACGGGGGCGATATAGCGGAACACTTTCGGGTCGTGGCGGGCGGAATACAGGTACAAGTCGAACAGGCTTTCGCCATCATAGATGGTTCCGTCGAAATCGAATACGCGCATACCTTCTGCTTCTACTCTGTTATTCCTTGTCTAAGGCTAATCTCGGTAAGCCGGCGAAAGCGCAAATACGCAGTGAATTTCACATGAACACTGTTTTTTGGATTGATTTCGGTACAGGTAACGTACACTGGTGACAGCGTGGAAGGAGGTGCGTAATGGCGACGTCTGAAATCGAACAATGGTGGATTGATAAGTTTCAGGAGAACCTGGGTCCGATTCGCAAGGTAGCCGGATGGACGACTCAGCAACTGGCCGACGAGCTGGGAGTCGCGCGACAGACGGTGTCTAACTTGGAGACCGGCAAAAGCCCGATGACCAAACTGCAGTATCTCGCTTTACGTACGGTGTTCAGCGCCGAGATCGCACGTCGTGAAGACCGCGATCTGGCACGCATCATCAAGACTTTGGTCGACGATCCCATTGAGCAACGCATTCGCGAACGGCGCGTCCAAGAGCAGGACGGCGAGGCCGTTGCCGACAATGCCCCAGTCAATACGGACGGTGGCAACGTTGCCGACAACGCCGCCACCGAGAAACGCAAGCCCAGTGCCGCCACATTGAAGGCTTCAAAGACTGCCGCAACGGGCAAGCCCACGCTCAGCACGGCGATGCAGGCTCTCGCCGTCATCACCGGCGCATTGGCCAGTGGAACCGCCGCCGGCATCATCACCTACTTGATGTTCCCGGACGGCGGCCCGAACAAGCGCTGAGTCGCCGAAATATCGAATCCGTTACTCGCAGGCCACGCCATCGTGATCGCGGTCCAACTTGCCGTTGTATCCAGGCTGCCCTTGATACAACGGAGCAGCACCAGCCGCACGGACTTCAGAGCAATTCGCATAATGCACATTTTGCTGCGCTTGCTGTTGCTGTTGTGCCTGTCGAGCGGCCTCCTCAGCTTGCCGCTGGGCCTCGGCCTGCGCGGCAGCCTGTTCTTCAGCGGCCTTTCTTGCAGCCTCTTCTTCAGCTGCCTTCTTGGCGGCTGCCTCTTCAGCTGCTTTCTTCTCCTCAGCTACCTTCTTCGCTTCTTCCTCCTGCGCTATATCGCTGGCTTTACGAACATTGATAACAGGCTTGTCCCCATCTTCCACGGATTGAACAACCCAGTTCGAAGCTCTGAGCACCATTTTGTCCGTGTCGCTTTTCACCTCATAATCAGAGGAGGAAAAACCGGCATCCTTGAGCTCGTCTTTCACATCGGCCAGCGAACGCCCTTTCTTGGCGATGGCGACAATTTTCGAATATGTGGATTCCTCCTTGCCGTCCGCACCGTCAGAAGACCCCGAGCATCCAGCAAGCACAAGGCCCAGAACCATCATAAGAATCACGGTCAACGCCCAAACCGCACGATTGACACGCTTCATGTTCCCGAAACGAACCCTGTTGTTCAACATTATTCTCTCCCTTGTAGTCGCAGATCTGCGGATGGTCGGAACCACGTCAATGTGAATCCAACCATCCTGATAATTACTGCTTATTCAATGATATATTCATCCATTGTTTTCGCCGATATATCGCACCAGCGTTTCCTTCATTATCAACTATTTCGAGTTGCATGAATGCGCCGTTTATAGGCCAAGAATTTCGTGCTTTTTTGCATCAAATTCTTCTTGGGAGAGAATGCCGATATCAACCAATTCCTTCAATTTCTTCATCGCCTCGACTTGTTCTTCCACAGACATGGATGCCGTGTGAGAGGCGGGAGCAGCGGCTTCCGGTGCCGGCGCAGGTGCCGGCGCTTGAACCGGGGCGGCCGTCATAGGATTGATGGATTGCGCCATATTCATACCAAGCAACATGCCACCATCGCCAAAGCCGCTGTCTTGAATACCTTGCGCAATGCGCTGCTGGGCAGCCATATTGCCAGCTTGTTGGGAAACGCCCTCGTATGCGGCAACATTCATCTTATTCGAGGCGAACTGCTGCACGAGTTGACGTGATTGCTCGGTGAACTCGATACTTTCGATGCCCACACTGGACACTTCAAAGCCAAAACGATCATTCCACGTACCCGCATTGGCCCGATCGCCACGCACGCATGCCGCGATGTCATTCGCCTTGCCGGGCAATTGCGAAATACGATATTCATTGGACAGCAAATTGATGGCCACAATAAACGACTGTACGAATTCAGACAGAATCTGCCTACGTGGCCCTTCATCATCGAATGAATACGACACGGTAGTGGCAGGCACAAAGTTACGAACGAATCGAACTGGATCAGTGACCTTTAGCGACATGGATCCGCGTGCGCGAATTTCCAAATCGACGCCATAGAACCGGTCGTTATACACCAGCGGCGCAGAAGTGCCGAATTTGATGCCACGAATCTCACGCAGGTTGACGAAGGCCACATATTTGGTGCGGCCAGGCTGGCCTCCGAAGGTGAATCGATCGGCAACCTGATTGAAGAACGATCCGATGCCATCTCCGGCGAGCACACTCTGCTCCCCGTTGCGATATTCATAACCGCCCGACTCGGTGATGACGTTTTCGATACCTGTTTCAGAGAAAATGAACGCCGCAGTATTCTCTGGCACATAGATACGCGAACCATTGGTGATTATTCCCTAGGAACCGTATTCATTCGAACCGCGATCGTTGTTGCTTCCGCGGGGAATGCCCGGCACAACGACGGTGTGTTCCGTGAACGGACCAGCGGTGATGATATCACGCCACAGGTCCGCGAATGTACCGCCGAGCGCGCCGGCGAACGCCTTAATAACTGCCATCTGTTTTTTCCTCGATATCTCATGCATATGGCCGATCTTGCGACTATGCAATCGCAAGACCGGCCGTTATGCTGGCATGTTGGTTATAGCTGCGTTTCGCGATCGCAGTATTCGCATCGAACGACTTCTTTGCGATGACCGGAAAGCGGAGCGCCACAACCTTCGCAATTCACCGAAACCACGGGTTCGGTAATCCCAAGCCCACTACGGAATGCGCCAAAAGTGTCTTTCAGGGTCCCGGCCAGAGCCTCCGTTCCGGGGATGGCCTTGTTGAAGACCGGCTCATCCATTGGCGTGTACTGTCTGCCGCGTATACCCATGTATCGTCATCGTTCCTTTCTTGGAAAACCGTTACCTCGATACGCCAGTCTGATCACTGGCCCACCGATGCGAGCTTCTGCGTGCATCGAGTCATGACCTCGGTGTAGTAGGCCGAATCCTCACTGCTGAGGGAGTTTTCGTCAATGGCGTCTACCTTCTGGGAGAACTCAGAGTAACGCTTCATCATGCTGGCATAGTCGGTAGCCATGCTGACCACGTTGTCGGATTTCTGATATTTGTTCATGAAGTCAACATACTCATCGATAAAGGCCTCGTAGCTGTCCATCGTGGCCTTGAAGTCAGCACTGTCATTGGTGTTCTGCTGCGCCTTCTGATCCGAAGACTGGTCGCTCTGCTTGTTGGCATCGCTGGAATCAGTGCCCGTATCAGTGCTCTTATCATCCTGCTTCGCGGCGTCGCCGTCCGTAGACGTATCTTCCTTCTTTTCCGGAACCTGGATAGTGATGGACATGATGGTCTCGTCGTCAGTGTTACGAGAAACGCTCACACTGTATCCATCGGCGTTCTTGGCATTGAAACTGTCAGCGGACTTGCTATAGTCCACGGTGAAACCGTTGTCTTGCACGGACTTGACGTAGTCGGCATACTGCTTGGCGTCGGTATCGCACACCTCGATGTGGAAGTAGTCCGAAGACTCACTTCTAATTTCACCCTTTGTGGATTTCGGCTGCGGCAGCAGCGCCGCGATATCCGACTCCGGCCATGAATATGCTTCGCACTTGGTGGCGAGCGATGCTTCCAATTCCGCCCGATCAGCCTTGGCCTTCGCATCGTCACGAATTACGAACACGCCACCGATTACCAGACCCACAACGGTGATACCGACTGCCACCCAGGCCAGCACTCGGCCTTGCACCTTGCCACTCGGGCGGGTCACGTATACGGCGAAGCCTGAGAGCAGTGCCGGAATCACCGTGGCGAACAGCAGTCCGCCCCAGGATCGGCCAGAAACATCCACAAATTGGGCGAGTACGAACAACACTCCCCAAATAATGGCGAACACAGCCAGCTTGGAAGTCTTCTTCACCCCTTGTGCATTCGGATCAATCACGGCAGGCGCAGCGGCACCAGCAAAACCAGTGGCAGCACCGGCACCATGTGTGGCGGGTGCAGGAGCCACACCAATACGCTTGTCCAGAGCGGCGAGGAACTCATCAACGCGCTTGGCGCTTTCGTTTCCAGTCGCCTCCAGACGAATGGCGGCCCCTGCCGCACCCTGCGGGACTACGGTTAGCGTGCAGTTCACCCCATCATAGGAGTGGAAGGAAAACGCTCCGGTCTGGGTGTTTTCGTTATCCAAGGTAAACGTGGCGCCAGTAGTCAGCTGGTCGTGAATAACTTGGAACAGCTGTTGCGGACTGACCGCATATACACGATCAAATGGCGCGCCGGCGGGCCGCTGCGATGCCGTAGCCGGAGTCATCGGAGTGGTGGTAGCACCATCAGACGCTACGTTCGGTTGGCCAGCCGGTACAGTATTCGGCACGGTAGGCGCATTCGCGCGATCTTCCGGTGCGTCATTCGTGCCTTCGGACGGTGGAACCGGCTGAGGTTGTTGATCAAATGGCGTTGTCATGATGCCCTTCTTTCCTTAAGCAGCAGCATTACCAGCACAGAAGAGGCAAGCCCGGCAACCGTTACGGTCAATCCGACTGCCATGGCAAGCCGGTATCGTTCGCTCATCATTGCGTCCCTTCTTATTGCTCGCTTTGCTCTGCGATACATCGAAACCAGTGTATGGCGTTGTTATTATGTACGCAAATTAGCATTTTGTATGCATATTAGCTTTATTGTCGATGCTTGATACCGCGCATGAACATCCTTTCCGCCACCGCACCTACACGGATGGCATCGACCATTGTCGGCGACACGCGCGGGCCATACATCAGCTGACAACTGAATTTTTCGGCGTGTTTCCGAAAAGTCGGCGTCCTGTACGCTGGGAATCGAGCAACCGCGTACGCTGGCGCAGCACAGCACCCGCAACACAGCGACAAGGAGCATGGGCAATGGCAGACATCCCCGAAGAACATTTGACCGAGGAACTGTTGGATCGGCTGCTCGCCAGCGCCAGCATTGAGCAGTATCTCGATGAGGGACTCGTCAGCGCACGCACGCTGACCGACTATCTGTTCGACCGTATGGAAGCCCATGACCTGAGACGAGCCGACGTGGTGCGGGCATCCGGCCTCAACGCCACAGTGGTTTATGACATTTTCTCCGGCAAAAGCCGCCCCGGCCGAGATCACGCCATTATGCTGGCTTTTGGTCTCAAGTGCACATTACGTGAAACCCAACGGCTACTTCGTCTTGCAGGCGTTTCCGAACTGTGGTGCAAACAGCGACGCGACGCGATTATCATCTGGTGTATACGCAATGGATTCGACCGCATTGCCACGGACGACGAGTTGTATCGTATGGGAGAGGCGACGTTGCTACCGGCCGATTGACGACATTCGGCCCAACAACACTCACCAGTGAGACGCAAGTAAGAGGGCATCAAGGAGAGACATGGACGATAAGCAGGCGATGCATGCGATGAGCATCGACGATGCGTACCATGTCGAGCGTACGCTCGCTCGCGGACCTTCCGGCGTCACCGAACTGGTGAGCATTGACGGCAACGGCCCGTTCGTACGCAAGAAGATTCCCTCTCCCCTAGCGCAACGCAATGTGTGGGCGGCGCTCAGCGCCTGCCAGAGTAATCGTCTGCCGCGTGTGGAAGCGACGTACGAGCTGCCCGACCGGTTCGTCATCGTCTACGATTACGTGCCGGGCAGCACGCTTGCGCAAATTGCGGAGGAAAACGGGCGGCTTGCACCGAATGTGGCCGTGCAGCTTATCGACCAAATTTGCGAAGCCGTGCAGGAGCTTCACCAGCACGGCGTTATCCACCGCGACATCACGCCGGCCAACGTCATCGTGGCCCAGGATGGCGCGCATCTCATCGATTTCGGCATCGCGCGCATCCGGTCAGAGGCAAGCAACCGTTCACGGGATACCACGGCGCTTGGCACCTACGGATTCGCCTCGCCTGAGCAATATGGCTTTGCCAAAACCGACGCGCGTTCCGACGTATTCTCGCTGGGCCGGCTACTCGGATTCATGCTGACCGGCGTATATCCCGATGCCAGCGACTACGAGCAGCGACTTGCCGATGATGCCGCAGTACCGGCTCGACTACGCGCCGTCATCGGCTATGCGTGCGCATTCGAGCCCAGCAAACGGCCACAGAGCGTCCAAGAGTTTCGCCAGGCGCTGTTCTCCCAGTCCAATCCGCCCATACCGAACGCATCATCGGCAAATCCGCCATCAACGAGAACAACGAACGGCAGCGCGTCGGCGTCTCGACTATTCCGGCGTCTGCACTTGAGCAAACGCGCCATCGTGCTGTGGTCCATTGCCGGAGCGGCACTGATAATCGCCGCCATTGCGGGAGGCATTGTGTTGGCAGGCCAACTTGGCATTATCGGGTCGGCAACATCACCCGATTCCTCGACACAATCCAGCAGCCAATCAACCGATAAGGCCGATGGCGGGCACTCCTCGAACGGGTCAGGAACCGACAATGCCAATGGCACGGGCGGAGTAGGCGGCACTGACGGCGCTGATGGAGACAATCAAGACACCGTCACCGACAATCCTCTGAAAATAGTGGAATCCGGCTGGTCGGCGGACCAGCAAGGGTATGTCCACTACGCTTTCGCCCTGCGCAACACCAGTAAGACCCAGCAGGTGCAGTATCCGCAGATTACCATTACGGGGCGGGCCAAAGACGGTTCCATCGTGTTCTCGCAGACGCAAGCACTGAATATGGCATTCCCGAATCAGACTGTATATGACGCCGGTCAAGCAGGCGAAGGCACCGCCCCAGAAACGGTTGATTTTACTGTGCTCAATCCGGATACATACAACGTCGCCAAGGCTCAGGGAACCGCCGCCTTCCCCATCAGTGGAATATCCAAAATAGACAACAGGGACGGCGGCACGACGTTCAATGGCGAGGTCCGCGCCGTGGCAGATGGATTCAAGCCATCTGATGGACAGCAAATCAAGATTTCCCTAGTACTGCGTAACGCACAGAACGCAATCATCTATGGAGATATCGCATTCGTGGATTGGCCGGGCAATGGCCGATCCACGCCATTCTCGATTACCGTCTACGATCTGCCGAAGTATGTGTCTTACGATCTGTATGCGCAAATCTGGTAGTTGACTTTACGTCTGGCAGATGGCCGTCAGGTGCCTGTCAGGCCGCTGTTCGCGTCACCTGCGCACTGACGTTACGGCGCGCCTGGCCGAACAGATAGATGCCGATGGGCAGGGTCAGAACACCGCCGATGATGAACACCAGCGAAATCGGGATCACGTCGGCCAACGGCGCGAAGATCAACATGCCGAGCGGCATTCCGAGCGCGCTCAGGGTGGTGTCAAGGCCGAATACACGGCCCACCATCTTCTCATCGGCCTCGGTCTGGATGATGGTGCGCATCGGGCCCATGCAGATGGCCGAAGCCAAACCGTTCACCACATCAATCAGCAAATACGCCAGCAGATTGTGAACCACGCCAAGACCAACGACGGAGACGCCCACCAGAGCGATGCCGAAGGCGACCACGCGCATGTTGTTGCGGATGAGCTTGGCACCGATGGTAGACATCAGCGCGCCGCCGAGCAGCATACCGATGCTCCATCCCAGCTCGTTGGCGGCGAGTTTATCGGAGGCGGTGGTCAGGTTGATGAATCCGAGATTCAAATCGATGCCCTCATATTCGCGGGTCATGAGCAACAGCGTAAGGTTCATCGGCGCCACGGACACGAAGCACACCAAGGCGCCACCGAGCACCACGTTGCGCAGGTTCGCCCGGCGCCATGTGTAGCTGAAACCATCTTTCAAGTCAGCAAACACACGACGGACGCTGGCAATCAGCGAACGATCAGCATTGGCATCCGACATCGGTTCGAGTGTGGGTTGCCCGCTATTCTCCGCTTCAGCCATACGCCTCGCAACATGTTCCGCGCTCTTCTTCGGCGCTTTGATCAACGCCACAAAGCCGACGCCGATAATGGCCGTGGTCACATCGACTAACAGAATCGACCACAGCGGCACTGTGTTGATAAGCACAGCAGCCACCGCAGGTGCCACAATCATATTCGCCGAATTAATCACGCCGTATATTGAGTTGACGCGCAATAGTTTGCCCGAGGGAACAACATCCGGTATGAACGACTGCACAGCGGGCGTCTGCACCCCGCCTCCCGCCGAACGAATGAACAGCACCACGAAAATCATGGTCAGACTCGCCCATCCCATCGCGAAGCTCAGCGACAGCACGACGGTGACCACAGCAATCACCATATCCGGCAGCATGATCAGCAGTTTGCGATTATGGCGGTCCGCCCATGAGCCGCCGAAGATCGAGACCACGGCCTGCGGCACCACGCCGAACAGGGTGGCCAGCAGCATCGCCGAACCGGTTCTGGTCTGCAATACGATCCACCACCAGATGGCGTACTGCACGATGCTGGAGCCCAACAGCGAAAACGCCTGACCGACGAGCAGCAACGCCACACGCCGGATCCACGCACGCTCGGATTCCCCGTTGGCCACTGCTGCGGCATAGGCGGCACCGGGTTTGTTCGCGCTATGGACCGCTGCGCGCGCATTCGCATTGTCATCGCCGGAAACCTCGGGTGTTTCGCGCGCAGTTGGTTCAGTTGTTGTGGCCTTTCGCTGTTTGGTGTGGGTGGGTCTGTCAGGTGGTGACGGTGCTGAGGT
>ENA-OUPO01000784-OUPO01000784.1-human-gut-metagenome-genome-assembly--contig:-NODE-784-length-11284-cov-18.797_pt1 | contig 11284 bp, 10 predicted proteins | sample MGYA00237940_ERZ548809 | MGnify/ENA primary metagenome ERZ548809 (study PRJEB26490, sample SAMN05194695) | human gut metagenome | biome: terrestrial biome; feature: human-associated habitat; material...
CCGATTTCGTGATGGCAAAAATGATCCTGAATTCGGGCGTCTCTGCCGACTGGACAGTGGCTATCGGTCTGTATAATATGCTGCAAAAGACCCTGATCAACAATTACTTTACGCTCTTCTGTGCAGGCGGTGTGCTGGTGTCCATCCCCATCTCCATCCTGTTTGTCATCATGCAGAAGTTCTACGTCGAGGGCATCACCTCCGGCGCGGACAAGGGTTAACACGTGATTCTCTTTCTCCTTCACCATAAAAGCAATCCCTACAGTCCTTTTTGTGGCTGTGGGGATTGTTTTTTCTCAATGGCGGCAGGAAAGCAGTTTGTTCAGGGTGAACCTCATTTCTATATCAAACGGTGTCTGTTCGGATGTCCTGAACCCTGTCATAAAACCGTCATCGAGCAGCTGACTTATCTCATGTTCATCTGGTCGCTGGACGAAAAGGAGCTTGCCACCGAAGAGTTTGAGAGCATGGCGGGCGAGAAGATGGAGCACCTCTTCCCCGCCAGTGCGGCAGGCCAGTCCATGTGGTGGAGCGAGTTCAAGGATAAGGACTCCCGTGAGATTTTCCTCACCATGCAGCAGCGGGTGTTCCCGGCCATCAAAAAGATGAAGTACGGCCGCCTGCCGGATTTTGACGAGAACGGTGAGCTGATGGAAACCATTGATGCCGTCCGGGAAAATGCGGTCCACGTGACGGCGTGATACGGCGGAATGCAGAGCGCAGCAAAAAATGTGACCGGGAAGAAGGTCCACCGGCTTTACAATTGCCGGAAAAGGCGGTATTCTTTATTTATGACAAACATCCGCAGGAGGAAACCATGGACATCCGCCAGCTGCACTACTTTCTGGTATTGTGTGAAGAAATGAATTATACCCGGGCCGCACAGCGGCTGTTTTTGTCGCGGCAGGCGCTGCGGCAGAGCATCTCTGCGCTGGAAGCGGAACTTTGCGGGCCGCTGTTCCTCAGTGCCCACCACAAGCTCACCCTCACCGACCGCGGCATGAGCCTGCAGCGCCATGCCACCCCGGTGGTGGAGCAGTTCCAGCAGATGCAGGCCGCCCTGCGGGCCGAGATCCAGTCGGCCCAGCCGGTGCACATCGGCATCAGCGTGGCGCTGGTGCCGGACTACCTGCCTGGGCTGGAAACGCAGCTGGACAAGTTCCGCCAGCAGTATCCTCATGTGGAGATGCGGTTCCGCCTGCTGGACAACGACGCTGTGGCCGATGCCGTGGAGCAGGGCGAGCTGGACGCCGGTCTGGTCATCGACCTGGGCTGTGCGGCCCCGGTACTGGCCCGCACCACCCTGCGGGCCGACCCTGCCTGCCTGCTGGTGCCCCGCGGTCACCCCTTCTGGGACCGGGAGAGCATCCCGCTGGCCGACCTGCGGGGGCAGCGGGTGCTGCTGCCCAGCCTGCGGCAGGACCTGTTCAGTCCGCTGTGGTCGGCCTGTGCCCGGGCCGGGTTTGCGCCCAACGCCGAGATCGGCCCCAGCTTTTACCAGGCCTATTATCTGGTGCAGGAGCAGCTGTGCACCTGCCTGACCCGCTACGAGCCCGGTGCCCGGCGGGAGCTGGACCGGGTGCGGGACGTGCTGCTGGAGGACCTGCCCCCGCTGTGCGTATCGCTGGTACAGCGCCGGGACTATACCTCGGCCTACATCGACCTGCTGCGCAGCTACCTGATGGAGGTGCTGGGCGGGGCCGCCTCGCTGCCGCCGCGCCGGGGCCGTCCGGCCAAGCCCTTCTACAACTTCCCGGTGCTGTCCAGCACGGCGGCAAAGCCTGCCGCTCCGGTGCACCCGGCCCCTGGCACCCAGCTGCCCTTTGCGGGTGCGACCAACTTCCGGGAGCTGGGCGGTTATCCGGCCGATGAGGGCAAGACCGTGCGCTGGGGCCAGATCTGGCGCGGCGTGTGCACCGCGCGGCTCACCGACCCGGCGGACCGTGCCCGGCTGGATGCGCTGGGCTTGCGGCTGATTCTGGACCTGCGCAGCACTGCCGAGGCCCAGGCCGAGCCGGACTATGTGCCGGACGGTGCCCGGCTTGTGCAGATCTGTGCCCTGTGCGGCGACGACGGCCATGAGATCAGCTTTGCCCCCGGTGACATCGAGCGCATGATGCACACCGCCCGGGAGGGCGAGAACATCCTGTACCGGATGTACCGACAGATGCTGTTCGGCAACAAGGCCTTCAAGGAGCTGTTCCGGGCGCTGGAAGCCGGCGAGACGCCCATCCTGTTCCACTGCTCTGCCGGCAAGGACCGCACCGGCGTGGCCGCCATGCTGATCCTGCTGGCGCTGGGTGCGTCCGACGAGACGATCTGCGCGGACTTTGTGCAGACGAATGTCTGCCGCAAGGCCGAGATCGACGCCCTTCTGGCGGGCCACGCGGAAGAGATCGCTGCCGACCCGTCCAAGCGGATGCGGTTCTGCACACAGGCGGGCGTGGATCCGGGTGCGGCACCCTATGTGCTGCAGGTCATCCGGGAAGCGTGCGGCAGCGCGGAGGAGTATCTGGCCCGGGAGTACGGCCTGACTCCCGCCCGGCGGATGCGCCTGCGGAGGATGTATCTGGAATAATGATGCAGAATGAGCCCCGGTGTATGCAGATGCACCGGGGTTTTTGCGGCATAAAATCGGCCATGTGCACAAAAAATATGCGACGGGAGCCGGTTTTCCCTTGACAAGCGTGCAAATGTTTCGTAATATAATTAGTAGTATGGAATAAAAGACGCTGTGTGCAGGTCGTCCCCGTGACCGGAGTTTCTCCACAGGCGAAGCGCGCCTGTTTTATATAAGCCAGAACCGGATAGAAAAAAGCCGCAATGCCCGTGCAGGGTCTGCCTGCGCGTGTGATTTTTGTTGTCACTTTTTGCATGGAAGGCTCCCTTATAGATCGTTGCCCACAGCCTGCCGCACAGCGTCTCCTGCTTGTTTGAACCTGAATGAAAAATCAGAACAAAGGAGAGTGAACACGATGACCGCGATCGAAGTGATCGTGGCCCTGATCGTGGGTGTTGTCGGTGCAGCTGCGGGCTATTTTGTTGGTTACAACAACCGGAAAAAGACCGCCGAAGCACAGATCGGCAGCGCCGAAGCCGAGGCAACCCGCCTGGTGAACGAAGCGATCAAGACCGCAGACCAGAAGCGCAAGGAAGCGGTTCTGGAAGCCAAGGACGAGGCCTTCAAGCTGAAGGCCGAGGTCGATGCCCAGAAGGCAGAGGCCGACAAGGAGATCAAACAGCGCCGTGCTGAGATCAGCCGTCAGGAAAACCGCATTGACCAGAAGGAAAATGCTCTGGACCGCAAGACCGAAGCCCTGGAGCGCAAGGAAGAGGACCTGAAGAAGCGTACCGCCGAGGCCGACGCCCGTCTGGCCGAGATCGACGCCCTGCGCGCCAAGGAGATGGAGCGTCTGGAAACGCTGGCCGGCCTGAGCCAGGAGGACGCCCGCGAGGTGCTGCTGCACAAGGTGGATGAGGAGCTCACCCACGAAAAGGCCGTGCGCATTGCCGCCTACGAGACCGACCTGAAGGAGAACTGCGACAACATCGCCCGCAACCTGATCGGTCAGGCCGTGAGCCGCTGCGCCGCCGACCACTGCAGCGAGACCACCGTGAGCGTGGTGCCGCTGCCCAGTGACGAGATGAAGGGCCGCATCATCGGCCGCGAGGGCCGCAACATCCGTGCGCTGGAAACCGCCACCGGTGTGGACCTGATCATCGACGATACCCCGGAGGCCATTACCCTGTCCTCCTTCGACCAGACCCGCCGCGAGGTGGCCCGCATGACCCTGGAACGCCTGATCGGCGACGGCCGCATCCACCCCGCCCGCATTGAGGAAACGGTGGAAAAGTGCCGCCACGAGCTGGAGCTGCAGATGAAGCGCGAAGGCGAGCGTGCGGTGATGGAGCTGGGCATCCACGGCCTGCACCCGGACCTGATCAAGCTGATCGGTCGGTTGAAGTACCGTACCAGCTTTGGCCAGAACGCCCTGACCCACAGCATGGAAGTGGCCTGGGTGGCCGGCCTGCTGGCAGGCGAGATGGGTGTGAACGTGACCATGGCACGCCGCGCCGGTCTGCTGCATGACATCGGCAAGGCACTGGATCACGAGATCGAGGGCAGCCACGTCCAGATCGGCGTGGACATTTGCCGCAAGTACAAGGAAAACACCCAGATCATCCACGCCATTGAGGCCCACCACGGCGACGTGGAGCCCAAGACCCCGCTGGCCTTCATCATCCAGGCTGCCGACGCCATCAGCGCCGCCCGCCCGGGTGCCCGCCGCGAGAATGTGGAAAGCTACGTCAAGCGTCTGGAAAATCTGGAGGAGATCTCTTCCAGCTTTGAGGGCGTGGAGCAGGCCTTTGCCGTGCAGGCAGGCCGCGAAGTGCGCATCATGGTCAAGCCCGACGTCATCAGCGACGATCAGGTCATCCTGCTGGCACGCTCCATTGCCAAAAAGATCGAGGATACGCTGGATTACCCCGGCCAGATCAAGGTCAACGTCATCCGCGAGAGCCGCGCTGTCGAGTACGCAAAGTAAAAACCGGACAAGGCCGCTGCCGTTTGCAGGCAGCGGCCTTGTTTTTTGCCCGGAAGCATGATATCATGAACAAAAAGGCCCTGCCGGTCTGGGGCGGCGGGGACGGATGCAGCGTGAAAGGAGCTGATCAAGATGAAACACTGGAAAAATCTGCTTGTCTGCCTGCTGGCTGGGGTGCTGGCGCTTGGTGTGCTTACGGCCTGCAGCGGGCTGGGGAGCGTGAACACCGGCACGGACGCTGAAAAAGCCGCTGAGCTGGCGCAGCAGCTGGGCGTTGCCCATACACAGGAGCTGGATAACACGGCCAAAGCGGTGGCAGAATGGTTTGTACAGGAACCGGACAGCCTGCGGGTCAGCGGTCTGGATCTGGTGTACACGGTGGCGCTGGATGCGGACAGCAACATGGGCTATACGAATAATCTGAACAAGTTCCTATACTGGTCCGGGTGCTATGGTGTCCCGGAGGATGTAACGGTGGCGCTCCTGCTGGATGATAGCACGGCCATGACGGCCCAGCTGTATGCGCCGCAGGCCGACAGCGCGGCGGCAGAGCTGCTGGAGGACGCGGTCGGTCACAACGAAATGGGCGCGGCCTTCATCGACTACAACGGCACCGCCTATGTCGTGGCAGTGTTCCGGTAAGCACAGGCGATCAAAGGGACGTTCCATGGAACGTCCCTTTTTTGGAAGCGGTATCTCTACCGTCAATGCTCTGCGTTGCCTGACGTTTGAAAGGAGTGAACATATCCATGACTGAAAAGCAGGAAAATGACGTTTTCTATGTTTGCAGTCTGATCGAGTACATTGCCCGTAAGACGAAAAATCATCGGCAGGATGCTTGCCTGAATATAGTTTTTGCACCGATTGCCAATAAGCAGTCGGCATACAAAAAAAGAAGCACGAAGGCCGAAACCTTCGTGCTTTTTTGGTGGGCCAGCCAGGACTTGAACCCGGGACCAAGCGGTTATGAGCCGCCAGCTCTGACCAACTGAGCTACTAGCCCGCAGAGCGCCGCAGCGCCATTATTTAGTATAACAAATTCTGCGGCAAATGAAAAGCCCCTTTGCCCGCAAAAATCACCGGGTGCGGTGGGCGTCCAGCTTCTGGGCCATGAATTCGTCCAGCATCTCCTGCGGGAACAGCGGCTCCTTGTAGCCAAAGGCCTCCCGGATGAAGATCAGGGTGACCACGGTCTGGCGGCCGGGGTCCAGCCGCAGGGTGTACAGGGTGTCCAGCGGCTGCTGGGTGGGCTGGTGCAGGGTCAGGTGCAGCAAAAAGCCGCCGTCCCGCTCCCGGCGGCAGTCGTAGACGAACACGTCGGAGTCGTTGTGTTCGTCCAGCCGGTCGAAGCACTCGTCCAGTGCAAGGTCGGTGCGGAATTCGGACAGCCCGGCCGGGCCGTACTGACTGCGGCGGCCGTTTTCCCGCCGGGAGAGCAGAAACACGATCACGCCCAGCACGGCGGCCAGCAGGACGATGGAAACAACAGCGTTCATGGAAAACCTCCGGAATAGTTTTCCTTATTGTAACACAATCTGCGCGGTTTTGTGCTATAATATTTTTAATTCTTTGAAAAATTCAGCAGGCCCGCTGCACGCTGCACCGGGCGGGAGGAACGCAATGAAGCTCAAATTCACACGCAAGACCTGGTACTTCTTTCTGCTGGCCGCAGCGGCGGTTTCCATGCTGGGCGGCTTTGCCGTGCTGGGCGGCATGGACTTTTCAGCGCTGGAACTGGTGGCGTTCTGCCTGACCGGCATCGCGGCGCTGTTTCTGGCAGCACAAAAGGGTGCCCCGGCGGCCGAAAAGCGCAATTACACGCTGGTGTTCGTGCTGCTGATGCTCAGCAAGCTGGCGGCCGGCGGCTGGGCGGGCGACCTGTGCTCGGCACTGGTGTGGCCTGCCCTGCTGGGCATCGAGTACAGCCGCGGCAAGCCCATTCAGCGGCAGCTGCAGCTGGTGTGCGCGGCGGAGGTGCTGCGCACGGTGTTCTGGCTGCTCACCCGCTATGCGGGCATGGCCGGGCTTGCCTTCTGGACGAACCTGCTGTTCGTGCTGCTGGCCTGTGCCCGCGGCTGGGCGGCGCTGACCCTGTATAAATTGCAGGAGGAAGAGCTGTGACCCGGCGCAGCCGGAAAAAGACAGGACGCAAAAACCGCCGCATGGGGCGGCGCACCTTTCTGCTGGGGGCCGGGGCGGCTGTGTGTGCCGCGGCAGGGCTGGCCCTGCGCCGGGGCACTTCCCCTGCGGCCGCCGACAGCACCCCGGAGCCCTCGGCAGACCCCAACCCGGCGCTGCCTGCCGGAGAGTGGCGAGCCGTGTGGGTGAGCTATCTGGAATGGGCCGCCATGGACTTTTCCACGGAGGATGCCTTCCGCGCCGGAGTGGTGCAGCTGCTGGACAACTGTACCGGACTGGGGCTGAACACAGTCCTGGCCCAGGTGCGCCCCTTCGGGGATGCGCTGTACCGCAGCAGTCTGTTTCCGTGGAGCCATCTGTGCACCGGCGTGCAGGGGCAGGACCCGGGCTTTGACCCGCTGGACGTGCTGCTGCAGGAAGCCCACACCCGGGGCATCTCGGTGGAAGCGTGGGTCAACCCCTACCGCCTGCGCTCCTCGGCGGCCATGCCGCCGAACCTTGCGGACGGCAATCTGGCCAACACCCACCCGGAGTGGGTATGCACCGTGGACGAGGGCCTTTACCTGAACCCCGCCGAGCCTGCCGCCGCCGACTATGTGGTGCAGGGTGTGGCCGAGCTGGTGCAGAACTACGCGGTGGACGGCATCCACTTTGACGATTACTTCTACCCTACCACCGATGAGAGCATCGACGCGGCGCAGTTTGCGGCGTCCGGGGCGGGAAATCTTGCCGCATGGCGGCGGGAAAATGTGACCGCGCTGGTGCGGGCCGTGCACGACACGGTGAAAGCGGCGGACCCTACCCTGCGGTTCGGCATCAGCCCCCAGGGCAACCCGGACAACGACGAAAACCAGCAGTACAGCGATGTGACCGGCTGGCTGGCGTCCGGCGGCGGGGATGCGGTGGTCGATTATCTGTGCCCGCAGGTGTACTGGGGGCAGGGCTTTGCCCTGCACAACGGCAGTACCCGCTTTGCCTTTGAGAACATCGTGCCCGCATGGCTCGCCTATCCCCGCGCGGCGGACGTGGCCCTGTATTTCGGGCTGGGAGCCTACCGTGTGGGAGTGGGCGACGGCGGCAGCAACGAAAACAGCCTGTCGGGCTGGAGCACCGGCCGTGCGCTGGCCGACCAGGTGGCCTTTCTGCGGGAGCAGGGAGCCGGGGGCTGGGCCCTGTACCGGTACGGTTCGCTGTTCGGGTCGGAGCAGACTTCCCTCGCTGCGGCCGAGTGCGCGGCGCTGACCGCTGCCGACGGCAAAGAAACTGCATGAAATCGGGCGGCAGCGCGCGCAAAAGCCGGGCGGCTCTCTTGTGCGGTGCTGCAAAATGCGGTATACTATACAGATGGACCCGGCCCTGCCGGAACCCGAAAAAACAGGAACATCAAACCCTTTGACAGGTTGAGGAAACGTTTATGAAAACGAAAAAACGCTTTTTGGCCGTTGTGCTGGCCGCCGCTCTGCTGGTGGCCGGTCTGACCGGCTGCAAGGACGCACTGCGCGGTGTGGCGCAGAAGATCTCCGGCAGCTCCGGCGAGGTGCAGGAAGAGGACACCACCCGCTGGGCGGACGCTACCGCGGACCCGCTGATCATTCAGGGCATTGCGGACGCTTCGGCAAAGTTTGACACTGCCATGGTGGACGGCACCCTGTACGCTGTGTTCAACGGCATCTGGAGCCGCCAGACCAACTATTTTGCGGCCCCCAACGGCACGCTGACCGTCATGGCCTGCGGCACCGCCGAGGGTACCCAGAAATTCAAGGTGGCGCTGTGGAAAAAGGTAGACGGCGGCGTGGAGTATGTGCCGGACAGCACCTACTACATCAAGACCGACGGCACCGACTACACCTGCACCATCTCCGGGCTGGACCCGGCGGCCATCTACCGCATGACCATTTCCTATGATTCCAGCCGTTACTACCTCTACGGTCTGCTCAAGGTGGAGGGCGTCGGCTGATGAATACACAACGCAAGAATTCGCTTTTGCTGCTGCTGTGCGCGTTTATCTGGGGCACGGCCTTCGTGGCCCAGAGCGCCGGTTCCGGCATGGGAGCTTGCAGCTTTCTGGCCGGGCGCAGCTGGCTGGCGGTGCTGGTGCTGCTGCCCACGGTCAAGGTGTTTGACCTGGTGCGTCAGCGCAGCACCGGCACCACTGGGGCACCGAAAACGCCGGAGGAGCGCCGCTGCCTGCGCCGGGCCAGCCTGGTGTGCGGCACGCTGCTGTTTGTGGCGTCGGCTGCCCAGCAGTTCGGCCTGACATTGAACCCCTCCACGGCCAAAGCAGGCTTCCTCACGGCGATGTATGTGGTGCTGGTGCCCATCTTCGGGCTGGCACTGGGCCGCCGTGGCAGCCCCCAGCTGTGGCTCAGCGTGGCCATCGCGGTGTGCGGGCTGTATCTGCTGTGCATGCAGAACGGCTTTGGCGGCGTGGAACGCAGCGACATGCTGCTGCTGCTGTGCGCCGTGCTGTTCAGTTTCCAGATCATGGCGGTGAACCATTATGGTCCGCAGATGGATGGCGTGCGCCTGAGCCTGCGGCAGTTCTTTGTGGTGGCGGTGGAAAGCTCGGTGGCAGCGCTGCTGCTGGAGCACCCGGCCCCGGCGGAATTTGCCGTGAACGCGGTGCCTCTGCTGTACTGCGGCGTGATGTCCAGCGGCGTGGCCTACACGCTGCAGATTTTGGGCCAGCGGGATATGAACCCTGCCGTGGGCAGCCTGATCATGTGCCTGGAAAGCGTGTTCAGCGCACTGGGCGGCTGGGTGCTGCTGCATCAGAGCCTTTCCCCGCGCGAAGGCGTGGGTTGTGTGCTGATCTTTGCCGCCGTGGTGCTGGCCCAGCTGCCGGCCCCGCAGCGGGCAGAGCGTGCGTCCTGACGTGGCCGCACAAAAACCGGAAGTCCAGCTGCGCAGCGCGGGCGGCATCCAGTACGAGCTGTACCGCAAAAAGATCAAACAGCTGCATCTGCGGGTACGGGACAACGGCACCGTGATGGTCAGTATCCCGCTGCGCACCAGCCTGGAACAGGCGGACGCCTTTGTGTGCAAGAACGCACAGTGGATCCACGACACCCGGCAGAAAGTGATGGCAAAAGCGGCCCGCGACAATGCCGACCTGCCGGACAAGGAGACCGCACTGGCCTACTTTACCGCCATGAGCGATCAGGTCTACCCGGCCTTTGCCGGGGTGCTGGGCGGCCAGAAACCCACCCTCAAGGTGCGCAGCATGACCACCCGCTGGGGCGTGTGCTGCCCCGGCAAAAAGCAGATCACTTTTGCGCTGCAGCTGTACAACATGCCGCCTGCGGCGCAGATCTATGTGGTGGTGCACGAATACTGCCACTTTTTGCAGGCCAACCACAGCCCGGCGTTCTGGGCCGAGGTGGCAAAGCTGCTGCCGGACTGGAAAGCCCGGCGGGAGCTATTGAAGAAGTAGAAACAGGAGGCAGACTTCCCTTGGAAAACGAAAAAAAGTCCGGCGGCGATAAATACTCCAAACTGGCCGGCAACACCCTCATCTTTGCCATTTCCAGCTTTTCGTCCAAACTGCTCACGCTGATCGTACAGCCGTTCCTGACCTACGCCATGGCCGAGATCTCGGATCTGGGCCTGTCCAAGATCCTGAGCCAGTACGCGAACCTGCTCATCCCCTTTGTGTCCATGGGCATGTCCAATGCTATCATCCGCTTTGGTCTGGACAAGGGCAACAGCGAAAAGCAGGTGTTCACCAACGGCCTGCTGACCATTCTGGGAGGCTTTGGCATCCTGATCCTCTGCTGGCCTGTGGCGCAGTTCCTGCCCGATATGGCGCAGTACGGTCTTCTCATCTACATCTACGTCCTGATGAGCTGCCTGCGCACCCTCTGCACCCAGTTCGTGCGCAGCCGCCAGTGGAACAAGCTGGTGGCCGTGGACGGCGTGCTGTGCACCGTGGCCACCATGGCTTTCTACGTGCTGTATCTGGTGGGCTTCAAGTGGGGTGCCAACGGCTACCTGCTGGCCATCATCAGCGGCGACTTTGTCAGCGTTTTGTTCCTGTGCATCACCGGAAAACTGTGGAACTACCTGGAGTTCCGGGGCGTCAACCGGGGGCTGTGGCGGCAGATGCTCCACTTCTCGCTGCCCATGATCCCCGCGCAGATCAGCTTCTGGATCATCAACGCCTCCGACCTGTTCTTTGTGCGGAGGATGTGTGACGGCCTGGGGGGCCACGACGGCAACGCCTGGAGCGGCCTGCTGTCCACGGGCTACTTCCTGCCCACCATCCTCACCACGCTGGGCCTGATCTTCTACGACGCCTGGCAGCTCTCGGCTGTCACCGAGGAGGAGGGCCGGGCGCGGTTCTTCACCAAGATCTTCCGCACCTATTCCAGTGTGCTGTTCTGCTGTGCGGCGGGCATCATCTGGCTGTGCCGCCCGGTGATGCACATCATGAAGTCCAACTACTACTACGCCTGGCACTTTGTGCCCTTCCTGGTGCTGGCCTCCACCTGCAGCTGCTTCAACCAGTTCATGAACAGCGTGTATGTGGTGACCAAAAAGTCCAGCCGCAGCATGGTCACCATGATGGCCGGTGCCATCAGCAACTGCATCATGAACTA
>ENA-OUPO01000789-OUPO01000789.1-human-gut-metagenome-genome-assembly--contig:-NODE-789-length-11157-cov-14.4913_pt1 | contig 11157 bp, 7 predicted proteins | sample MGYA00237940_ERZ548809 | MGnify/ENA primary metagenome ERZ548809 (study PRJEB26490, sample SAMN05194695) | human gut metagenome | biome: terrestrial biome; feature: human-associated habitat; material...
GGAGGGCAAGTGATATGCTGCTTCTGATCAAATATACGCTGCTGTATGGCATCGTGCTGATGCTGGTGGCTCTGGGCGGTATGTTCAGTGAGCACTCCGGCATCATCAACATTGCGCTGGAAGGCATCATGGTCATCGGCGGTGTGGCAGGTGTGCTTACCCTGACCATGCTGCCCGCCGACATGTCTCCCTTCCTGGTGGTGCTGCTCACCATTCTGGCGGCGGCCCTGGCTGGCATGGTGTACAGCCTGCTGCTGGCCTTTGCCTCCATCAACCTGAAGGCGGACCAGACCATCGGCGGCACGGCACTGAACCTGCTGGCCACCGCCATTGCCGTGGTCATCGCCAAATACTTCAGCGACAGCGGCAGCGCCAAGCTGAACTATTCCAATAAGCCCTTCCTGTTCAGCATCGGCGGGCTGGAGCTCAGCGTCTTTGTTCCGCTGGGCATCATCCTGCTGATCATCAGCTATGTGGTGCTGTACAAGACCCGCTTCGGCCTGCGTCTGCGGGCCTGCGGCGAGCACCCCCAGGCTGCCGACTCGGTGGGCATCAATGTGTACAAGATGCGCTACGCTGGTGTGCTGCTCTCCGGTGCCCTGGGTGCCATTGGCGGCATGGCTTACATCGTGCCCCCGGTGCAGACCTGGAACTTTGAGGTGGGCGTGGCCGGTGCAGGCTTCCTGGCCCTGGCCGTTATGATCTTCGGCCAGTGGAAACCCTTCAACATCTTTGGCGCGGCCATGTTCTTTGCCGTGTTCAAGAGCCTGGCCAACATTGCAGATTCCACCTTCCTGGCACAGCTGCACTGGTCCAGCAACATCTATAACATGATGCCGTTCGTGGCGTCCATGGTCATCCTGGCCTTCACGTCCAAGAACAGCATGGCCCCCAAGGCAGAGGGCATCCCCTACGACAAGGGTTCCCGCTGATCCGGGGCGTTTCTCCGCAAACCTCACAGGCGCAGCTGCTTTTTCGGGCAGCTGCGCCATTTTGTTTAAAAAATGGGCAAAAGTTACAGAAAAAACCTTGCTTTTGACTGGAATTTTGCTATACTGAGACTACAATGTCATACTATTTCGACAGGAGCGTGAAGTTATGCGCATTTATGATCTGATCGCCAAAAAACGCGACGGCGGCACCCACAGCCGTGAAGAGCTGGAGAGCATCGTCAACGGCTATGTGGCCGGAGACGTCACCGATTATCAGATGGCTGCCTGGATGATGGCTGTGTACCTGCGTGGCATGACCGACGAAGAGACGGCAGAGCTTACCGACGTGATGGCCCACAGCGGCGTCATGGTGGACCTTTCGCCCATTCCGGGCATCAAGGTGGACAAGCACTCCACCGGCGGCGTGGGCGACAAGACCACGCTGGTGATCACCCCCATCGTGGCAGCCTGCGGGGTCAAGATCGCCAAAATGAGCGGCCGCGGTCTGGGCCACACCGGCGGTACAATCGACAAGATGGAGAGCGTGCCTGGCACCAAGACGGCCCTGACGCAGGAAGAATTCTTTGCACAGGTCAACCGCATCGGTCTGTCGGTCATCGGCCAGAGCGAGGGCATCGCCGTGGCAGACAAAAAGATGTACGCCTTGCGGGATGTGACCGCCACCGTGAGCTGCATCCCGCTCATTGCGTCCAGCATCATGTCCAAGAAGCTGGCTTCCGGCTCGGACGCCATTCTGCTGGATGTGACCACCGGCACCGGTGCCTTTATGAAAACCGTGGACCAGAGCATCGAGCTGGCAAAGCTCATGGTGTCCATCGGCACCCACCATGGCCGCCGGGTGGCCGCCATGATCACCGACATGGACACCCCGCTGGGCCACAACATCGGCAACAGCCTGGAGGTCATGGAGAGCATGGATGTGCTCAAGGGCCACGGTCCCGCCGACCTGACCGAGGTGTGCCTGCAGCTGGCCGCCAATATGCTGGTGCTGGCAGGGAAGGGCACCCCCGCCGAATGCCGCGCCATGGCACAGGCGGTGATCGCGGACGGCTCTGCCTTTGCCAAGTGCAAGGAGATGTTTGCCGCCCAGGGCGGTGATACCCGCGTGCTGGACGACTACAGCCTGTTTGAGCAGCCTGCTGCCCGCTATGAGCTGCTGGCCGAGCAGGATGGGTACATCGTGGCCAACGATGCCGAAAAGATCGGCTCGGCCAGTGTGCTGCTGGGTGCCGGCCGCCAGAAAAAGGGCGACCCGCTGGACTTTGCCGCCGGCATCACCCTGCACAAAAAGCGCGGCGACTACGTCCACAAGGGCGAGAGCCTGGCGACCTTTTACGGTGCAGCGGACAAGTTTGAAGCCGCCGCCGCCGAGTACCGCAGCGGCCTTGTGTACGGCGCGGAAAAGCCGGAGGAAGCCCCGTTGGTGTATGCCCTTGTCACCAAGGACGGCGTAGAGCAGTACTGAGACCTGACAGCAGGGGAGACCTTGCTCTTATAACGATACTTTTCCGCTGATGACGCCCAAAGCGCACGCGGAGGGCATTCTGAATCATTTTGACCCAAGGAGGCTGCTGCACAAAAGCTGTGCGGCAGCCCCTTTTTGCGCTTTCACGCTGAAAACAGGTAATCCTGCACAAAAGAATCGTCGCTTTTTAAGCAATTCGATGTATTTGTGGGGCAAACAGTGGAACTTTGCGGCTGGATATGATATACTAAGCTGTATTTGTATACCCCGGGAAAGGGGCTGCCAAAGGAGAAAGGACTTGTTATGAAGATCATTCTGGTGGGCAGCGGCAAGGTCGGTACCGCCCTTGCGCGGCAGCTCAGCGAGGAGGGCCACAACGTGACCGTTGTGGACACGAACAAGGCACGGGTGGAGCACCTGATCGAGACGTACGACGTGCTGGGCATCGTGGGCAACGGCTCCTCCATCACCACCCTGTCCGAAGCCGGCATTGAGGATGCGGACGTGTTCATTGCCGTGACCGGTTCGGACGAGCTGAACCTGCTGTGCTGTATGTTTGCCAAAAAGGCGGGCCACTGCCACGCCATTGCCCGCGTGCGCAACCCGTCCTACAGCCACGAGCTGGACTTTATCAAAAAACAGATCGGCATTTCGGCCATCATCAACCCGGAAATGGCGGCAGCCAAGGAGATCTCCCATCTGCTGCGGTTCCCGGGGGCCAGCAAGATCGACACCTTTGCGGGCGGCCGCGTGCGGCTGATCAAGTTTGCGCTCACCGAGGCACAGGGGCTGGACGGCGTAGCCATCCGCGAGATCCCCAGTCGGCTCAAGAGCGACATTCTGGTGTGTGCCGTGGAGCGTGACGGCGGGGTGATCATCCCCAACGGCAACTTTGTGCTGCAGAACGGCGATCAGGTCACCTTCCTGGCCACCCAGGAAAACGCGCATGCCTTCTTCCGGCAGATCCACATGCCGGTGCGGCCGGTGCGCAACGCCCTGATCGTGGGCGGCGGCGCCATCGCGTTCTACCTGAGCCAGGAGCTGCTGGAGAACCATGTCCGGGTCCGCATCGTGGAACGGGATGCCGCCCGTGCCCAGGAGCTGGCTGAGCAGCTGCCCGGTGCCCAGATCCTCAATGAGGACGGCTCCAACCGGGACTTCCTGCTGTCGGAGGGCCTGGAGTCCGCAGAGTCCTTTGTGGCTCTGACCAACATCGACGAAGAAAACGTGCTGCTGACCCTGTTTGCCAAAAAGCACTCCCAGGGCAAGCTGGTGACCAAGGTGAACCGCCTGGAGTTCGATGACATTCTGGCCGGGCTGGACCTGGGCAGCGTGGTGTACCCCAAGTACATGACCTGCGATTACATTGTGCAGTATGTGCGTGCCCTGCAGAATGAGGCGGGCAGCAACATCAAGACCCTGTACCGCATCCTGGACGACCGCGTGGAAGCGTTGGAATTCACGGTGCACGAGGAGAGCCGGGCCACCGGTGTGCCCCTGAGCCAGCTGCATCTGAAAAAGAACCTGCTGCTGTGCTGCATCACCCGCGGCGACCGCATCCTGATCCCCCGCGGCGGCGACCAGATCCAGGTGGGCGACAACGTGATCGTGGTCACGCTGGAGCATGGCCTGCATGACCTGCGGGACATCGTGGAGAGCTGACGGAGGCGGGCTATGAATTATGCGATCGTTTTCCGTCTGCTGGGCTATATCCTGATGATCGAGGGCGCCCTGCTGCTTCTGCCCGCCGCTGCCAGCCTGATCTACGGCGAGTGGATGGTACTGGCAGTGTTCCTGCTCACAGCTGCCGTGAGCGCAGGCATCGGCTTTGCGCTGCGGGCCATCAAGCCCCGCAGCAAGGTATTCTATATGCGGGAGGGCTTTACTGCCACCGCACTGAGCTGGATCGTCATCTCGGTGGTGGGCGCCGCGCCTTTCGTGCTCACCGGCTGCATTCCCAACCCGGTGGATGCCCTGTTTGAGACGGTGTCCGGCTTTACCACCACCGGTGCCAGCATTCTGCCCGCCGTGGAGGGCCTGCCCAAGGGCATTTTGTTCTGGCGCAGCTTCACCCACTGGATCGGCGGCATGGGCGTGCTGGTATTCCTGCTTTCGCTGCTGCCGCTGACCGGCGGCTCCCACGTCAACCTGATGAAGGCGGAGAGCCCCGGCCCGCAGGTGGACAAGCTGGTGCCCAAGGTGCAGTCTACCGCCAAGATCCTGTATGGTATCTATCTGGCCTTGACCGTGCTGGAACTGCTGTTCCTGCTGGCGGGGCACATGCCGCTGTTTGAGGCCCTGCTTACCGCCTTTGGCACGGCGGGCACCGGCGGCTTCGGCTTCCGGAACGACAGCTTTGGCAGCTTTTCGCCCTACATCCAGTGGGTCGTGACCGTGTTCATGATCCTGTTCGGCGTCAACTTCAACGCCTACTTCCTGCTGTTGATGCGCCGGTTCCGCCGTGCTGCAGCCAGCGAAGAGGTGCGCGGCTACTTTGTGGTCATTGCAGCCGCCATTGCCATCATCACGGCCAACATCTACAGCATCTACAACAGCTTTGGCGAGGCGCTGCGGCAAGCGGCGTTCCAGGTGGGTTCCATCATCACCACCACGGGCTTTTCCAGCTGCGATTTTGACCTGTGGCCCACCCTGTCCAAGGAAGTGCTGGTGGTGCTGATGTTCATTGGTGCCTGTGCCGGAAGCACCGGCGGCGGCATCAAGGTGAGCCGCATCCTCATTTTGGGCAAGACGCTGGGCAAGGAGCTCAAGCAGGCTCTGCACCCGCAGGTGGTGGCTCCGGCGCGTATGGACGGCAAGCTGCTGAACCATGAGACCATCCGTACCACAAACGTGTTCATGGCGGCCTACAGCTTCATCTTTGTGGGGTCCTTCCTGCTCATCAGTCTGAACGGCTTTGACATGGTGACAAACTTTACCGCTGTGGCGGCTACCCTGAACAACATCGGCCCGGGCCTGGAGCTGGTGGGCCCCATGCAGAACTTTAGCGGTTTTGCAGACCCGGCCAAGCTGGTGCTGATCTTTGACATGCTGGCAGGCCGGTTGGAAATCTTCCCCATGCTGGTGCTGTTCCTGCCCGACACCTGGCGCAAATTCTGATCGTACAACGAAATCTAAAAGGGGCCACCCGCTGCGGGCAGCCCCTTTGCCATGCTTGCGTTCTGCAGGAAAAAAGGGTACAATACAACTGCTGGAAAACCAACGCTTTTGGCAGAAAGGACTGCTATGGAATACGATTTTTATACGCTGGGCGTCCTTTACCTGGTCTACTCGTTTGCGGGCTGGGTAGGGGAGACGGTAGTAGCTACGGTGCGGGGCAAGCATTTTGCCAACCGCGGCGCAGCAGCCGGGCCCTTCTGCTTTGTGTACGGCTCCACGGCGGTGCTGCTGGCCGTGGGCTTCACGGACCTGCGCAGCGAGCCGGTGTACCTCTTCTTTGCCTGTACGCTGGCCTCCACGGTCATGGAGTGGCTGACGGCTAAGCTGCTGGAACGGCTGCACCGCCGCAAATGGTGGGACTACTCCGGTAAGCGCTTCAATCTGAACGGCTATGTCTGCCTGCAGTATTCGCTGCTGTGGGGCGCGCTGGGCACTGCCAGCGTGCTGTGGCTCAATGGCCTGCTGCTGCGGCTGTGCCAGGTCATCCCGAGCTGGCTGCTGCACCCGCTGGTGTGGGCGGCGGTCATCGTGGCGGCGCTGGACCAGATCGGTTCGGCCGTGCTGGTGGGGCGCTATGCGGCCAAACACCCGGTGCTGGAACAACTGAACCAGCGGCTGGGTGAAAGTTCCGACGGCCTGCGCCGCCGCATTGCCCTGTATGTGGAAAAGCGCATCCAGCGGGCCTACCCGGCGGCGGCCCGGCAGGAACCGACCATTGCCCAGAACGGCGAAACGCCCCTGAGCGCCGCCGACCTGCTGTGGCTGTTCGTGGTGGGCGCGTTTCTGGGTGACCTGGTGGAAACAGTGTTCTGCCGCCTGACGGCAGGCGTCTGGATGAGCCGTTCCAGTCTGGTGTGGGGGCCGTTCAGCGTGGTGTGGGGCCTGGCTCTGGCCCTGACCACCGTGCTGCTGCGCCAGAATCAGGACAAGAGCGACCGCTACCTGTTTGTGTTCGGCACGGTGATGGGCGGCGTGTACGAGTATGTGTGCAGCGCCGTGACCGAGCTGTTGTTCGGCACGGTGTTCTGGGACTACAGCAAATTCAAATTCAATCTGGGCGGGCGCATCAACCTGCTGTACTGCTTCTTCTGGGGCATGGCGGCCGTGGTGTGGATGCGCTACGGCTACCCGGTGGTCATGAAGTGCATGACCCGTCTGCGCAGCCGGGTGCGGCCGTGGATGACCGTGCTGCTGGCGGTGTTCATGGCGGTGAACATGGTCACCAGCTCGCTGGCGCTGGCCCGTTACGACGCCCGCACCAGCGGGGTGCCAGCTGCCAATGCCGTGGAGACCTATCTGGACGCCCATTTCGACAATGCCCGCATGGAACGCATCTATCCCAACGCGAAAAAAGTGGAAAAGGCCGGGTGAAATTTGCAGGTTTCCCCTTGCGCTTTGCCGTTGAAACAGGTATAATATGCAAAGATAAAAGGGAGTAAAGGGCGTATATCCCGCAAGAGATGATACGCTGTGCTGCAGCGACAACCCGGCAGAAATGCCCGATGCAGTACCGGATGCTTGAGACTTTTATTACAAGGACGTAGTATGCGTACCCTGTAATAGGAGTCTTTTCTTTTTTGCCCGGCTGAGAGACTCCCGTTCCTGGAGCCGGGCCAAGGAACGATCAAAAAGGAGAAAAACATGCTTATACCTGTTTTGCTGTTCATCGTGGGCCTGTTGTGCCTGATCAAGGGCGGTGACTGGTTTGTGGACGGTGCCACCGGCATTGCCCGCCGCTTCCATGTGCCGGAGCTGCTCATCGGTGCCACGGTGGTGTCCATCGGCACCACCCTGCCGGAGGTGATGGTGTCTACCACCTCGGCTCTCACCGGTCACGGCGAGATCGCCTACGGCAACGCCATTGGTTCGGTCATCTGCAATTCCGCCCTCATTGCGGCCATTCCCATTGTGGCCAAGCCGGGCAAGGTGGACCCCAAGAGCCTGCGCACCCCGGTGCTGTTCTTCTTTGTGGCGGCAGCCTTCTACGCTGGTGTGGCCTACACCACCGGTTCCTTCACCCGGCCGGTGGGCATCATCCTGCTGGCCATGTTCGTGGCCTACATCGTCTGCAACGTGATGGCCATGAAGAATGCCCCCGCCCCGGAAGAAGAGGAAGAGCCGGAAGAAAACGCTTCCTTTGCCAAGGAACTGGGCCTGCTGGCGGTGGGCGCGGTGCTCATCGCGGTGGGCGCGGACCTGCTGGTGGACAACGGCACCCTCATTGCACAGGCACTGGGCGTGCCGGAGTCGGTCATTGCTCTGACCTTTGTGGCACTGGGTACCTCGCTGCCGGAGCTGGTCACGGCCATCACCTCGCTGGCCAAGGGCCACGGGGCGCTGTCGCTGGGCAACGTCATCGGTGCCAACGTGTTCAATCTGGTGCTGGTGAGCGGCGTGTCGGTCGCGCTGGCTCCCTTTACCATCCCGCAGAACTCCACCATTGCTGGCATGAACGCCTCGCTGGTGATGGATATTCCGGTGATGTTTGCGGTCATGCTGCTGCTGACGGTGCCCGCCCTGCTCAAGGGCAAGCTCAGCCGCCCGCAGGGCATTGCGCTGCTGTGCATCTACGCTGCTTTCTGCGTGGTGCAGTTCACCATTTGATGACGAAGTAAAAAACAGGCCCCCGCACGGTTTTGTGCGGGGGCCTGTCTGCGTTTTGTGGTTACTGCTGTGCAAAAATTTTGACTTCGTCCTTGTCCATGAAGGCGGCACCGGCAAACCCGGCGGCCTCCAGCTGGCCCAGCTGCTTGCCCAGCTTCTTGGCCTGCTGCAGCACGGTGACGTTGTAGGTGTCACGCAGGGCGGCGGCCTTGCTCAGCACGGCGGGGAAGTCGGCGTCCTTGCCGTACAGCAGGGCGATCTTCTGCTTAGCACCGGGGATCTGATACCCCTGCTCCAGCAGGATGCCGCACACGCGCTCGAAACCGATGGAGAAGCCCACGGCAGGCACCTGGGTGCCCAGGAACTTGCCCACCATGTTGTCGTAGCGGCCGCCGCCGGCCACGGCACCGCTGAACTGCGGGCAGGTGATCTCGAACACCATGCCGGTGTAGTAGCCCTGACCGCGCACCAGGCTGGGGCAGTAGGCCACCTGATAGCGGCCGGCAGCCAGCGCATTGGCGGTGGCCAGAACGTACTTCAGGTCATCGGCGATGGCGGGGTCGGCGCAGCGGGCAGCCACGGCGTCCAGCGTCACCTCACCGGCGGCGATGAAATCGGCCAGTGCGTTGATGGCGGCTTCCGGCAGCTGCTTTTCGGTCAGCTCGGCCTTCACGCCGTCAGCACCAATCTTGTCCATCTTGTCAAAGGTGATGCAGACGGAATCCAGCGTATCGGCGGCAAAGCCCATGCTCTCCAGCATGCCGCGCAGGATGCGGCGGTCGTTGATGTTCACCGTGAAGCCGGTAAAGCCGATGTTCAGCAAAGCGCGGGTGGTCACGTCGATCAGTTCCACCTCAGCGTTGGTGGAATTGTCGCCCAGAATGTCGATGTCGCACTGCACGAACTCGCGCAGACGGCCCTTCTGGGGGCGCTCGGCACGGAACACGCGGTCGGTCTGGATCACCTTGAAGGGGCTGGGCAGCTTGTCCTTGTTAGCGGCATAGTAGCGGCTCAGGGGCAGGGTGAGGTCGTAGCGCAGGCCCATGTCGGAGAGCTGCTTGGGGTCGCCGGTGTTCAGGGCGGCGGTGAGCTTGTCGCCGCGCTTGAGCACCTTGAAGATCAGGTTCAGGTTGTCGCCGCCGTCGGACTTGTCCAGATTTTCCATGTCCTCCAGCATAGGGGTGGAGATGCGCTCAAAGCCGGACGCACGGTAGGTCTCCAGGATCTTGCCCTGGATGTAGTCGCGCAGGGTCTGCTCGGCGGGCAGCAGGTCGCGCATGCCCTTCAATGCCTGTGTTTTCATGGTTGCAATACCTCTCTATATGTCAATTGAATTGTTTCCAGTACATCATATTATAAAGGAAACTGCCGGATTGTCAATCCGAATGGGCACACTATCGCAAATTGCACGGATTTTGAGGTGAAACGATGAAACAGCAGTTTGCAGCAAAACACCCGTGGACGATCCTTGCCGCCGGGGCCGCCATTCAGGTGCTCACGGGGCTTCCGGCGGCGTGGGGCGTGTTCCAGCAGCCGGTCATGGAGGAATACGGCCTGTCGGAGCAGGGGGCGGGGTATGCGTTTGGCATCCTCATCGCGGCCTTCGGTGTGGGGTGCGTGCTGGGCGGCTTCCTGCAGGACAGGCACGGCCCCCGCTGCGCGGGCCTGTGGGGCACCGCCCTGCTCTGCGGCGGCTTTTTTGCGGCGGGCCTGCTGCCGCCGGGCAGCGCAGAGGCGTTCTTTCTGGCGTTCAGCATCCCGGCGGGGCTGGGCACGGCGTTTTTGTATCCGTCCATCCAGTCCTGCGCCCAGAAGTGGTACGCCGACCGCAAGGGGCTGGCCACCGGCGTCATCGGCGGGGCGGTGGGCCTGAGCGGTGCCTTCCTCACCGTATTCGTGCGCACGGCAGTGCGGGGATTTTGGGTCGTGCAGGGCATCCGGGGGGCCTTCTGGGCACTGGGGGCGGTCACCCTGCCGGTATGCCTTGTGGGCAGTCTGCTTTTGCAGGACCCGCCGCAGACCGGGCAGACCCAAAAACCGCAGGAGAACGGAAAAAACACCATTGACCTTGCCCCGCAGCAGATGCTGCGAACAAAGCAGTACTGGCTGTGCGCCGGAGCGGTGTGCTTTTCTACCCCCGCAGTGCTGCTGTTCAGCCCCATTATTTTAAAGCTGGGCATGGAGCGCGGGTTGGAGGAGCAGGCGGCGCTATGGAGCGTGGTACTGGGCAGCGTGGGCAGTGCGGCAGGCCGCCTGCTGATGCCCCTGCTCAGTGACCGAATCGGCCGCCGCCCCACCGACATGCTGCTGTTTGCGGTGTCTGCCGGGCTGTCGGCGGGGTTTGCCTTTGCACAGGGCTGGGGCGTGGTGGCCTGCTATGCGGGCCTCACCTTCTGCTACTCGGCGCTGGCGGCGGTTCTGCCGGCCCTTTCCACCGACCTGTTCGGCTTCCCCCATGCGGGGGTCAACTATGGCTTTCTGGCGCTGGGGCAGAGCGTGGGCAGCCTTGCCTTTCCGTTTGCAGCCAATTTCTTCGGGCTGGAAGTCGGTCGGCACTGGATGGCCGTGGCAGCCGCCGGGGCCGGCTTTGCCTGCATCCGGGCCTTGCGGCCGGTGGAACCGTCTGCTGGGCGTGGACAGCAGGGCATGGACCGGACCTGCTGACAGAATTGACAGAAAAATGACAAATGCCCGGCAGAAAGCGGACGAATTGACGGTTAGATGGAAATGACCAGAAAGAGAATTGCGGATTTTTGGCGGAAATGTCTTGCAAAATGCGCGCGCATTCTCTATAATAAAATCATGCGTGGTAGTGCTGTGCGGCCGAAAGAGAGAGCGGCCCGCGCAGCCGATGCAAAACGGGAGGACGAGCTGTGCCGGCAGGGCGCAGCCGTGTTCCTGCCAAGCGACATTTGTCAAAAGGAGAGTATGATTATGACCTATTCGCAGCAAGTACAG
>ENA-OUPO01000799-OUPO01000799.1-human-gut-metagenome-genome-assembly--contig:-NODE-799-length-11068-cov-4.7818_pt1 | contig 11068 bp, 7 predicted proteins | sample MGYA00237940_ERZ548809 | MGnify/ENA primary metagenome ERZ548809 (study PRJEB26490, sample SAMN05194695) | human gut metagenome | biome: terrestrial biome; feature: human-associated habitat; material...
GAAATAAGCTTAACCTTATGTGTGAATGTATTGATGAACATCTTGGCGATTTTGTAGAATATGTTAAGCCGGAAGGCGGACTTTTTGTTTGGTGCAAATTGCCTGATGATGTAAATATGCTTGAATTTGTTAAAAAAGCAGTTGAAAAGAATGTTGCAGTCGTTCCGGGTAATGCATTTTTAATGGATGATACACAGGAATCGCACTACATTCGCCTTAATTTCTCAACCCCTACCGATGACGGTATTATAAACGGTGTTAAGGCTTTGGGCGAAGTAGCTAAATTATATAGATAATCGGAGAAAAACAATGGCAGAAGAAATTAAAAAAGAACGCAAAAAAAGAAGTCTTTCACTTATCCAACCTACCTCTGTGCCTACTTTGGGCAATTATCTCGGAGCAATGCGTGGCTGGAAAGATTTCCAAGATGATTTTGATACAGTGTTCGGCATTGCCGATTTGCACTCAATTACCGTAAGGCAAGACCCACAAAAGCTCAGAACTCAAACTACCCAGCTTTATGCCTTACTTATGGCTACCGGACTCGACCCTGATAAGAGTATTCTCTTTATTCAGTCACATGTGCCGCAACATTCACAGCTTGCTTGGATACTTAATTGCTATACTCAATTTGGTGAGCTTAGCAGAATGACACAGTTTAAGGATAAGTCACAGCAACACTCGGATAATGTAAATGCAGGTCTTTTTACTTACCCTTCACTTATGGCGGCAGATATTCTTCTTTATCAGGCAGATGTTGTTCCTGTTGGTGTTGACCAAAAGCAACATCTTGAAATCACGAGGGATATTGCCGAGCGTTTTAACGGTATATATGGTAATGTATTCACTGTTCCTGAAGCGTATATTACCAAAACTGCGGCAAAGGTTATGAGCCTTGCTGACCCTACAAGAAAGATGAGCAAGTCAGACCCTAACCCTAAAGGTACAGTTTATCTTACAGATGAACCTAATGTTATTATGAAAAAGTTTAAGGGCGCTGTAACCGACAGTGAAATGAGTGTTCGATATGCCGAGGGTAAAGACGGAATAAATAACCTTATGTCAATTTATTCAGCAGTTACAGGCAAAACATTTGATGCTATTGAAAGTGAATTTGCCGGCAAAGGCTACGGTGATTTTAAAACCGCAGTAGGTGAAGCAGTTGTTGCCGAGCTTGAACCTGTTCAAAAGCGTTATAATGAATTTATGAAAGATAAAGCTTATCTTCAGGAAAAATGGACTCAAGGTGCTGATTTGGCACAGCGTGTATCCCAGCGCACACTTGATAAAGTTATGAAAAAAGTAGGCTTTGTGCTTAAATAATTGAAAATATCAAAAAACTAAATGCCCGAAAAACCTTGTGTTTTCGGGCATTTTTCTGTCTTTTGAAAAAAATATTTAAAAAAACACTAAAAACCTATTGACAAAATAGGTAATGTGTTGTATAGTGTAGACATCACATAGATAACCTACAAACCTCGTAGGTAATAAGGGAAATATTTAAGGAGAGATTGTTATGAATAAAATTTACAGCAAACTAACAGTCGCTAATGCTAAAAATCAACGAATGTGCTTTCGATGTTATATGTAAAATCATAAATTATTTTAGCTTTAATACTTATTACAAATTTAAAAACTAATTTTAACATCGAAAGGAAATTAACATTATGTCAGAATATAAATATCATTTTGAAACACTTCAACTTCATGTAGGTCAGGAAGAACCGGACCCAGCAACAGATTCAAGAGCAGTTCCTATTTATCAAACAACTTCATATGTATTTAAAAACAGCGATCACGCACAGGCAAGATTCGGCCTTGCAGATGCAGGTAATATCTATGGCAGACTTACCAATTCAACACAAGATGTTTTTGAACAGAGAGTTGCAGCTCTTGAAGGCGGTGTGGCTGCTCTTGCAACAGCTTCAGGTGCAGCAGCACTTGCGTATACTTTCCAAGCTCTTGCACAGGCAGGCGACCACATTGTATCAGCAAAAACAATTTACGGCGGTACTTATAACTATCTTGAACATACATTTTCACAGTTTGGTGTAACAACAACTTTTGTTGACCCTGATGACCTTGCTAATTTTGAAAATGCAATTCAGGATAACACAAAAGCAATCTTTATTGAAACACTCGGCAATCCAAATTCAAATCTTATTGATATTCAAAAGCTTGCAGATATTGCACATTCACATAACATTCCTCTTGTTATTGACTCAACATTTGCAACACCTTATCTTTTAAGACCTATTGAATACGGTGCAGATATTGTAGTTCACAGTGCTACTAAGTTTATCGGCGGTCACGGTACTACTTTGGGTGGTGTAATCGTCGACAGCGGTAATTTCGATTGGAAAGCAAGTGGCAAATACCCACAAATTTCCGACCCTAACCCAAGCTATCACGGTATTTCATTCCAAGAAGCAGTTGGCCCGGCAGCATTTGTAACATACATTCGTGCAATCATTCTTCGTGATACCGGTGCTACAATTTCACCGTTCAATGCATTCCTTCTTCTTCAGGGTCTTGAAACACTTTCACTTCGTGTTGAACGCCATGTTGAAAACACAAAGAAAGTTATTGAATATCTTGTTAATAACCCTAAAGTTGAAAAGGTTAATCATCCAAGCATTGACCCAAGATATAAAGAACTTTATAACAAGTATTTTCCAAACGGTGCAGGTTCTATCTTCACATTTGAAATTAAGGGCGGAGAAGCAGAAGCCAAGAAGTTTATTGACAGCTTAAAGATTTTCTCAATCCTTGCAAATGTAGCAGATGTTAAATCACTTGTTATTCATCCGGCAACCACAACACACAGTCAGCTTAGCCCTGAAGAACTTGCAGAACAGGATATTAAGCCTAATACAATCAGACTTTCTATCGGTACAGAGCATATTGACGATATTATTCACGATCTCGACGAAGCTTTCGCCGCAATCGACTAATTTTAAATTCTAAATTATTTGATTAAATTTAAGGAGATTATTTATTATGGCTATTTATAAATCAGCACTTGACCTCGTTGGTAAAACACCACTTCTTGAGGTACAGAATTTTGAAAAAGAAAACAATCTTGAAGCAACAGTTCTTGTAAAGCTTGAATATTTCAATCCGGCAGGTTCTGTTAAAGACAGAATTGCAAAGGCAATTATTGAAGACGCAGAAAAAACAGGAAAGCTTAAAGCAGATTCAGTTATTATTGAACCTACAAGCGGTAACACAGGTATCGGCCTTGCCAGTGTAGCTGCTGCAAAGGGATATAAACTCATTATCACAATGCCTGAAACTATGAGCGTTGAAAGAAGAAATCTTATGAAAGCATACGGCGCCGAACTTGTTTTGACAGACGGTGCAAAGGGTATGAAAGGTGCTATCGCAAAGGCAGAAGAACTTGCAAGCGAACTTCCAAACAGCTTTATTGCAGGCCAGTTTACCAATCCTGTAAACCCTGCAACTCATAAGGCAACAACAGGCCCTGAAATTTGGAACGATACCGAAGGCAAAGTTGATATTTTCGTAGCAGGTGTAGGCACAGGCGGTACACTTTCAGGTGTCGGCGAATACCTTAAGAGCCAAAATCCTAATGTAAAGGTAGTCGCAGTAGAACCGGCTACATCACCTGTTCTTTCAAAGGGTACAGCAGGCCCTCATAAAATTCAAGGTATCGGCGCAGGCTTTGTTCCTGATACTCTTAATACAGATATTTACGATGAAATCATCGCAGTTGAAAACGAAGATGCATTTGCAACAGGTAAGGAATTTCCTAAGCAAGAGGGTGTACTTGTCGGCATTTCAAGCGGCGCAGCACTCTGGGCAGCAAAAGAACTTGCTAAAAGGCCTGAAAATAAGGGCAAAACAATTGTTGCTCTCTTACCTGATACAGGTGACAGATACCTTTCAACTCCGCTTTTCAGCGAGTAATAAAGACAGATATAATATTTCCCTTATATCATTAAATCAAGGCTTGGGCTTCACGGTCCAAGTCTTGATTTTTTTATTTTATGCTCAAATGCCACTAATATATTAAATAATTTTTTAACAAAATCGGCAAAATATAATAAAATTTATAAAAAATATTGATATTACTATCCCAAAGTGCTAAAATCTATAATAGGCAAATTTGGAATATTTTAAATTTTTCATAAATGCTCTGTCACAATTTAAGGAGGACAAAACAGTGAACGACTCAAAAGCACTTAAAAGACTTGAAGCACTTTTTGATGACGGTTCATTTACTGAAATTGATGCTTATGCTAAATCAGCTGACGGCTCAGTTGAAGTTGTTGCCGGCTTCGGAACAGTTAATGAGTGTGCAGTTTATGCATTTTCACAGGATGTAACTGTTGACAGCGGTGCTGTAAGTGTTGCACAGTGTGCTAAAATTAAAAAGATTTATGAACTCGCTTTAAAAACCGGTTGTCCGGTCATCGGCGTGTATGATTCAAATGGTGTTAAGCTTACCGAAGGTTTTGAAGTTATGAATGCTTACGGTGATCTTGTTAAAGCATCAACATCAATGAGCGGCGTATGCCCTCAAATTTCAATTGTTGCAGGTTCTTGCCTCGGTACATCTGCTCTTATTGCAAATATGGCTGATGTTGTAGTAGCGGTTAAGGATGCTGATTTTTATGTAACAGCTCCAAGTGAAGTTACTGCCGAAGAAAGCTATGAAGCAGGAACTGTTGATATTCTTTGCGATACTTTTGAAGATGCAGTGGCACAGGTTAAAAATCTTGCTTCGCTTCTTCCGTCAAATAACCTTGCCCCTTCTCCTCTTTTTGAATTTGAAGCACCAAGCACTTTTGCAAATGACGGTGATGATGCAATGGCTGTTATTAACAGTATTGCAGATGCAAATTCAGTAGTTGAACTTAAGGGCGGATATTCAGAAAAGAAATGTAAAACAGCTCTTGCAACAGTTATGGGCACAACAGTAGGCTTTGTTGCATTTGAAGGTGAACCTATTTGCCCTTGCTGTTCTTATAAGGCTGAAGCTATGGTTAAGCTTTGCGATGCTTATTCAATTCCGGTTGTGACTTTGGTTAATGCAAACGGTACTGTTAATAAGCCGGGCAAGGAAAATCAATGCCTTACAGCATTTACTAAACTTACAAGTGCTTATGCAACTGCAACTACACCTAAAATTTCTGTAATTACAGGTAATGCAGTCGGCCTTGCATATATTGTTCTCGCAGGTAAAGGCTCAAATGCAGACTTTACTTTCGCTTGGGATAAGAGTGTTGCTTCTCCGCTTCCTACCGAGTCTGCTGTTCAATTTTTATTTAATGACAGACTTGCAAACGGCGAAAGCAAGCAAGACCTTGAAAAAGAATATATTGAAAAGGTTGCTTCGCCATTTACTGCCGCAGCTTGTGGCGCAGTTGATGATATTTTTGCTCCTGCCGATACCCGTGCAAAAGTTATTTCTGCACTTGATATTCTTGCAGGTAAAAGAGAAAATACTTTACCAAGAAAACATTCTGTTAAATAATGGAGGATTAAAATATGAAAAACTATACAATTACCGTAAACGGTACAGCTTATAATGTTACAGTTCAGGAAGGTGCAAATGCACCGGCTCCTGTATCAGCACCGGCTCCTGCTGCTGCACCTGCTCCGGCACCTGCTGCACCTGCACCGGCTCCTGCCGCAGCACCTGCACCGGCAGCTCAGGGTTCAGAAGGTTCAGTTAAGGTTGAAGCTCCTATGCCTGGTACTATCCTTGATGTTAAGGTTTCAGTAGGCGATTCAGTTTCAAGCGGTTCAGTTCTTTGCATTCTTGAAGCTATGAAAATGGAAAATGAAATCGTTGCTCCACAGGATGGTACTGTTGCATCAATCAATGTTTCAAAGAGTGACAGCGTTGAAGCAGGCCAGGTTATCATTACATTAAACTAAGAGGTGTCATAAATGGCTAAAATCGGTATTACTGAAACAGTTCTTCGTGATGCTCATCAGTCTTTGATTGCAACTCGTATGAGAACTGACGAATTTGAAGACATCCTCGAAAAAATGGATAAAATCGGCTACCACTCACTTGAATGTTGGGGCGGTGCAACTTTCGACAGTTGTCTTCGATTCCTTGATGAAGACCCTTGGGATAGGCTTCGTCTTATTCGTAAAAAATGTCCTAACACAAAGCTTCAAATGCTTTTCAGAGGTCAGAATATGCTCGGCTACCGCCATTATTCTGATGAACTCGTTGATTATTTTGTAAAAAAGAGTATTGATAACGGTATTGATATTTTAAGAATATTTGATGCTCTTAATGATGTTCGTAACCTTCAAACAGCTATTGATGCAGCCAAGAAATACGGCGGTCATGTTCAAGCTGCTATTTCATATACCACCGGCCCTGTTTTTGATATTGATTATTATTGCAATTATGCAAAGCAACTTGAAAACGCCGGTGCAGATTCAATCTGTATTAAAGATATGGCAGGTCTTTTAACTCCTTACGGAACTTATGACCTTGTTAAAGCACTTAAAAGTACAGTTGATATTCCTGTTCAGCTTCACTCTCACTATACTTCAGGTCTTGCTTCTATGGTTCACCTTAAGGGTATTGAAGCAGGTGTTGATGTAATTGATACTGCTATGAGTCCGCTTGCTATGGGTACTTCTCACCCGGCTACCGAATCAATGGTTGCCGCACTTAAAGGTACAGAGTATGATACGGGTCTTGATATTAAGGCTCTTTCAGAAATCAGAGATTTCTTCACACCGCTTCGTGAAAAGTATCTTAAATCAGGTCTTCTTGACCCTAAAATGCTTGGTGTTGATGCTAATACTCTTCTTTATCAGGTTCCGGGCGGTATGCTTTCTAACCTTGTATCACAGCTTAAGCAGGCAGGCAAGGCAGATAAGCTTGATGAAGTTCTTGCCGAAGTTCCGAGAGTAAGGGAAGATTCAGGTTACCCACCGCTTGTTACTCCTACATCTCAAATCGTTGGTACACAGGCTGTTTTCAATGTTATTATGGGTGAAAGATATAAGATGGTAACCAAGGAATTTAAGGATATGGTTGCCGGTAAGTACGGTAAAACACCTTGTGATATTGACCCTGAATTCCAGAAGAAGATTGTAGGCGATGATGAAATTATCACCTGCCGCCCTGCTGACCTTATTCATGATAAAATTGATGATTTCAAGGATGAAATTAAAGAATATTATGAGCAGGAAGAAGATGTTCTTTCATATGCTCAGTTTGGTCAGGTTGCAGTTAAGTTCTTCCAAAAGAGAAGAGATAAAAAATACAATCTTGACGGTAAGCATGAAGACTTTGAATCAAAGGTTCATCCTGTTTAATTAACAAATTTATAAAAAGTGCCACTTTTGTGGCACTTTTTTGTTTATATTCCGTCGTTTTTGTACATTGCAAAAATAATGTATAAAATTTTGCATAAAAATACAGTATGACATTAAAAAATATGTACAAAATATTGCAAAAAATGATTTCTTATGTTAATATAAAAACAATACTAAAACTATATTATATATGTGGGAGGAATAATCTATGTTTTCATTCAAAAAAACAATTGCATGCCTTATGTCGCTTATAATGATAATGACTGTAACTCCGTTTACAGCTGTTACTGCATCTGCGGCTACGGCAAAGAGCGTAAGCTCAAACATTGACGAAACAAACAAAAAGTACCATGCAGCTCCGTCAAAAACCTTTACAGCAAAGACAGGTTTGAGTGAAGTTTTTTGGAGTAACAGTGCCGAGGTTAATGATGTAAGCTCATCAGACGGTAAATCTCATAAGCAGTCATATGCTCCGTCTTCAAATGTACTTTATTGGCCGAGCGCTTATAACAGCGAAAATAACTGCTTGCGATTTCAAAGTAATTATTTGGAATTTATGACTTTTTATCCGTCAGCTGTACTTATGTGGGATGGCACGACTGATGCTTATATGCCGATTATGTGTGTAGCTCAAAATTCAGCTAACACTCTATTTGATGGTAATAGAACAATTTACTATGCTGCACCATATGACAGTGAGCGTATATCTAATGCCACTTCGCCGGCTCACAGTGCAAATTTCTATGCTGATACTTGGCGCGGAAGTAAAACTTCAACTGAACAAAATCAAAACTTCAACGCCAATATGTACGGTAATAATACACCATTTGGTTTTGAAGCAAAGGTTTTAACTGAATTTATCAGCAGTGGTGAAAACGCTAATCAATTCTACAATTTCGGTAATGACCGTGGCAAGAGAAATTTGGCAAGTTTTCTTCATATTGATTCAAATATTGATAATGACGCTTCTTTTATCGCAGACGGTTTTTTGGCTAAAAAACTTTATTGGACAACAAATTCAAGTAATGTAGATTTTACAACTGCTTATGATAATAATTCAGGAAAGTCAAGTTCAACAATTTATGTTGTAAACTATAAGCCGATTGTTACAGCTGCAAAAGAAGCTGCAAAAGATTTGGAAAGTTTTGACCAGACATTGTATACTCCTGATGCAGTTAATGAGTATTACAAAGCAATACAGGATTTGTATGATTGTGACCCGAATTCATCTTTTAACCAAAATGACGGTAAGGATGCAACCGATATATCTGACACTGCAGTTAGAGTTGCAAATTGTACAAACGATATTAAAAATCGCGTTAGTGCTTATGAAAAAGCAAAGGCTAAGCTTGAAAACAGTAAGCAATATCGCATTAAGTTTACAAATTCAAACACAGAACTTCTTTCAGATAACTATTATAAAGCAGGAGATACAATAGTTGCACCTGTTCTCAGTGATAGTTATGAAGATCGTGATGAAACAGGCCATTGCACTGTAACATTTGAATGGCAGCCTGCTTTTGAAAAAACCGCAAGTAAAAATGTTAATTATGTTGAAACGAAAATAGTACCGGCAAAAACGCCGCATAATTATGGCGCATACTCACAAATTACACAAGATGGTAAAAACGGTCATATCCGCACCTGTTCAGAATGCGGATATAAAGATTGGGCTTTGTGTGATGACCATTATGTAAAGAAATCTTCGACACCTGCAACATGTACACAGGACGAACAGATTGTATACGAATGTTCGGTTTGCCACAGAATAAAAACTGAAGTAGGCGAAAAGAAAAAAGGCCATGATTATGAAGTAATTTCGCCAAAGGTTGATGCTACTTGCGAAACTGTAGGTAAAACTGAAGTAAAGAAATGTAAAAACTGCGGTGATACAATAGGCGGCGACGTAATTCCTGCTCTTAAGCACGATTATTCAATTTTAGTATCTAAAAAACAAGAAGCTACCTGTACAGCAGACGGTAAAGAAGCTGAATATGAATGCTCAAAGTGTGGAAAGCATACCGGCGGTGAAGTAATTAAGGCAACAGGCCATAACTATAAGTATCTTGAAACTGAAAAGAAAATCGTTTGCAGCAAATGCGGCGATGAAAAAAAAGTAGACACATCATATGTAGTACCTGAAGGATATACTTTAGTTGAAACAGTTGAACCTAAATGTACTGAATTTGGTTACACACTTTACCAAAACAAAGATGGTGAAAAATTTTATAACAATGTTAAATCTCCAACAGGTCACCAATACGGAGAGACGACAGTACATCCGGCTACTTGTACAGAAGATGAATATAGCGTAAGAGTTTGTTCTGTATGTAACCATAAGGATGTTGTTACAAAAGAAGGTACAAAGCTTGGACATTCATATATTAAAAATGTTGTAGCACCGACCTGTACCGAACAGGGATATACAATTTATAAATGTAAAAATTGCGGTGACACATATAAAGATGATTATGTAAAAGCATTAGGTCATACAGAAGTAATTGATAAAGCGGTAGCACCGACTTGCACTCAATCAGGTTTAACAGAGGGTAAGCACTGCTCAGTTTGTAATGCTGTTCTTGTTAAGCAAGAAAAAATTGATGCACTCGGTCACAAACCTGTTTCTGCTAACAATTCTGTTAGACCAACTTGCACAAAAGACGGTAAGCAAAGCGATACCATATGTTCAGTTTGTTATGAAACATTGAAAATAGGTGAAATGATTAAGGCAACAGGTCATAACTTTGGCAATAATTCAGCTAATTGCTTGGTTTGCGGTGTGGCTAATCCTAATTATGTTGCACCAAGTCAACCGGCACCAAGTCAACCGGCACCAAATCCAACACCTTCAACACCTTCAACTCCGGCAACTCCGGCACCGTCAACCCCTGCGCTTACACCGGGTGAAAACAAAATTGCCAATAGTTACGGTGTAGATTCTGCAACAGCCAAGTTAATTTATATTTATCTTACCCAAAATAATATTTCAAGTGAGACTTCATCATTAACCGAAAAGGTAATGACAGGTACACCTGTTAAGGGTGACGGTGATTATAAAGGTTCAAACTTCGGTCTTTTAAAAGCAAAAACCACTAAGATTACTAAAAAAAGCGTGACTGTAAAGTGGAATAAGGTTAAGAATGCAGACGGTTACATTGTTTACGGTGCAAAGTGCGGAGCTAAGAGTAAGTACAAAGTACTTAAAGTTGTTTCAGGTAAAACAACATCTTATACTCAAAAGAAGCTTAAGAAAGGTACTTATTACAAGTACAATATCGTAGCATTTAAAAATATTAACGGTGCTAAAGTTACTACCGCTGTGTCAAAGAAAATTCACGCAACTACTCTTGGCGGAAAATACGGTGTAGCAAAGGCTGTTAAGGTAAATAAAACAAAGGCTACAATTAAGAAAGGTAAGACTTTCAAAATCAAAGCTTCTGAAATCAAGAAGGACAAAAAAATCAGAAGACACAGAGCTATTTGCTATGAATCTTCAAATACCGCTGTTGCAACTGTTAATGCAAAAGGTAAAGTTAAGGGCGTTAAAAAAGGTAAATGCACAATTTATGTTTACGCTCAAAACGGTGTTTATAAAACAGTTAATATTAAAGTAAAATAATAATATTTAAAGGGAATGGCAAAAGCCATTCCCTTTAGACTGTCGATAAAGTGGCTAAAGCGCGCCTTGTCTAAAGAAATTCCGTGTTTGAATAAATTTTAAAAAATTTATAATAAACACTCCATTCATTTT
>ENA-OUPO01000805-OUPO01000805.1-human-gut-metagenome-genome-assembly--contig:-NODE-805-length-11022-cov-12.9222_pt1 | contig 11022 bp, 9 predicted proteins | sample MGYA00237940_ERZ548809 | MGnify/ENA primary metagenome ERZ548809 (study PRJEB26490, sample SAMN05194695) | human gut metagenome | biome: terrestrial biome; feature: human-associated habitat; material...
ACCGCTTTTTGAAGCGCATCCGCGACTTTGCCACCGTGCTGGGCGACGGCATCATTGACCGGGATGTGGCCCTGATGGGCCTCAAGCGGATGGACGTGGACGCACTGGGTCTGGACGAACTGGACCGCAGTATGCTGCGTGCGATCATTGAAATGTACAACGGCGGCCCGGTGGGTCTGGAAACGCTGGCGGCGGCCCTCGGCGAGGAATCCGTCACGCTGGAAGACCTGTGTGAGCCGTATCTGATGCAGATGGGCTTTCTGACCCGGACACCCCGGGGCCGCTGCGCAACGCGGCTGGCCTACGAACATCTGGGCCTGAAAGCGCCGGAGGCCGCTGCGCCCGAGGACAACGGGCAGCAGAGTTTGTTCTGACCCTCTCAGGCCGCTTCGCGTCCAGCTCTCCCGAAGGGAGAGCTTCATGAGCGAAAAACCAAAAGATGCCAAAAAGCTCCCCCTTTTGGGGGAGCTGGCAATGCCGCAAGGCATTGACTGAGAGGGTTCTTCTTTCTATAGAAAGTGGGGTATTATTATGGGAAAATATTTTGGAACCGATGGTGTGCGCGGTGTTGCAGGCGCAGACCTGACCTGTGAGCTGGCAATGAAGATCGGCCGCGGCGCTGCTGCGGTGCTGACCGGCAGCACCGGCCACCGTCCGCGCATCCTGATCGGCAAGGACACCCGCCAGTCCGGCGATATGCTGGAAGCAGCCCTGACCGCCGGTCTGTGCAGCGTGGGTGCGGATGTGGAAAGTCTGGGCGTTCTGCCAACGCCCGCTGTGGCCTATCTGGTGGGCAAGTACAATGCCGATGCCGGCATCGTGATCTCTGCCTCCCACAATCCGATGGAGTTCAACGGCATCAAGATCTTTGCCGGTACCGGCTATAAGCTGCCGGACGAGGTGGAGAACGAGATCGAAGCCTACATCGACAACGATTGCGCGGGCATTGAGCTGAAGACCGGTGCCGAGGTGGGCCGTGTGTACCGCCGCGATGACGGCCTGCAGGACTATGTGGATCACCTGTATGAGTCCATCCACGGCGACCTGACCGGCCTGAACGTCTGCATCGACTGTGCAAACGGCGCTTCGGCTGCCGTGGCACAGAAGCTGTTCCCCCGTCTGGGCGCAAAGTGCACCTTTATCGGCATTGCGCCGGACGGCCAGAACATCAACAGGGGCGTGGGCAGCACCCATCTGGAAAATCTGGAAAAGGCCGTGGTGGAAGGCGGCTTTGACTGCGGCATTGCCTTTGACGGTGATGCCGACCGCTGCCTTGGCTGCGACGAAAAGGGTCACGAGATGGACGGCGACAAGATCATTGCCCTGCTGGCCATGACCATGAAGGAAAAAGGCCGTCTGGACGGCGACACCGCCGTGGTTACGGTCATGTCCAATCTGGGCTTCATCAAATATATGGAGAGTCAGGGCATCAACACCGAAAAGACCGCCGTGGGCGACCGCTACGTGCTGGAAAACATGCGCGAGAACGGCTTTGCCATCGGCGGCGAGCAGAGCGGCCATGTCATCCTGCTGCACCATGCCACCACCGGCGACGGTGAGCTGACCGCCGGCAAGCTGCTCAAGCTGCTGGCTGAAAGCGGCAAGAAGATGAGCGAGCTGAACGGCATCTACGCCCAGTATCCGCAGGTGCTGGTGAATGTGACCGCCAACGCCGCCCAGAAGCAGGCATACAAAGAGGACGAGGTGCTGGCCGGTTTCATTGAGAACGAGCAGCAGAAGCTCATGGGCATGGGCCGCGTGCTGGTGCGGGTGTCCGGCACCGAGCCGAAGATCCGCGTGATGGTGGAGGGCCAGGATCTGGACGCCATCCACCGCTGCGCCGACCGCATCGTGGATAAGATCAACAAGCGCATTCTGGGCCAGTAAGAAACGGAGAAAAGAGAAGGGAGGACGCTATGCGCCCTGCAGATACCTGGAAAGACTATGAACTGCTGGATGCCACCGACGGCAACCGTCTGGAGCGCTGGGGTGAGACCATCCTCATCCGCCCGGACCCGCAGGTGGTGTGGAAAACGCCCAAGCAAAGCCCGCTGTGGGCAAAGGCAGATGCTGTTTATCACCGCTCCAATCAGGGCGGTGGCGAGTGGGAGTACAAGCGCCGTCTGCCTGAAAAGTGGAAGATCAGCTGCGGCGAGGGCGAGGATAAGCTCACCCTCATCGTCAGCCCCACCGGCTTCAAGCACACCGGCGTGTTCCCGGAGCAGGCCGTCAACTGGGCATGGTACGCCAAAAAGATCCGTGCCGCAGGCCGCCCGGTAAAGGTGCTGAACCTGTTCGGCTACACCGGCGGTGCCACGCTGGCCTGTGCGGCGGCAGGTGCCACCGTCTGCCATGTGGATGCCTCCAAGGGCATCGTGGCGTGGGGTAAGGACAATGCTGCGGCAAGCGGCCTTGCCGACCGGCCCATCCGCTGGCTGGTGGACGACTGTGCCAAGTTCGTTGCCCGCGAAAAGCGCCGCGGCAACACCTACGACGGCATCATCATGGATCCGCCCAGCTACGGGCGCGGCCCCGGCGGTGAGATCTGGAAGCTGGAGGACTGCATCTACGACCTCATCAGCCAGTGCGAAGAGGTGCTGAGTGATACGCCGCTGTTTTTTGCAGTGAACAGCTACACCACAGGCCTGTCCCCGGCGGTCATGGAATATATGCTCAAGACCACGCTGGTGCCCCGCTTTGGCGGCGAGACCTCCTGCGACGAGATCGGCCTGCCGGTCTCTGCCACCGGCGGCGTGGTGCCCTGCGGCGCAACCGCCATCTGGGAAGAATAAGGAAAGAACCCTCTCAGTCGCCTTGCGGCGACAGCTCCCCCGAAAGGGGGAGCTTTATAAGAGCTTACGGTAAGATGATTAAAAGCCCTCCCTGAGAGGAAAGACTTCCCCCGCTCCGGGGGAAGATGTCACCGCAGGTGACAAAAAGGGGAATCTGGCACGGCGTCAGCCGTGACTGAGAGGGTTATACGATTCAAGAATGGGGTACAGCCCCTTTCAGAGGGGCGCACCACCAGAAAGAGAAACACAAATGGAAGAGACGATTTTAACAGCACAGAATCTGAAATTCCGCTACGACAGCGACCAGCCGGTTTACGCACTGGACGGTGTCTCAACGGAAGTAAAGCGCGGCGAATTCGTGGCCGTGCTGGGTGCCAACGGCTGCGGCAAGTCCACGCTGGCAAAGCACTTCAACGCTATCCTGCTGCCGGAGAGCGGCAAGGTCTACGTGGAGGGCATGGACACTGCAGACGATGACAAGATCTATGATATCCGCCAGACCGTGGGTATGGTGTTTCAGAACCCGGACAACCAGATCGTTGCCACCGTGGTGGAGGAAGACGTTGCCTTTGCACTGGAAAACCTCGGTGTGCCGCCCGAAGAGATGCGCCGCCGCGTGGACGACTCCATGAAGATGGCCGGCATCTATGAGTACCGTGAGCGCGCACCCCACAACCTTTCCGGCGGCCAGAAGCAGCGCGTTGCCATTGCAGGCGTTGTTGCCATGCGGCCGGATTGCCTGATATTAGACGAAGCCACCGCCATGCTGGACCCCCGGGGCCGTGAGCAGGTGATGCAGACCATCCACTACCTGAACAGGAATATGGGCATCACCGTGGTGTCTATCACCCACTACATGGAGGAAGCTGCGCAGGCGGACCGTGTGCTGGTGATGAGCAAGGGCCATGTGGTGATGGAGGGCACCCCCAAAGAGGTGTTCAGCCAGACCGAGAAGGTGCGCTCCCTGCATCTGGATGTGCCGCAGGCTGCAGAGCTGCGGGACGAGCTGGTGAAGGCCGGCATCCCGATGCCGGAGGGCATCATCGACACCGGCGAGTGCGCACAGGCACTGTATGAGCTGCTGAAGTAAGGGGGCGTGGACAACATGGCAGATATCATCAAAGTAGAACATCTGAGCTACGTCTACAACCCCGGCATGCCCAATGCGGTCACTGCGCTGGACGACGTGAGCTTTACGGTGGAAGAGGGTGACTTTGTGGGCATCATCGGGGCCACCGGCTCCGGCAAGAGCACCCTCATTACCCACATGAACGGCCTGAACAAGCCTACCAGCGGCAAAATTTATATCGATGGCCGCGACCTGTGGGAAGATCCGGAGAAGATCCGGGACTTCCGCTTTCTCACCGGTCTGGTGTTCCAGTACCCGGAGTACCAGCTGTTCGAGGAGACCTGTTATAAAGATATCGCGTTCGGCCCCAAGAACATGGGTCTGGACGAAGCCGAGATCGACCGCCGCGTGCATGAAGCCGCCGATTTCGTTGGCCTTGACCCGGCCCTGCTGGAGCGCAGTCCCTTTGAGCTTTCCGGCGGCCAGAAGCGCCGGGTGGCCGTGGCGGGCGTTATGGCCATGAAGCCCCGCATTCTGGTGCTGGACGAGCCTGCTGCGGGCCTTGACCCGGAGGGACGGGACGACATCCTCAGCGAGGTGAAGGAGTACCACAAAAAGACCGGCACCACTGTGCTGCTGGTGTCCCACAGCATGGAGGACATTGCCAAGTACGCCAACCGCGTTCTGGTGATGAGCAACAAGAAAATTGCCATGTACGACACCGTGGAAAAAGTCTTTGCCCGCGCTCCGGAGCTGCTGGAGCTGGGCCTTTCCGTGCCGCAGGTGACGAAGATCTTCCTCAAGCTGCGGGAGATGGGCGTGGATGTGCCCGCTGATGTGTACACCATCCCCTATGCGGTCAAGATGATCCTGGAGGCCAAGCGCCGCCGGGAGGCAGGCGAGAGCCTTGTGCTCCCGCGGGAAGCAAAGAAGGAAGGAGGCGCTGCTGGATGCTGAGAGATATCACCATTGGCCAGCACTTCCCGGGCAACAGTCTGGTGCACCGGTTCGACCCGCGCCTGAAACTGGTGCTGACCATCGCCTATATCGTGCTGCTGTTTGCAGCTTCCAATCCGCTGGGCCTTGCCCTTTCCATTCTGTTCCTTGCAGCAATGTACAAGGTGGCAAAAATTCCCGGTAAAATGATCCTCAAGAGCTTAAAGCCCATCCTGCCCATCGTGATCTTCACAGCGGTGCTGAACCTGTTCTTTGTGTCAGGCGAGGGCGAACCGCTGGTGCACATCTGGTTTTTGACCATTTATGCCGAGGGTGTGCGCTATGCTGTGCTGATGGCAGTGCGCGTCATGGCGCTCATCGCGGGCACCAGCCTGCTCACCTACACCACCAGCCCCATCGTGCTCACGGATGCCATCGAGCAGCTGCTCAAGCCCTTGGGCAAACTGCACTTCCCGGTGCACGAGCTGGCGATGATGATGAGCATTGCCCTGCGCTTCATCCCCACCCTCATTGAGGAGACGGACAAAATTATGAACGCCCAGAAGGCCCGCGGTGCCCAGCTGGATACCGGCAAGATGACCGACCGGGTAAAAGCCTTGGTGCCGGTGCTCATCCCGCTGTTCATTTCGGCCTTCCGCCGCGCGGACGAGCTGGCCATGGCCATGGAATGCCGCTGCTACCGGGGCGGTGACGGCCGCACCCGCCTGAAGGTGCTGCGCTGCGAAAAGCAGGATTATATCGACCTTGCCGTGTGCATCGCCTGCTTTGCAGTGATCCTTGCCTCCCGGCTGGTGTTCCCGAATTTTTAAAGAGGGACCCTCTCAGGCGCTTACGCGCCAGCTCCCCCGAAGGGGGAGCTTTATGCGCTATAAAGGGGAAAATGTACTTCTGTTGAAAAGAACAAACTTTATCGTCCGCAGAACAAAAGCTCCCCCCTTTGGGGGAGCTGGCAATGCCGGAAGGCATTGCCTGAGAGGGTTTTAAACTATGAACTTTTTACTTACCCTTGCCTACGACGGCACCAATTACTGCGGCTTTCAGGTGCAGCCCAATGGCCGCAGCGTGGCCCAAACCTTTCAGGATGCGCTGCAGGCCGTGCTGGGCAGCCGCCCCGATATCAAGGGCTGCAGCCGCACCGATGCAGGGGTGCACGCGCTGGGCTTCAAGCTCAACTTCCACGCCGATACCCGCATCCCGGCGGCAAAGCTCCCGCTGGCGCTCAACCAGCATCTGCCGCCGGACATCCGGGTGCTGGACGCGCAGGTGGTGCCGGAGGATTTCCATGCCCGGTACGCGGCCCATACCAAAACCTATCTCTACCGCATCCACAACCACCCCATCGACTCGCCTTTTGACGCGGCTTATTACACCCGGGTGCCCCGGCATCTGGACGAAGCCAGAATGCAGGCGGCGGCGCAGCAGTTCGTGGGCAGGCACGATTTTCTGGCCCTGTGCGCGGCGGGCTCTTCCGCTGCAGCCCATGGCGATACCGTGCGCACCATCACGGACTGTCATGTTACCCGCAAGGGAGACGAGATCGACATTGAAGTGACCGCCGACGGCTACCTGTACAACATGGTGCGCATTCTGGCGGGCACTTTGTGCGAAGCGGGCGCAGGCCGGCTGGACCCGGCGGAAATTCCCGCCATTCTGGAAAGCCGTGACCGCAGCCGCGCCGGGCCGACCCTGCCCGCCAAGGGCCTGTTTTTGAAGTGTGTGGAGTATGATCTGTAAGGAGAACCATTCATGAGCAAAATTCGCCGCGGCGGACATTCCGCCGAAGGGGAGACGCTTTCTGCCGGACGCGTCGAATATCTGGAAGCCGCCCGGGCCCGGGTGCGCACACGGCGCATCCGCCGCACCGTCGTCATCGTAGCGGTGCTGACCATCCTTGTCCTATTTGCCACCGGCGCAGTGGGGTCTTCCATTGCGCGCGCAAAAGACCTTGTGGATACTGCCGTCATCGCGCTGGCACCAGCCGCAGGCTGGCCGCAGCAGACCGGCATCACCGACCCGGATGCGGTGGCGCAGATGTCTGGCAGCTTTGTGGAGATGGGCGGCGACAGCTGCGTGGTATACAGTCTTGGCGGCACCCGCCTGAACAGCATCCAGAGCGGCTATGCCCGCCCGGCCATTGCTGCAGGCAAGACCCGCTTTGTGCTGTACAACCGCTCCGGCAATGAGCTTCGGGTGGAAAGCCGCACCCAGAACCTTTATACCAAAACCATGGACAGCACCATCTCGCTGTGCGCCGTGGCAGATGCCGGACAGGTGGCTGTTGTGACCGACAGCACCGACAGCGTGGCAAAGCTGACCGTTTACAATTCCAGTATGCAGCAGCAGCTGGTGTGGAACCTGACCAGTGAGCAGGGCACCCCGCTGCGCATGGCCTTTGCGCCGGACAGCCGCCGCCTTGCCGTGGCCGCTGTATCGGCGGTGGGCGGCCAGCTGACCACGAACCTTTATGTACTGCCCCTCTCGCAGGGCGACCCGGTATGCCTTGGCTCCGAGAACAGTGTGCCCCAGTGGATGGGCTGGATGTCCAACGGCTTTTTGCTGGTGCTTTATGAGAACCGCGCCGTGCTGTACAACACGAGCGGCGGCAGCGCAGGCGAACGCGCCAGCTACGATTTTGGCGGCGGCACCCTCGTCAGCGTGTCCAACACCAGTAACGGTGCGGCCCTGCTGCTGAGCAATGGCCAGACCAGCACGGCGGTGCTGCTGGACGGGGAGCTGACTGTGGGTTACAGCGGCAGCGTGCTCTCGGCCAGCCAGATCATCCGGGCAAAGAACGACGGCTTCTACCTGCTCACCGACAGCACGGTGGAGCGCTTCAACAGTGTGGGCGAGTTCCAGTGGAGCCAACCGCTTTCGGCCCGGCCCCGGGCGCTGGTCGAGGGCAGGCAGATCTTGGTGTTCACCGGCAACACGGTGCAGGTGGTCACACCGCCGGAGCAGACAGCTTCCAGCGGACAGTGATTTTTGGGTGAGAAGATCATGCGTAAATAGCACTCTTGCGGGGAAAGTGATAAAAATAACAGGGAAAACAAGGTATGTTCAAGAATCCGTCATTTCTTTTTGATATCATATGCACGGTAGCATGGATCATTCTGGTGGTGCGCTATGCGCGCAAGGGCTTTCTTTCGTCCATTGTGCAGCTGGTGGGCAACCTGTTCAGTCTGCTGGGGGCCAAGGAGCTTTCCGCTGTCTGCGCCGGCTGGGTGTTCGAACACATGCTGGCAGGCGGCTTCCGCACCCAGATCGCAGCAAACATTGCTGCGGGCGGTGCGGTAGACCTTTCCGGCATTGCGGAAAAGTATGCGGGCTTCCTGCCTGCTTCTTTCCGCGCTTCCATCGTGGCAGCCTGCGAGCGCTCCATTGGCGCTGTGCTGGCCGATAACGCGGTGGTGCTGGCCGATTCCATTGTGGAAAACGTGCTGCAGCCGCTGCTCACACCGGTGATCACGCTGGTGCTGTTCTTCTTGTTCTACGCGCTTTTGCGCCTGCTGGTCAGTATGCTGGTCACGGTGCTGGGCCTTGTGAACAAGCTGCCGGTCATTGGCACGGTAAACCGCGGCCTTGGCTGGCTGGTGGGCGGTGCCACAGCGCTGCTGGATATCTATTTGGTGCTGTGCATCCTGTGGGGCATCATCGTCATCACAGGCGGCAACCTGAATGTGCTCAACGATACGGTGATGAGCAGCAGTCTTTACTACAAAATCTTCAATCTCTTCAACCCTTTCCTGTAAAGGGTTTTGCATAAAGGAGGAACTATGGTCTGTATTCGATGCCAGAAACGTCCGGCGATCATCTTCATCCAGCGGATGGACAATGGTCAGATGAAGCAGGAGGGCTACTGCCTGCACTGCGCCCGTGAGCTGCACATCAAGCCGGTGGACGATCTGATGAAGCAGTTCGGCATGTCGGATCAGGATCTTGATAACATGGAGAACCGCATGGAAAGCATGATGGAGGAGATGGGCGATGCAAACCCGCTCTCCATGATGATGAACATGGCGAACGGCGGCGAGGATGCTGACCCGGACAGCATGGACGAAGATCTGATCCCCGGCAGCAATGCCACCTTCCCGCTGGGCTTTACCAGCAGTGAAAAACAGGACGGCGACAAAAAGGGCTCCGACCGCAAGAACGGCAAAAAGCCCCCCAAACGCAAATTCCTGGATACCTATTGTGAGAACCTGACCCGCAAGGCGCGGGAAGGCAAACTGGATGATATCATCGGCCGTGACCGCGAGATCTACCGCACCATCCAGATCCTGAGCCGCCGCCAGAAGAACAACCCCTGCCTCATCGGCGAAGCCGGTGTGGGCAAGACCGCCATTGCCGAGGGCATTGCGGAGCGCATTGCCAAGGGGGATGTGCCCATCGGCCTGAAGGATAAGGAGATCTATCTGCTGGACCTCACCAGCCTTGTGGCAGGCACCCAGTTCCGCGGCCAGTTCGAGCAGCGGGTCAAGGGCCTGCTGAGCGAAGTGAAGGCCGCAGGCAATGTGATCCTGTTCATCGACGAGATCCACACCATCACCTCTGCCGGTGAGAGCGAGGGTGCCATGAACGCGGGCAATATCCTGAAGCCCGCCCTCTCCCGTGGTGAAATTCAGGTCATCGGTGCCACCACCTTCAACGAGTACCGCAAGTATATCGAGAAGGATCAGGCGCTGGAACGCCGTTTCCAGCCCGTGCGGGTGGAAGAACCCAGCGTGGCCGATACCCTTGCTGTGATGAACGGCATCAAGCACTACTACGAGCAGCACCATCATGTGCAGGTGCCTGCCGATGTGCTTTCGGCCACCGTCACCCTGAGTGAGCGCTATATCACCGACCGTTATCTGCCCGATAAGGCCATCGACCTGCTGGACGAAGCCTGCGCCTGCTGCAATCTGGCCCACCCGGTCATTTCCGAGTATCTTGGGATGCAGAAGGAGCTGGATGCCCTCAAGCAGGAAGAAGCCGAGATGGAGAATGCGGATGTCAATGAGCCCATCGACTACGAGCGCGTGGCAGAGCGCAAGACCCGCATCGCCAAGCTGGAGGCCGACCTGCCCGCAAAGCAGGCTGCTGCCAGCGAGATCCAGGTGACCATGGACGATGTGGCCAAGGTCATCGAGCTGTGGACCGGCATTCCGGCGGTGAAAATTCGGGAGACCGAGTTCGCAAAGCTGGCAAACCTTGAGGGCGAGCTGAAAAAGAAGATCATCGGGCAGGACGAGGCCGTGCATCTGGTGGCGCAGGCCATCAAGCGCAGCCGCGCCGACCTTTCCGGCCGCCGCCGTCCCGCAAGCTTCATCTTTGTGGGCCCCACCGGCGTGGGCAAGACCGAGCTGGTCAAGCAGCTGGCAAATCAGCTGTTCGACGGCCCGGACCCGCTCATCCGTCTGGACATGAGCGAGTATATGGAAAAATACGCGGTGTCCCGCATGATCGGTTCGCCTCCGGGCTATGTGGGCTACGAGGAGGCCGGTCAGCTCACCGAGAAGGTGCGCCGCCGCCCCTACAGCGTGGTGCTGTTCGACGAGATCGAAAAGGCACACCCGGATGTCATGAACATTCTGCTGCAGATTCTGGACGAGGGCAAGATCAACGATGCGCAGGGCCGCACGGTGGATTTTTCCAACACGGTCATCTGCATGACCTCCAACGCCGGCAGCAGCGACCAGAGTACCGGTGGGCTTGGCTTCAATAAGAGCGAGGAACAGCTCAGCGAGGAAAAGACCCGCAAGGCGCTGGCCCAGTTCCTGCGCCCGGAGTTCCTTGGCCGCGTGGATGAAGTGATCGCCTTCAAGCCGCTGAGCCAGCAGACGCTGGAGGGCATCGCGGCCCTGATGCTGGACGAGTACAAGCCCGGCATGGAGGCCAAGGGCATCGCCTACAGCTACACCCCGGCAGCCCTCAAGGCTCTGGTGCAAAAGAGTCAGGGCGGCAAGTTTGGTGCGCGCGATTTGCGCCGCGTGATCCGCAAGGCCGTGGAAGACCCCGCCGCCGAGCGCCTGATCGACGGCAGCCTTGCTTCCGGCGGCACCCTTGTGGTGGATGCCGATGAAAACGGCGAAATTATCTTGAAATAAACAAAAAAGCCCCTGCATCCGTTTTTGGAATGCAGGGGCTTTTCCTCTGTTTGGCGCTGTACGGCAAACTGGAATTTTTGTTATTCTACGATACCTTCAATATAGCTGTAATCAATAT
>ENA-OUPO01000810-OUPO01000810.1-human-gut-metagenome-genome-assembly--contig:-NODE-810-length-10966-cov-9.35102_pt1 | contig 10966 bp, 8 predicted proteins | sample MGYA00237940_ERZ548809 | MGnify/ENA primary metagenome ERZ548809 (study PRJEB26490, sample SAMN05194695) | human gut metagenome | biome: terrestrial biome; feature: human-associated habitat; material...
TGGCGGATATCGTCGCTGGCAAGCAGCTTTTCGATGTGGTACTGGAAATAGGCGGTCTTTTCGGCGGTCATTTCCATGCCGCTGCCGCTGAGTACAGGTGCATCCATGGTGGTGTCCAGCACGTGCAGAATGGCCTGATGAATGATGATCTCCATGGGAGTTACCTCGTTTTTATAAGAATCTCTTTGGCATACAGTATAGCACAGCCCGGCCCAAAAGGCGAGAGCACATCTTGTAAACCGCCTGCAGGAATGCTACAATAAGGGCAGAAAACCACGCAGGAAAGGGGACAAAAACGATGGAATTCCGTGATAAGCCAATGGAAAACCTCATCCGCCTTCAGGAAAAGGACATCTGCAAAAATGCCCGCGCGCTGCTGCTGGACGGTGAGAGCATCGTGGGTGCCTACAAGACGGTGCGCGATCAGGTGATCTTTACCACCCACCGCATCATCATGGTGGATATGCAGGGCGTTACTGGAACCCGGCAGCAGATCTTTGTGCTGCCGTACCGCAAGGTGCTGCACTTCGGGATCCAGACGGCAGGCTTTGGCGACCCGGTGCAGGCATCGCAGCTGACCGTCTGCTTTGCGGACGCACACGAGGCAAAGTTCGGCTTTATCGGCCAGCAGGAACTGTTTGCGGTCGCCAACGCCATCAGCCGGTGCATCCTGTAAATAACTCCTTTAAAACAGCAGGCTCCCCGCCCGAGACCGGACAGGGAGCCTTTTGCTGTATATAAAATAGGAGAATGGCAGAATTAGCAGCAGCTTGTTTTGCGCACCAGCTGTTCGTGCATGAATACCATGAGCACCAGCAGTGCCAGCAGGTAAAAAGGGAACAGTGCCGGAGTGATGTTGTTTGCCAGCAGGCCGAACAGCGGCGGCATGGCCAGATTGCCCAAATAGGCGCTTGCCATCTGGATGCCGATGACCGCCTGCGATCTGTCCGCGCCGAAGTGTTCCGGCGTGGAGTGGATGATGCTGGGATAGATGGGCGCACAGCCCAGCCCTACCAGAACAAGACCGCTCAGGGCAAGGATCTGCGGCCCGGGCAGCAGCAGAGCCAGCACCCCTGCGGCCAGAATGCACTGACCCATGCGGATCATCTGCGTATCGTTGAATTTCAGGGTCAAAAAGCCGCAGGCGGCGCGCCCGGCAGTGATGCCGATGTAGAACAGGCTGGCAAAGCTGGCGGCAGTGCCGGCGGCAACGCCTTTCGTCAGCGTGAGGTAGCTGCTGGCCCACAGACCGGCCGTGGTCTCCAATGCACAGTAGCAGAAGAAGCACAGCATCACCTCTCTGGCACCCGGCAGACGGAATACCTGTCCAAGGCTCAACGCCTGCGTCGAAGCAGTTTCGGTGTCGGTGCCTGCAGTACGGCTCTGCCATAGCGGCAAACTGAAAAAGAGCACTGCGCTCAGCAGGATCTGAAACAGGGCAATGTACCGGTAGCCGGATGTCCACGGCCCGCCGCCTGCCAGCACCCGGCCCATGACCATGGGGCTGATCATGGTGCCGATGCCCCACATGCAGTGCAGCCAGCTCATGTGGCGGCTTTTATAATGTAAGGCAACATAGTTGTTCAGGGCCGCGTCCACGCTGCCTGCACCCAGCCCATAGGGCACGGCCCACAGGCAGAGCATCCAGAACTGTGTGGAGACCGAAAAGCCGAACAGCGCGGCAGCTGTCATGGCCACACTGAGGGCGGTCACTTTTCCGGTACCCAGCGCACGGGTGAGCCGGTCGCTGTTCAGGCTGGAAACAATGGTGCCAAAGGAGATGATCATGGAGATCAGCCCCGCATAGGACACCGGCACACCGAGCACCGGATACATGGAGGGCCACGCCGACCCCAGCAGGGAATCCGGCAGGCCCAGACTGATGAACGAGATGTAAATGATCGGAAGCAGAAGCTGTACCATAAATCTTGAGTTCCTCCGGGAAGCGTGTTATACTTGCAATGCATCTTGTACTTTGTTGATGTAATAATATCACACATCGGAGCGGAATATTAGGATAAAAACGCCCGATTGATACAACAAAACCGGCGCGGATGCGGATGTGCACCTTGACGGAAAGGAGATGGCTGATCGTGGCATTTCAGACCGGCTGTGCAGCAGCGGGCGGGCTCAACTGCCTGCCGGATGTTGTGGCGGATGATGAGGGCAGGGAACTGGTGCAGCACGGCAGCGCACTGTTTCCTATTGCCTGCTATGAAGAGGACCTCAAAAGCTACTCGGTAGCATGGCATTGGCATGAAGAGTTTGAATACATCCTTGCCGTAAAAGGCCCGCTGGCGGTGGACGTGAGCAAAGCCCGGCTGGTTTTGCAGACCGGGCAGGGCGTGTTTGTCAATTCCGGAGTGTTCCATGCGGTGGAGCAGGCTGAGACCGGGGATGCCCTGCTGCATTCCGGGGTATTCCATCCGCGCCTGATCGGCGGCATGGATACCATCTTTTGGCAAAAGCTCGTACACCCGCTGCTTCAGCCGGGAGCACCGGCGTTCTTTCTGCTGGACGAGGCAGACGACGGGCAGAAGGCCGTGCTCTGCCATTTGCGGGAAGTCTGGGACGCAGTGGCCCAAGAGGTCTTTGACTATGAGAATCAGGCGCGGTACCATCTTTCGGCGGCGGTGCATCTGCTGGGAATGCAGTGCGAGGGTGGAAAAACAAAGGTCTCTCAGCAGGAGCAGATCGCGGCCCAGCGCATGAAACAGATGCTGCGTTTTGTGGAAGAGCATTATGCTGAGGAACTGAACGTGGAGCGCATTTCCGACTGCGTGGCCCTGAGTGAGAGCGCCTGCCTGCGCAGCTTCCGGCAGCTGCTGGGGATCACACCCATCCAGTATGTCAAGCAGTACCGCATTGAAAAGGCCGCCGAGCTGCTGCTTTCCACCAGCATGAAGATCGGCGAGATCGGTGCCGACTGCGGCTTTTCGGATACCAGCTACTTTACAAAGACCTTCCGGGAGATCAAGCACTGCACGCCCAGAGAGTACCGTCAGAAGTTTGCAGGAAGAGAGCAGTCTCTTTCAAGGCGGGACGGCGGCAGAGCCAGTGCACCGGCTGAAACAGCGTTATAAAAAGGAGAATCGGAAACAATGCAGCATAGTTTGACCAAAGGCCCCATCACCGGCAGCATTTTGCTGTTTGCTCTGCCGCTGATGCTGGCCTATCTGCCTTCGGCAACGCCGCTGGGCGTTACCGGCATCTGGCTCAGCGTGCCCATTGGCTGGGTGCTGGCAGATGCCATTGGCATTGGATACTATTTAAAAAAGAAGCAGTGACAGCAGGGGGGGAGAGAAGATGGTCGACCATATCAGGATCCGCGGCGCGCGGGTGCACAACCTGAAAAATGTGAATGTGGATGTGCCGCTGGGCAAAATCGTGGGTGTGGCGGGCGTGTCCGGTTCGGGCAAGTCCAGCCTTGCGCTGGGCGTGCTTTACGCCGAAGGCTCCCGCCGGTATCTGGACGCACTTTCCACCTATACGCGCCGCCGCATGACGCAGGCGGCAAAGGCATCGGTGGACGAAGTGCTGTATGTTCCGGCTGCACTGGCACTGCATCAGCGGCCCGCTGTGCCGGGCATCCGCAGCACCTTTGGTACCGGAACGGAACTGCTGAACAGTCTGCGCCTGATGTTCTCCCGTCTTTCCAGCTATCCCTGCCCGCAGTGCGGCCGCTGGCTGGAACCCAGCCTTGCCGTGGCGGCAGAAAAGCCGCTGCTCTGCCCGCAGTGCGGTGCCAGCGTGCGCGCGCTTTCCGCTGAAGAATTTGCTTTCAACAGTCAGGGTGCCTGCCGCACCTGCAGCGGTACCGGCATGGTGATGACCGTGGACGAGAGCACCCTTGTGCCGGACGATTCTCTTACGATCGACGAAGGTGCTGTGGCCCCGTGGAAGAGCCTGATGTGGTCGCTGATGGTGGATATCTGCCGGGAGATGGGCGTGCGCACCGATGTGCCCTTCCGCGACCTGACCGACCGGGAAAAGGATATCGTTTTCCATGGCCCGGCGGAGAAAAAGCACATTTTTTATCATAACAAAAATTCCAATCAGGCCGGGGAGCTGGATTTTACCTATTTCAATGCCACCTATACCGTGGAGAACGCCCTCTCCAAGGTCAAGGATGAAAAGGGCATGAAGCGGGTGGAAAAGTTCCTGCGGCAAGGCATCTGCCCGGACTGCGGCGGCACCCGGCTGTGTAATGCGGCTCGTACCCCAAAGCTGCGGGGCATCACGCTGGACAAGGCTTGTCAGATGACTCTTGTGCAGCTTACCGATTGGGTGGCGGGTGTACCGGACAGTCTGCCAGAAGAGATGCGGCCCATGGCCCGCAATATCTGCGAATCCTTCCAGACGGCAGCGGCACGGCTGCTCTCGCTGGGCCTTGGCTACCTGACGCTGGACCGCTCCGCGTCCACTCTTTCCACCGGTGAGCGCCAGCGGATGCAGCTGGCCCGTGCGGTGCGCAACCGTACCACCGGTGTGCTCTATGTGCTGGACGAGCCGTCCATCGGCCTGCATCCTTCTAACATTGAAGGCTTGACCGATGTGATGCACGACCTTGTGGCCGACGGCAACTCGGTGGTGCTGGTGGATCACGATACCCAAATTTTAAAGGAAGCTGACTGGCTGATCGAGATGGGGCCGGAAGCCGGTGCAAAGGGTGGACATGTGATCGCGCAGGGCAGCATTCCGAAAATTGAACAGAACGCGGCTTCTCAGATCGGCCCGTTTCTTGCAGGCAGGGCGGGGGTGAACGCCCGGCCGCATGTGCCGGAAAATGAGCTGTTTGCACAGGGCCGCATCCATCTGGAAACCTCGGCCATCCATACTGTGAAGCCGCTGGAACTGGAACTGCCCAAGGGGCGGCTGACCGTGGTTACGGGTGTGTCCGGCAGCGGCAAGACCACCCTGATTTTGGAAAGCCTGGTCCCGGCCTTGCAGGCAAAGGTGAACGGCACAGCCCTGCCAGCGCATGTGAAAAGCGTGGAGGCCGAGGAAATCGCGCAGGTGAAGCTGATCGATGCAACGCCCATCGGCATCAATGTGCGCTCCACCGTGGCCACCTATGCCAATGTGCACGATGAGCTGCGCAAGCTGTTTGCCAAAACGCAGGATGCCAAAGACCACGGCTATAAGGCGGGCGATTTTTCCTACAACACCGGTAAGCTGCGGTGCCCCACCTGTGACGGCACCGGCGTCATCAGTTTGGATGTGCAGTTTTTGCCGGACGTAGAAGTGCCCTGCCCGGACTGCGGCGGTTCGCGCTACAGCCGGGAAGCGGCGGCAGTGAAGCTGCCCACGGCGAACGGCGAACCAGCCTCCATGGCCGACCTGATGGACATGGATGTGTCCACTGCATTGGAAGCCTGTGCGGACTGCAAGCTTGTGCGCCAGCGCCTGCAGGTACTGAAAGAATTGGGCCTTGGCTACCTGACCCTTGGCGAGGAGACACCCAGCCTTTCCGGCGGCGAAGCCCAGCGGCTGAAGCTTGCCAGCGAGATGGGCAAGGGGCAGGCAGACAGTGTGTTCGTGTTCGATGAACCCACCATCGGCCTGCATCCGCTGGATGTACAGACCCTGCTGGGCGTGTTCCAGAAGCTGATCGGGAACGGTGCCACCGTGGTGGTCATTGAGCATGATCTGGATGTGATCCGCAATGCGGATTACCTTGTGGATATGGGGCCGGGCGGCGGCGATGCCGGCGGACGCATCGTGGCGGCAGGTACGCCGGAACAGGTAAGACAGAACCCGGAGAGCATCACCGGGCGGTATATCTGATAGAAAAAGCAACGCCCGCCGGGGAGACCCGGCGGGCGTTCTCTGTACGGCGATAAAACTTACCGCTTGATATCGTAGTTCATGTTCATCAGGTTGCGGATAGTGCTCACATCATCGGTGATGTTGGCATCGCCGTGGATGGTGTGCTTGATGGCACTGCTTGCCACCGCAAAGTTGATCATATCCATGGCTCTGTAGTTGTGCAGCATGGCGTAGATCAGGCCGCTGGCAAAGGCATCGCCGCCGCCCACGCGGTCAAGGATATTAAAGGTGAACAGCTTGCTCTCGAAGGTGTGGCCGTCGTACCACATGAAGGCCTTCAGGCTGTTCTCGCTGCCGCTGTGCGCATAACGCACATGGCGGGCAATGCACTTGAGGTTGGGATACCGCTCGATGAAGTGCTGGAAAATCTCGTCCTGCTGCTCATAGCTGGGCTGCAGAGGAACGCCGTCCTTCCAGTCGCCCTTGGAGTGGTCGCTCTCATCCTTCCACAGGTGGTACGGCTCAATGCCAAGCAGCACATCCACATAGGGCAGGCACTCGGTGCAGAAATCGCGGGCTTCTTCCCAGCTCCACAGGGTGGAGCGGAAATTGCCGTCGAAGCTGACGGTCAGGCCCTTGTTTTTGGCGACCTTGAGCATATCCAGAATGAGGGTGCGGCAGTTGGGTGCCAGTGCCGGGGTGATGCCGCTCAGGTGCAGCCAGTCGTAGCCGTCCAGCAAAGCATCCAGATCCACCTGCGAGAAATCGTACTCGGTAATGGCACTGTGCTTGCGGTCATAGATGACCTTGGACGGGCGGATGCCGTAGCCGGTCTCCAGATAATAAGTACCCAGACGGTTGGAAGGAGTCTCGTTCGGCTCGGTCAGGATCATAGGGGTGCAGTGCACGTCGTTGGAACGCAGCCAGCGCACGGCGCTCTTGCCCAGACTGTTGTTGGGCACCACGCTGAAGAAGGTGCTGTCCACACCAAGGTTCGCCAGTGCCAGTGCAATGTTGGCCTCGCTGCCGCCGTAGCTGGCCTCAAAGCCGGATGCCATACGGATCTTCTCGTAGTTCGGCGGGGTCAGGCGCAGCATGATCTCACCACAGGTGATGAATTTCTGGCCGGTGGTATCGTTGCCAAGGATCGGGTTGAAATGTTCCATAACGCTCCTCCTGATATTTACAGCTCATCAGAGTTCTGTTAACACATCGTTGTATCCATTATAATCCGGCCCGGATGGGATTGCAAGCACTTCCGCGGGGATGCAAGAGAAAATAATCAGCCTTTTTTGGGAGATTTGACGAATTCATACCCCTGTCAAATCGAAAGAAGGCGTATACTCTTCCTTTGCGCTGCTCTTCTGCTGCATGTAGCCCTGCGCCAGTCCCTTGTCCATGGCATAGTTGACCACCCGGCGGTATTCATAGGTGGTAATGCGCCGTCCGATGCCGTGCTCTGCGGCTTTGTAAAACGGTGTGTACTGGCTCATAACGCTGGGAATGAAGCATCCGGGGTCTGCATCGTTCCACGCGGCCATCTGGTCAAGCACCGCAAAGCTGTCGTCAACATGGCCGGGCAGGGCAAGGTGCCGCAGAATGACCCCCTTTTGCAGGATGCCCTCTGCATTGAACACCGGGTGCCCGGCCTGTGCCATCATGGCTTCAATGGCGGGCTTTGCCTGCGCAAAATAGTCCGGTGCAGAGGAAAGCTCTGCCGAGAGGGCGGAGGAGACGTATTTCAGGTCGGCCAGCCAGATGTCGATGTATCCGCGCCATGCTTCCACGCTTTCCACCGTTTCGTAGCCGCCGGTGTTGCATACGATGGGCAGATGCAGGCCCTTAGCCCGGGCAATATCCAGCGCGGCAATGATCCAGGGCCGCCACTGGCCGGGTGTGACCAGATTGATGTTGTTGGCACCCTGCTCCTGCAGATTCAGGAAAATCTCTGCCAGATGTTCCACGCTGATCTCCTTGCCAAGGCCCTCGGCGCTGATGGGATAGTTCTGGCAGAAGCAGCATTTGAGGGTGCAGCCGGAAAAGAACACCGTGCCGCTGCCCTTTGTGCCGCTGATGCATGGCTCCTCCCAGTAGTGCAGGGCAGCGCGGGCAGCTTTTAAGGTGCCGCCCGCGCCGCAGAAACCGGTGCGTCCGGCAGCACGGTCGGCCCCGCACCGGCGCGGGCAGAGGGTGCAGGAAGAGGGAACGGAGACGAAATCGCTTTTCGGCATAATATCCAAAGTCCTTTGCTGAAAGTTTATCAGCCCCAGTATACCACTTTTCGCCCCGGACGTGCTATACTATAAGATAAGGAAAAAATAATACATATGGAAAGCAACATCTTTGCAAGGTCCGTGTGGCGGACTGCGGCGGAGAGAACGTTGTGATGGAGGAGACCATGCGCACCGAAACCGATGAGATCCGCGATAATCTCAAGTACCTGACCCTGCTCTCGCGGGATTATCCTTCGCAGGCGGCGGCAGCCAGCGAGATCATCAGCACGCAGGCACTGCTCAAGCTGCCCAAGGGTACCGAGCACTTCATGAGCGACCTGCACGGCGAGAATGAAGCTTTTGTGCATATTCTGAATTCCGCTTCCGGTGTCATTCGCGAAAAAGTGGATCAGGTGCTGGGCGATACCGTGCCGAAGCATACCCGCGCCGAGCTGGCAACGCTGATCTATTACCCCAACGAAAAGCTGCCCCAGCTCAAGGCACGCTGTACCAGCGAGGAAGCGCTGGATCAGTGGTACACCGAAACGCTGCTGAGGCTTATTGATATCTGCCGTCTGGTGTCCTCCAAGCATACCCGCGACCATGTGCGCAGATGCCTGCCTGCCAGCTGCGGCTACATTCTGGACGAGCTGCTCCACGCCCATTTTGAGGATCACGACAAGGATCTGTACTACGGCCAGATCGTGGGCAGCATCATTGAAAATGGCCGCGCCGACCGCTTTATCGTGCGGCTGTGCGAGCTGATCAAGCATCTGGCAGTGGACAAGCTGCACATCGTGGGCGACCTGTTCGACCGCGGCCCACGCCCGGATATCATCCTCGATCTGCTCATGCGCCACCACAATGTGGATATCCAGTGGGGCAACCACGATGTAGTATGGATGGGTGCCGCTGCGGGCAGCCCCATCTGCATCTGCACGGTGCTCAAGACCACGCTGGCTTATCATAACCACGGAATGCTGGAGGACTGCTACGGCATCAACCTGCGCCATCTGCAACGCATGGCCGAGCAGTTCTACGGCAATGATGATCTTTCCATCTGGATGCCTCATACCGATGCGGCCCGCGGCCCCTACACCAGGGGAATGCTGCACCGCTGTGCCGTGATGCACAAGGCCATCAGCATTCTGATGTTCAAGCTGGAGTGCCATGTCATCGACCGCAACCCGGACTTCCAGATGCAGGAGCGAGATTATCTGCGCCGCATCGACTGGGAAAAGCACACGGTAAAGATCGGCGAAAAGGAGTATCCGCTGCGGGATACCTCGTTCCCCACGGTGGACCCCGCCGACCCGGCCGCACTGCACCCGGATGAACAGCTGGTGCTGCGCAAGCTGGTGCAGTCCTTCCGCCAGAGCGAAAAACTGCAGCAGCATGTGGAATTTCTCTATGCAAAGGGCAGCGTGTACCACATTGAGAACGGCAACCTGCTCTACCATGGCGCTGTGCCCATGACCAGCCGCGGCACCTTTGCCATGGAGCGCTTTGAGGGCCGCTACTACTCCGGCCGCGCACTGATGGACTACTGCGATGCCCGCGCCCGCCGGGGCTACTATGCACCGGAAGGCAGCGCTGCCCGCCAGAGCGGACAGGATTTTTTGTGGTATCTGTGGTGCGGCAAGCTTTCGCCGCTGTTTGGCCGCAGTGCCATGACCACCTTCGAGCGGCTCTATGTAGAGGACGCTTCCACCCACACCGAGGTGAAGGACCCCTATTATACATGGTATAACGATGAGGTCGTCTGCCGCCGCATTCTGGCCGAGTTTGGCCTGCCCGGTGCCAGCCACATCGTCAACGGCCACGTGCCGGTGCGGGAAAAGAACGGCGAAAGCCCCATCAAGGGCGGCGGACGGCTGGTGGTGATCGACGGCGGTTTCTGCCGTGCCTACCACGAAAAGACCGGCATTGCGGGCTATACGCTGGTGTATTCCAGCCGCACCATGTCCCTGCGCACCCATCAGCCCTTTGAAAGTGCCGAGAAAGCGGTGAAGGATAATCTGGATATCATTTCCCAGAAAAACATTCTGGAAACCGAAAATCATCGCATTCTCGTGGAGGACACCGACGAGGGCGAGGTGCTGCGGGAGCGTGTGCACGACCTCAAGCAGCTGGTGGCTGCCTATCAGCTGGGCTGGATCACTGAGACTCGGTGCGAAGACCACATCTGGTAAAGAAAGCGCAACAGCAATGTATCTGGTTTTTGTAAAATACCTGAAAAAGAAATCAAAATTTTGGAATATCCTGCGCGAAAATGGGCAAAACAGAAAATAATAAAACAACACCAAGCGGGGCTTTGCTTTTTTGTGAAAGTTGTGTATAATAAGATAGCTGTACGTGTACGGCCTTATGGCCCATGCACATCAGGCAGCTTTTATGGAAAATGCTTTCAGGAACCTTAACAGGCCTGCGGCTGCGGGCCTCCGACAAGGAGATCATAAAATTGGAGAAATTTGTTATTACGGGCGGCAAGCCCCTGCACGGCGAAGTTACCATTTCGGGTGCCAAAAATGCGGCGGTGGGCGTCCTGCCTGCAACCATTCTGGCAGCGGATGTCTGTGTGATCGAGAATCTGCCGGATATCAGTGATGTGGCGGTGAGCCTGAAGATCCTCAGCGTTCTGGGCGCACAGATCAAAATGATCAACCGCAACACCTACGAGATCGACACCACCCATCTGACCGGCACCAACGTCCCGGACGACCTGTCCCGCCAGATGCGCGCCAGCTACTACTTTCTGGGCGCACTGCTGTCCCGTTTTGGCAAGGCTCAGGTGGCCATGCCCGGCGGCTGCAACCTCGGCCCCCGCCCCATTGACCAGCACCTGAAGGTGTTCAGTGCTCTGGGCGCAGAGGACAGCGTGGACTACGGCATGATCACCGTGCGCGCCAAGGAGATGAACGGTGCACACATCTTCTTTGATAAGGTCAGCGTGGGCGCTACCATGAACGGTATGCTCTCCGCTG
>ENA-OUPO01000814-OUPO01000814.1-human-gut-metagenome-genome-assembly--contig:-NODE-814-length-10902-cov-59.0532_pt1 | contig 10902 bp, 10 predicted proteins | sample MGYA00237940_ERZ548809 | MGnify/ENA primary metagenome ERZ548809 (study PRJEB26490, sample SAMN05194695) | human gut metagenome | biome: terrestrial biome; feature: human-associated habitat; material...
CACACAAGGTTTCTGACGCATGTGTTGGCTGCGGCGCTTGCGAGGGCGCTTGCCCCGTTGGTGCTGTCACCATTGAGAATGGTGTTGCAGTTGTGAATGCAGACGCTTGCATCGATTGCGGCGCTTGCGAGGGTGCTTGCCCCACCGGTGCTATCGCTGCTGAATAATTTCACGGCGAACACTGAAAAAACGCATCAAAAGCAGCAGACCTGTCAAAAGCGGGTCTGCTGCTTTTCTTTCATGCACAATTTTCCCCGATTTTTCCGCCCGATATTTTGGCAGTGGATTTTAGGTGCTGTATATGGAACATTCCACCGAGATTTTGTATAATAGAACAAGAGTCTATTGTTCAGCCGTGCACCGCTTTGGCTCGGACGCGCTGCTGCTGGCCCGGTTTTCGGAGCCAAAGCGGGCCTGGCGCGCCGCCGACCTGTGCTCCGGCTGCGGCATCGTGAGCCTGGAATGGCACGACCGGGGCCACCGCGGCCCCTGCCTGGGGCTGGAGCTGCAGCCCGAAGCCAGCGCGCTGCTGGCCGCCGCCTGCGCCGAACAGGGCATTGAGCACATCACGCCCGTCTGCGCCGACCTGCGCTCCTTCCGGGAGAGCGAGGGCAGCTACGACCTGTGCGCCTGCAACCCGCCCTATTTCACAGCAGGGGAGCAGGCCGCCGACAGGGCCCGGGCCACTGCCCGCCACGAGACGGACTGCGCGCTGGACGATGTCTGCAAGTGCGCGTTCCGGCTGTTGAAGGATGGCGGGCGGCTCTCGCTCTGCCACCGGCCTGAGCGGCTGGCCGAGGTGCTGGCGGTCCTGCGGGCCAACCGGCTGGAGCCCAAGCGGCTGGCCTTTGTGAAGAACCGGCCGGATGCCGCCCCCTGGCTGTTTCTGGTGGAAGCACAGAAAAACCGAAAAACAGGGCTGCGGGTCGAGCCGGATGTGCTCATCTCGGCAGGCGCGGCACTGTATGGACGCTGAACCTCTCAGGCGCTGCGCGCCAGGTACGGGCTGCGGCTCCTAATAGGAGAGGCGGCATCCCGTAGGGATGACGGAGAGGTTTTGTACAAATCAAATGGGAGGATACTATGGCAGGTACTCTTTATATCGTTGCCACACCCATCGGCAACCTGGATGACATGCCGCCCCGTGTGGCAGCCACCTTTGGTGCGGCAGATTTCATTGCCGCAGAGGATACCCGCGTGACCATGAAGCTGCTCAACTTTCTGGGGCTGAAAAAGCCGATGGTGAGCTACTACGAGCACGCCCTGCAGAAGGGTGAGGGGATCCTGCGCCGCATTGAGGCAGGCGAGAACTGCGCCCTGTGCAGCGATGCCGGTATGCCCTGCGTGTCTGACCCGGGCGAGGTGATCGTGCGGGACGCGCTGGCCCGGGGCATCAAGGTGGTGCCCGTTCCGGCAGCCTCCGCCTGTGTGACGGCGCTGGCCGTCTCCGGTCAGGACACTTCCCGCTGGGTGTTTGAGGGGTTTCTGCCTGTGAACAAAAAGCAGAAGCGGGAGCGGCTGGCCGAGCTGCAGGGGGAAAAGCGGACGGTCATCTTCTACGAAGCGCCCCACAAGCTGCGCACCACGCTGGACGACCTGACCGCCGCCTTCGGCCCTGAGCGGAGCATCACCCTCTGCCGGGAGCTGACCAAGCTCCACGAGGAAATCTGGAAAACGACGCTGGGCGAAGCCCAGACCCATTATGCCGAGAACGACCCCCGCGGCGAGTATGTTCTTGTGATGGCCGGTGCGCCCGCCGCCGAAGCCGAAGAAGAGCTGACATTGGAGCAGGCCGCCCAGCGGGCGCTGGAACTGACCCGGAACGGCTATGCGGCCTCTGCCGCCGCCAAGACCGCCGCGCAGGGCACGCCGTATTCCAAGAGTGAAGTGTACAAGCAGCTGCTTGCTTTGCAGGCAGATTGACCTCTCTGTCCATGCTTCGCATTGCCCCCTATCAGGGGAGCTGTCGCCGAAGGCGACTGAGAGGTTTAATACGTATAAATAAGGAGGACGTAGTCCCGTGACGAAACTTTTGATCCTGAGCGACAGCCACAACAGCGCCAGTGCAGTGGAGCGCATCCTGCACGCAGAAAGCGATGCAAATGTCGTTGTCTTTTTGGGAGATGGCCTGCGCGACCTGGAAGAGGCGCTGACCCTGCACCCCAAAATGAAGGTCTACGCCGTGGCCGGCAACTGCGATTTTGGCGCGTTGGAGCCGTTGGACGGGCTGGCCGCCTTCGATCAGGTGGTCGTTTTCTATACCCACGGTCACATGTACGGTGTAAAATACGATCTGGACACGCTGGCAGATGCCGCCGCCGCCCGCGGTGCTGAGGTAGCATTGTTCGGCCACACCCACAAACCCATCGCCCTCCAGAAAAACGGCGTGTTCCTGTTCAACCCGGGCTCCTGCGGCCGCTGCTACACCGGCCCCAACACCTACGGCGTGATGCTGTTGGACAAGGGCAAGATCACCAGCTTTGCACACAAAGAGGTACCGCAGCAATGAGCATCAACGAGGTGCGTTATCTGCCCGAATGCGGCAGCACCAACGCGTATATGAAAGAGCATTTTGAAGAGTTTGGCCCGGTGGGCGCGGTATACACCACCAACCAGACCGCCGGGCGGGGCCGCCTTGGCCGCACCTGGGTCAACGCCGAGGGCAAGGCGCTGTACTACACAGTTGCCATCCGGGAGCCGCTGGCGCAGCCCGCCACCCTGCCCCTGCTGGCCAGCCTTGCCGTGCGCAGACAGCTGGCCCTGCGCTACGGCGTGGACTGCCAGATCAAGTGGCCCAACGACCTGCTGCTGAACGGCAAAAAGATCGTGGGCATCCTGTGCGAAAGCGTCTGCTACGGCTACCAGCAGCAGGGCCGGGGCATCCTGTGCGGCATTGGCATCAACCTGGCCCAGCCGCAGAGTTATTTTGATGCTGCTGACCTGCCCCATGGCACCTCACTGGCCCTGCAGGGTGCCGCGATCGATCTGGAGCAGGATCCCGGCTGGCTGGCCGAGGCCCTGACGGATTTCGGCTTTGATCGGCCCCTGTACACCTTTGCGCGGGATGGCTTTGCACCTTTCCGGGAGGAGTACAAGGCCGCCTGTGTCAACATCGGCCGGCGGGTGACCTTTGACCTGCCGGACGGCGGGCAGGGAGCAGGCGAGGCCGTGGATGTGGATGAGGAGGGCCGTCTTGTTGTCCGCACCGACAGCGGCGAGGAGCATGTGTTCACCGGCGAGGTCTCCGTGCGCGGCATCTACGGTTCCCTTTGAAACTTGATATAACACAGCGCCCCCGGCAGAGGATCGCTCCGCCGGGGGCGCTGTTTCAGACAAACAAAAGTCCCCTCCGGCGCTTGCGGTACACCGGAGGGGACTTTTGTTTTGGGGTATTGCTTTGGTGTGAGGAGGAATCATGTGCAAGGGAGACGGTTGCGGCCCCGCTCCCTTGTGCTCATAGTATACCCGATTTCGGCGCAAAAGTCATTACTTTCTTGTGAAATCTTGTGAAAATTCTGTTAAGCTTCGCACGAAATTATTTCGCTCACTCGTTTTCACCTTTTTCCTCTTTCCGCAGGGCTGCGGCGTGACGGCGGCCCTCCCCCACATAGTGGGCGGCATTGGCAAGGCTGGCGGCTGCCTGCTCGGGGCTGACCTGCTTGATGATCTTCCCCGGCACCCCCACCACAAGGGAATCGTCCGGGATGATCTTGCCTTCCGGCACCAGCGCACCGGCCCCGATGATGCAGTTTTTGCCCACAACACAGTGGTTGAGCAGGGTGGCGTGCATCCCGATCAGGGATTCGTCTCCCACGGTACACCCGTGGACAAGGGCACAGTGGCCCACGGTCACGTTTTTGCCCAGCGTGACCGCCCCGCCCGGGTCACAGTGGAGTACCGCATTATCCTGCACATTGGTGTTCTCGCCCAGGGTCAGGGTGCCGTCGTCCCCGCGCAGAACCGCACCATACCAGACCGAGGAACCCGGCCCCAGCACCACATCGCCCAGCACCGTGGCGTTGGGTGCCACGAACACCGCACCCTCGTCCCGGGGAACTTTTCCACCAAAAGGCAACAACATTGTGAAAAACCACCTTTCTCTTTTCCGTCATTTATGGTATTCTTTTATATAGTATTTTAGTTTTTGATTCAGGGAAGCCGGGAGCTTCCGTTGGAGGATACGCTTATGCAGAACTCTACTCTCTTCCGCCGGGCGGCGGCCCTGCTGCTGACCGCAGCGCTGGCCCTGACCCTTGTCCTTCCCGGTCTGGCCGCATACGAAATGCCCATCCAGACCGTGAACGAGGGCGAGTCGGTCTATCTGTTCAACGCGGACATCGACAAACCCATTCTGGAACAGAACGCGGACCAGCAGCGCTACATTGCCAGCCTGACCAAGATGATGACAGCCCTGCTGTTTCTGGAAAGCGGCAAAGACATGAACGCGGAGATCACCATCCCCGCCAGCCTGACCCAGGAGTTCAAGGACATCCAGAACGCCAACGGCAGCACCATCAACCTGCGCATCGGTGAAACGGTGCGCCGCATCGACCTGCTGTACGGCCTGCTGGTGGCCAGCGCCAACGACGCAGCCAGTGCGATCGCCAGTGATGTTTCGGACGGCGACCTGACCGCCTTTGTGGCCCGGATGAACCAGCGTGCCAAAGAGCTGGGCTGCACCAGCACCAGTTTTACCTGTGTGCACGGCCTGTATGATTACGGCAACGTCTCCTCGGCCCACGATCTGGCCCTGATCGCCAAGGCCTGCGCCGAGAACGAGACCTACATGCAGGTGGCAAACACCCTGAGTTATACCCTGCCTGCCACCAATCTGCACCAGAACGAGCGCACCATCACCTCCACCAACCTGATGCTCAACCCGGAGTACCCCTACTACCGGGATTACATCCGGGGCATGAAGACCGGTTTTACCACCCTGGCGGGCCGATGCTATGTGACCTTTGCCCAGAAGGACGGCCACACCTACGGGCTGGTGGTGCTGGGTTCTGACCTCGACAACATTTACAGGGAGGCCTCCGAGATCCTGGACTGGGCCTTTGCAAGCTTTTCTGACCGGGAGCTGGTGGACACCGAGACCCCGCTGACCACCGCCCCCCTGAAGAAGTGCCGCTCTTATGAGGAAGTGGAGCTTTACGCTGCCGCACCGGTCAGCGGCTACGGCCATGCGGACGACAAGGTAACCTTTACCTACGACCTTCAGGAGAACATCTCCGCCACCGTCAAGGATGGGGCTGTCCTTGGCACAGCCACCGTTTATCTGGACGGCTATGAGGTGGGCACGGTAGACCTTGTGACCCATCAGGAGTATGTCTCCGACTTTCGCACCGACCTTCAGTCCACACTTCTCCTGATGGCGGCTCTCATCGTTCTTCTGGCTGTTCTCAGCTTCTTCACCCTTGTTGCCGGGGGCGGCTCACTGAATCTGGGCCGGCGCAGAAAAGCACGGAGAAGATGATCTCACCCTCTCAGTCTCGCTAACGCTCGACAGCTCCCCCGAAGGGGGAGCCAAGGGCTATTCCATATATAGCAGCATTTACCCTCTTTGATGTTTTGCCTCTCCCTTCGGGAGAGGTGGCATTGCGCAAGCAATGACGGAGAGGGTAAAGGCTGCTCTTTTTTATCAGAATGTCCGGAACTTCATTGCCAGCACGCTCAAGGTGATCTTGGGGTTTACCTGTGCGCCCAGCCGCTGGATCGCCGCATCGGCGGCTGCAAGGGCCTTGCGGGCGGCATCGCCCTGCACCGGGGCACGGGGGCTGCCGCGCAGCCCTGCGGCCGCTACGGCCCGGAAATCGGCCAGCAGAGCGGCGGCCCCCACCTTATCCTTTTCGTAGGCCGCCAGCAGAACAGCGGCGGCATAGCTGTCCTGCGCGGAAGCTGCTTTGGCAAGGGCAAGCGCCTTGTCTACCTGCGCCCGGCGGGCCTCATCCCGGGCCGCATCCAGCACCGTGCCGATGTGGCCATCGAATAGCTCACTGTACAGGGCGGCATCCTTGCTGTCCACCCCCTGTGCGGTGCAGTAGCGGGCGCAATCGGCGGGGGAGACCGGAGCCACCGCAAAGCTGATGCAGCGGCTCCGGATGGTGGGCAGAACGCCCGCCAGCGAATCCGCCGTCAGCAGAAAAAGCACACCCTCGGGCGGCTCCTCCATGACCTTCAGCAGGGCGTTGGCCGATTCCTCGTTCATCCGCTCCACATGGTAGAGCAGCACAGCGCGTCCCTCTGCCGAAAGGCTGGTGTTGAAGATCTCGCTGCGCATGGCCGTGACCTGACCGACCAGATACCGCCCGCCGCTGCCCATACCGGTCACGGAGATGGCTTCCCGGACGATGCCGGTCTCGATCTGGCCGCTGTCGCGCTTACCGGCCTTTGCCACGGCACGGCAGCACTCGCCCCGGAGCAGGGCTTCGGCGGGCGCGCCGCCGTTGGGGTAAAGGTAATCCGCCGCCACACAGCGGGCCGCAAACCCGGTTCCCAGCCCTTCTTCGCCCACCAGCAGAACACTGTGGGTCATGCGGCGGCCCCCCAGCATCAGCCGGACGCTGGTCTTTAATTCCGAATTGCCTTCCAGACGATCAATCATCATCTCCGATTTTTCCTCTTCCACTGCTCCCGGCGCACCCAGGCGCGGATGTTATGCCAGGCCTGCGGCCCGAAGAACAGAAGGAAGCCCAGCATACAGAGCAGATAGTTCAGCTTGCCCAGCATCCCCATGCTCAGGAAGCTGAATACCCACAGGGCGGCGGCAAAGATGCCGAAATACTTCACCTTGAGGGGGATGACGAAGAAGAGCAGCACCTGCAGCTCCGGGTAAAGCATGGCAAAGGCCAGCAGAAGGGAAAGGGACAGGCAGTAGGTATCGGCAGAGCCTGTCAGCAGGCAGGCCAGCCACGCGCCTGCCATCCCCAGCAGGACATAAAGGTTGAAGCGGAAATCGCCCCACTCCCGTTCCAGCGCGCTGCCGACGAACCAGGTAAAATAGATGCCCAGCACCACGCTGAGCGGCCCGCCGCCTGAAAAAGGCACCAGCACAAAGGTGAACAGCCGCCAGATCTGCCCGGCGAACAGGGCACTGCGGCTCAGGGAGAGATAAAAGGAAATATACTGGTTGACGAACAGTTCAATGGCGTAGACCAGGATCTGGCCGCCGATGAGGATGTTGATGAGGTTGGGAATGCAGAACCGGCCGTATTTCCGTTCCAGCTTGGTGATCCAGTTCATAGGCAGAAGCCTCCGTTATTCGTAAAATTTGCGCCCCGTTGGCCGGGAACGCTCTCTTTTTTCATTGTACCATGATTGGCAGGGCCATTCAAGGCGAAGGGTGTGAACAAAGGGATTTAGCTGTCTGTTCATCCAAGTGCTAAAACAGCAGGTTGTATCCACTTTTGGTGTGTTCAGATGGACTTATCCACTCTTTCCACTAGGTTTTCCACCGGAATTGTGAAAAAAGCCCCGGTTTTCCCACGATGTTTTCCACTTTTTCCACTGAGTTTTCCACATTTTCCTGTGAGGCGGTTTATACATGGTGTATTGTACTGCGCGGATCTTTGCGAAAATCAGGGGAATTATGGGCCTTTGCACCTTTTTTCTGAAAGAAAGTCAAACCCGAAAATTTACTTTTTACAGCAGGCAGAAAATCTGCTCATTGAATTTCTCCCCGTTGGAATGAAGGAACCGGTAGTTTTCCACACCCGTTTTCTACAAAAATCGACCTGTGGAAAACAGCGGGAAAACTTGAGTTTTCAACAAAAAGAAACAGCCCTCTCATGCAAAGCCGTCAGGCTTTGACTGAGAGGGTTGCTCCTATAAAATCAAACGTTACATCATATTCCGGAACACGATCTGCGCGATCTGGAAGTACAGGATCAAGCTGCAGGCATCCACGATGGTGGTGATGAAGGGAGTTGCCATGATGGCCGGATCCGCACCCAGCTTCTTGGCGGCAAGGGGCAGCATACCGCCCACCAGCTTTGCCAGGATGACGCTGAAGAACAGCGACACGCTGACGACGATGGCGTAACCCATCACATTGTCATACTGACCGGCAAAGATGAAGGTGTACATCAGGTAGATGCGCAGACCGTTCACCGCGCCCAGCACCGCACCCACGATCGCAGAAACGCGGAGTTCCTTGGCCAGCACCTTGAGGAAATCGGCGGGTTCCACCTCGCCCAGCGCCAGACCGCGCACCATCAGGGTGCTGATCTGGTTGCCGCAGTTGCCGGCGGTATCCATCAGCATGGGCATGAAGGAGACCAGCAGGGGCAGGCTGACAAAGGCTTCCTCGTAATGGGTGGTGACCATGCCGGTAAAGGTGGCCGACAGCATCAGGATCAGCAGCCAGGGGATGCGCTGCTTGGCGTGGGTCCAGACACTGGTGCCAAAATAAGTTGTGGCCTCATCTGCAGGCAGAATGGCGGCCATCTTCTGCATATCCTCGGTGCTCTCATCGGTCAGAACATCGATTGCATCGTCGATGGTGATAATGCCCACAAACATGCCCTCGTTGTCCACAACGGGCATTGCGGTAAAGTCGTAGCGCTGCATCTCACGGGCCACGAACTCCTGGTCATCGGTAACCTTCACGGTGACCACGTTGTCGTCCATGATATCGACCAGCGGGGTATCAGGGTCTGCCAGCAGCAGGTCACGGGCAGAGACAACACCCTTCAAGCGGTTGCGCTCCACAACATAGTTGATATAGACGGTCTCGGCGTTCTCGCCCTGCCGCCGGATGGCATCCAGCGCCTGCCGGACATTCATCTCTTTTTTCAGCCGGACATATTCAGGGGTCATCAGGCTGCCGGCCGAGCTCTCGGGGTAATTCAGCAGCTTGTTCAGGCTCTCACGGGTCTGCTTGGAGGATTTCTCCAGCACCCGCTTGACCACGCCTGCGGGCATATCCTCCAGCAGGTCGGCAGCATCGTCCAGGCTCATCTCCTCAATGGCGCTGACCAGCTCCACGTCGGAGAAGGCGTTGACCAGGTCATCCCGGGCTTCATCGGACATATAGGCGAAGGCCTCGGTGGCCACTTCCTTTTTCAGCAGGCGGAACACCACCAGACGGTTGTTCTCGTCCAGCTCCTCCAGCAGCTCTGCCAGGTCGGCGGGCTGCTCCTCCTCGGTGACCTCACGCAGCTTGACGTACTGCTTTTTTACCAGCATCTTGAGCAGGCGGCTCTTGGTCAGCATCTCGGGGTCAGCCTTGACCTCCTCGTCCCGGGCTTCCTCTTTCTCGGCCTCCCGGATGTCCTGCTTCAGGTCCTCTGTGGCTTCCTCGTTCAGATCTCTGACCAGCTTCTGGCGCACCTCGTCCGGGATATCAGCGGGCAGCTCCTGCACAGGCAGGGCGGCCTCGGTCAGTTCGTTTTTCTTTTCTTCCATTTCCATTTTGCGTACCTCCTACCGTATTCCGGCGGTTGGTACAGGGCAAAACAAAAAGCGCCGCCAACGGCCCGCATCCACCCCTTGCCAAGGCTTCCACGCGCACAAAGCCGCGCCCTTTCTCCCCGCTGAGAAGTGCCCGAACAGCACCTCTTACCGGGCAAAAAAGGCGAACGCAGCCTGCTCCATGTCCCGTCCTATCGCACCAAAACCGCATCTTCGACTATGATCCGGGTCCATTGTCCTGCGTTCACCTCCTAAAGATCTTATCCACTTTTTATTATAGCGCCGGCCAAAAGGCCGGTCAACCCTAAATGCACCGAATCAGGCGGGAATTTCCACCAAAACACGCAGAAAGCCCCTTCCAGTGCTTGCGGACCACTGAAAGGGGCTTTCTGTTTGGATATTGCCTTGGTGTGAGGAGGAATCATGTACAAGGAATCGGTTGCGGCCCCGGTTCCTTATGTCAGTAGTATAGCACCAAAAGCACGGGTTTGCATGAAAATCCTATGAAGAAATTGTAAAATAGCGAGAAGATATTTTTATCGCACCCTTGACAAAATGGGATATATCATATATTATAGAAATAGGATATATCCCATAGAGGAGGGCTGCCGCTTGGAATGTTACGATGTAGACTTCTACCATAAGGAGAATGGCGACTGTCCGGTAGACGATTTTCTGGAATCCCTTGACACCAAAATGCGTGCAAAGGTATTGGGTGCTGTCGCACTGCTGGAAGCCAACGGACCACAGCTGCGGGAGCCCTACTCCAAGTTTATTGGGGACGGGATTTTTGAAATCCGTGCTAAGCAGAGCAGCAATATCACACGTGTTCTGTATTTCTTTTACATTGGAAAGCGCATTGTTCTGACCAACGGCTTTATCAAGAAAACGCAAAAAACGCCACCAGAGGAAATTGCCCTGGCCAAAAAATATCGTGCAGACTATCTTGAACGAAAGGAGAAGATATCGTGAGTGATTTTCGGAATTTTCTCAACAAACAACTGGAAGACCCTGAATTCAAAGCGGAGTGGGAGGCACTTCAGCCAGAGCTTTCACTGGTACAGGCAATGATCGATGCCCGGAAGGTAAGCGGCCTGACCCAGAAGGAGCTCTCGGAGCGTACCGGCATTGCTCAGGCAGACATCAGCAAGCTGGAAAACGGCAACGCAAATCCTTCTCTGCGGACGCTGCAACGCCTTGCTGCCGGTATGGGAATGCAGGTCAAAATTGAATTCATTCCTGCTCCCGCAAAATAGTATATGGATGAGAGAACCGCTGTATGGAACATTCCGTACAGCGGTTTCTGTTTCCTTACACAAAAATACGCCCCGTTCACTATAAAGTGAGCGGGGCGCTAAAAACGGATTCGTTTTTGACTGCGGCAAGATCCCTGCAGGGCAGGTCTTATGCAGCAGGCGGAGCAAGGTATCTGTTGCCAGACCTTATGCTCCTGACACACGCGGGGTGTGCTTTCAAGGACCCTCGCGGGCG
>ENA-OUPO01000817-OUPO01000817.1-human-gut-metagenome-genome-assembly--contig:-NODE-817-length-10879-cov-3.68367_pt1 | contig 10879 bp, 7 predicted proteins | sample MGYA00237940_ERZ548809 | MGnify/ENA primary metagenome ERZ548809 (study PRJEB26490, sample SAMN05194695) | human gut metagenome | biome: terrestrial biome; feature: human-associated habitat; material...
CCGCCTTGGGCATAAACGATGAATCGGCTATTCAGCAGATGACGAACCGCCATCAATGGCTGCCTGATCGGACTCGGAAATACCGTCGGCACCCAAACTTTGCTCTTGCTCCACCTCTTCGTTCATTGTTGTCTCGGGCGTCGAGCCCTTAACGCCAACGACATACGCGGCCCCAAAACCCAATGCGATAGCGATCAGGGTCAAGATCAAATAGATGGGCCAATGGCGCTTGATGTACGAAAACACGCTGACTCCTTAGCGGGTCTGTCTACGAACGACGAATGACCTCGGTCACGACCTCGGACACCGTAGCGATATTGGTCGGATTGACGTTGTACGGCAGGTCATCCTCGGTGCGAGCGCAGGCAAGGCACGGGCCGTCCACACCGGCGATCGTAAGGGCGCGACGGCTCGCCTCGAGCGCTGCGGACGCATCGGTTTTTGCATAGGGCATCTCGAACGCACCGCAATCGACGTGGAACGACTTACACACCTTGCTGACAAGATTCATGATGCGGCGATCGCCCTTAAACAGCTGCTGCTCGCCCTCGACCGTTACCACCGAAAGCCTGCCGGCACCGATAGACTCGAGGTTGATGAAGAACACGCCGCGGAGCTTGTCACGATGCGAGGCCAAAAACGCCCTCATGCCGGCGCCGTCGCAATCGGACGCGCCCGTTGCGACGAACCAGATATCGTGGCCGAGCAGCTCATCGTCGCCCATGGAGGCAACGGTCGAGAGCATATCCTCGGCAGAAGCACCATCAGAGGAGGTGGCACCGCCCTTCCAACCGTCGTCGTCATCCTCGAAGTTATCCCACGAGCCAATGCCGCGACCAGACTTCTTGGCATCGTAATCGTCTTCGACGCCCAGCCAGTCGCTCATGCTGTCCTGCTCGTTCTTCTTTTTGCGACCGAACAAGCCACCCAGGCCACGCTTCTGCGGCTTGGCGCCCATCGAAGCAGGAGCCGAGATGGTCTCGAGCGGTTGTGCGCCCGAGGAGATGGGCATGGGGGTCGCGACCGGTGCCGATGTGGGCTCGGGGCCCTGCGCCGTCGCAAAGGGATCATTTGTCTGTGCCGAAGGATCGGGAAGATCGAACAGCGACGTGCGGGACGCGACGTTGGCCTGTTGCATCGAAGGCAGCGACGGATCGGGGACCGAGGCCAGCGGCGACGAAGAGGGCGCAGGCGCGGAGGCCGGATCGGGGATATTCATTTGCTGGCGCGGAGGCACCTGAGACGAAATCTGCGCCATGAGGGAGTCAACCGTCTCGTCCTGCGTGGGAGCGGCATTGGCCACCGTGGCACCGGGGTCGCTCGGCGCGGGCATGGTGAAGATCTGCGTAGAATAAGGCCTGGACTCATCCGTCTTGGGAGCCTCGCCAATCGCAGGGGGCTCCTGTTCCATAACAGGAGCCCCGACCTGCTCGGGTGCGTTGGCCTCAACGGAATCGGCCTCGTCGATAGAATCATCGGCGGCGTCCTGAGCACCATCGGAGATGGGAAGGGGCTCGGCAATTGCGGTGCCCTGCTTCTCAAACGTCATCGTGGCATCGAATGACATGGTGCCATCGGCCGGCTGCTGCGCCTCAAAGGACGTCGTAGCCTCGGCAACGTCAGCGGATGTCGGCTGCGGAGCCTCGAAGGACGTCGTGGCGTCGGCGACATCGACAGGCTCCGGCTGCTCGGCCTCGCTCTGCTCGAACTCCTGTGCCGCACGCTCACGCTCGGCCTCGGCGGCCTGCTGCTGGGCGATGGCCTCCCGCTCGGCGGCCTCGCGGGCAGCGGCACGCTTTTCCTCAAAGTCGTCGACGAACTTCCTGCCCTTCGCAAAGGCACCCTTAAAGAAGCTAGAAGCGCTGGCACCAATCGAGGAGAACGCGGAAGCGATATCGGCATGGGGCGTTGTCGAGGGAAGCTCGGCCGAGAAATCGGTGTCACTCTCATAGGACACGCGCTGCGGATACTCGTCATAGTCTTCGTCGGCGGTCTCGTCTTCAACCTGTGCCGGAGCGGCAGGTGCCAGAATATCCAGACCGGCTGCAGAATCGAGCGCGGGCTTTGCGTCAGACTCCGCGGCAGCAACAGGGGCAGCGACCGGCTCGGCGGGAGCAACAGCCGTATTGGCCGCGGGCGCAGGCTCCTGTGCAACGGGAGCAGGCTCCGGCTCAAACGTCGGCTCCTCGCCCTCTTCGTAATCGAGCGTGCAGGACTCGGGAAGCATGCCGAGCGCACGGATGGCATCCGAACCAAAGCGGATATTGCCGGCGGCATTGCGATAGAGCTTGGGTTTGGGCTCGGCGGCTTCGACCACCGCGTGCTCCTCCGCCGACTCGGCGGTGGACTTTTCCTCGGTGGACACTTCGGCCTGGGCGGTCTGGCCTTGAGCCTCGGGCGCAATAACGCCGATCAGCGTCTCGTCGGCAGAGGCACCCTCAAAACCATCGATCTGCCCATCAAAAGCCTCGTCCTGCTCGGGTACATCGTCGGGCGCCACCGGCTGGCCAAACTCGTCCTCGTCGTAGGAAGGCTCCTCATATTCAATGGTGTTGCCGTAGTCGTTTTGCTGCTGGGCCGCGGCATACTCGGCCGCCGCGCGCGCCATTTCCTCGGCGCGACGCTTCTGCTCGCCAAAATAGGTGTCGAATGGAATGTCATCGGGGAACTCGTTTTCGCCCTGATAGGGGGCGACGTTGTCCATGACACCGAGCATGGCGGCAACAGAGGACTTGTTGCACACCGCGCCAGACGTGTAGGGAAGCACAAAACGGTTGGAGATGATATTGGCGGCGTTGGCCAGTGCCACAAGGGAGGCCAGAATCGCGACAACCCACAGCAGCACCTTGAGCACGCCGGGAAGCGGCAGGATACGCAGGATGGCGACAGCCGCGGGCGCGATCGTGGCGACAGGCAGGAGCTTGGCGATGAGCGCGCGATACGGAGCGTAGGGCTCGCGAGCAAGGAGCTCGGCGCGGGGGGAATCATAGTGGGCCACCACGACGACCGGGCGGTTGCGCGGAGACGCAAGCGGGCCCGAGGCCTTGTGATAGGCGATGACATTTTGACTCACTCCGGTCTTTCCCAGGCGCGAAACCACGGGATGCCCCGTGCGCTCGAGCACGTAGAGCACGGCACCGACAATGGCCAGCAAGGTGCCGACCAAGCCAATGCCGCCGCCGATGCCCATCAGCAAGGCGCCGGCAAACGCCAGGATACCGGTAACGGCAAACGCCAACCTGCTGGGTGCGGGAGCATTAAATTCCTGCACCTCGGGGTCAAAGCCGTGGTTGCGGAAAATCTGAGCGATATCCTCGGCAGCCAGGCGCTCTTCTTCACTGCACGCCGGCGTAATGCCGGTGTTCTGCAGCAGGTGGTTAATATAGTTCTGGGTGTTCGCCATGTGCGCTCCACATCCATAATCCGACAAATAGGCCCAATGCATGCACATTAGAACCGTATATAGTCGAAAGTATACCCCGAGCGAGCGCAAACGACCGAATTCGGGGCATCTTAACGCTGCGAGCGGACAAGGATATAGCCTAATCTCCATATCGGACTAAAATCATGGCAACAAACGACCTTCTCATGCGAGGATTCTATGACGGCAAGCGACGCGACCGCGACAATTAAAAAGGGGGCGCCCGAGCCCGGTTTCGATAAAACGGCTCAGCGCATCCTCAACCTTTTCTTTGTACTCAACAGTTCTCCCGAACCGCTGACGACCGAGCAAATCGTCCTGGATTCCGATTTGGGATACGGCTCGGGCAATATCGACTCAGACAAGCGCAAGTTCCGCCGCGATCGCGACAAGCTGCTCGAACGCGGCATCGTTATCAGGGAGGTTCGTGCTGCCGGAGCGCAGGAAACCGAGGAGAGCGCGTGGACGATCGACCGCGAGCACACGTTTGCCGCGGGCGGTCTCATCACCGCAGACGATGCCGACATCCTGCTCAACGCCATCGACCAGACACTCGCGGCAGGCTCATCCACCTTTGCCGCGCCGCTTGCCGACATTCGCTCCAAGATTGCCTACCTCACCGGCATTTCGACGACAGGAGAGGCACCGATCCGCCGCTCTCCCGCCGTCGATGCGGTATGGAGTGCCTTTGCCGAGCGTTGCGCGCTGCGCTTTTTGTACCAAAACGGACGCGGCGAGCAACGCGAGCGGACCGTTTGCGTCTACGGCATGTTCGAGCGCGAGGGTACGGCATACTTCTGCGGCCTCGACAATGCCACCGACAATATCAGAACATTCCGCTGCGACCGCATCATTCGCGCCTGGAGGCCTTCGAAAGCCTACGCCATTCCTGCGGATTTCAACCTCAACGATTACTTATTCTTTGAGTTCGATTTTGCCGACCGCCCACCTGTTGCGGCTACGTTCTCGTTCGCGCGTGAAGCGCAGGCCGATATGATCAGCGGTCTCACGCGCGGACGAGGCGAACTCACGCGCACCGAAGCAGAGTGGACTTGGACCGTTGACGTGCGCGACTTTGAGGCCGCAGCCTCGTTTTGCATGGCCCATGCCATGGATGGCATGAGGCCCGTCGCGCCCGATTCTCTCAAGCGGGCGTGGAATCACCTCATCGAAAGGACGGTGCACGAGCATGTCCGTGCGTAAACTCACCAGCGAGCAAAGACTCTCGCGCGCCATCGACATCATGGAGGCCCTCTACGCCGCCGGCGAGAATGGCATGACACGAGACGAGCTTTGCTGTCGCTTTGATATCACGGGGGCATCGCTCGACGAGATTCTCGAGATCGTCTCGACGCTTGCGGACCGAGAATCGGGCGCACGCATTATCTGCGAACGCCGCGGCGAGTGCGTGGTCCTCACCGGTGACGCGGGGCGTGTGCTACCGCTGCGTCTGAGTGCCGCCGAAGGCGCTGTGCTCAACCATGAACTTGAATCATTGGGGATCGAACCCCAAGCTGCGGCTCGAATACGGCGCGCCCTTCTTCCCAAAGAGCTCGGTTACAACCAGCGCGTCTTTGACACCGTCGCCCACGGATCGCACTGGCAGCAGCTGAGCTGCGCCATTCGGGACGGCGTTCGCTGCCGTATCTCGTATCGCTCGATGGATGACACACAAGCGCGCGAGCGTTTGGTCGACCCCTTGCGCATCACAACAAACGGCGACCAAACGTATCTGATTGCCTGGGATGTCGCGGTCGACGAGCAGCGTACCTATCGCATGGATAAAATCGAGGGCCTGGTCTTGACCGACGACTCCGTCGTGCGCCACGCACCGGAGCCCGCGACCCTCCACGACTCCCTCGCCCAGGCGGAGCGGAACGCGAAGCTTCTCATGCCGCGCGCCTTGGCAGAGCGCCTAGACTGGCCCGGCATCATGTCGATTGAACCCAATGGGGCGGACAGCTCAACAGTGAATGTGCGCTACGGCTCCGAGCGCTGGCTGTTAAGCCAGGTAATCGCAGCAGGCGGAGCCATCCGCATCTTGGATGACCCCGCCCTGTCAGAGCGCCTGTGCGACATGGCAAAATCCCTCGTCTGTCCGCTTTAGCGGCGCCGCTCGTGGCGTGCGCGCCACAGCTGTAGATAGTGCCCGATTTGTGCCGACTCGATGCGCTGATAGGAGCTCGTGGGCAGCGACGTTAAGAATTTCTTGCCGTAGCCCTTCGTCACCAGGCGCGGGTCGGCCAAGATGAGTACGCCACAATCGGTCGATGAGCGAATGAGGCGACCGGCTGCCTGCTTGACCTCGAGCACGGCCTCGGGCAGCGAATAGCGCGCCCAAGCGCGGTCTTCGCGCAGATTGCGCTCGCATGAGAGCGGGTCTGTGGGGCTCGAGAACGGCAGCTTGGGGATGATGACGCAGCGCAGCGTCTCGCCGCTGGCGTCAAACCCTTCCCAAAAGGCCTTAAGCGCAAAGAGCGACGAGGTCGGTTCGTTGATAAAGCGATCGCGCAGACGGCGAGGAGACGAGTTGCGCTGCTGGCAGTTGAGTTCCAGACCCGCACGAGCTATCTTGGGCTCGACGCGAGCGTACAGTTCCTCCATGTCACGCCTGTTGGTGAACAGCGTGAGCACCGAGCCGCCCATGGCGAGATGAGCGTCGACCAGCACACGCTCGAGCGCCGAAAGATAGCCTTCGCGGTCGCGCGGATCGGGGATATCCCCAGCCACGACCACGGCCATATTCGAATCGAAGTCGAAGCTCGAATCCAAGTGCAGCGACGATGATGTCGAGGCACCGATGCGATCGAGGCCGACGGCGTGGTTAAAGTGCTCAAAGCTCTTGGAAACCGTCATGGTCGCCGAGGCAAAGATAGCCGTGTGGACCTCGGGCAACCACTCGGTTGCCAAGGCCTCGCCAATATCGATGCGCTCCGCGGTCATCGACTCGCCGCCGGCACGCAATCTGCGATTGACTTGCAACGAGTACACGTAGTGTTCGTCGGTGCCGCCAACGATGAGCTTGAGGTTCTCGGCCAGCTCGTGTAGGCGACGCGAGATATCACCCAGGTCGACAACAACCTCGGGTTTGTCGGCGGCGACGGCTTGTACCAGCGCGTCGACGCTCTTGTCAGCTTGTTCCAATGCGTCGATGGCAGTGTAGGCCGACTGTAAGAAATCATGCCAGTCGTCAGATTCGCGCAGCTCGGGGCCAATCCATAGGTTCGCATTGTCATAGCCCCCGCGGGCACGGCGGCCGAGCTCGCGAACGCCATCAAACACGTCGGCGATTGCCATGCTCGCGCGCGCAACCGTCGACGTCGCCTTGGCGGTTAGACCCAAGTAGAGCGTAGAGCCCTCCGAGGTTGCCAAATCGCGGGAAACCTGGCTCAGCGCGCCGGTGCTCGAGCCACCCAGGCGCTCAAACAGAACGCGCGATTCATCCGCCGACACCACGCGCGCCCATTGACGGCGCGCCTCGCGCTCGATGGAGTGGGCCTCATCGATCACCCAGTGACGAATCGGAGGCAAGATTCTGCCCTCGGCCGCAACATTGCGGAACAGCAGGGAATGGTTGGTGACCACTACATCGGCATGCGCCGCGCGACGGCGGGCGCCGTGGACCAGGCATTTATCGGGGAAAAACGGGCATAGGCGACGGGCGCACTCGCGCGACGCCGTCGTAAAGTCGGGACGGTTGACGCTGCGCCAGCGAATGCCGAGCGAGTCGAGGTCGCCATCGGCCGACTGACACACGTACGCCGTGATGACCGCGACTGCCGTAAGCGTGTCGGCAGGATCACGCTTAGTCGTAATTTCGACTTGCCCGCGGCTCATGCGCTCAAGCTTGCGCAAGCATGGATAGTGGTCATAGCCCTTGAGGGCGCAAAACGATAGGCCTCCGTCCAGCTGCTCGGCAAGTTTGGGCAGCTCATGATACATGAGCTGATCGGCAAGATTATTCGATTTAGTCGCGATACCAACCGTGATGTTGTTGCGGCGCGCGGCCTCGGCAAAAGGCACCAGGTAAGCCATCGATTTGCCGACGCCCGTGCCCGCCTCGATCACGCGATGCGTTCCCGTAACGAGTGCGTCACGGACCTCGAGCGCCATCGCGATCTGCTCATCGCGCGGCTCGTACGTGGGATACATGCGATTAACCAGGCCGCCCGGGGCATAGTCCGCCTCGATTTCCTCGCGGCTCGGCATCTTAAGGACCGGTAGCTCGTCCGCATCAACGCGCTCATCGGCCCGATCGGCCTTGAGTACGTCGGCGCGGGCGGCGCCGAGAGAGAAGATGGAACCGGGGTTCTGTCCCGCCAAGAACGAGAAGATGGGACGATAGGACCAGGGTACGTCGGGATGCATGTCGGCCAGGCGCGCCATTAAGCCCTGGGGCAAGTCGGTGAGCGCCACGAGCAAGACGCGCCACACACCACACAGGGCGTCGACATCGGCGTTGGCGCGGTGCGACACCGAGTCGCAGCCAAACAGGTCGGCCATGAAAGAGAGCTTATGCGAGGCCAGGCGCGGAAGCGCGATGCGCGACAGTGCCAGCGAATCGATCCAGATGTCGCTGACGTTGACACCGCCCTTGACCGACTCGATAAACGAACGGTCGAAGGTGGCGTTATGCGCAATCACCGGGCAGCCGCCGACAAAATCGGCGAGAGCGGCCACGGCCTCGACGGCCGATGGGGCATCCACCACATCGGCGTTTGTAATGCTCGTGAGTTCGGTAATCTCGGCGGGAATCAGCTGCTTGGGATGCACGAAGGTATCGAAGCGGTCGATGACCTCGCGGCCTGAAAGACGGGCCGCCGAGATCTCGATTAGCTCGTTGTCCTGCACCGAAAGACCCGTGGTCTCGGTATCGAGGACGATAACATCTTCCTCGATGAGACCAAACGATTGGGTTTTGGCGCGCTCGGCAAGCGTGGCATAGGAATCGATGACAAACTGCGGCGTTCCCGACGAAACAGCGTCCTCGATTAGCATGCAACGCCCGCTCGATGAAGTCCCATACGAATCAGACTGTCACACACCTGCGGGAACGTCATGTCATCGGTGTGGCGAATCTCATCCGGATACAGCGACGTATCGGTCATGCCGGGAATCGTGTTGGTCTCGAGGATGACGGGGCCATCCTCGCTCACGATAAAGTCACTGCGCGAGATACCCAGGCAGCCGAGTGCCTTATGGGCAGCACAGGCGAGCTCCTGGGCACGAGCGTAGTTCTCGGGCGAAATCTGTGCCGGAATGCGATGGATATCCGTGGGGTCGACATACTTCACGTCCAGATCGTAGAACTCGCAGTCCTCGGGCTTACGGATCTCAACAATCGGCAGGGCGCGCACGTCATCCTCGCCGTATACGCCGACAGTGATCTCGGTACCCTCGATGCACTTCTCGACCAGCACTTTGTCGCCGTACTCAAATGCCTTGGCGATTGCCGCGGGTAGCTCGGAGGGCTCATGGACCAGGGAAATGCCATAGCTGGAACCGTTGACGGCCGGCTTCACAAAGCAGCGCTCGCCACAAACCTCGACGATATGATCGATATCGACTTCATCGCCCGACTCGATCGCAATGCCGGGGGCAACGGGAATGCCCGCCTTGGCGTACAGGAGCTTCGAGACCTCCTTGTCGGCACCGCAGGCGCTGGCAAGCACGCCCGAGGCCGTGTAGGGGATACCCAGGGTCTCCATGGCACCCTGCATGGCACCATCCTCACCGCCGGCGCCGTGCATGGCGATAAACGCCACGTCAAAGCCACCGGTCGCCATGGTTACCATAAAATCATCGGCAGCGGTGTCGAGCAGCTCCACCGAAGTGTAGCCGGCCTCCTTCAAGGCCACCACGACGTTCTTTCCCGAATTGAGCGAGATCTCGCGCTCAGCGGAATGACCGCCCGCCAAGACCGCTACGTGCATGTTCTCTAGGCTTTTACCCGGCATGGGCAGACTCCTCCTCTATAATTTCTGCAGCTGATACCATATTGTAGCGATACCCTCTACGTTTCCCCAAAATCGAAAGGCTTCCATGAATCCCAGGACTAAATCTCAGGACATTCGCGACTTGAGCCAAAACGATATTCGCGAGCTTGTGGCCGAACTCGGCCAGCCCGCCTTCCGCGCGAAGCAGCTCATCGAATGGGTCTTTGAGAAGAACGTTTGTTCGTTTGACGATATGACCAACCTTCCCAAGGCTTTCCGCGAGCAGCTTAAAGAGGCTTTCGCCTTTGACACGCCGACCGAACTCACCAAGCAGGTTTCCAAAGATGGCTCTCGCAAGTATCTGCTCGAGTACCACGACGGCATTTCCGTCGAGACTGTCGGTATGCCCCGCCGTAACAAACTTTCTATCTGCGTTTCCACCCAGGCAGGCTGTGGCATGGGCTGCGCCTTTTGCGCCACCGGCCTTAACGGCCTCAAGCGCTCGCTGACAGCTCAGGAGATCGTCGACCAGGTACTTCATGTATCCAACGACTTTGGCGAGCGTGCCACGAGCGTTGTCTTCATGGGCCAGGGCGAGCCGTTTGCCAACTACGACGAGGTTCTCAAGGCACTGCGTATCCTCAACGACCCCGATGGCATCGGTATCGGCGCCCGTCACCTCACCGTCTCTACCAGCGGCGTTATTCCCGGTATTCGCAAATTCGCCGACATCCCCGAGCAGTTCACGCTTGCCGTTTCCCTGCATTCCGCCATCCAGTCGACGCGCAATAAGCTTATGCCCGGCGTTAAGAAGTACACGCTCCTGCGCCTTCACGAGGCACTTCAGCTCTACACCGAGAAGACCGGACGCCGCCCGACCTATGAGTATGCCATGATCGAAGGCGTCAACGATACGAATCCCGAGATGCAGGCGCTCTGCGACTTCTGCGAGGGAACCCTGTGCCACGTTAACCTAATTCAGCTTAACGACATCGAGGGCAGCCCGCTCAAGCCGTCTCCGATTCATAAGGTCGAGGATCTTCAGCGCCGCCTTGAGTCTCGTGGCATCGAGACCACGATCCGTAACTCGCGCGGCAATGATATTGATGCCGCCTGCGGTCAGCTGAAGCAACGTTTCAAGGTCCAGAAGAACGCATAGGGGAGTCTGTACCCCTTAACGTTTCATGTGAAACATCCGACAGCCCTGGTTGCAAATAATGTAATCAGGGCTGTTTCATTTGTTTTCATCCTAGAGGACTTGATATACGTAACCTTAGTTTTATAGCCAAAATAAGGGGTCCTTGTCTCATGTATCAGACAAGGACCCCTTCAGAACAGGCAAGTAATTGTTAGGTACCTAATAACCAACATTTTCCCACTGATGGGTGACCCAGTCTTGGTTAATCTTGGGATTCTTAGTCACCTGAGCAGTACGCATAGCGACATCTTCGGTCATCACATCCATTTTCTTCTTGGATGTATCGACTATATCCCTGTCTCTTATACACATCTCCGAGCCCAC
>ENA-OUPO01000820-OUPO01000820.1-human-gut-metagenome-genome-assembly--contig:-NODE-820-length-10861-cov-55.4584_pt1 | contig 10861 bp, 9 predicted proteins | sample MGYA00237940_ERZ548809 | MGnify/ENA primary metagenome ERZ548809 (study PRJEB26490, sample SAMN05194695) | human gut metagenome | biome: terrestrial biome; feature: human-associated habitat; material...
GCAGCTGCCGGAGCGGTGCTTAAGCCGCAAGGCGGGAATTGTGCGGTGTTGCCTTTATATCGGAACAAAGCGGCATGGCGTCCGCTTTTCCATCACAGCGTCTGCCCGCTGACCAGCCCGTTCCACAGGCGGTAATAAATGCCTTTCTTTGCCAGCAATTCCTCGTGGCGGCCCTCTTCCTCAATGCCGGATTTGCCCAGCACCAGAATGCGGTCAGCGTTTTTGATGGTGGTCAGGCGGTGGGCAATCGTCAGGGTGGTGCGGCCCTTGGCCAGCTTATCCAGGCTTTGCCCAACCAGAATCTCACTCTCGTTGTCCAGCGCGCTTGTGGCTTCGTCCAGCAGCAGGATGGGCGGGTTCTTCAAAAATACCCGCGCAATGCTGATGCGCTGTTTCTGCCCGCCGGAAAGCTTGACCCCGCGTTCGCCTACATAGGTATCATACCCGTCTTTCAGCTCCCGCACAAAGCCATCAGCACCGGCCAGCCTGGCGGCGGCAATGATCTCCTCCCGCGTGGCACCCGGCTTGCCGTAAGCGATGTTTTCGGCCACCGTGCCGCTGAACAGGTAAACATCCTGCTGCACCACGCCAACGGCATTGCGCAGGCTGCTCAGGGTAACATGGCGGATGTCCTGCCCGTCAATCAAAATCTCGCCGCCGGTCACATCATAAAAGCGAGGGATCAGGTTGCACAGGGTGGTTTTGCCGCCGCCGGAAGGCCCAACCAGCGCCAGATTCTCGCCGGGGCGGATGTTCAGGTTTACATGACGCAGCACCTTGTTGTGGTCGTCCGGGTATTCAAAGCTCACATCGCGGAACTCAATGCAGCCTTTTTCCACCTGCAGCGGTTTGGCGTCGGGGGCGTCAGTGATCTCAACGGGGGTATCGATAATGTCAAAAAAGCGCTCAATGCCGGTCACGCCGCGCTGGAACTGCTCGGCAAACTCCACAATGCGGCGGATGGTGGCAATCAGAGTGGAGACATACAGCACATAGGCAACCAAATCGCCAGCGCTGATGGTGCCATATACCAGAGAAAGGCCGCCTGCCACAATGACCACCAGATACATCAACCCGTCAAACAGCCGGGTGGAGGTGTTGAACGCGGCCATGGCATGGTAGGTTTTCTTCTTGATGGTCTGGAACGTGGTGTTGCCCTGCTCGAACTTTTTGTTCTCTTCCTCTTCCGCGGCGAACGCCTTCACAACCCGCTGGCCTAGCAGGCTGTCCTCAATCGAAGCATTCAGCTCGCCGATCTGGAACCGCTGGCGGCGGAACGCGGCGCGAAGCTTCAGGTTCAGCTTGATGGATACAACCGCCATCAAGGGCACGCAGGCAAACACCACCAAAGTCAGCGGTACGCTGGCCCAGCACAGGATGATGAACGAAGCCGCAATTTTGATGCCCGCAATAAAAAATTCTTCCGGGCAGTGGTGGGCGAATTCGGTCACATCAAACAGGTCGTTGGTAATGCGGCCCATGATCTGCCCAACTTTGGTATTGGAATAATAGGTGTGGCTCAACCGCTGCAGGTGGGCAAAGGCATCCCGCCGCATATCGGTCTCAATGTAAACGCCCATGATGTGGCCGGTGCCGGACATAAAATACTGTGCGGCACCATCAATCAGCCGCAAAATGAGATACAGCAGGGCGAGCTTTAACACCGCATCAACCGTCAGCACAATGCCGGGATCGGTGGCGGCGTTGGTTAGGTAGCTCATAATTTTAGGCAGCACGATATCACACAAAGTGGTCAGTGCGGCACAGAACAAATCAAAAATCAAAATGCGTTTGTATCGCATCAGGTAAGGGGCAAACCGGCGGATCAGCGCCGGGGTGCCAATGTGCTGCTGGCTGGGGTCATTCATAAGATTAAGTTCCTCTTCTTTTCAAAAAATCAGGGTTATTCCTGCGGAGCTTCCGGTTCCTGTGCAGGAACCTCGGTGGGGGCTTCGCTGGCAGGCTCGGTTTCCTGCGGTGGCTCCGGGTCTGGGGCCGGTTCCGCGGTAATTACCGGCTCCGGTGCACCCGTCGGTTCGGGCTCCGGCGTAATGACAGGTTCCTGCGTAGGCTCCGGGGTAGTTATCGGCTCTGGTGTGACAACAGGTTCCGGCGTCTGGGTAACTGCCGGTGTCGGTGAAGGGGGTGACGTGGGCGAAGCTGTCGGCGTTGCGGTGGGCAGCGGTTCAATGGGCGCTGTTTTGATGTAGCCGCAGCGCTGGCAGGTGTAGGTCATCACCCCGGCCACACCGGGTTGGGGCTGCAAGGTGATAACGCCCTTGTCATAGTCATGCCCCAGGGCGGGCAGTTCTTTTTCTTTTACCTTGCCGCAGATGGTGCACTTGACTTTTACGGTGCCGTATTCCAAACAGGTGGGCTCAATGCGGGTATCCTTTACTTCCACAAATTCATGTTCGTGTTCGTCCGGCTCAAAGTGTGCTGTCACAATCACGCCGTTGGCGTCCGCATTGCTGGGCACGGTAAAGCTTAGGGAAGAACTGCTGGAGGCCGCCCCCAGCGACGCCGTCCACCCGGCAAACTTCCAGCCTGCATCGGGTACGGCTTTCACGGTGGAGCAGGTGCCGCCCTTTTTCACTTTCTGGCTGGTGGAACCGCTGATGCTGCCGCCGGATGTGGCCACAAATTCCACCGGCACTTTAGCGCCGCGCACGGCGATCGGATCCGAGGAGATTAACCCCAGCGGTACGCCGTCCGGCTCCGGGATGGCGGCTGTGCTTTCGGGGCGGCGGTCCTGCGTGACGTAAGCGTGGGTGCGCACATAAGTAAAATAGGCAGTGACAGCCTCTTTGGAAAGATGCACCCCGTCCGAAAGGGTATAGTCCTTTTTAGCCCAGCCGGTGGCGTCATCCCGCAGCACTTCGGCGGTGTTCAAAAATTTGTAGCCGTCCTCCTCGCACATTGTCACAAGGGCGGCGTTGTAGGCATCTACCTGGGTCATGGTCAGGTTGGTGTTGTCCCGCTGCTGGTCCAGCGGGGGAATGGCGCTGACGATAATATCCGCATAGGGCCATGCTTTGGTGATGGCGGCCAGCCCCTCCCGGTACTGTGCGATGAATTTGGTGGCATCCGTGGAGCTGCCCCCAAGGTTGTTGGAGCCGAAACCAATGATAATGCGTTTGGGCTGCAACTTGGCAACGGCATCCGGAATGGTGTACAGGGTGCTGTCTCCCTTGAACTTTTCGCATTTCAGGGTGGTGATGGAACCGGCCCCCATGCTGACCACGCCAATGTTGTTTTTCAGCGTGGAAAACGCCGTTCCGGTGTCATCGGCGTACATGGTGTAGCGCACGGTGTTGGAATCCCCAATGAACAGGGTGTCGTCCACATAATTGCGCCCGGCATCTGCTGTTTGCGGCAGAATAGTGGGCACGGTGGTATCTGTTGGGGCGGGGGTGGCGGTGGCCTGAACAACGGCGGCAGTTGGGGCAACCGTGGCGGATGCTTCCGGCGTGGCGGCATGATCGGGCAGAACATCCTGCGGCTTGCTGCAGGCACACAGCGCAGCACACAGCGCCGCCGCAGCCAAAATTTTACCCCAATTCGGGCATTTCATGCGTTCATCTCCTTTTTAATATTCTTTTATGATACACCGAACCAAGCACCACTGTAAAGCGCTGAGTTGTAAAAAATGCGGCAATAGTGCCAATGACTTACAATAAATGGTTGTAAAATAAGAAAAAAGGTTGTAATACATAAAGAGATGTGATATAATACTATAAAATAATGATAAAAAGAGAGGAACCTTTTATGGCCTCCAATCCCGAATTTGTTCAGTATATTGCGGACCAGCTTGCCCCGGCCGGGCAGGTGACTTACCGCAAAATGTTTGGCGATTATGGCGTGTATCTGGACGGCAAAATGTTTGCCCTGGTGTGCGATGACCAGCTGTTCATCAAAATTACCAAAGCAGGCGCAGCCCTTGACCCGCAGCTGCCCAAAGCCCCGCCGTATGATGGCGCAAAAGACTATTTTCTGTACGAGGATGTGGATGACCGGGAAGCTCTGATCGCATTTGTGCAGGCCACCTGCCGCGAACTGCCCATGCCAAAGCCCAAAAAGAAGAAAGGAGCGACCTGACCTATGCCGTTTGACTATAAAAAGGAATATAAAGAATTTTACCTTCCGCCCCAAAAGCCGCAGCTGGTGGAAGTGCCGCCCATGAACTATGTGGCGGTGCGCGGCCATGGTGACCCCAATGCGCAGGATGGAGAATATCAGGCGGCCATTGGTATGCTGTATGCGGTTGCCTTTACCATCAAAATGAGCTACAAAGGTGCCCACCAGATCCCAGGCTATTTTGAATATGTGGTGCCGCCGCTGGAGGGCCTTTGGTGGCAGGAGGGGCAAAGCCGGATCGATTACGCCCATAAGGAAACATTCTCTTGGATCGCCATGATTCGCCTGCCGGAGTTTGTAACCAAACAGGAGTTCGATTGGGCCGTGGCCGAAGCTGCCGCCAGGAAAAAGCTGGATCTCAGCAAAGTGGAGTACTTTACTTATGATGAGGGCCTGTGCGTGCAGTGCATGCACCTTGGCAGCTATGATACCGAGCCCGCAACGCTCAACGCAATGGAGCAGTTTGCGGCAGAGCGGCACTATAAAATTGACTGCACCTCCGCTCGCCTGCACCACGAAATTTACCTCAGCGATCCCCGCCGCACTGCCCCGGAAAAATGCAAGACCGTTATCCGGGAACCGGTCTGCAAGGTGGAATGAATGCTTATAAATCATAAGGAAGATTTTATGGCTTTAAATTGCAGTGTGATGAAGCAACCTTTATACTGAATTTGGAAGTACTATTGAACTAGTTGTTTGAAGTTCGAATTTTACAAATATAGAAGATTTTGAGCCCTTTTATCAAGTAGGGGGTAACGCTATCTGAAAAGCCTCTTGACATAGATAGGATAAATAGTATCCTACGTCAAGAGGCTTTTGAATAGAGGTATAAAAAGCTTGTTTATGAAATCAATAAGATATGATTACTTTTTCATAACAGCCTTAATGTCATTAACAAAAAAGCCCAAAAGTTTTCCCTTTCTTGCTTTTTTGAGTCCCATATCTTTTCTCATTTCATTCATAATACTTTCCATTAAAAATAAATTTTGAACCGCGGAAGCCGGATCGACGGCCTTTTCTCGAAATTCTACCCATTTATTTACAACATTAGAGGAACCCCACAACGTAATATCTTGAGAAAAATCTTTTATATCGCTAATCATTTCTTCTTGCGTATATGGAGACTTCTCGCTACTTGAGGTTTGAAGCTTATAAATCATTTGAATAAACGCTGCATACGGTTTTTCGCGCTTTTTGGCAAGATATTCTTGTCGGGCTTTTTTATAATCAATAACTTTGCCAACTACAGAAGAGATAACCACACTGACAATGGAAACCATCCCGGTGATGAGGGCGACAACAACAACTGCATCCATATGTGAAAGTGACGTTGCAACCCATAGTAAAAATGATTGGAGAAAAGAAAATATTTTAACTAATATAAAAATTCCAATGAATAATAAAACAAAAAGTGGAATAGAGTTCAAAAGGGTATGCTTTAAGCTATTATTTTTCTTTTCCATGAAGACAAAAACCTCCTTTGTAAAATGTTCTGCTAGATGAGGTTAAATTGCAATAAAACATTTCTGCAGATAAAATATCATATATCGTACAATTTCGTCAACTATATTATTTGTGCCATTCACTGGTTTGCATCTAATTTTAGGAAGTGAAATTCGACAAAGTGTTTCAAAGCTTTTAGACATTAAAACACCGCATCGTACTATACGATGCGGTGTTTTAAAATGGTGGACTCGAAGGGGATCGAACCCTCGACCTCTCGGATGCGAACCGAACGCTCTCCCAGCTGAGCTACGAGCCCATGTTGTTGACTTAATTACTATACCGCAGCAGGGGAAAATTGTCAAGCTGGTTTTGAAAAAAGTACGCAGATGTTGGTCAGCCTGAAAAAGCGGCCGGAGAACGCCGGGAAACCGTGATCCCGGAAATAGGCAAAGGCCTTTATCATGCTTACCCGGTCAAGAATATTGTGCCGGATGCAAAGCAGAGGTATGAAAACATGCTGCGGCATTTGCGGGCATAAAACAATTTAGAAAACAGAATACCCACGATCCCCAATGTCGCCTGCCATCTGTGCGGCGCTCTTTTTACAACAAGAACACAACGGCAATTCCTGGCCTGAGATCTGCAAAATCGGTATATATCGACAGACGAATAATATTTGCTTATAATAATAACGTATATATGATAAAATGAAACGCATAGCTCTAAAATTGTACTTGCCGTACAAAACCGTATACCACAAAAGCCTTGACTTTTTGCCGTGCGGCTGTATATAGTAACCTTAATACAATATTAATCAAGCGGCGGGCAAGGCTTGCAGCCTGGACCTGCCAAAAGCAGAGGGGCAACAGCCTGGGTAGCAGGCGCAATACAATGAGAGAGCAACTATAAAAGGTTACACATGGTAGCAGTCTGCTTGTGCTGCGGCGGGGTGGATTAGCGTACCGGCAGGGAAAAGGAGGCCCTAAAACCGTGGAGGATCATTGTGGAAAAGCAGGCAGAAGCAAGGTAAACAGACTGCTGGCAAAGCAAACCCGATTGTTCAGTTACATTGAAGGATTACAGGCGGAAACGCGTGTGTATTATACCCTGTGGCAATGTGGCCCGGAGCTGCGCATTTTGGTGAGCGGGGAGACGGGCCCCGCTGTGCGTTGTACCTTCCCCGCAGATATGGAGTGCCGCGCCCGGAACCTGTTGCAATACTTATACGAAAACGCCGTAATGCCCAGCCAGGCCGCAGATGTGCTGGCTGATTGCTGCACAGTGGGGCAGGTTGAAGTGCTGAACGCAGGCTGCTGAACACCTGAACCGAATACGCAGCAAAAAGCTGTGAAGGAATGTTAAAATGCAGGGGAACCGTATGTGATGCCTTGCCCCGGTAGGAGAAACAAGAATGACGGAAGAAAAGCTGGTCGAACGTGTGACCGCACTGTTTGCAGACAGTGATGCAGCCCAGCGCAAGATGATCCGCCTGTATGCAGAAACCAATGATGCCATTGAGGCAAGCGCAATCATTGATTCCGGCGCAGAAGTATTGCATATGCTGCAAGGCGGCCTGCGGCCGGAAGTTCTGGTGCTGGATTCGGTTTTGAGTGATACCACAATTTTTCCACTGCTGCGCAGCATACGCCAACAGCAGATTGAGTACGAACCGCATATTATTGTAACCCTGATGCCCAGTGCAGCGCCCCAAATTGAAAAAATATTGACATTGGGGGCCGAGTGTACTATATTCAAACCATATAGTTTGCCCGAATTATTTGATACGGTGTATCAAACAGCAGCAAGCGGCCCGCGGCTGAACCGTTACCTGGTGCATGAGAGCGTTACGGCTCAGCTGCGCACCCTTGGCTGCTACAAAAACCTGGCCTATGGTATCAATTACCTGCAGGAAGCCGTGTATATTGCGGTCTGCAATCGCCAGGCGTGTTCCCTGGGGGAGTTGTGCACCAAAGCAGGGGAGCCGTTTGGCGTAAATGGCCCGGCGGTGCGCTCGGCTCTGGAACGCCTGAATGCACGGCTGTACAAAAGCAATACGCCGGCTTACCAGATGCTGTGCGAGCGCAACGGCAAGACCCCGCAGGATCGCCTGACAGTAAGTGAACTGCTGGAAGCGGTGATCGCACGCACGCACCATGACCTGCGCTGCTGACAGCAGCAGATAAACGGGCATATCCAGCGCTATAAAAGGAGAAGCTTCCTATGCCGGAACATACACTGCCCGATGCCCTGCACCCGCAGCAGGAAGATGCAGCGGATGAACTGCAGCTGCGCGGGGGGCTGAAAGGCCGCTTTTTTGCGGATTTCTGCCTGCTGCAAAGCACTGTGGATGCCTTGCAGAATTATCTTGTGCACGCTGCCACCCCTGATGTACAGGATATGGCAGCACCGCTGCTGGAAGAGATGAAACAGCGCATTTTCCGCCTGGAACGCTTGGCGGATAATGCGGCGGATCTTGTGGCGCAAAGCCAGCCGCCCCGGCAGCTGAACTGGACTGTGCAGGAAATGACGGTGTACCTGGCTCAGCTGTGTGATGCCGCAAACCATGAGCTGGAAGAATGTGCCGTTACCGGCCGGGTGCGTTTGCAGCCCATGCCGCAGAACCAGCCGGTTTGGGCGCAGATTGATTTGGCCATCGTCCAAACGATGTTTGCCAACCTGTTTTCCAATTCTCTGCGGGCAAACCCGGCGGCAAAAATTACGATAAGCTGCACCGGACGCACGCTGGAATACCATGACGGCAGGATCTGGCCGGAGGCCGCCTGCGCCCAGTTGGCTGGTGTTCAGACACCGGAAGCCCTTGCCAACGGGTGCACCGGTTTGCTGTTGGTATACCGCTGCGCCCAAAATTTGGGCTGGCGGCTGGAAACCGCAGCAAATCAGGAAACCGTGCTGCGCATGACGTTGCCGCCGGAACCGCTGGCAGCGTTCGGCACCCATAATGTACTGCGCACACCTCGCCCCGAAAGCGGCGCAGCCCGCCTGCGGGAAGAATTCCGTGCGACCCTGCCGCCCAAAAAGATTTGATGCGGCTGCCAAAGCTGATAAAAGACGCCATCCTGCAGTCGAAAAGCAAAGCCGGAAATCATAAGGCAATACCGCACAATTCTAAGTGCCGATACGGCAAGCGAGGCACGGCAGCTGCTAAGCCAAAAGCGCAGATAATACTTTGTGTATTATCGAGCATTTTGGCAACGCAGATGCCGTGCCGTAGCCGCCGGAGCGGTGCTTAAGCCGTCAGGCGGGAATTGTGCGGTGTTGCCATAAGCAATAAATATAATTTGTACAGCGGCGCACCCGGTGCGCCGCTGTTTTTCTGTACGGCAGGCGGAAAACAAAATGTAATTATGTCAATTTTTCTTTTTTCAAACAACGGCTTTACTTTGAGCGCAAACTATTGTAAAATACAAGGGAAAAGATAATATGGGTGCAGTTTGGGAAAACCCGGCAGCGGTGGCTGTGCCCGGAAAATACAGGTGGTGTTTGAATATGGCAGTTCAATATAAACGTATTCTTTTGAAAGTCTCCGGCGAAGCACTTTCCGGCGAAAAAGGCACCGGTTTTGATGAAACTACCATTGCTTCTATCTGCGCGGGCATCAAGGCAGCGTATGACCTTGGCGCACAGATCGGCATCGTGGTTGGCGGCGGCAATTTCTGGCGCGGCCGTTCCTCCGGCAAAATGGACCGCATGGATGCAGACAAGATCGGTATGCTGGCAACCGTGATGAACGCCATTGCCGTCAAGGATGCTCTGCGCCAGCAGGGTGTGCCCGCTGTTGTTATGACCAGCTCCGCCATGCCGCAGGTGGCCGATACCTTCCGCAGCGATAAGGCAATCGCTGAGCTGGAAGCAGGCAAGATCGTCGTGTTTGGTGGCGGCACCGGCAACCCCATCTTCTCTACTGATACCGCATCCGCTCTGCGCGCCCTGGAAATCGGTGCAGACGCCATGTTCAAGGCAACCATGGTGGACGGCGTGTATGATAAGGATCCCCACAAGTACCCCGATGCCGTCAAGTACGATACCCTGACCTTTACCCGTGTGTTGGACGAGCGCCTGGCTGTTATGGACTCCACCGCCGCAACCCTCTGCCGTGACAACGGTCTGCCCATTGTGGTGTTTGACCTGAACGAGCCCGCCAACATTGCCCGTGCCCTGCAGGGCGAAAACGTGGGCACCATTGTGCGCGAGTAACCGCAAAGTATTTTAACCCCTAATTTATATATCGAAAAAGGAGAAAACCCTCATGAGCAGCACGACCAAAATTTACGAAGAAAAAATGAACAACTGCGTTGCCCATCTCGACCGCGAGCTGACCTCCATCCGTGCAGGCCGCGCAAACCCCGGCATCCTGGATAAAGTAATGGTGGATTATTACGGCAGCCCGACGCCGGTCCAGCAGGTTGCATCCGTGGCTGTTTCCGAAGCTCGCATCCTGACCATCACCCCTTGGGATGGTACCCTGATCAAGGCAATCTCCAAGGCAATCCAGACCAGCGATATCGGCATCAACCCCATTGATGACGGCCACACCATCCGCCTGGTGTTCCCGGCCCCCACTGAGGAACGTCGCAAGCAGCTGACCAAGGATGTGCAGAAGCAGGGCGAAGAAGCCAAGGTCGCTGTGCGCAATGTCCGCCGCGATGCCATGGATAAGTTCAAAGCCCAGAAAAAGGCTGGCGAGCTGACCGAGGACGACCAGAAGAACCTGGAAGAAGAGGTCCAGAAGCTGACCGATAAGTTCGTTAAGGAAATTGACGCAACCTGCGCCCGTAAAAATCAGGAGATCATGGAGGTCTGATTGCGGCAGACGGGCGTAAGCCTGCCTGGGCGCAGTCCCTCTTTATGGTGTATCTGAAGACAAAGAAAAGGACGGATGTTTCGCAAATACAAGCAGGATTTAAAGCTTTTTAACGCAAAATCCCGCTGTGCTTGTAGAAATAGACTGAATTTTCGACTTTTCAGATACACCCCAGCTGTGTGCCGCGCCTGAACGCCATGCGCGGCACGCAGTTTATTCCGGCAGAAGTGCAAGAAACGCCGTTCCACCGCATATCATGGCAGGGGATAGGCTTAAGGCAACACCGCACAATTCCCGCCTAACGGCTTAAGCACCGCTCCGGCAGCTGCGGCACGGCATCTGCGTTGCCAAAATGCTCGATAAGACATCCAGTATTATCTGCGCTTTTGGCTTAGCATCTGCCGCACCTCGCTCGCCGTATCGGCACTTAGAATTATGCGGTATTGCCTTAACACA